>Ga0299913_10003013_pt1 | contig 13582 bp, 11 predicted proteins | sample RVTome_9_FD_201360 | JGI IMG/M metagenome (GOLD analysis project Ga0299913, IMG submission 201360) | Soil microbial communities from uranium-contaminated site in the Upper Colorado River Basin, Wyoming, United States - RVT155D38 (version 2) ... | reverse complement strand
CCGGCCGCGAGCGGGAAGATCCCGTCGGTCGCATTCCGGAGCCGTAGGTTCGGCACCAACTCGATCCCAAGCTCCTCGGCGGTCGAGTCGAGGAGCTCGAGCGATGCGGCCGGGTACTCGCGGAGCTTCAGCATCCCCTCCCCGCGGAGGACGAGGAGGTGGGGGGACCCGATCGTGTCGAGGCAGAGGAAGAAGGTGCTCTCCCTCGGCAGCTCATCGGAGTGGCGCTCCATGAGTAGGCCCATTCCCTCGCAGAGGGCCTCCTCGGAGGTCGAGACGAACAGAACCCGCGTACTGTCGAGCGGACGGCCTGCGAGGCTCCGCGCGAGGGCGATCTGAGCGACGCAGCCCGTCCCGTTGTCGTTCGCGCCCGGCACCACCTCGCGGGAGCCGATGTCGGCCATGAAGGCGACCGTCCCCGCGGAGACGAGGGTTCCGAGCGCGGCGAGTTTCCGGCTGCCCGCCGCGGCACCGAGCCCGGCGAGCGCGGGGCCCGCCACAGTGGGCCACATAAGGGGCGGACTGGTGTCGGCGTTCTCGAAGACCCAGGGGGCCTTCTCTCCGACCGTCCTGGTGATCGCCGGGTTGTAGAAGAAGGCGCTGTGAGCCGCGTCGTGGTGGGCCATCACGACGATCGTCCGCTCGGCGTCCTCGGGGCCGATCTCCGCAAGCACGTGGTACGCGCTCCGCTTCGGGAGCTCTCGGCGGAAGCGCCGTCCTCGCGGAGGCAGCTCGTCGGCGATCAACGCCGATGCCGCGAATCCGGACGCGGCGGCGAGCGCCCGCGCGAGCGGCCCACCGCGACGCGCCGCGAGCCCGGCTAGCACGCCGGCTCCCGCGAGGAGCCCGATCGACCACCAGAAGGTCCCGTTTGCCTCCGGCTCCTCCTCGACCCTGACGCTCCGCGCTCCCGCGTCGCGGAGCTCAGCGGCCAGCCACTCGGCCGCCTCGCGCTCGCCGGGCGAGGCGGAGGGACGGTGAATCGCGCAGAGCTCCTCAAGGCGCTCGCGCATCCAGCGGGCGTCAGGGACGGCCTGGGTCTGGGCCTGAGCCTCCATCGGTCGCGGAAACCTACCGCCACCTAACATCAATCACGCCATGTCCATGCCCGGCGGCGGCCTCACCCTGTTTCGCGTTCGCGGCATCAGGATCTCGGTCGATTACTCGTGGTTCATCGTCCTCTTCCTGATCATCTTCTGGCTCTCGGGCTCCTATCGCGAGGTGCTCGGGGCCGGGGAGAATGACTTTGGTCCCTACGCCCTGGCGGTCGCGAGCGCGCTGCTCTTCTTCGCATCGATCCTGCTGCACGAGCTCGGCCACGCCTACGTCGCGATCCGCCACGGGATCGGGATCTCCGGGATAAGCCTGTGGATGTTCGGGGGGGTGGCGTTCCTGGAGGGGGACTCCGACTCGCCGTCTACCGAGTTCAAGATCGCGATCGCGGGGCCGATCGTCACCGCCCTGATCGTGCTGCTCTGCGCCGGAGCGGGACTGCTCCTTGCCGGCACCGACGAGTTCCGCGACGCCGCACTCACCACCGGCGAGGCGGATACCTCGGGCCTGGCCGCCCTGATCGCCTGGCTCGGGAGCATCAACCTGCTCGTGCTGATCTTCAATCTCGTCCCCGCCTTCCCCCTGGACGGCGGCAGGGTCGCTCGGGCGATCGCCTGGTGGCGCACCGGCAGCCGCAACAGCGGCACCCGCTTCGCCGCGACCCTGGGTCAGGGCTTCGGCCTGTTCCTGATCCTGGTCGGGCTCGGCTTCTTCATGGCCTATCTCGGTGACTTCGTCAGCGGCATCTGGCTGGCGTTCCTCGGCTTCATCCTGCGCGGAGCGGCGCGGGGAGCGATCGCCCAGACCGAGCTGACCAGCAGGATCGAGGGCGTCTCGGTGGCCGACGTGATGGACCCGGAGCCAGTGGCGATACCGGAGGAGCTGTCCGTCGAGCGAGCCCTCGACGAGTACTTCCTGCGCTATCGCTGGCCCTGGTTCCCGGTCGTCGACGCGGCGCAGCACTTCATCGGGCTACTCGACCGCGGGACCGCCGACGAGGTGCCGACGCTGGAGCGGGCCTCGTCCACGGTCCGCGACGTGTTCGCCCCCGACAGCGGCTCGCTGGCCGTTCGCGAGGACGCGCCGCTCGAAGCGATCCTCAGCAACGAGTCCCTGCGGCGGCTAGGCGCGGTGGTCGCCACGGACGCGGATGGCCGGATCCGAGGCGTGCTCACCATCGACGCGATCGGACGGGCGCTGCGCCCGGAGGCGCCCGGGACCCCCACATAGTGACCGGTCTCGGGCACGGGCCTCCTCTATAGGATCGCGGCCGTGCCGGACCACGATGTCTTGGTGATAGGGGCGGGCCTCGCGGGGCAGCGGGCCGCGCTCGCTGCCGCCGAGCAGGGCGTGTCGGTGGGGATCATCAGCAAGGTCCACCCCGTCCGCTCCCACTCGAACGCGGCCCAGGGCGGCATCAACGCGGCGCTCCAGGAGGACGACACCTGGGAGTCGCACGCCTTCGACACGATCAAGGGCTCCGACTACCTCGCCGACCAGAACGCGGTCGAGATCATGTGCAAGGCGGCCCCGGAGGAGCTCCTCCACCTCGAGCATCTCGGCGTCACCTTCCACCGCGACGAGGAGGGCAAGCTCGGCACCCGCGCCTTCGGCGGCGCCTCCGCGGCCCGCACCTACTACGTCGCCGACATCACCGGCCAGGCGATCATGCACGTCCTCTACGAGCAGCTGATGAAGTACTCCGAGGACGTCGCCCGCTACGAGGAGTACTTCACCACCGGTCTGGCGCTCGACGACGATGGCAACTGCGTCGGGGGAGTCTGCCGAAACGTGCGCGACGGCTCCATGGAGCTGTTCGGCGCCAAGGCGGTGATCCTCGCCACCGGCGGCAACGGCCAAGCCTGGCAGCCGACCACCAACGCCCTGATCTGCACGGGGGACGGCATAGCCCACGCCTACCGGGTGGGAGCGAGGCTGATGGACATGGAGATGATCCAGTACCACCCGACCACGCTGGCGGGCAAGGGCTTCCTGATCACCGAGGGGGCACGAGGCGAGGGCGCCCACCTGCTCAACGCGAACGGTGAGCGCTTCATGGAGAAATACGCCCCGAACAAGATGGAGCTCGCCTCACGCGACGTCGTCTCCCGCGCCGAGCAGACCGAGATCCAGGAGGGACGCGGGTTTCCCGACGGCACGGTCGCCCTCGACATCACCGTGGTCCCGCGCAAGCGCATACACGAGGCCCTGCGAGAGATCGTGCTCGTCGGCAGGGACTTCGCCGGGGTCGACATCACCAAGGAGCCGATCCACATCAAGCCCGGCAACCACTACGCGATGGGCGGCGTGAAGACCGATACGGAGGGACGCACCAACGTCCCAGGGCTCTACGCCGCCGGCGAGGTCGCGTGCGTCTCGGTCCACGGCGGCAACCGGCTCGGGGCGAACTCCCTGCTCGACACCCTGATCTTCGGCCGCCGCTCCGGGGTCGACGCCGCCGAGCGCGCCAGGGGCCGGGAGTCCGCCGCGCCGTCCCAGGCCATTCTGCGCGACGAGGAGAGCAAGATCGCGGAGGTGGTCGGGCGCCCGAAAGGCTCGCGTCGGGTGTCCGAGATCCGCAAGGAGCTCGGGCAGATGATGGACTCAAAGGTCGCCGTCTACCGCGACGCCGAAGGCCTGAACGAGGCCCTGGAGACCGTGAGGCGGCTGAAGGAGGAGGCGGAGAGCTGCTACATCGACGACAAGGGCGCAGTCTTCAACCAGGATGTCCTCGGAGCGATCGAGCTCGGCTACATGCTGGATAACGCGGAGTGCACCTGCGTCGCCGCGATCCACCGGACCGAGAGCCGGGGCGCCCAGTTCCGCACCGACTTCCCGGAGCGGAATGACGAGGAATGGCTGAAGCACATCGACCTGACCAGGTCCGACGACGGCCCGGAGATCAGCTACTCGGAGGTGACGATTACCGAATGGCAGCCGCAGGAGCGGACCTACTGACATGCCGCCACTCCGCTTCGCGTCCAGGGGCGGCCGGGTAGGGTGAAGAGAGATGGCTGAGTTCACGCTCAAGGTGAGGCGCTTCAAGCCGGAGGATCGCGAGGGTCCCTACTGGGAGAGCTTCGACGTCGATCTCGACCCGACCCTCTCGGTGCTCGATGGCCTCCTCCAGGCCAAGGACCGAGATGACGGCTCCCTCGCCGTCCGCTGCTCCTGCCGCGCCGCGATCTGCGGATCCTGCGGGGTGAAGATCAACGGCCAATCGACCCTGGCCTGCAAGACGATGCTAGAGGAGGCCCAGTCCTACGCCGAGAGCCACGTCGTCGCCGCGCAAGCAGGTGGCGACAAGACCAAGGGGAACGGCCGCAGCGAAATCGTCGTGGAGCCGATGGGGAACATGCCGGTGATCAAGGACCTGATCACCGACATGGAGTCGACCCACTGGAAGAAGGTCCGCCGGGTCACCCCGTGGCTGCTTCCCGAGGGCGATCCGCCGGCCCGCGAGTACGTCGTTCCGCCGGAGTCGATGATCGACGTCACCCAGTCGATGGCCTGCATCCAGTGCGGGGCGTGCGTCTCCTCGTGCCTCTCGATGGAGGCCGATCCCGAGTTCATCGGGCCGGCCGCGCTCGCGAAGGCCTACCGGTTCGTCGGCGATCCGCGCGACGCCGAGACCAAGGAGCGGCTCCACGACCTGGCGCAGGACCCGCACGGGATCTACGACTGCACGCACTGCTTCTCGTGCATCGACGCCTGTCCGAAGGGGGTGGCGCCGATGGACCAGATCATGCGGCTGCGCCGCGCGGCCGAGCACGAGGGCATCCACGATCAGAACCACGGCCACAACCACGTGCAGGCCTTCACCAAGATCATCGAGAAGAAAGGGACGCTCGACGAGGCGCAGCTGCTGCAGGACTCCTACGCCCCCGGCATCAAGGGCAAGCTGATGCCAAAGCACGGCGCGATCAGGGGCCTGCTCGAGTCGATCCCGACGGCGATCCGCGGTATCAAGGCCGGCAAGATGCGCTCCCTGCCGAAGCTGATCCCGGGCGTCCACCCGAAGCTGCCGGGCGACGCCCAGAACCACGTCAAGCGGATCTACGCCCACACCAAGGACCACCAGATCGAGCTCAACCTCTACATCCGCGGCGAGGAGGGCGAGGAGGCCCGGCCCGGCGAGCCCGAGCCGGACGAGGTCGACGAGGCAACGGCCCGCCCGGGCACCGACACGGGCCTCGCACCGGGAGCCGGATCCTGATGGCGGCGACCGACGTCACCCGTGACGGCGGGATGAAACTCGCGTATTGGCCCGGCTGCGTGTCCCGCGGATTCACCCCGGAGCTGCACGGCTCGATGGCGCTGGTCGCGGACCGGCTCGGGATCGAGCTGGTTGAGCTCGACCGCGCGAACTGCTGCGGCGCCGGCGTGATCGCGGAGCACAACCAGGAGCTGGCCGACACGCTGAACGCGCGGACCTTCGCGCTCGCCCAGCAGACCGGCCTGCCGATGATGAACATCTGCTCGACCTGTCAGGGCGCCCAGTCGGAGTGCCAGCAGCGCCTCGGCGACTCCGAGTACCGAGCTCACATCAATGAGACCGTCGGCGAGGAGGGGCTCTCCTTCGACCCGGAGGGGTTCACCAACAAGAACCTCCTCTGGGTGCTGGTCGAGGACTACGGGCTCGACAAGCTCAAGCAGCAGGTGACGCGGCCGCTCGAAGGGCTGCGGGTCGGCCCCTTCTACGGCTGCTACATCCTCCGCCCGAAGCATCGCCTGGGCTATGAGGAGCATCCCGAGCGCGACCTGTACCTCGACCGGCTGATCGAGGCCCTCGGTGGCCAGGTCGTCCAGTACGACGGGGCGCGCAAGTGCTGCGGCTTCCCGATCATCACGATGGCCCGCGAGGTATCGCTGCGCCAGGCAGGCACCCACATCGGCGACGCGCTCGACGCGGGCGCCGACTGCCTCGTCACGCCCTGCCCGCTCTGCCACCTCAATCTCGACATGCAGCAGCCCGAGGCCGCGCAGGTCGTCAACAGGGACCTGGGCCTCGCCGTGCTTCACCTCCCGCAGCTGGTCGGGCTGGCGCTCGGCTTCGAGCCGAAGCAGCTCGGTATGGGCAAGCACATCGCCTCGACCAAGTGGGTCGAGGAGCGGCTCGAGCCGGTCGCCGCCTGAGCTCGGCATGGCCTCCGCGCAGGAGCTTCTCGAGATCAAGCAACGTCTCGCGCTGCTCGAGGCTCGCCTCCAGCAGCTCTTCGAGCATCTCGACCTGAGACCGCGGGAGTCCGCCGGTGGAGACTGGTGGGGCGGCGAGGGAGAGGCGCCCGACCCAACGACGGATCCCGAGATCCAGGATCTGCTTGCGAAGGGGAACGAAGTCCAGGCGATCAAGCGCTATCGCGAGCTCACCGGGCTCGGCCTCGCGGAGGCAAAGGAGGCGATCGACCGGGCCAAGGCCGGTGGCTGACGCCCCACACCGGATCAAAGTCCGGGTCCTCGTCATCCTCGCCTCGTTCCTCGCCTTCCTCGCGATCTTCACCGGCTGGGTCGATCGCCAGGTGCTCGACACCGACGAGTGGGTCGATACGAGCGGCAGGCTGCTCGAGGACGAGGAGATCTCGGACGCGGTCGCGATCTATTCGGTCGATCAGCTCTACGCGAACGTCGCCGTCGCCGGAAGCCTGAAGAAGCGGCTCCCCGACGATCTCCAGCCCGTATCGGGCCCGGTCTCCGCCGGGATCCGGGAATTCGCGACAAGGGCGGCGCAGCAAGCGCTCCAGTCAACGCGCGTCCAGGGCCTGTGGAAGGACGCGAACCGGGTCGCCCACACCCAGCTGATCGCGATCCTGAACGGCGACAACGAGGCCGTGGCCACGGAGAGCGGCAGGGTGGTCCTCGACCTGCGGCCGATCGTCCTCCAGCTCGCCGATCGAATCGGCCTTCGGAAGCAGGCGCAGACCGCGCTAGCGAAGGGCGAGGAGACCGGCCGGCTCAAGCAGGGATTCGGGCAGCTCGAAGTCGCGGACGCCGAGCAGCTCCAGACGGCGCGAACGATCACCCGGATCGTCGAGGGGCTCGCCTGGCTCTTCTCGATCGGGACGCTGGCGCTGTTCGCGCTCGCCGCCTACCTGGCGAAGGGATGGCGCTGGGTCGTGGTGCTGGGCTACGGGCTCGGCTTGGTTGCGGCTGGGCTCGCTGCGATCGCCCTGCGGGGCGCCGCGAAGGGTCTCGTGGTCGACGAGCTCGCCCAGACCGAGGCGGCGCGGGTACCCGCGGAACACGCCTGGGAGATCAGCACCTCCCTCCTCCACAGCATCGCCACCAGCGTGATCGTCTTCGGTGTCCTCTTCGCAATCGCGTCCTTCCTCGCTTCCCCCGCCAATGGCGCGGTCTCGATACGCCAGGCGCTCGCGCCGACCTTCCGGGAGCGACCGGGGGTCGCTTGGTCGGCCTTCGCGGCGGTCGCGTTGATCGCGGTGATCATCTGGCCGCCGGACGGGACGCGGGAAGCAGTTCTGACGCTCATCCTGATCGCGCTTGCCGCCACGGGGGTCGGGGCGCTCAGCCGGAGGAGCCGCCACGAGTTCCCGAGAGCGAAGCGCGGGGACTGGCTGCTCGGGATGCGCCAGCGAGCCCAGCGGGCAGGGGCCGAGGCCGGCCGCCGGATCGGCTCGGCGATCAGGGAGCTCGCGGATGACGATAGGCACCCCGACGACGCGAAGCTCGATCGCCTCGAGCGGCTCGGCCAGCTGAAGGACAAGGGCGTGCTGACCGCCGCGGAGTTCAAGGCCGAGAAGAAGCGGATCCTCGAGGACGTAGCGGTCGAGAAGGAGGTTTCGACCGGTCCGGCCAAGGGCTAACAGCGTTAGAACTCCCCGATGGCCACCCTGAGCGACCGGGATTCCGGTCTGAAGCGACCGAGTCGATTCAGGCGCCCCTGGCTGCGATCCCAGCGTCCGATTCCCCGCACCGTCGTCCAGCCGCTCGAGCGCTTCCTCCGAGAGGAGGCGGGCAGCGGGACGCTTCTTCTCGCGGCGGCGATCGCGGCCCTCGTCTGGAGCAACGTCGCGACCGGCTCGTATGAGGACTTCTGGACGACCGAGGTGCGGGTAGCGGTCGGCTCGCTCTCCCTGGACGAGGACCTGCGTCACGTGGTGAATGACCTGCTGATGGCGCTGTTCTTCTACGTCGTCGCCCTGGAGGTGAAGCGAGAGCTCCTCTTCGGCTCGCTGCGGGACCGGGTCACTGCGGGCGTCCCGGTGGCCGCCGCGCTCGGGACGATGGTCGGAGCCGCGGTCGTCTACCTCTTGATCAACCTCGACGGGGGCGAGCCGCGCGGATGGGCGATCCCGATCGCAACCGACATCGCGTTCGCACTGGCGGTACTCGGAGTGGCCGGACATCGCGCACCTCCCGCCGCGCGGGCGTTCATGCTGACGCTGGCGGTCGTCGACGACCTCGGGACGATCGTCGTCATCGCGGTCTTCTTCGCCGGCGGGATCTCCCTGACCTGGCTAGGCGGGGCGGCCGGGATCGCGTTGGCGGTAGTGGCGGTTCAGCGGGTGGGCGTCCGGCACCTCTCGGTCTACGTGCTGCTCGCAGCGCTGTTCTGGATCGCGGTCTTCGAGTCCGGCGTGCACGCGACGGTCGCGGGCGTTGTCCTCGGGTTCCTCACCCCGGCCGTTGCCTTCTACCCGCGGCAGGAGTCAGGCGAGGAGATCGGATCCCAGCTCGGCGAGATCTCGCGCGATCCCACGAGCGAGGTAAGCGAAGCCGCGATGTGGGCGACGTCGCGGCTGGCACGCGAGGCTGTCTCTCCCCTGGCGAGAATGGAGGAGCAGCTCCACCCGTGGAGCGCCTATGTGGTGCTGCCGCTGTTCGCGCTCGCCAACGCCGGCGTGGTCGTCTCCCTGGGCGACCTCGGCGATGCGCTCACCGGTCAGGTTGGACTCGGCATCGCGCTGGGACTGGTGATCGGCGCGCCGATCGGCGGCTTCCTGCTCGCGCGGGCGCTGGTCGCCGCCACCCCCACCCGGCTCCCGGAGGGCCTCGACTGGCCGGCGATCGGGGGAATCGCCCCGCTGAAGGGGATCGGCTTCACGGTCGCGATCTTCATCGCGGTGCTCGCCTTCGACGACGACGTCGAGCTGCAAGAGGAAGCCAAGCTCGCGATCCTGGTCGCGTCACTCGTGGCGGGGGTGATCGGGCTGGCCGCGCTCACGATTCGGCACCGGCGTCTCGCCGGTAGTGGCGACGGCGGGCCCGCCGAGCGGGCCGAGCGATAATCCCGCGATGGCAGTCGCGGTAACCGTTTTTCTGATCGCCCTCGCGCTGATCGCGAGCGAGCGCCTCCACCGAACGAAGGTGGCGCTGCTCGGCGCTGCCCTGGTCGTCCTCTTCGTCGGCGATTACTCCCAGGAGAAAGCGATCGAGTCGGTCGACTTCAACACGATCGGGTTGCTCGCCGGGATGATGATCCTCGTCTACCTGACCCAGCAGACCGGCGTCTACGACTACATCGCGATCCGCGCCGGGCAGCTCTCGAAGGGACGGCCGCTGTGGGTCGTTATCAGCCTGGCCGGGACCACCGCTGTCCTCTCGGCATTCCTCGACAACCTGACGACGATCCTCCTGGTCGTCCCGATCACCTTCCTGCTCGCGGACGCGCTCGACGTCGACCCGATCCCGCTGATCGTGATCGAGGTGATCTCGTCGAACATCGGGGGGACGGCGACCCTGATTGGCGACCCCCCGAACATCATCATCGCCGGCGCAACTGGGCTCTCCTTCAACGAGTTCATCGTCAACCTGACGCCGATCGTCATCCCCACGTTCGTCGTCGTCATCTCGGCCCTCTACCTCTTCTACCGACCGCGCCTGCAAATCGAGGAGGAGAACCGCCGCTTCGTGATGGAGCTGGACGCGGCGGGTTCGATCAGCGACGCCGCCGAGCTGCGCCGCACCGGCCCGGTGCTGGTGGCGACGATCATCGCGTTCTTCGCCCACCAGGCACTCGGGATCGAGCCGGCGACGGTGGCGCTCACCGGGGCGGCGGTTGCGCTGCTGGTGACGAAGATAGACCTGCACCAGGCGCTCTCCGGGATCGAATGGCCCACCCTGTTCTTCTTCGTCGCCCTTTTCGTGATGGTCGGCGCGCTGGAGGAGACCGGGGCGATCGACGAGGTCGCCACGGCCGTCGAGGACCTGACCGGAGGCGAGAGAGCCGCCGAGCTGCTGGGAATCACCTGGATCGCGGCGCTGGGCTCCGCGGTGGTCGACAACATTCCCTTCACCACCGCGATGATCCCGGTGGTCGAGGAGCTCGGCGGCGAGGAGGATGACTCCTACTGGTGGGCGCTCTCCCTGGGCGCGTGCTTCGGCGGCAACGCGACGATCATCGCCGCGGCGGCTAACGTCGCCGCCGCCGGCCTCACCGACCGTGCCGGGAGGCCGATCGGGTTCTTCGCTTTCCTTCGCGTCGGAGTGCCCGTGACCGTGATCTCGATCGCCATGGCTAGCCTCTACGTAGCGATCCGGTACATCCTGATCTGAACCGATGCCCGACTCGATAAAACAGCAAGTGATCCGGGAGGTCGAGCCTCTCCCCCTCGACGAGCCCGTCGGGCCGGCGGCGCGGAGGGTGATCGACGCCGACCTCCCGGCCCTTCCCGTGGTCGATGAGGACGGCCGTTTCAAGGGGATCTTCGGCGAGCGCGAGTTCATGAACGCCCTCTTCCCGGGCTACGTCCGCGAGCTCGCTTCGGCGCGAATGGTCCCCCGAGACATCGACGCGGCGATCGAGCGCCGGGAAAGCTGCCGCGAGGAGCCCGTGAGCGAGCACATGACCACCGACGATGTCGTCGCCGAGGACGACTACTCCGATGTCCAGATCGCCGAGACTTTCATCCACCACCGGGTCCTGATCGTCCCGATCGCCACCAAGGGCAAGGTGCACGCGGTTGTCACCCGCAACGACTTCTTCAGGGCGCTCGCCGAGAAGCTCGGGGAGAGCGTCGAGGACGTCGGGCAGTAGCGAGAGTAGTAGCTACTTTGCAGCGGCCGGCACGCCAACCAGATCGCGCGCGTTGAGGAGCTCGGCTATCTGGACCGTGTTGGTTGCGGCGCCCTTGCGCAGGTTGTCGCCCACCACCCAGAGATTGAGGCAGCGCTCGTGTGAGGGGTCGCGCCGGATTCGCCCGACGAAGACCTCGTCCCGCCCGGCGGCCTCGGTGGCCAGCGGATAGACCCCTTCGGCGGGATCATCGAGCACGACCAGGCCCGGAGCGTTCGTAAGGAGCTCCCGGCATTCCTCGGGCGAGAGGTCCCTCTCGGTCTGGACGTTCACCGACTCCGAGTGGCCGGTGACGACCGGAACCCGGGCGCAGGCGGCGGAGATCCCGACCTCATCTGAGAGCCCGAGGATCTTCCGGGTCTCCCCCATCACCTTGCGCTCCTCGGTGGTGTAGTCGTCGCCGTCCTTGAAGGCCTCGACCTGGGGGAGGATGTTGAAGGCGACCTGGTGCGGGAAGACCCTCGCCTTGGCCTCCTTCCCCTCGAGGACCGCCTGGGACTGCTCGCGCAGCTCGTCGATCGCGTTCCGACCGGTTCCGGAGACGGACTGGTAGGTGGAGACGATCAGTCGCTCGAGGCCCGCCGCATCGAAGATCGGCTTGATCGCGACCATCAGCTGCATCGTCGTGCAGTTCGGGTTGGCGACGATCCCGCTGTGCGAGGTGACGGCATCGTCGTTCACGTCGACGACCACGAGCGGGACGTCGTCGTGCATCCGCCAGTAGCTCGTGTTGTCGACGACCACGGCGCCCGCCTCAACCAGCTTCGGCGCCCACTCGGCGCTCACCACTCCGCCGGCGGAGCAGAGCGCGATATCGAGGCCCTGAATCGAGTCCTCGGTGAGCTCACGCACCTCGAGCTCCGAGCCCCGGAAGGGCACCTTCGTCCCAGCCGAGCGCGCGGAGGCGAGCGGGACCACCTCTGAGGTGGGGAATCTCCGCTCCTCGAGCACCTCGAGGATCGTCGAGCCGACGGCGCCGGTGGCGCCGACCACTCCGACTCGGTATCCGTCATTCGAAGGCATGGCTGACAAAGGGTACGGACTGCCGCAACCGGCTATGAGGAGACCGTCGGCCGGTGCTGCTCGCCGGTCGGCTCCTCCTTGCGAATCGCGTCGTCCGAGAGCTCGAAGGCGGCGTGGAGCGCCTTGACCGCCTCGGGAACCTGGTCGGAGCGGATCACGCAGGAGATCTTGATCGGCGAGGTGGAGATCATCTCGATGTTGATCTGGTTCTCGCCGAGGACCCGGAACACCTTCGCGGCAACGCCGGGATGGCTTCGCATTCCGGCGCCGACGATCGAGACCTTCCCCATCGACTCATCGGTCTCGATCCCGATGCTCGACTCCTGTCCCTCGATCGCCTCGACCGCGCCGGCGAGATCTTCCGTCTCCACCGTGAAGGACAGATCCGCGCCGCCCTCGTGGGAGACGGGCTCGTTCTGGATGATCATGTCGACGTTGATGTTCGCGTCGGCCAGCGCGCCGAAGATCCGGCCGGCGACGCCGGGCTTGTCGGGCACCCCCGTGAGGGTGACCCGCGCCTCATCGGTCGAGTGGGTGACGGCGGTGACGAGTGGTCGTTCCATGGTCTCCTGCTCCGAGACGACGAGGGTACCTGGGGCATCGTCGGCTGAGCTTCGACAGTGGATCCGCACACCGTGGTTACGCGCGTACTCGACCGAGCGGAGCTGCAGGACCTTTGCGCCGGACGCGGCCATCTCGAGCATCTCCTCGTACGAGACGATCGGCAGCTTCCGCGCACCCGCGACGATCCGGGGGTCGGCGCTGAACACACCGGCGACGTCGGTGTAGATCTCGCAGACCTCGCCGCCCAGCGCCGCCGCCAGAGCGACGGCGGTGGTGTCCGATCCGCCGCGGCCGAGCGTGGTCACGTCGCGGCTGTCGGTCGAGACCCCTTGGAAGCCGGCGACGAGCACGATCGAGTCCTCCTCGAGGGCGGCCCGGATTCGATCGGCGCGCACATCGATGATCCGCGCCTTCGTATGGGAGGAGTCGGTGACGATCCCGGCCTGCGATCCGGTCAGGGAGATCGCCTGGTGGCCCATGTCCTTGATCGCCATCGCGCAGAGCGCGCAGGACTCCCGCTCGCCGATCGAGAGCAGCATGTCCATCTCCCGCGGATCGGGACGCGGCGACATCTCCCGAGCCGCCTCGACGAGCCGGTCGGTGGTCTTCCCACGCGCGGAGAGCACGGCGACCACCTGCTGCCCCTGCTCTCGCGCGGCGACGATCCGCGTGGCGGCTCGCCGAAGCTCCTCGGTGCCCGCCACCGAGGTGCCGCCGAACTTCATCACCACGATCCCGTCCGCCTGCGGCGCGCTCATTGGCGACGGAGGATAAGCGAGGGCTACCCCGCCACCGCCTCGGCCGCGGTGAAGCCGGCCGACTTCGGGCGCGTGGTCGATGTCACACATAGATATATCGATTTGATATATCTATACGCGTCATGGAGCTCAGCGCGACCGGAAAGGTGGT
>Ga0299913_10003012_pt1 | contig 13582 bp, 10 predicted proteins | sample RVTome_9_FD_201360 | JGI IMG/M metagenome (GOLD analysis project Ga0299913, IMG submission 201360) | Soil microbial communities from uranium-contaminated site in the Upper Colorado River Basin, Wyoming, United States - RVT155D38 (version 2) ... | reverse complement strand
GGGCCGAGGCGGCGCTCGCCGAGGCCCGGGCCGCCCTGCGGGCACCGGACGACTGACCGACCGGCGACCGGGCGGCCACGCCACGTCCGCGGGACGGCTGACCGACCGGCGACCGGGCCGCCGCCGGCCGTCAGGTGGCCGGCGTGGACGCGGTCACGAGCGCGCGGCCGCGCACCCACTCGGCCGCGATCGGGCCCGGGTGGTCCTGCAGCACACGGAGGACCGTGACGAGGTCGTCGTGGCACGCGACCGGTGCTCCCGCGAGCACGACGAGCAGGTCGCCGTCCTCGAGGCCAAGGCGACCCGCGAGGCTGCCGGCGCGGACGCCGCTGATGCGGAGGCCGCCGTCGCCCGGCGTCGCTCTCGCCCCGAGGTCGCCCCACGGGCGCAGGTGCCGACGGGCGTGGACACCGGTGGCGAGGTAGGTCTGCAGGTCGGCCACGATGTGCCGCCAGCCGATCGCCATCAGGTCGTAGCGGGCCGGCAGCCAGTCGCCGAACCCCGACTGGACGACGGTGATGCGCGTCCCGTCCTCGGCATCGGTCAGCGTGACGACGATGTCGGTGCCCTTGCAGGGCTCGTCGTCCTTGGTCAGCCGCAGCTGCGTGCCGTCGTCTCGGTCGGTGATCGTGGCGGCGGCATCGAAGCCGGGCAGCCAGCACCGCTCGGTGCCGTCGGTGGCGTCGGTGCCGTCGGTGCCGTCGGTGGCGTCGGTGGCGTCGGTGGCGTCGGTGGCGTCGGTGGCGTCGGTGGCGTCGACCGGGTGCTCGGTCAGCCGCCGCCACGCCGTGGTGCGGTCGATGCCGAGGGTGAACGTCGCCTCGAAGTGGTCGTCGCTCATCGGTCCTCCCGGTCGGGGTAGGCGGCGAGAACGAGGCGGTAGCGCTGCCCGGAGCGGGCGCCGTGTCGCCGGGCCAGCGCGGTCAGCGCATCGACGTAGTCGCGCAGGAAGGCGGCGCGGTCGCTCTCGGAGGCGAAGTGGATCTCGGTCGCCGCGGACGCGCTCGCGATCTCGTCGCCGTCGAACGCGGCGCGGTCGAGCAGCGCGGCGGCGTCGCGTTGGAGCCGCTCGCCCAGCGCCACCAGCTCGCCCAGGCTGAGCTGGTCGGCGAGCGCCTCGGCCCGGCGGGGGTCGTCGCCCCAGGTGCTGCGGGGCGAGATCACCATCGTCGGTGCCGCCGTGACGTAGAGCTGCTCGACGAAGTTGCCGCGGCGCCGCTCGCCGGCGTGGCGCAACAGGCCCAGCTTGACCAGCTCGCGCACGTGGTAGGCGGCGTTCTGCCGGGACTGGCCCGTGGTGCGGGCCGCCGCGGCCGCCGTCGTGGGTTGGCGCATCGCGGCGAGCAGGGCGGCCCGGACGGGGTGGGTCGCCGCCGCGATGGCGGCGGGTTCGTCGAGGGTCAGGACCTCGGGCACGGCCGCAATACTAGGAAAGGCTCCCTGTCTAGTAAAGGAATGCTTTCTAGACCGCCTCGGGTACCTGTGACCGGTGGCCCGACAGGGGCGGCCCCTCGTCCCTATCCCGAGCCGGTCGCCGGGTCCACACTGGCATCGAGCCCTCGCGCGAGGAAGGACGAAGACATGGAGGAGGACATCCGGTTCGGGCGGATCGCGGGCATCCCCGTCGGTGCGAGCTGGTCGCTGATCGTCGTCGTCCTGCTGATCACGTGGACCGTCGCGGTCGGCGTCCTGCCGGCGGGCGACGTCGACTACCCGGCCGGCGTCTACTGGGGCGTGGCGGCGGTCACGGCTCTGGTGTTCCTCGCGTCCCTGCTCGCCCACGAGATGGCCCACGCCCTGGTGGCCAGGGCCCAGGGCATGCCGGTCGAGGGCATCACGCTGTGGATGTTCGGCGGGGTCTCGAAGCTGGGCGGCGACGCCCCGGACGCCCGCTCGGAGCTGCGGATGGCGATCGTGGGCCCGATCACCAGCCTGGTCGTCGGCATCGTGCTGATCGTCGCCGCCATGGCGACCAGTGCCGCCGGCGGGCCGGAGGTGGCCGCCATCGCCATCGGCTGGCTCGGCATCATGAACGTGGCCCTGGCGATCTTCAACATGCTGCCGGCCTACCCGCTCGACGGCGGCCGGGTGCTGCGGTCGGTGCTGTGGCTCCGCAGCGGCGACCAGCGCCGGGCCACGATCATCGCCTCCCAGGCCGGCGTCGCCGTCGGCTACGGCCTGATGGGGCTCGGGGCCGTGGGCTTCATCGGCGGGATGGGCGTCGGCGGCATCTGGCTCGTGTTCCTCGGATGGATCGTCCTCGAGGCGGCCCGCGCCGAGCGGGCGGGCTTCGAGCTCCGCACCCTGCTGCGCACCACGCGCGTCGCCGAGGTGATGACGCGGGATCCCGTGACCGTGCCGGCGGGCCTGACCGTCGACGCCCTGGTGCACCAGTACGTGGCCCGCCACCGCTGCTCGGCCTTCCCGGTCGTGCGGCCCGACGGTGCCCCGGTCGGGCTGGTCACCCTCAGCCGCGTCCGCGACGTGGACGAGCCGGCCCGCGCCACGACGACGGTCGACGCGGTGGCCCAGCCGATCGACGAGGTGGTCACGGTCCACCCCGAGGACCGGGTGATCGACGTGCTCCCCCGCTTCACGGTCCGCACCGGCCGCCGGGCGCTGGTGACCGATGCCGCAGGCGTGCTCGTGGGGATCCTCACCTCCAGCGACGTCGACCGTGCTCTGGCGGTGGCCGAGGCCCGCACCCCCGCGGTGCCCGTGCCGCCCCCTCCCCCGCCGCCGCCCCCGGCGCCGGTCGGCGGCCGCCGGTGACCGACGGGGGTGGGCGGCCCCGGCCCCGTTCCTACGCGACGCCCGCGCCGTCGCCCGAGGCGCCACCGGCCAGTCGACACCGCCGGCCAGGCGGCGCCGAGCTGGTCGCCGGACACGTCGGCCACTGTGAGACGCGCTCACGCACGCCGCCTACCCGGCCGCGGGGGTCAGCCAGCCGCGACCGGTACGGGCACCTCGACGGGCTCGCCCGCCACGAGGCGCCGGCGGGTGCCCCGGACGGTGACCTCGAAGGGGTCGCCCTCGTCGAGCAGGTACCGCTCGTGCCGGTGGGTCAGGTCGACCCGGATCTGGCGGTCGTGGACGCGCAGCGAGTACGCGAGCCGCTCGACGTGCCGCGGCAGGCTGGGGTCGATCCTCAGGTGGCCGTCGACGTTGCGGACGCCGCCGAACCCGAACACGAGTGCCATCCACGCCCCCGCGGCCGAGGCGACGTGCACCCCGTCGGACACCGTCCCGGCGACGTCGGCCAGGTCCATCAGCAGGGCGTGGTCGAAGTAGCGGACGGCCCGGCGCTCGTCGCCCAGCTCTGACGCGACGATGCTCTGGATGCCGGCCGACAGCGACGAGTCGCCGGTGGTCAACGGGTCGTAGTAGTCGAAGTTGCGCCGCTTCTGCTCGATCGTGAACTCGTCGCCCAGCAGGAACATGGCCATCACGACGTCGGCCTGCTTGAGCACCTGGTGCCGGTAGATCACCAGCGGGTGGAAGTGCAGCAGCAGCGGGAACTGCTCGGCGGGGGTGCCCTCGAGGTCCCACACCTCGCGCTCGAGGAACGAGTCGTCCTGGGGGGTGATGCCCCGCTCCTCGTCGTAGGGGATGTGCATGGCCGCGGCGGCCCGCTCCCAGGCCTCGACCTCGGCGGGGTCGAGGCCAAGCTCGTAGGCGAGGGCATGGTGGACGTCGGGTCGCTCGTCGCGCAGCCGGCGGACGGCCGACGCCGCGTAGCTGAGGTTGTGCCGGGCCATCAGGTTGGTGAACGCGTTGTCGTTGACGACGGTGGTGTACTCGTCGGGCCCGGTCACGCCGTGGATGTGGAAGTCGCCGTCCTCGCCGTAGAAGCCGAGGTCCTCCCACATCCGGGCGGTCTCGACCAGGATCTCCGCTCCGACCTCGGCGAGGAACCCGACGTCGCCGCGCGCCTCGACGTAGCGGCTGACGGCGTGAGCGATGCCGGCGTTGAGGTGGAACTGGGCGGTGCCCGCCTGGTAGTTGGCCGACGACTCGTCGCCGTTGATCGTCCGCCACGGGAACAGCGCGCCCCGCAGGTCGAGCATGGCGGCCCGCTCCCGGGCCTTGGGCAGCATGCCGTGGCGGAAGCGCAGCAGGTTCCGCGCGATGCGGGGCTGCGTGTAGGCGAGGAACGGCAGCACGTAGGCCTCGGTGTCCCAGAAGTAGTGCCCGTCGTAGGCGGCGCCGGTGAGCCCCTTGGCGGGGATGCCGCCACCCTCGGCGCGCCACGACGCCTGGGCCAGCTGGAAGAGGTTCCAGCGGACCGCCTGCTGGATGCGCTCGCCCTGGCGCCGGTCCTCCACGACCACGTCGGCCCGGTCCCAGAAGCGGTCGAGGTTCATGCGCTGGCAGTCGAGGAGGGCGTCGAAGCCGTCCTCCACGGTGCGGTCGAGCGTTCGCTCGCAGCGGGCGGCCAGGTCACCCGGCGGCGCCCGCCGGGACGTCTGGTAGGTGGCGTACTTGACGATGCGGATCGGCTCCCCGGGCTGCACCTCGGCGGTGAGCGCCGCCTGGCTGTCGTCGCCGGCGACGACCATCTCCAGCCGGTGGTTGGCCGTCGTCTCGACGACGTGGTGCACCCCGACGGCCAGGGTCATGTGGCTGTGGGCGGTCTCGTAGCCGAGCAGCATCCGCCCATCGCGGTCGGCGGCCAGCCGGTTCTCGAGCACGCGATGGTCGAAACGGCGCCCGAGCCGCGGGTCGAGCACCTTGCGGGGGCGGGGCTCGTCGCTGTGGTTGCCGTCCATGCGGTTGACGAGATGCGACACGATCGCCACCGGGGCCGGGTGGTCGACCGTCACCTCGTACGACACGGCGACGAGGTGACGGTGCTCGAACGACACGACCCGGCACGAGCGCACCGTGACGTGCTTGCCCGCCGGCGTCGACCAGCACAGCTCGCGGCGCAGCGTGCCCTCGCGCATGTCGAGCACCCGCCGGTAGTGCTTCATGCGAGCGGTCGGCAGGTACAGGGGCTCGTCGTCGACGAACAGCTCGATCACGGTGGCGTCGGGCACGTTCACCATGGTCTGGCCGACCCGCGCCAGGCCGTAGGCCTCCTCGGCGTAGGTGATCGGCCACGTCTCGTGGAACCCGTTGACGAACGTGGCCGGGGCCAGCGAGGGGAACCCCTCCTCGAGGGTGCCCCGCACGCCGACGTAGCCGTTGCTGAGGGCGAAGATCGTCTCGGCCCGGTCGGCGTAGCTTGGCGACCAGCGCGCCTCGACGATCCGCCACTCGTCCGGCGGGTACAGGTGCTCGGGAGGGGCGACGATCTGGCGCTTGAGCATGTCTGATCACCGACGGTACGACGGCGCTCGCAGGGCGGCAACAGGCTCGCCGGTCGGGATGCCCCCGGACGTCACCGCGCGGCCGTCGGCGCCAAGGGGCGATCACAGCCAGGCAGGCATTGCAGGTGGTCGCCCGTCGCTCGTGGTAGCCGCGAGCTGAGCCCCGTCCGCCCGGCCGATGAGCCATGCCAGCAGCTCGTGCGGTGGGCCCGTCACCGTCGTGCCGCCCGGCCCGTCCCCGCCGGGCCCGATCCGCCACGATCTCGGGCCGCCCGCCTCGACCAGGGTCACCGGCGGGCAGTCGGCACGCCCGGCGAAGCCCGCGGCCACCTCCTCGAGCAGGTCGTCGACCACGGGCGCCGGCAGGTCCCCGAACGACGCGCCCACACCGAGGTCGACGGCGTGCACCCAGGTCTCGCGGATGCGCATCCACGGCACCTCGGCGGCGGTGATCGCCCGGCCGCGGGCGGTGCGGACGGGGCCTTCCCAGGCCTCGGGCGGCAGCGCGTCGACGGCGGCCACCAGCCGGGCCGACGCCGACTCGACATCGGCCCGTAGCGCCGCCGGCGCCTGCTCGGCGCTGGCCGCGATGTCGTCGGCCCGCTGCTGCGCAGAGGCGTACATGGGCGTCTCGATGCCGGTGCGGGCCCAGGCCAGCAGGTTGCCGAGAGCGTCCGCGTTGCGGGCGACGTGGGCCAGCAGATCCGACCGCCGCCATCCCGGCAGGCGGCAGGGCTCGCCGAAGGCGCGATCGGGGACGCTCGCCAGCTGCCCGAGGAAGAAGCTCTCGCCCCGCCCGAACAGGTCGCGGCGCCCGGCCGGCAGGCTCATGGGCCGACCCTCTCCTTCCGGCAGGTGTTGCGGCACTCACCCAGGCCGGCGATGCGGGTCACCACCGTCTCGCCCGCGACCAGGAAGCGCGGCGGCGTGCGGGCGGCGCCGACCCCGCCGGGCGTGCCCGTGGCGATCACGTCGCCGGGCTCGAGGGTGATGATCGACGAGACGTACGCCACCAGCGCCGCCGGGTCGAAGACGAGGTCGGAGCTGTCGCCCTTCTGCATCAGCTCGCCGCCGACCTCGCAGGTCACCTCGCGGGCCGGACCGGGCGACTCGTCGGCGGTGACGAGCCAGGGCCCGAGGGGCGTGGTCGCCTCGAACGTCTTGCCCTGCAGCCACTGGAGGGTGCGGCCCTGGTAGTCGCGGACCGACACGTCGTTGAGCACCGCGTACCCGGCGATGGCTCGCGGGGCCGCGCCGGCGGTGACGTGGCGCGCCCGGGCGCCCACGACGACGGCCAGCTCGGCCTCCCAGTCGACCTGGTCGGACACGGCCGGCAGCACGATGTCGTCGAGGGCGCCGATCAGCGCCTGGCGGTACTTTGCGAACAGCGTGGGGTGCTCGGGCAGCTCGCGGCCCATCTCGAGGATGTGGCTGCGGTAGTTGAGGCCGACGCAGACGATCTTGCCGGGCGCGGGCACGACGGGTGCGTAGTCGAGGCCGGCGACCGGCCGGCCCGGCCCCTGCCGGGCCGCGGCCCAGGCCTGCCAGCCGTCGCGGCGCAGCACCTCGCCCACGTCGTCGGCGCCCAGGTCGACCGCCTGGTCGCCGTCGATGCGGACGGCGCGGGTGCGGCCGCCCTCTCGGATGGTGGCCAGCTTCACGGGCGGCCCCTTGCGGTGGAAGGGCAAAGTATGGCACTTCTGCGCCCGGCGACCGGCCCGCATGTCCCGTACCGAGCCCGACCGGGAGTGTTGCGCGATGCCCAGCCCGCAGGCCGCCGCGACGCGCGTCGTGCAGGACGACGCCGCTGCCCCCGGTTTGGCCACGGCGCGAGGCCCAGCGCGTCTTCGCCGGGTGCACGAGGCGCTCGGCCCGATCGCGCGGGTGCGATTCGACCAGATCCTGGCCGAAACATGCGCCCGAGCTGGTGGCCCGGGCCGCCCGCCGCCCGCGACCGTGGGGTAGCCAGCCGGGCTCAGGCGTGCCAGAATCGTACATGTGTTCGTGTCCGCCGGAGGCAACCACCGTCATCTAGGGTGCCGGGCGTGCGTGTCCTGGGGGGTGGACGCGCCGCACGGCGAGTGCCGGTCATCGCCGTGGCGGCGGTGGTGCTCGTGACGGCGCTGGCGTGCAGCCGCCCGCCCCGGCCCGGGGGCGGTGGCGGCGGCGGGGGCCCGTCCGGCGGCGGCCCGCTGGGCACAGGTGACGGCTGGGTCGACGGGCACGACTGGCACGAGCGCCGGGACGCCTTCCTGCGGTACGCCACCGAGCAACTCGACCGCTCCTCGGTGACCAACGTGCTCGCCCACCTGGTCCGCGCCCGGCGCGACTGGCGCTTCGACTTCGACGCCTCCAGCGTGACGCCCGACGACTTCGCCGGTGCGTTCGCCGGCATCGACGCCCACGCCGACACCAGCGACTTCACGATGATGCGGCTGATGTCGCTCTGGCACGGCCACCGGCGCACCATCTCGGCCGACCTGCGCGAGGCGATCGAGCAGCGGTTCCTCTCGTTCCGCTACTGGTACACCGACCCGCTGCCCGAGGGGGTGGTCGACGACAAGTGGTTCTGGTCCGAGAACCACCGCATCATCGTCCACACGCTCGAGTACCTGGCGGGTCGCGCCCTGCCCGGCGCGACCTTCGCCGTGACCGGCGAGACCGGCGCGGTCCACGCCCAGCGGGGCCGGGCGCGCATCGAGGCGTGGCTCGACGAGAAGGCCGCCTGGGGCTTCTCCGAGTGGCACTCCGACGTCTACTACGCCAAGGACATCGAGCCACTGCTGCTGCTCACCGAGCACGCCGAGCCCGACCTGGCCCGGCGGGCGGCCGCCATGCTCGACGTCATGTTCTACGACCTGGCGATGCACCAGGTGCGGGGCAACGTCGGCGTCACTCACGGCCGCTCCTACATGAAGGACAAGAGCCGCGCCGCCGACCAGGACGTGTTCGGCGCGGTCAAGCTGGCCTTCGACACCACCGGCCAGCCGTGGCCCTCCCGCGCCGACGCGACCGCCACCGCCCTCGCCGCGGCCGAGCGCTACCGCCTCCCGGCGGTGGTCGTGCGTGTGGCCCGCGACCGGGCGCCGCTCGTCGACCGCGAGCACATGGGCGCGCCGCTCGACCTCGACCAACCCTTCTCGACCGACCCCATCTCCGCCGTGCCCGGGGTGTCGTTCACCGACCCCGTGGCCGTCCCCTTCTGGTGGGAGCGGGGTGCGCTCACCGCCTGGCCCGTCGTGCCCCTCACCCTCGACACCATCGAACGGCACGGCCTGTGGGAGACCGCGCTGTTCCAGCCCTACCGGCCGCTGGCCGACGTCGCCGGCGGCGACCCGGCGGCGGCGCGCCAACTCGCCCATGCGCTGCGCTGCCAGATCAACGTCGGGCTGCTGACCGCGGTGGACACGCTGACGTGGCGCCGGCGCGACGTCATGCTGTCGACCGCTCAGGACCACCGCCCCGGCTGCTTCGGCCACCAGTACCACGCCTGGCAGGCCGCCCTGGGCGAGGACGCGGTGGTGTTCACCACGCATCCGGGCAACGAGCCCCGGCCGGGCGACCGCTGCGCCGACGCCGACCTCTACTGGAACGGCGCGGTCACCATGCCCCGCAGCGCCGAGCAGGGCGCCGCCGTCATCAACATCTACGCCCCGCAGTACGCCCCGCCGCAGGGGCCGCCCCTCGACGCCTTCGGCTACCTCGACTACACCCACGCCTACCTGCCCACCGAGCGGTTCGACGAGGTGCGCCGGCACGCCGGGTGGACGCTGGCGCGCAAGGGCGACGGTTACGTGGCCCTGTGGTCGTGGCGGCCGACCGAGTGGCGCGACCACGATCCGACGGTCACGTTCACCAACGGCCTGACCGAGCCGTTCGACCTGGTGGCCCCGGGCGGGGCCACCAATGTGTGGATCGCCGAGGTCGGCACCGCCGAGCGCTGGGGCTCGTTCGACGCGTTCGCGGCGGCGGTGACCAGCGCCGAGGTCGAGGTGGTCGACCTCGGCGACGAGGGGGGCGTGCCCCAGGGGTTCGACGTCACCTACGCCTCGCCCACCGAGGGCACGCTGCGGCTCGCGTGGACGGGGCCCTTCACCGTCGACGGCGCCGAGGTGCCCCTGCACGGCGACGACCGCTTCGCCAACCGCTACGGCACGACGGCGTTCGGCGACACCAGCCTCGCCATCAGCGACGGCCGGGCCAGCCTGCACGTCGACCTCGCCACCGGCGACCGCCGGGCCAGCCGCCGCCGGCGGTGACTCCGGGGCGCGACCGGCCGGCGCCGCGCCGCCGAGCGCGGCGGAGGGGCCCGACGCGGGCCCCTCCGCTCGTGTCCGCCCCGTCTGGAGCTGCGATGTGCGGCCTGAGTCAGTCGCCGAACTCGAAGTCAGCAGCGAACGGCGCCTCGTGTTCCTGTACCACGAGCTCCAGACCGTTGGGCTTGTCCGGGTTCGGCTTGAACATGGAGTTCGCCCGCGGCGGGTCGCGGTCCTCCGGCGCTCCCCAGCCGTAGTCGCCGATCAGCCCCTCCATCTCGAACTCGTCGATGGAGTTCATGGCCTCGATGATGCCCTCGCGCGAGAGATCGCCCATCTCGACGGCCTGCTCCAGCAGGAGGTGTACGGCCTTGGACTCGTTGTAGCCGAAACCGAAGTAGATGTCGGGCGGCTGGTCGGGCGCGTAGGTGTCCTGAATGCGGACCAGCTCGGCCATCCCCGGCGCCGCCTCGTCGCCGTACTCGGGCCCCTCGGCCACGAGAAGGTAGTTCCCCTGGAGGTACGGGGCGAGCGGGGACTCACCGAGGGCGGTGACCCACGTCGGCGACTGGGCCAACCACTGTGGGGCGTAGCCCAGCTCGGCGGCCTTGCCGAGGGCGGTGCCGGTGTCGGACGGCACGGCGGTGAGCCACACCGCCTCGCAGTTCGCCCCCTGGAGCTGGCTGATCTGCGACGTGAAGTCGGGGTTGCCGACCGGGAATGTGACCTCGGTGCCGAGCTCGATGCCGAGCTCTTCGGCGGCGAAGTCGACGCCCTCCTGCCCGGCCTCGCCGTAGGGGTCGTCCTGGCGCAGGGTGCAGATGGTCTGGCCCTCGCCGCCGCCCTCGTTCACGTACCAGTCGAGGCCGTTGATGGCCTGGATCTGATAGGGCGCGCCGATCGGCAGCAGGTTCTGCTCGCGCACCCAGAACGAGTCGAGCGACGCCGGCTGCGCCACGATGTTGTCGGAGTTCAGCTGCTCGAGAACGGCGTTGACGATCGGTGTGCCCAGGAGCTGGTTGAACATCACCACGTCGCCCTTGATCTGGTTGTACTTCTGCACCGCCGTCGGCGGGTCGTAGGCCGAGTCCTCGATCACGAGCTCGACCTGGTACTGGCCGGCGACGCCGCCCAGCTCCTCGTTCACGTACTCCCAGTACGCCTCGTTGCCCGCGGTCAGCGGGTTGCCGATGACCGCGACGGCACCGCTCGTGGGTGTGATGACGCCGAGCCTGATCGTCGTGCCGTCGAACCCCGGCACGGTCGCCAGTTCGCCGCCGCCGTCGTCGTCACCGCCGGCCGCACCGTCATCATCATCGTCGTCACGCCCGCCACAGGCCCCGGCGGCGAGCGCCAAGGCCGTGAGCAGGATCAGTGGCCTGAACCACGGGTATCTCTTCACGTTGTCCCCCTTGTGCTGTCGGTTCGTGTCGAATGAACGACGCGAGTTAGTAGGAGAAAGGCCAGGTGAGGAACCAGCTCTTGATCCTGAACCAGAAGGCGGCGAGCCCGCGCGGCTCGAAGAGCAGGAACAGCACGATGGCCAGGCCGAACAAGACCGCGTTGAACTCGCCGATCGTGAAGATGCCGGACTCGCCCGAGCCGGTCGTGATGAGCGGGTCGAAGATGGCCTGGCCGCTGTTCTGCTCGATCATCGACCGGCCACCCCAGACGAAGAGCGCGCCGAGCACCGACCCGAAGATCGTGCCCAGGCCGCCGATGATGATCATGGCGAGGTAGGTGATGGCCAGGAACAGGCCGAACTCGATGGGGCTCACGTACTGCTGAAGCAGGCCATAGAGCGCACCGGCAACCGCCGCGTAGGCGCTCGACCACGCAAACGCGCCCACCTTGTACCGCGCGAGGCGCACGCCGATCACCTCGGCCGAGAGGTCTCGGTCGCGGATGGCCTGCATGGCCCGGCCGGGACGCGAGCGAACGACGTTCTTGGCCAGCAGGGCGCCCAGCGCGACGAGGCCCCAGACCAGCCAGAAGAAGCTCTGCTCGAAGGAGTAGGCCTCGCCGCCCAGCTCGATGCCCTGCTTGACGTCGAGCGGGCCGATCGACATCGGCGCCGCACCCAGGCTGATGCCGTTTCCGCCTCCCGTGACGCTGTCCCAATTGCTCCACAGGTGCTGGCCGAGGAACACGAGGCCGAGGGTGACGATGACCAGGTAGTTGCCGCGCAGCCGCAGAGCGAATGGGCCGATGACACCGCCGACCACGAAGCCGATGAGGGCCGCCAGCAGCAGGTAGGCGGGCATCGACCACCCGCGCTGGCCCCCGAAGTACGCCGCCGTGTAGGCACCGGCCCCCACGAAGAAGGCGTGCCCGAGCGACACCTGCCCGGTGAAGCCGGTGAGCAGGTTGAGGCCGATCGCGCCGATGGCGAAGATGCCGCACATCGCCAGGATCCGCAGGCCCGGGTCGCCCACGAAGTATGTGGGCAGGAGCCAGAACAGCGCCACGCACACCACGACGAAGAGCCACCGCCACGGCGAGCGCCGGGGGCCGCGCAGCAGCTTGACGTCGTCGGCGTAGGAGAGCACGAGGTCGCGGTTCGGCCCGCCAGAGCGGAACGCGTGGGTGATCGCGGCCATCAGCGGCCAGCTCCGGTGCGACGCGGCATCAGACCCGCCTCACTTCCTTGGTGCCGAACAGACCGAACGGCCGGATGAGCAGGATCAGGATCATCACCAGGTAGGGCGAGACCCGCTCGAAGCTCTCGCCGATCCAGTCGAAGTACTCCGGCGCAAGCAGCGCCGTGTACTGCTGGACCATGCCGATGATGATGCCGCCGATGACGGCCCCGAGCGGCGAGTCGAGACCTCCGAGGATGATGGCGGGGAACGCGACGAGGGCGAGCGCACCGGTCGCCGGGCTGAGCTGTCCCGACCCGGCGGCCAACGTGGAGCCCGCCAGCGCGGCCACCATCCCGGCGATCGCCCACGACACTCGGTACACGCGGCGGGCGGGGATGCCCTGGGCCATGGCTGCCTCCGGATCGACCGCCGCAGCCCGCATGGCAAGGCCGAGCGGGGAGTAACGGAAGAAGAGGAAGAAGCCGCCCAATGCCAGCGCGGTGAAAGCGATCGTCCACAGGTCGCGGTCGGCCACCGTCACGCCGGCGAGGTCGCGGGTGTCGATGCCCCAAGGATCGCCGAGGTTCCGGTTGTCGGGCCCCCAGATCGCCGTGACGACGTTGTCGAGCACGAAAAGGATGCCGATCGTCACCATGATCACGGTGACCGGGGCCTCGTTGACGAGGCGCCCCAGGACGAGAGCCTCGATCACGATCCCCAGCACGGCGCCGGCCGCCATGGCCAGCACGACCGAGAGGTAGAAGTCCAGGTCCCATGTCTGGGTGAAGGTGTAGGTGACGTAGGCGCCGAGCAGCACGAACGCGCCCTGGGCGAAGTTGATGACGCCTGTCGCCTTGAAGATGATCGAGAACCCGAGGGCGATCAGCGCGTATTTGCAGCCGAGGGCCACCCCGGAGAAGCCCGTCTGCAGCATGTCCTCGCCCGTGATCGTGGCGAGCAGCGCAATCGAGCTCACGCGTACAACTCCTCGATCATCGGGCCGAAGGCGGACTCGATCGCCCGGCGCTTCACCTTCTGGGTGGCGGTCACCTCGCCGTCCTCCTGCTCGAGCTCCTTGGGCAGCAGCGCGAAGCGCTTGATCTGCTCGACCTGGGCCATCTCGCCGTTCGCCTCGACGACGACACCCCCGATCAGCTCGTGCACGTCGGGCTTGGCCGACAGGTCGGCGTAGGTGGTGAATGGGATGCGGTGCTGCAGCGCCCAGTTACCCACGGTGTCGAGCTCGATACCGATGAGCGCCACCAGGTATTTGCGGCGGTCGCCGATCACGATGGCCTCGCGCACGTACGGCGACACCTTGAGGCGGTTCTCGATCTCCGAGGGGCTGATGTTCTTGCCACCGGCGGTGATGATGACGTCCTTCTTGCGATCCGTGATCGTGAGGAAGCCGTCGTCGTCGAACTCGCCGATG
>Ga0299913_10003011_pt1 | contig 13582 bp, 13 predicted proteins | sample RVTome_9_FD_201360 | JGI IMG/M metagenome (GOLD analysis project Ga0299913, IMG submission 201360) | Soil microbial communities from uranium-contaminated site in the Upper Colorado River Basin, Wyoming, United States - RVT155D38 (version 2) ... | reverse complement strand
GGACCGGATCGCGGGCATGCAACTTCTGCAGCTCTCGCTCGCCGAACCGCCCGAGCGCTGGTCCCAGCCGATCCCGAAGCGCGAGGTCGAGGGGTTCGAGGTGTCGCGCGATTCCGTAGCGCTCGTGCGTTTCCTGCGCGACGCGAAGATCCTCCTCCGCCGCTTCAGCGAGCCCGAGGGACGCGACGACATCGGCGGAACGGACATCCTCTCGACGCTCCATGACGTGGCGGAGGAGCTGAGGCCCTACCGGGATCGCGAAGCGACGCTGTATCTTTTCTCCGACATGCTCCAGTCGAACCGCGTCATCGAGATGGAGGGTCTCCGTCGGATGCCGTCTGACGACTGGGTCGAGAACGCCAAGGCCAGCGGACAGCTGCCGGACCTGTCCGGGCTCTGCGCGGTGATCGTCGGCGCCCGTGTGGACACGCCTGCCGCGCAACGGGTCAAGTCGTTCTGGGACGAGTACTTCGAGGCGACCGGGGCGACGCTGTACGATCGCAACTACATGCTTCGTCCGGTCCGGCTTCCGGTTGAACCCTGCGGGTCGGCCGGTCCGTAGTGGCAGTGCTGGGGAACGTGGGTGTGAACTTCGGGCGGAAGCTCCACAAGGGGGGGAAATGAACCGAAAGCTGATCTACGCCATCCTGATCGTCGTCCTCGCCATCTATCTGATCATCTACTACACCTGATCGCCGGGCGCGGGACGGTTGGTGCTTAGACGCCGTCCGTCCCGCGCCGTGCGGTCGACCAGCGTCCCCACCCGGCGCGTCACGCCGCGCGGGGTGCGGTATCGCTGTCTCCGAAACGAGCCCGATGACGGACACGCTGCGGGAGAAGATCGAAGCCTGGGACGGAGAGTCCGTGGTCGTCGCGTTCGACGCGCCGACGGGCACCTGGATATTCATCGCGCTTCACGACACACGTCTCGGACCCGCCATCGGGGGGACGCGGATGAAGACCTATCCCTCTCCGGCCGACGGGCTCGTCGATGCCCTGCGGCTGGGCGCCGGCATGACCTACAAGTGGGCCGGTGTCCGGATCCCGTTCGGTGGCGGCAAGGCCGTGCTCGCCACGCCCGGGCCGCTCGACCCCGATGCCAGGAACGGACTCCTCGAGCGGTACGGGGCGCGGCTCGCCTCGCTCCGGGGCGCGTTCCGCACAGGCGTCGATCTCGGCACGACGCCCGAGGACATGCTGCGGATCGATCGGGGCGCCGGCTACGTGATGGGCATCGTGGATGGCCATCCGGAAGACCCGGGGCCCTACACCGCCCTGGGCGTGTTCGTGGGCATCCGCGCCGCGGTGGCGCGCGTCTTCGGTGACGCCTCGCTCGCCGGACGCTCGGTACTGGTGCAGGGTGTCGGGGACGTGGGTCTGCCGCTCGCGGAGATGCTGGCCGACGCGGGAGCGTCGGTTCTGGTGAGCGACATCGACGAGTCGGCGGTCTCGGCGGCGGTCGAGCGACTCGGCGCGACCGCCGTGCCCCCCGACCGCGTTCCCGACACCGAGGTCGACGTGTACGCGCCCTGCGCGATCGGCGCGACCGTCAACCCCGACACGATCCCGAGACTCCGCTGTCGGATCGTGGCCGGCTCCGCGAACAACCAGCTCCTCACGGACGCCGATGCCGACGCGCTCCACGAGCGCGGCATCCTGTACGCCCCCGACTACATCATCAACGCGGGCGGGGCCGTTGCGTTCGGGCGCATGGCGGAGGGGCTCCGCGACCGGGGGCGGCTGGAGGCCGAGGTGGGCGAGATCGAGCGGACGCTCGAGCGGATCTTCGCCGAGGCGCGGGAGGCCGGGGAGTCGCCGCTCCACGCCGCGCGGCGGTTGTCGGAGCGCTTCCTCGAGGACGGGGCCGCCCGGGTCGGATGACGGAGCCGGGGGCTCGCGCGGGGACCGATCCGCTCCACGATCTCGACCTGCTCCTGAGGTCCCGGTACGGACTGATCCACCTCGACACCAGCGAGGAGGACCGGGCGGAGGCCCTCCTCTCCCACCTCGCCGACTCGCTCGGCCTCCCGCTGTTCGTGTGGACGACCAGCAAGGGGCTCCGGCGCACGGACAAGCCCTCGGGCGTGTACGAGACCGCGGACCCCTCCCGGGCCCTGGCCCATGTCGAGAGCGCGCGCTACCCCGCCCTCTACCTCTTCCACGGGCTCGGGCCCCATCTCCAGGATCCGACCCTCCAGCAGCGACTGCGGGACGCGAGCCGTCCGTACGTGGAGGTCACGGGCGCGATCGTCCTGACGGGGGCGGACATCGAGATCGGGAGCGCGCACCGCGCGCACATGGCGACCGTGCGGCTCCCTGCCCCCGACGTGGAGGAGTACCGGGCGCTCCTCATGCACATCCTCCGCGACCTGAACGCGCGCGGGTCGGTGGAGGTCGACCAGACTCCCGAGGAGACGAACCGACTGCTCCGGAACCTGCGCGGGCTCACGCTGCTCGAGGCCGAAAAGATCCTCACCAGGGCGATCATCGAGGACGGCCGTCTCGCGCCCGACGACATCGCGAAGGTCGTGGAGGCCAAGCGGCAGCTCGTCGAGCGCGAGGGACTGCTCGAGTACTATCCGGTTGAGGAGTCGCTCGCCGAGGTCGCCGACCTCGCCACGCTCAAGGACTGGCTCGCGAAGCGGCAGGCCATCGTCCGGACCCCCGAACGGGCCTCGGAGTTCGGGCTCGAGTTCCCGCGCGGCGTGCTGCTGCTCGGGGTGCCGGGGTGCGGGAAGAGCCTCTGCGCCAAGGCGGTGGCCACCGAGTGGCGGCTGCCGCTGCTCAAGCTCGACCCCTCGAACCTCTACAACAAGTACATCGGCGAGAGCGAGAGGAATTTCAAGCGCGCGATCGGGACCGCCGAGCGCATGTCGCCGGTGATCCTGTGGATCGACGAGCTCGAAAAGGCGTTCGCGGGAAGCGGCGACCACGATGGCGGGGTGACGCAGCGCATCCTGGGCACGTTCCTGTCGTGGCTCCAGGACCGGAGGGGCGACGTGTTCGTGGTGGCCACCGCGAACGACGTCCAGCGGCTCCCCGCCGAGTTCCTCCGCAAGGGGCGCTTTGACGAGGTGTTCTTCGTGGACCTCCCGGACGTCGGGACCCGCCGCGAGATCTTCCGGATCCACCTCGAGAAGCGCGGCCACGAGGCGGCGGCGTTCGACCTGGGGGCGCTCGCCGCGGCTACCGACGGCTTCTCGGGCTCGGAGATCGAGCAGGTGGTGGTGGCGGCGCTGTATACGGTGTTCTCGGACGGCGGCGAGCTCTCGATGGAGGCGCTCGTCTCGGAAGCCGCCGCGACGCGACCCCTCTCGATGATGATGAGCGAGAAGATCGAGGCGCTCCGGGCCTGGGCAGCGGACCGCACCGTCCGCGCGAACTGATCCGCCACGCAGCGCCGCGGCGCGCCCGCGTGCGAAACGCCTCCGGGGGAAATCCGCCGACGACCGCCGCGGACACCCGGCCGTCCTACACCCGCGTGCGGATCTCCTCGAGCGGCTTCTTTCCGATGCTCGGAACCTCCGCATCCTCGGCCGGATACCCGACGACGAGGAGGAGGAAGGGACGCTCGTTCCGCGGCCTTCCAAGGATGTCGTTCAGGAAGCCCATCGGGCTCGGCGTGTGGGTGAGGGTCACGAGACCCGCATGGTGGAGACCGGTGACGAGGATCCCCGTGGCGATCCCGACCGATTCGGTCACGTAGTAGTTCTTGACCGTCCGCCTGTCCGGACCGACCCCGTAGCTCTGCGCGAAGATCGCGATGAGCACGGGCGCCTCCTCGAGAAAGGGCTTGTGCTCGTCGGTCCCGAGCGGGGCCAGGGCCGCGAGCCACTCGGGAGGCGCGCGGTTCTCGTAGAAGTCGCGCTCCTCCTCCTCGGCGGCCGCCCGGATGCGACGCTTCGTGTCGGGATCGGTGACCACGACGAAGTGCCAGGGCTGCATGTTCGCGCCGTTGGGAGCCGTGCCGGCTGCCTCGATGCACGCATCCAGGACCTCGTCCGGAACCGGCTCGGGGGAGAACTGCCGCACGGTCCGGCGGCGGCGCATCTCATCCCGGAACTCGCGCGCCCGCTCCCGCATCTCGGACTCGGCGAGGCGGCGATGGGTGGTGAGCGGGACGGGACGGTACGGATCGCCCGCCACTACGTGCCCCTCGACATCCGGCTCGTCCCTGTTCCGGCCGGGCTCAGCCGCCGGTGGCGTCCGCCGCGCCCACGGCGGCGCGGATGCGCGCGATCTGGTCGAGGTGGACGCCGTCGTGCCCGGCCACGAGCTCGAGGATCGTGCGCAGCGACTCCGAGCCACGCTCCGGGTGGTGCGAGGTGCGCTCGAGCTCCGCCTCGCCCCGCCGCTCCACGAGCCTGAGGTTGGCCAGTCGGAGCGCCCGGAGCTGGTCGAGCGCGTCTTCGAGGTCCCGCTCCGCGTAACCGAGCCGCGCCGCCCACACGTCCTGGTCCATGGGCTCGAGCGTCGGGTTCTCCTCGGTGAGGATGCGGCGGATCCGCCACGCCTGCGTGAGCTCGGTATCCGCGAGGTGGCAGATCACCTCGAGGATGGACCACTTCCCTTCCGCCTCGGGACGGCGGAGGTCTTTTTCCGAGAGCCCCTCGAGGGCCGCGGGCAGGCGCTCGAACAGCGCCGCCAGCACCTCGATCGGATCCCGGCCCCCGAGCCGGGCGATGAGCGCCTCCCGGTACGCGGCGTCGGCTCCCCGACTGAGCGTCGTATCGCTCACCGGATGCCGACCTGACCCTTCACGGACGCGATCAGCTTCGCAGAGTCGTAGCCCACGCCGTCCTTGAAGACGATCGTCACGTTCTTGATCACCTCGGGGTTCGCTTCGAGGTCGCCCTCGAGGACGACGAGGTCGGCCAGCTTCCCGGTCTCTATCGTCCCCAACTCGTCTCCCACGCCAAGGATCGCCGCGCCGTTCGCGCTCATGATCCGGACGACCGTAGGCGGGCTGAACCCCGCCTCGATGAGAAGCTCGTAGTTCCGCTGATCCCCGAAGCCGGCGATCGCGCCGCCGATCCCGGTCGGGTCGACGCCTGCGGCCAGCACACCGCCCGCCTCGACGAACCCGCGCTCGAAGGTCATGCCCTTCTGGAGGTGGTCCTCGACGAACGGCCAATTCGGGTTCTGCCCGATCTGCTCGACCGTCTCCACGTAGGCGTCGCGGACCTCCGGCGCCATCGCCTCGAGCGTGCGCGGGTCCATCACCTCCCGGCCCTTCACGAACGGCTCGATGACGGCCATCGTCGAGGTCATCCCGACCCCGGCCTCGACCATCTTGAGAATCACGGCGCGCGCGGTCTCGCCCGAGGGGTCGCCCTGGTTCCCCACCACCACCATCGAGTTGGGTGGGCACTCGTCGGGTTGCTTGCGCGGATCGAAGTCGGTCGCGGTCGAGAAGCCGTGCTCGATGTTGTCGATTCCGAGGTCCACCGCCTCCTGGAAGGTGACCGAGCAGATGTGCCCGGTGACCTTGAGCCCCCGCTTGTGCGCCTCGTCGATCACGGCGGCGAGCTCGTCGCGCTCGATCGTCGTGTACGCCTTGATCCACGTGGCGCCCTCATCCGCCCAGTAGGCGACGAACCGCCGCGCCTGCTCCGGCGAGTTCACCTGCGCCATGTCCGAGAGGGCGGGGCTGGGTCCCGTCACATACGGCGCCGTGATGTGCATTCGCGGGCCCGGCTCGCGCCCCGCCTCGATGTTCGCCTTCACGTTCAGGTCCGCGTAGGCCGAAACGCTTCCCGTGGTGCGGATCGTCGTGACTCCGGCCGCCAGGTATAGACGCGGCGACGTGAAGCTCCCCTGTGCCTGCCGGCCGCCCGCCCCCATGAAGAACATGTGGTTGTGGAGCCCCACCATCCCGGGGATGAGCGTGTGACCGCTCATGTCCATGACCTCCGCCCCGTCGGGGATCGTCACGCTTCCGTCGTCGCCCAGCGCCGCGATGCGGCCGCCATCGATCACGACCGTCTGACCCGTCCGCGATGGACCGCCGGTGCCGTCGAGGATCGTGGCGCCCGTGAGCGCCACCACCGGGCCCTCGACGCTCACGAACTCCCGGACGTCGTTCGAGAGCTCGTCGGCCGATTGCGCCCCCAGACCCGTGGCTCCGAGCACCGCCGCAGCGAGCGCGACCACGAGCGGGCGGGCGAGCGTGACGATGTGCCTGTGCATGGGAGACTCCTTGGATTGTCTGGCGGATCGCGGCCACGCGTGCCCGGTCCGTGCGACCGGCCCCGGGCCCCACGCCTTCCGGAGGGCCGGGTGAAGCTCCCGACCCCCGGAGGAAGCTACCGTGCGCGGCGTCACTCCTCCACGGTGAACACCAGCTTCATCCCCACCTCGAGGTGCTCGGCGATGTGGCAGTGGAGCATCCAGCGGCCGGGATTGGAGAGCTCGAGCAGCAGATCGACCGTCGATCCGACGGGGACGAGCACCGTGTCCTTCCACGCGAGGTTGTCGTTCGGCACACCACCGACCGCGAGCACGAGGAAGCGCTGGCCGTGGATGTGGATCGGGTGCTGCATCTGGTGAAGCGTCCGGCGCACGTTCCGCAGACGCAGACGCACGACGTCCCCGACGCGGAACCGCCAGTCGATCGCCTCGTTCTCGAGCCCGGTGTCCGGATCACGGAGGATCCAGCGTACCTCCTCGCCGGTCGACATGAAGTTCATCATCGGCATCGTGCCGCTCGCCTCGAGCGGGTGGAAATACGCCGAGTCCACCTGCATGAGACGGTGGACGACCAGCGGCAGATCGCGCGTCTCCATGTCCAGCTCGAGCTCGAGCTCCGGCGGTTCCGGGGCTCGGGCGCGCACGCGCGCGATCTCGTCCCGCGCCGCCTGGTGGACGCGAAGCGACGCGAACGCCCTGCCCGCCTCGCCCGTCGCCGGGTCCCCGTCCACGCGCACCACCCCCAGCGTGTCGACCTCGGGGAGGAACCGGGCCGCGATGTGGTCGATCCCCTGCACGCGGTTGACGAGCGGCACCGGGCCGCGCTCCGGGAAGCGGACGTGGACCACGTAGCGCTCGGCCGGCGTGATGAGGAGGCTCTCGATCCACGCCTCGCGCTCGAAGTTCCCCACGTCGGTGCCGACGACCTTCATGCGGGCGCCGGGGAACGAGAGGTTGAACGTCCGCGTGTTGGACACGTTCGTGAAGAAGAAGCGCACCACCTCCCCGGGACGGGTCTCGAGCGCGTACTCGGGCTCCCCGTTCACCAGCATGGTGTTCCCGAACCGCCCCATCAGCGCGTGGGTGGCGCGCTCGAGCCCGTACGGCACGAGACCGTGCTCGCCGAGGAGGAGATCGTCGAGCATGAGGATCTCCTCGCGGTGCGCGGGGCCGTAGTACTCCGGGTCCGGGGACTCGACGATCATATTCCCGGCCAGTCCGAGGTCCTGCTGCACGTCCTCGCGGTGGTGGGGATGGTACCAGTAGATCCCGGGATCGGGGAAGCGGACGCGATACGTGAACGTCTCTCCCGGCAGCACGGGGTCCTGGGTTACCCCCGGCACCCCGTCGAAGCGGTTGTCGAGCCGGACCCCGTGCCAGTGGATGGAGGTCGGCCAGTCGATGCGGTTGGTGAAGCGCACGGTGACCGTCGCGTCCTCGCCGACCCACAGGAGGGGGCCGGGGATCTGGCCGTTGAACCCGTATCCGAGGAGGGTCCGGTTCCCGATCCGGCGCCGGACCACGACCGCCTGGAGATCGAGCGAGTCCCCCTCCGCGAGGCGGATGAGCTCGCGCGGCCGCGCGTCCACGACGTCGTCACGCGTTCCGGGGAGCCAGGGCGTCGTGGTCCGGGGGCGGAGCTCCATCATCGCCGGGAGCATCGTGATCCCCGCGGGCATGGGGATGGACCCCCACCGGTCCCCGGGCGCGTGCGCGCCTCCGTGACCCCCCGCCGCGACGCTGTCGGCCGGCTCGGGGACCCCCGTCGCGCCGAGCATGAACTCGAGGAAGTCCGCCGGCTGCATCCGCGACGCGGGGGACTGGGCGCGAAGCACGAAGGGCCCGGTGGGCTCGACGACGTCCGCCCGGGCCTCGGCGCTGACGAGGAGGAGGAAGCGGTTCATCGCGACGTCGCCGAGCGCGCGCGACCCGCTCGACGGCACCTCGCCCAGACGCTCCACCGGCGTGAGCACCGGAGAGGCCGCCCACGCCACGTAGGTGGTGTACGCGCCGAGCTCGGACGGATCCGGCAGGCCCTCGGTCGTGACCACGACCCGGTATCGGATGCGCCCGTCCGGCGTCACGTCGAGGCTGAACGGACCCGGCGGTCGGCGGAGCTCCGCCGACCCGCGGGCGTCGAGGACCCGCGGTGTGGGGAGAAGCGCCATGCAGTACAGGTCCGGGTCGGCCGCCGCGCGCCCGACCGGATCGGGGTCGAGCGGACACGGGGCCGCCTGACGGGCGGCGCCGGGGTCGAGCGGCCACGCCAGCGCGGCCGCCAGGACGGGCAGCGCCACGATGCCGGGGGCGCCGGGCCGGGCGCGCTCAGACACGGGCCCGCCCTCCGGTCCGGGCCCCGACCCAGCCGATGAGGTCGCCGATCGGGTCGCACCCGTCCGCATCGTGGTGGGGCTCGTGGCGGACACCCGGGTACACGTGGAGCTCGACAGGACCCGCGACGACCCCGGCGAGCCAGCGCGCGCCACCCGGGTCGGAGATCGGGTCGTCCTCCCCGTGCTGGATCAGGAGGGGCTCGCGGATGCGGCGCGCCCCGTCCTTCACGCGCTCGATCGCACGCAGCCCCTCCGCGCCCCAGCGCACGGTGGCGCGCCGGAAGACGAGCGGGTCCTCGCGGTACGCCCGACCGACAGAAGGGTCCCGCGACAGCGACTCCTCCGTGATCCCCAGATCGATCCGCAGCCGCGGGAGGAGGCGCGACAGGAGCCGGGCGGCGGCCACCTTCCCCGGCGTGGCCAGGCCGTGCGGGCGGATGCCGACCGCCGAGACCATCCACCCCGCCACCGGGCCGATGTCGGCCCGGGTCCCCGCGACGGGGCGGCGGATCGCGAGCTCCAGCGCGAGCAGGGATCCCATGCTCTGGCCGTACACGAAGCACGGCGTGCCGGGGAGCTCCGCGCGCAGATCGGCCCCGAGCTCGACCGCGTCGACGAGGTAGCGGGACCAGTCCTCAACATGTCCGCGGGGACCGTCCGAGCGGCCGTGGCCGCGGTGATCGAAGACCCGCACCGCGATCCCCGCGTCGACGAGTCTCTCCGCGAACGCCGCGTAGCGGCCGCCGTGCTCGGCCACGCCATGGAGGACGAGGAGGAGCGCGCGGGGGGCCGACGGCGGACGCCAGTCCCGGACGAAGAGGCGGGTGCCGTCGGAGACCGGCTCGATGGCGGACGTGGCGGGCATGCGGTGCATCATGCCGGCCGGCGAGCGGCGCGGCAACGCGGCTTGCCTGCCGCGGCGTGCGCGGTTCGGTTCCGGGAGTCGGGCTCGTGCCGAAACCGCCTTCCTCGCCATCCCGTACGGAGCGCTGACGGGAGACGGACGGGTCGGGTCGAACCTCCCACAGGAAGAGACACCATGAGAACGAACGCTCGCTGGACCCTCGCGCTGCTTCTCGCCGCCGCGGCCTGCGGGAGCCCCCCCGAGCCCGGAGAGCCGGGCTATGCGTACAACGTGGATGGCGAGTACGCGGCCGAGTTCGCCGCCGACGACGGCACCGTCTACACGGGCACCATGCAGCTCGAGACGCTCCCCGGTGGCGAGGTGACCGGCATGATGTCGCTCACCGACCCCGCGGCGATCGAAGGGACGGTCGAGGGCCTGGTGGTGGGCGCCGACCTCTCGCTCTCGGTCGATTACGAGATCATGGACCAGGGGTGCGGCGGAGTCGCGAGCGGAAGTGGGGTGATCGACGAGGGCGGCGGTGCCGCGAGCGGATCCGTCGAGATCTCCGACGCGTGCGGCGGGGGGGCTCCGACCAGCGCGACCTTCACCCTGACGCGCGCGGGCTGACGCCCGGCGCGCGCGGGCGCGCGCTGGAAACCCGACGCGCGCCCCGGCCGCCTGCTAGAGGAGTCCGCGGGTGCGTCCGCCGTCCACCGTGATCGAGCGGCCCGTGATGTAGCTGGCGCGGTCCGAGGCGAGGAACGCGACGAGCGCCGAGAACTCCCGCGGCTCGCCCAGCCGGCCCATGGGGATCGAGGCCCGCCACCCGTCTTCGATCTCCTGCCGGTCCACACCGCGCTGCCCGGCGAGCGCATCGGCCAGCTCGTCCAGCCGGTCCGTGCGCGTGTACCCGGGGAGCGCGTTGTTCACGGTCACCCCGTACGGCGCCACCTCGTTCGCGAGCGTCCGCGCGAACCCGGTCACGGCGGCGCGCACGCTGTTCGAGAGGATGAGCCCGTCCACGGGCTCCTTCACGGCGACCGACGTGATGTTCACGATCCGCCCCCACCCGCGCTCCTTCATCCCGGGGAGCAGGGCGCGCGTCAACTCGAGCGCGCTCTCGAGGTTGAGCCGGATCGCCGTGCGCCACGCCTCGCGGTCGTGCGACTCGAAGGGGCCCGCCGGCGGCCCCCCGGCGTTGTTGACCAGGATGTCGACGCGTCCGAACCGATCGAGGGCGACCCGCGCCAGATCGGCGACCGCGTCGAGATCCGAGAGGTCGACGGGGACCGCGAGCACCTCCGCGCCGGTCTCCCGACGGATGGCCTCGGCCGTCCCGGTCAGATCGGACTCGCCGCGCGCGCACAGCACGAGGCGGGCCCCCTCCGCGGCCAGCTCCTCCGCGACCGCGCGGCCGAGCCCGCGGCTCGACGCGGCCACCAGGGCGACCCGGTCGGAGAGCCCGAGGTCCACGCGTCCGCTACTCCTGGCCTTCCACGGGGTCGTGGAAGTAGGTGTCGGTCCCGTCCAGCCAGTCCTGCCTCGGCGGACAGAAGACGTCGAGGTCGAGCGTGTCCTCGAGCGCCTCGGCCTTGTGCGGGACGTGCGACGGGATGTGGAGCACTTCGCCGGCCCTCACGATCACCTCGCGCTCGCCGTCGTCGCCCAGCCAGAACCTGAGCGCGCCCTCGAGGATGTAGGTGAACTGCTCGTTCTCGTGCGCGTGGCGGGGCACGATCGAGCCCCGATCCAGGAACACCTGGGCCATCATCGCCCGCTCCCCGGTGATGAGCCGGCGGCGCAGGCGCTCGGTGACAGGCTCCCACGCCAGGTCGTCCCAGCGGACGAAACGGGCCTCCGTGTCTCCCATGGGTCTCCCCTGTCTCGATCGCGTCCGGTGCCGTCGTGGCCGGGGCGTTCCCGGCGGCGCCCGACGCCGGGTCGCCGGGCGGTTCGGCGTCAGCGGCGCGAGTCGCTGTTGAACATCTCCGCGATCGCCCGCCAGCGGTCGGGAGACTCGCGGCGGTAGATCACCACGTACTTGCCCGTCTCCTGGAAGGGGGCGCCGTGCCGCCTTCGCAACGTGCGCGAGAAGCGCCCGATCTCGTACCCGAGATCCCCGGAGATCTCGACATCGCGTGGCTCGAGCGTGAGCTCGACGAGACCCTGGTCGGGCGTCGAGCGCCAGAACCCGCGGATCTCCTCCAGGCCGCGCGCGGTCACCGACCCGGAGGGCATGAGCTTCGCATCGGCCGCATAGAACTCGTCGACCATCTCGTCGAATCGGCGTTTGCCGATCCGCTCTGCGCGCGCGCGGGACATCTGCCGAATCTCGGTCTCGCTCACCCGATCCCCGCCTTCCCGTCTATGGGCGTCCGCCCGCGACCATCCCGGCCGTCCGTTCGCTCGAGCCGCGCCTCCCCGGCCGCCGTTCGGCCCGTCGCGTGCACACCGGCGCTCCGCCGCGGCCGGAGCCGCCGGAGCCGCCGGAGACCGCCTGAGGATGGACCGCGGAAGGGATGCGAGCAAGCGGCCGTCTCAACGCGGGGGCCGCGCCCAGGAGACGCCCGCACCCACGCTCCAGTCCGCCCGACTCCCGGCGAGGCCGCGCGAGATCGCGAGGTCGACGCCCCAGGCCCCGCGGGCCCGCCAGTCGAGCGTCGCGCGGAGCTCCGCGAGATCTTCGGTGCCGAGCGGGACGACATCCCGCGTGCTCGCGCGCCCCTCCACGCCGAGCGCGGCTCGCGCCCGCGGCGCGATGTCGATCGTCGCCTCGAACCCGTACTCGAGCACGTCGTTCTGCTCGAAGCGATCGAGCGGCGCCTCGAGGATGCCCACCCCGAGCCGCCCCGTGAGGCGCCACGCCTGCGCGCCCCACGACAGGAGGCCGGCGAGGCCGACGTCCGTCGTGTTCGTGCCGATCCCCTTGCGCTCGTCCGAGTTCGGCAGCCGCACGCCGATGCGGGCACCGCCCGATAGCCCCCGCGGCCCGCCGATCGGCATGAAGCCCACGGCGATCTCGAAGTCTCCGGCGTCGGACGTCGTCCCGTCGTCCACACCAGGGTCGAGCGGAATCGCCGCCGCGCCGCGGCGCTCGATGGACAGGACCCGCCACGCGTCCCCCTCGACCTCGAGCAGGACCCGGTCCGCGAGACCGTACGCCAGCGTGAGACGGCCCCACGACCACAGGTCGCCGGACAGGTCGCCCAGCGGGAAGGTGGCGTCGAACCCGCGGTGGACGCCGACGCCGAGGAGAAGATCCCCCCGGCGGACCTCCGGGACCGGCTGCACGACCGCCTGCCGTCGCGCCTGCGCGGCGACGGGGGAGACGTGGAGCATCGAGGTCGGGAACGACCAGGCTGCCAGAAAGACGACGGGCCCGGCGATTCCCGCCCGGGCCCGTCGAAACCACCCGATGACCGGGACGCCCATCGCGGGCGCCGCCGGTCGATGCTGCCGCGGGGCGGTCGACCTCAGGTACGCGCCGCCTTCATGATGTCGGACACGTACCGGTCCATGTTCGACAGAACCTCTATCGTCTCCACCTGTGAATCCGCGGAAGACAGGTCCTTCGCGAACTTCATCATGACGCTCCGCACACGATCCTCGCCTGCACTCGAGGCCGGCGCGGCGCTCTTTCGCTTCGTGGCGCGACGGCTGCGTGATGCCGCGGTCCTGCGTGACGCCTTCGGGCTCGACTTCTTCTTCGCGCTCTTCGCGCGAGGCTTGCCCGAGCGACGCTTCACCTGGAGCGGGTACTTCGCGTGGAACTGTCGTGGCGTGAGCTGCGTGACCGACTTGTCGATCTTCTTCGCCCCCTCCAGCAACGTGTCGTTCGACACGTCGGGGTTCTTCGCGAGCTCTCGCTCCACGTACTCCATCACCTTGTCCGTGGCCGAAGCCATAGTGCCTCCTGGTAACGAGTGTCAGCGGTGCGCACCGACGGCCCCGAGGGGCCGACGCTGACGTGGACAGAGAACATTATAGCCGTACAGTGCGAGACGCCATATACGATCCGCGAATCGCCGCCCGAAACTCGCTCGGCGCCGCACTATCGGATGCGAAGAGAGCGGAGCTCCGGTCGCGCCACCTTTCCGCGGCTGGCCGGGTGATCGAGGTTTGACGTGCCTCGCGGGACGACGACCGCTCACGTACGGAAGACACGGTCGCACGTGGAAGCGCTGTTCTATCAGATCGGCGGGTGGCTCGATGG
>Ga0299913_10003010_pt1 | contig 13585 bp, 11 predicted proteins | sample RVTome_9_FD_201360 | JGI IMG/M metagenome (GOLD analysis project Ga0299913, IMG submission 201360) | Soil microbial communities from uranium-contaminated site in the Upper Colorado River Basin, Wyoming, United States - RVT155D38 (version 2) ... | reverse complement strand
CCTGTCCGGTGGGATCTCCGAAGTGGTACGGCAGGGTCGCAAGAACGGCGTCGCAACCCTCGGCGTCCTCAGGAGATAACGGGCGGATCACTTGGAGGCGAAATGGCGCTCGATGTTCTCCAGCGTCTTCTCCATGCCTTCGCGGTTCCGCTTGAGAAAGCCCGATCCCCGCAGGAAGATCGACGGCGCCCGTCCCCGCGAATAGTCGAACGACTCGCGCACCTTGGTTCCGCCGTCCACCGGTTCCAGCTCATACCGCCAGATGTTCCGCGCAAGGTGACACCACGCGATGCGCTTGCCCTCCTCGAACTCCACAACCTTGTTGCGGATCCGGTAGGGAGCGCCCATCTGCATGCTCATGCCGAACTTGGCACCGAGAGACAGACGTTCGGGGTTGTTCGAAGCCGACTTCTTCACCGTGCCGGAACCGTCCAACAGGGGGTGCATGTCGGGATCGGCGAGAAGATCGAAGATCGCCTTCGGTGAGGCGTTGATCACTCGCTCGACCGAGACCACCTTGTCGGCCACGTCATTCTCCTTTAGACGTATGTGTATCGATGAGGATAGTGACCGGGCCGTCGTTGGTGAGCTCGACCTCCATGTGAGCGCCGAAGACACCGCTCTGAGTTTTGACCCCCAGATCGCCCAGTCGCTCGCACACAAGATCGACCAGGGGATCGGCCTGCTCCGGACGGGCCGCCTCGACGAATGACGGCCTCCGGCCCTTTCGTGTGTCGGCGTAGAGAGTGAACTGACTGACCACGAGCACCGAAGCGCCTTCGTCGAGCACCGATCTGTTCATCTTCCCTTCTTCGTCCGGGAAGATCCTCAGGTTTGCGATCTTTTCCGAAACATAAGCCGCGTCCGTTTCGTCATCGTCGCCGTGCACGCCTACTAGAACCACCAAGCCGCGGTCGATCTCTCCGACGACTGCGCCTTCGACACGCACACAACCTCGCGACACGCGTTGGACGAGCGCCCGCACTAGCCTTGACGAGCTTTGAGGGGCAGAACTCGGTAAGCGTCGAACACGCCTTCGATGCGACGCACGGTGCGCTGTATGTGATCCAGATGTGCGATGTCGGCCAGCTCGAAAGCAAATCGCAGACGAGCCGTTCCATCGCTCTTCGACCACGAAGACGAGGACAAGATCATCACGCCGCACTCGGTGAGCGTGTCCGAAAGGTCGCGCAGCAAACCAGAACGGTCGAGGGCCGAGACCTGGAAGACCACGGTGAAGCGTCCTCCTTGCGACGAGTCCCACTCGACCTCGACGACGCGTTCGGCTTGAAGCATCAATGTCTTCGCGTTCGGGCAGTCGGCCCGATGCACCGACACGCCGCGGCCTCTTGTTATGAATCCGAACACCTCGTCGCCCGGCACCGGTGCACAGCATCGCGCCAGCTTGGCGGCAACGCCCCGCTCGCCCTTCACGACGACGGACGGCGCCTCTTCAGCGCGCCGAGGGGGCGCGGCAGGTTGGCGAGACTCGGGCTCCGCTTCCGCCGGGCGCAGGATCTGCCGCAGAACCTCGACGAAATCTCCCGCCGGGAGGCGTCCTTCTCCGAGGGACTCGTAGAGCGTCTCCTCGCCCGACGTCCGCAGATCCGAGAAGAGCTTTCGCCAGACCTCGAGGGTTAGTTCGGTTTGCGCGATGCCTTCACGACGCAATGCCTTCACGAAGAGGTCGCGTCCCTCCTCGCGCGCGGCCTCGCGACGATGGGCTGTCAGCCAGTGCCTGATCCTCGACCGCGCGCGTGAGGTCTTGACGAGAGCGAGCCAGTCCTCTTTGGGGCGTGCGTCCTGCGCACGAGTCGTGAGGATCTCAACGACATCGCCGGAATCCAAGCGCGTATCAAGAGGGACGAGGCTCCCGTTGACGCGGGCGCCCATGGTGCGATGTCCGACTTCGGTGTGGATCGCGTAGGCGAAGTCGATCGGTCCGGCGCCGCGAGGCAGGCAGATGACCTCGCCCTTCGGGGTGAAGCAGAAGACCTCGTCGTGGAAGAGGTCGAGCCGAAGCGACTCCATGAATTCGCGCGGGTCCTTAGCTTCACGGAATGTTTCGACGAGCTCGCCGAGCCACGGAACATCCGAATCGGAACCGCGTTGCTTACGGCGACCGCCATCGGCTTCCTTGTATTTCCAGTGGGCAGCGATCCCCCACTCGGCCGTCTCGTGCATCGTGCGCGTTCTGATCTGGATCTCGAGCGGCTTGCCTTGCGGTCCCATTACCGATGTGTGCAGCGATTGGTACATGTTGAACTTGGGCATCGCGATGTAGTCCTTGAAGCGCCCGGGAAGTGGCTTCCATAGGGCATGGATGACACCGAGAGCCGCGTAGCAATCGCGCAGGTCCTCAACGACGATTCGGACGCCCACGAGATCGAAGATGTCGTCGAACTCGACACCGCGCTCGACCATCTTTTGGTAGATCGAGTAGAAGTTCTTCGCGCGGCCCGAGACGGTGGCATTGATCTTCGCTTGATCCAGATGTGATCGGATGTCCTCGAGAACTCCTGCGAGGTAGGCGTCGCGTTCGGGCTGTCGGCGATCGGTCAGCTCCGCGATCTCGTCGTAGCGCTTGCTGTACAGGTACTGGAAGCCGAGGTCCTCGAGGTCGGTTCGCATCTGGAACATGCCGAGCCGGCTGGCCAGCGGCACATAGACCTCGATCGTCTCCCGCGCTTTCAGCTCGCGTTTCTCGGGAGACAGCGCCTGCAGCGTTCGCATGTTGTGGAGACGATCGGCGAGCTTGATGATGATCACGCGAACGTCCCGCGCCATCGCGACCATCATCTTCCGGTAGTTCTCGGCTTGCGCCGCTTCGGTGGACCGGAAGGAGATCTTGGCAATCTTCGTGAGCCCATCGATGATCTCCGCGACTTCATCGCCGAAGCTTTCACGAAGGTCCGCGAGCGACGCGTCGGTGTCCTCCACTGCGTCGTGGAGCAGAGCGCCGATGATGGTCGTGGGGTCCATGCCCATGTCGGCGAGGATCTGAGCCACCTCGAGCGGGTGCGTGATGAAGGGGTCGCCCGACAGACGCACCTGACCCGCGTGAACCTCGGCCGCCACCTGAAAGGCCCGGATTACTCCCTGCAGTTCGGCCTTGGGATGGACGGCTAGGAGCGCATCCGTAACGGGTCGCAGGTCCTCGGGGACTTCGCGTGCAGGCGGAGTGCGTCGCAGACGTCCGAGGATGGCCCGAAGCGGACTTCGCGATGCCTGTTTCGTCTGAGGCACGGGTTTCGTTTGAGCCATCACTACCAGTTTGCCCCAGGTCGGGCAGCCGACCGAGTCATAGAGGTCGATTGCTAGCGTGACGCTCCCATGACCGGCGCTCCCGCCCCCCGGACCCTGATCGCGTTCGCATTCGCGGTCCTGATCGGCGGATCGAACTTCGTCGCCGTCCGCCTGAGCAATCGCGAGCTTCCTCCACTCTTCGGAGCCGGCGCACGTTTCGCATCGGCCGCGCTCCTGCTCCTCCTTGTTGCCGCCGTCGCGCGCATAGCCTTGCCCCGCGGCCGGTCACTTCAGGGCGCCGTCATCTTCGGCACTCTGAACTTCTTCGCGGGCTACGCACTCTTCTACTGGGGGTTGCAGCGCGTTCCGGCCGCGCTCGCCGCCGTGATCTTCGGTGCCGTTCCGCTCTTCACCTTTGTGCTTGCGGTACTTCAGAGGCTCGAGCACTTCGCCTGGCGGGCGGCACTCGGTGCAGTAGTGGCCATCGCCGGAATCGCGGTCATGGCGGGCTCGCCGGCCAACGGCGAGATCCCGCTGCTTTACCTCACGGCCGTTCTGCTTTCGGCATTGGCCGCTGCTCAAACCTCGGTCGTGATCAAACGATTTCCGGCCGTGCACCCGGTCGCGATGAATGCCGTCGGGATGGCTATCGGAGCGCCGCTGTTGCTGGCACTATCCCTGCTCTCCGGCGAGACGTGGGTACTGCCTCAAGCCTCCACGACGTGGCTTGCCATCGCGTTCCTCGTGGCGCTCGGCTCGGTTGGCCTGTTCATCCTCTTCGTTTACGTGATTCAGCACTGGACGGCATCGGGAGCGTCCTACCAATTCGTCCTGATCCCGATCGTCGCCGCCCTCGGCGCATGGCTCGTCATCGACGAGCCGTTGACCGCATCGCTCGCCTTCGGAGGCATCCTGGTGATCGCCGGTGTTTACATCGGTGCATTGGCCAGGACGGAGAAGGAACCACCGGTGCAACTTCACCACACATCTTCGGAGGGCCTTAGGCTCACCCTGCATAACGATCTCGACTCGTTCGAGCAGCGAGCGCTCTCTTTCCTGGCCGAGAGGGAAGCCGAACACAACTTGTTCCTCGGGATCTGCGCTCAGATCCGCGCCGGCAGATATACCGACCCCTACCTCGTAACCGTCGAAGACGGCGACCGGGTTGTTGCTGCCGCCTTCCGAACACCGCCGTTCCCGCTCGGGCTCTCGCAGATCGACGCATCGGGCGCCGTCGAGCTGATCGCCGAGTCGGCGCACGAGCAGTTCGGCACTCTGCCCGGCTTTCTCGGCCCCAAGATCGACGCCGGCATCTTCGCAGAGCACTTCTCACGTCTCAGTGGTCAGAAAGCACGCGTCGCAATGGAGCAAAGGATCTATGAAGTAGCCGAAGCTCGTCCGCCGGAGAACGTCAACGGTTCGATCCGTCCGGCCGTGGAGGCCGACCGGCTGACGTTGATCGACTTTTACAACGGGTTCGTAACGGACACCGGTGCGCCGGCAAACTTGCATGCCGACACCTGGGTCGACCTCCATCTCGCCCAAGACTCGAGCACCGGAGTGTGTCTCTGGGAGGACGATGGCCGCGTCGTGTCCATGGCCGCGTACTCCGGTCCGACACCGAACGGCATACGCATCGGTGGCGTGTACACACCGCCGAGTGCTCGAGGGCGCGGATACGCAAGCGCTTGCGTCGGTGCCCTATCGAAGAAGCTTCTCGACGGCGGTCGGCGGTTCTGCTTCCTGTACACCGATCTGGCGAACCCGACGTCCAACTCGATCTATCAGCGCATCGGCTACCGCCCTATCACCGACGTCGACCAGTACCTCTTCGACGGCCGGCCGCTCTGACGGGGCTCTCACCTAGGCGGTACGGCTCGCCAGCTCGGATCTGCGGATCTTTCCGGTTTGAGTTCGTGGAAGCTCGTCGACGACGAAGACCTCTTTAGGCGCGTGGGAGCCCGGCAGACGATCCTTCGCAAACGCTCGAACTGCGTCCGGCTCAGCGCTTCCGGTGATCGCGGCACAGACCCGTTGACCCCACTCGTCGTCCGGCACTCCGAAGACGGCGGCCTCGATCACATCCGGGTGCTCGGCTAGGACACGTTCTACTTCGGCCGGATAAACGTTCACTCCGCCGGAGATGATCAAGTCCTCGCGCCTTCCCTCGAGGTAGAGGTATCCGTCGGCATCGAGCTGTCCGATATCACCGACGGTGAAGCTCGGCCCCCGCCAAGAAGAAGCCGTCTTCTCGGGATCGCGCCAGTACTCCCACCGCGCGAACGATGGCGCCTCGACCCAGATGGTGCCGACGCCGTTTTCGTCCGGATCGTCAACGGTGAGCCGACGGCCGGTGCGTGCTCGCCCGATCGTTCCCGGGCGCTCGAGCCACTCACTCGAAGAACACAGCGTGAACTGTCCTTCGGTGGAGCCGTAGAACTCCCAGAGATTGTCGGCTCCGAACGCCCCGATCGCGCGTCGCTTGAGCGGCTCGGGACAAGCCTCGCCGGCGTGAAGGATGCGTCGCGCCGCCGGCGCCTTGAAGCCTTCGTTCAACAAGCGACGGAGATGGGTCGGCACAAGGAACGCGCCGCTCACGCCTTCGTCCCGGAACGCTTTAGTGACCTCGACGGCATCGAAGTGCTCGAACACCAGGACCCTGGCTCCCGCTGCGAGCGCCGAGATCGTTATCCGATGGGGAGCCGAATGGTGGAGCGGAGAGCACATCAGGTAGATCTCTCCCGGCCGCGGATCCCAGAGCTCACTCTCGTCGGCCGACAAAGCAGCAGCTTCATCTTCGGAGAGCACGCCCGACCACACGCCCTTGGCCAGTCCGGTCGTCCCCGACGTGTAGTGCATCGGCCGCGCCAGCGGATGTGGCGCAAGCTCAGAGGTGGCTCCCGAGCTCAGGTCGGGCCAGGACGACTCGTCAACCACCAGCGCACAATCGGCATCCGCGACTATCCGGGCACGTTCGACGGATGAGAGGTGCACATTGATCGGCACCGGTACGACACCCGACCGCAGGGCACCGAGGGTCAGCGGAACGTAGCCGGGGTGATTGCCGGCGATGACACCGAGACGGTCTCCGGAACGCAGCCCCCGCGACGAGATCCACGAAGCGGCACGCCTCGCCTCTTGCTCCGCAACATCAGGCAACAACACGAACATGCTCGAAGCATACGGAAGGCCGGTCCACGCCCAGATGTGCGACAATCGCCGCCGCACATTAGCGACGGAGGGGACGTGCCTCCTCGCGTCCCCCAGATAGGAGCTGTTGATGAACATCGTAGTAACCGTGAAGCAGGTCCCCGATCCCAACGTCGCGCCTGCGCTCGACGGCGATCGGCTAAAGCGAGACGGCGTAGCCGGTGTTCTCGACCCCGGTGACGAATTCGGTGTCGAGGCCGGCCTTCAGATCGCCGCTGCAAACGGCGGCGAGGTCACCGTCGTTTCGATGGGTCCGGCACAGGCGATGGAAGCCGTCCGCAAAGCCCTTTCCATGGGCGCGGCCAAGGGCATCCTCGTGTCCGACGACTCTCTCCAGGGCGCCGATTCGCTCACCACGGCCAAGGTCCTCGCGGGAGCGATCAAGAAGAGCGGATTCGATCTCATCATCGCCGGCGTCGAGTCGACGGACGGCTACACCGGTGTCGTTCCCCAGATGATTGCAGCACTCCTCGACGTGCCGATGGCAACCTTCGCCAAGTCGATCGAGCTCAACGACGGCACGGTCAAGATCAACCGTCAGACGGAAAAGGGCTACGACGTCGTCGAGTGCCCGACACCGTGTGTGATCACCGTCACTGCCGGTGTGAACGAACCGCGTTACCCGTCTTTCAAGGGCATCGTCGAAGCCAAGAAGAAGCCGGTCGAGCAGCTCTCGGTCGGTGACCTCGGCGTGAGCCTGGACGGATCCGCTTCACAGTCGGTGGACGGAATCAACGATGCTCCGCAGCGCGGCGCCGGAGAAGTCGTCGAAGACGACGGCACCGGTGCGCAGAAGATCGCGGACTTCCTGACCCAAGCGAAGGTGATCTAAGTGGCCAAGATCTGGGTGTTTGCGGAGTGCGACGCAGAAGGAAAGGTCGCGTCGAGCGCGCTCGAGAACCTAGCGAAGGCTCGGGAGCTCGGCGACGCTGAAGCCGTCGTTCTAGGTCCGGGCGCCAGTCAAGCCGCCGCCACTCTCGGCGAGCATGGCGCCAAGAAGGTGTATCTCAGTGACGACTCGGTGTTCACCGATTTCGTTTCGCAGCCTTCGGCCTACGCGTTGTGGAAGCTGGCGGAAGCCAACCAACCGGACATGATCGTTTTCGGCATGGACTACGACTCCCGCGACATCGCCGCGCGCGTTGCGGCGTCGAACAACTCGACGGTTATGGGCAACGCGACCGACATCCTCGGCGCCGACAAGGCTCAGACGCAGATCTTCGGCGGGACGAAGGTCGTCGACGTCGCTTTATCCGGCCCGAACCCGAAGATCGTCATCACGCGTCCGAAGTCCTTCGAGGCCAGCGCGGTCGGTGGTTCGGCCGAGACCGAGCAGGTCAATGTCGAGATCCCCGACAACGAGAAGAAAGCCAAGCGCGTCGAGCGTCACGAAGAGGAAGCAGCCGGCGTGAAGCTGGAGGACGCAAAGGTCGTGATCTCCGGTGGGCGCGGATTGCTCGAGGCCGGCAACTTCGAGCTGCTCGAAAAGGTGTCCAAGGCCATCTCGAACTCGGCCGTTGGTGCCACGCGTGCGGTGGTCGACGCGGGCTGGGTGCCTTACGCGATGCAGGTCGGTCAGACCGGCAAAACGGTCAAGCCCGACGTTTACATCGCGGCCGGGATCTCGGGCGCGTCACAGCATCAGGTCGGCATGAAGGAGTCCAAGCGGATCATCGCGATCAACAAGGACCCCGAAGCGCCGATCTTCCAGATCTCCGATCTGGGCATCGTGGGCGACACGATGAAGGTGCTGCCGGCGCTCATCGAAGAGCTCGAGAAGCGCAAGGGTTAACGCTTCTTCAAGCGGCTGCCAAAACCGATCTGCAAGATCGAGCGAAACGTCTGCTCGGTCTCCTGCACGATCTGTCCGACCATCTCGTCGAGGCGTTCTTCGTTGAGCTCTTCGACCGGGATACGGCCGACGAGGCAGATCACGCCTTCGCGTCCATCGATCGAGAACGTTGTCCCCGTTGCGGCGTGGTTGTGGCGCAACAAGAGTACGTAGACCTCTTCAACTCGTTCCTCGGGCTCGATGATGACGTGGCTAGTGAGCTTGACCGTGCGCTCGCCGGCATCGATCTCGATCGGGATCCAGCTTCGGGCGACGCCCGGTATGCGCACGTACCAGAATCCTTTACGCACACGTTCGACGGTTGCTTCGTCCGGGAGGCCGTCGAGCCAGCGCTCGATGACATCGGCCGCGTCGCTCATCTAAGAGCAGGTTCGCAGATGGGACAAGGCTCCTTGCGTCCGATCGTCTTGACCTTTCGCGTCTGCTTCCCAGCGGCCAGCCGGCACTCCGGGCGGTGCACGTAGCGGCCTCGTGGAACCGCTACGAGACCTCGTGTCTTCTTCGCTTGAGTCGACTCGAGAGACGGTACGGAGACGGCCTTGGGTTTGGATCGCGGAGTGAACAGCACACGTAGCTGCTCGACCAGACCGTGCGGATTTCGCGCCAATCCGATCGCTCCCAACCCGAAGAAGACCGGAAGGAGCGCCTCGAGCTGATCCCTGAAGATGAACGTCGTCACGGCGTTGTCGCGCACGAACGGTTCGTGAACCAAAGCAGGAAGCAGTTGGAAGATCACCGCTCCGGCCAGCGCTCCGATCCAGTTACCGATACCACCGACCACGGCAAGCGTGAGGAAGAGGAACGACTGAAAATTCGAATAAGAGAAGGGCGTCGCGAGGTTGTCCGCCGCCGAGAGCAATCCCCCACCCAGGCCGCCGATCAGTGCCGACAAAGAGAAGGCGATGATCTTGAGACGTGGCACGTCCACTCCGAGCGCCGATAGGCCCACCTCCGACTCGCGCATCGCACCGAGAGCCAGCCCCGTCTTGCTGCGGCGCAAGTTCTGCACAAGCAAGGCAGTCAATCCGAAGATCACTGCCACTGCGAAGTAATACGCCCGCGGACTTGCGAGCAATGTCGGACGAGTGAACCTGATTCCACTGAGTCCGCCCGAGAACGAACCGCTCCCGAAGATCACTTCGTCCATCACAGCACCGAACGCCAGCGTCGCGAAGCCGAGGAACAACGGCGAGAGGTTGGCGGCGCGGAAGGCAAGAAACACACCCATGGGCACGGCGGCAAGTCCGCCCAAGAGAACCGCGATGAAGAACGGGAAGCTCGCATCGGCGATGAGATGCGCCGTGATCAGCGCACCGAAGCCGGCGATGACGCCTTGGCACAAAGACACCTGACCACCGAAGCCGGACACGACGACCAAGGAAAGGAAGATCATCGCCATCGGCGGCACCCGCGCCAGATGCAGCTGCCACTCGGCTCCCACGATCCACGGAGCCATCACTGCAACAGCGGCGACGATACCGACCCGAGTTGCGGCGTCCTTCGGCGAAAGCGCCCGGCCTACCGGTGGCAACGGCGGCGGCGTAAGACGATCGGTTGGCCGGCGCTGCCACTGCGGAAGGAAAAGCAAACCGAACAGGACGATGAAGGGAACGGCCGGACTCAGTTGGCGGGCAACCTCGCCCGGCGCATACCGCTGGATGATGAGCTGAGCGATGCCGATGCCGAACCCACCGGCCAAGACCAAAGGGAAGCTCTGCAGACGACCGGCGATCGCAGCGGCGGTCGCGGCGACGACGAAGAAGATCAGCTTGGTCGGGTCCAAGCTTCCGAACATCGGAGCCAGCAGGATCCCCGAGAGGGCCGCGAAGCTCGCTCCGATGGCCCAGGACATCATCGATACCCGGCGCGAGTCGATCCCGCTGAGCTCGGCAACGTCCGGACGATCCACGACCGCTCTCATCCGGATCCCGAGCGGCGTGTAGCGCAACAGGGCCAAGAGCCCAACTGCCAGCGCGACGCTGATAGCGATGCTGACGATCTGCTCGAAGTTCGCTCGGAACTGGCCGGCCGTGAAGACCGACGTCGAGAAGATGCTCGTCGGCGACAGAGTCGTTGCCGTTCCGCCCCAAACGACTCCAACGACTCCGAGGAGCGCGACCAGCAGGCCGATCGTCACGACGATCTTCACGACTTCTCCGGCGTCGTGAAGCCGTCGGAACATCACCCGCTCGAGAAACGCGCCGAAGGCCGGTGCGAGAACACCCACCACCAAGATCAAAGCGAGCCCCGTCGGCATGTGCCATTCCTGGAAGTAGCTGAAGCGCAGGAAACGCACCGCTCCGCCTTGAACGAGTTGATAGAAGACGAACGCGAATACCATCGCGAGTGCGCCGTGAGCGAAATTGAAGATCCCGGATGCGCGGTAGGTGAGAACGAGACCGAAAGCAGATAAGGAGTAGATACTCCCCACAACGGCGCCCAAGAAAAGCGTGGTTAACAGCGCCGCCACGTCACTCTTCGATGCTTTTCGTGAGACTTGAAGGGCCGCATCCCCTGTGCAAGGCTGGCCGCCATGTTACAGCGCCCCAACATGGCGAAGCTCGCATCAAATCCTCTCGTTCCGGCGATAGTCGCGCTCGCCATCATCATCACCGCCGCCACATACGCGATCGTCGACGACGAGGGCGACACTGCGAAGAAGCTGGCCGAGCCCGGTCCGGATACCGAAGCGACACCGAGCCCCGGCACCACCACCGTTCCAACAGCGACGGCGACGGCCGGTCCCGGCAGGGCAGCCGCGACGGAGGCACCGTTGCCGGGGCTGCCGGGCGCGATTGAGAAGCCGTGTAACCCACGCCCTGTCAACGAGATCGGCGTGACGGATACGACGATCACGATCGGCCAAGTCGTAACGGACTCGAGTCAGATCCCGCAGCAGTTCCGTCCGGCAAACGAAGGTTTGCGTGCGTTCGTCAACTACATCAACCAGCGCGGCGGCGTCTGCAAACGGAAGCTCCAGCTTGAATCCCGGAACGACAACTTGAACCTCGCTCAACATTCACAGGACATGCAGCAGCTCGCCAACAGTGTCTTAGCCTTCGTTGCCAACGAGTCACTCCTCGACTTCCTCGACTACGACAGAGAGCCTCCATACGCGCCCAGCGTGCGGGGCGGCGGGAAAGAAGTTCCTGACGTCGGCGGCCTCGCCTTCTCGCTCGGCCGCGCTCAGTCTTCCTGGCACGCCGGCGTGGTCGGAAGCATCTCACCCGTCCTTGTTGGTGGAGGCCAGTACAGGAATGCGATGGAAGATCTGCGAAGGAAGAACACCCCCTGCCTCAAGGCGGGAGTGGTACATCTAGACGAGCCTACCGGCGCTTCTCGACAGCAAGCGGAGCTGGGTGCCATCTCGATCGAAGCATCTTGGGGAGGGGGATTGGGCGCGGGCAAAGCTACGCTCTATCAGGCCCAATTTGTAGACCCAGTTCCGGCCTATGAGGTTCTCGTGGATCGTATGGTGTCGGAAGGCGTGAATTGCGTGTTCGCCTACTCTGACCTCGGATCGAGCATCAACCTCGTCAAGGCGATGGTCAACCGCGGCGTCTGGCCCCCAGGCCAATGCAACCGCGGGAGCCAGTGCATCCGCTACACCTATATCCCGCTCTCCGCGCTCGACCCGAAGTTCGTCCGCGATGTGGGTCCCGGGTCCCGTGGCGTCAGCTCCTTCGCCCCCACACCGCCGCTGAACGAAACGGCGAATCCTGGAATGAAGCTTTACCTCGACGCGCTCAAGTCCGTGCCGGGGGCCGAGCCGACGACGTTCTCCGTCCTCGGGTTCGCTAGTGGCGCGATGCTGGTGCAAGCCTTACAGTCCTGTCCGGAAGCACCTACTCGGATCTGCGTCATGAATGCACTGCGCAAGATGCAGAACTTCACGGCGAGTGGATTGCTCGGCGGGACGACGCCTTTCAGGAAGACGAAGGTGAACTTCGACGGCACGACCTTCGATTGGAAGCACATCTTCAACCACTCCGTCGGCGTTCAAGTTGCCGATCGCAACGGCAAACGGGACTTCTATCGCGTCTATCCCGAGAAGGGGTACCTAGCCGACACCCTCAAGGTGGCTCGTGGCAAAGCCGCCTAGAGCGGCTGCACTCTCCCTGGATCACCTGACCGTCGATTACGGCGGGTTGCGCGCGCTTGACGACGTGTCGATCGAAGTTGGCAAGGGTCGCATCGTCGGCCTCATCGGCCCGAACGGTGCCGGCAAGACGACACTCTTCGACGCAACGCTGGGGCTCGTCGAACCAACGACCGGCCGAGTCATGATCTTCGATGAGGACGTCACGAATTGGGCGCTCCATCGCCGTGCGCGGCTGGGAGTCGGACGAACCTTTCAACGGCTGGAGTTGTTCGGCTCCCTATCCGTCGAGGACAACATCATCGTCGCCCTCGAGTCGGTCTCCAGCGTCGGAAGCATCGCCAACGAGCTGCTGCGCCGGCCGACGGCCATCGACGTGCGATTGCGCGCGCAGGACCGCGCCGAGGAGCTTCTGGAGCTGGTTGGACTCACCGAGCACGCGCAAGCGCGCGCCGCCGACTTGCCGATGGGACTTGCGCGCATCCTCGAGCTCTCGCGCGCACTCGCGACCGAGCCCCGGCTCCTGTTGCTCGACGAGCCATCATCGGGACTGAACGAAAACGAGACCGACGAGCTCGAAGACCTTCTCCGCGAGCTTCATCGCGCGCAAGATCTGAGCATCCTTCTGGTAGAGCACGACATGGACTTCGTGCTCGGTTTGTCGCAAGAGATCTACGTACTCGACTTCGGAAAGGTCATCGCGCACGGCACTCCGGCCAAGATCCGCCGCGACGCAGTCGTGCATGCTGCTTATCTCGGAGAGGAGCTACCGGCTGGCCGTCCTTCTCGACGTTAGGGATCTATCGGTTTCCTACGGCCCGTCCTTTGCCTTGGGCAACGTCTCTTTCGCCGTCCCGGAAGGATCGGTAGTAGGTGTGCTCGGGCCCAACGGCGCGGGCAAGTCGACACTTCTGCGGACGATCGCTGGACTGGTCGAGCCAACTTCAGGCGCGATCGTTCTCGACGGCGAGCGCATCGACGGGCAACCGGCCAGTGCGATCGCACAGCGTGGTCTTTGTCTGATCCCTGAAGGCCGAGGGATCCTTCCCGCTCTCTCGGTTTCCGAGAACCTTAAGGTCGCCGTCCCATCGCAAGCTTTGGACAACGTTCTCGGACGCTTCCCTGTCCTCGGGGAGAGATTGGACCAAGCCGCCGGCACTTTGTCGGGTGGCGAGCAG
>Ga0299913_10003009_pt1 | contig 13587 bp, 14 predicted proteins | sample RVTome_9_FD_201360 | JGI IMG/M metagenome (GOLD analysis project Ga0299913, IMG submission 201360) | Soil microbial communities from uranium-contaminated site in the Upper Colorado River Basin, Wyoming, United States - RVT155D38 (version 2) ... | reverse complement strand
GTGCTAGCTTCCCGGGATGGCCGACAGACGCGATGGTGGGCGGGGAGCCGTGATCCTCCCCACGTACAACGAGATCGAGTCGCTCGAGGGCGTGGTGTCGCGGGTCCTGGCCCAGGACGAGCGACTCCGGGTGCTCGTCGTGGATGACGGGTCTCCCGACGGTACCGGCGAGCTGGCCGACCGGCTCGCGGCGGAGAGCGAGCGGGTCTCCGTGCTTCACCGGGAAGGCAAGCTCGGTCTCGGCTCCGCGTATATCCTCGGGTTCCGATGGGCGCTCGAGCGCGGGTTCGACTGGGTGTTCGAGATGGATGCGGACGGGTCGCACGATCCGCTCTACCTGGTCGACATGATCGCTGCTCTCGGGGAGCTGGATGTCGTGGTCGGCTCCAGGTACCTGCGCGGTGTGAACGTGATCAACTGGCCGATGTCGCGTCTGCTGCTCAGCTACTACGCGAATCGGTACGCGCGCCGGGTGACCGGGCTGCGTCTCGCCGACTCGACCAGCGGCTTCAAGTGCTTCAAGCGCGAGGTGCTGGAGGCGATCGACCTCGACAAGATCGGCTCCACCGGGTACGCCTTCCAGATCGAGATGAACTTCCGGGCGTGGAAGGCGGGATTCCGCGTGGGCGAGGTGCCGATCGTGTTCGTCGACCGGACGGCCGGGCACAGCAAGATGTCGGGCGCCATCGTGCGCGAGGCCGTGTGGCGGGTGTGGGTCCTGCGCCTGCGCGCCCTGTGCGGGCGGTTGTGACCGACCTCACGACGCCGTACCGGCCCGGCCGCGACCGCCCCTCCACCGACTACCGGTCCGACCCCATCCTCCTCGCGCGCCCGCGGTGGAGACGGGAACTCTACCGGATCATCTTCGAGCACGACACGCGCGCCGGGAAGCTGTTCGACATCCTGCTCATCGCCGCGATCCTCGCGAGCGTGGCGGCCGTTATGCTCGAGAGCGTGCGGGGTGCGTCGCTCCACTTCGGCGGGACCCTTCGGGCGGCGGAGTGGGTCTTCACGGCGCTCTTCACGGTCGAGTACGCGCTCCGGCTCGCTTCGGCGCCCCGGGCCGGCCGCTACGCCCGGAGCTTCTTCGGAGTCGTCGATCTCCTCGCGATCCTGCCGACCTACCTGAGCGTGGTGGTGCCGGGTGGCCAGGCCCTGGCGGTGATCCGGGTGCTTCGCGTGCTGCGCGTGTTTCGCGTTCTCAAGCTGGCCCAGTTCATCGGGAGCGAGCAGATCATGCTGCAGGCGCTCAGGGCCAGCGCCTACAAGATCGCGGTCTTCCTCGTCGGAGTCCTCTGCGTCGTCGCCGTGGTGGGCGCGGTCGTGTACTTCCTCGAGGGACCCGAGAGCGGCTTCACGAGCATCCCGATCGGTGTCTACTGGGCCATCGTCACCGTGACGACGGTGGGGTTCGGCGACATCACGCCGCTCACCGCCGCCGGAAAGGTTCTCGCGGCGGTGCTCATGATCCTCGGCTACGGCATCATCGCGGTCCCGACCGGGATCGTGACAGCGGAGGTGATGGTGGGGCGCGGGAGCCCGGGGTCCGGGCGCGACGCGGGCGCGACCGGGGAGGGCAAGACCGCCGGTGCGGGCCCGACCGCAGACCCCGCGGGTGCCGCGATCGCGACTCGCCCGTGTGCGGGGTGCGGCCTGTCTTATCATCTTTCGGACGCTCGCTACTGCCGCCGCTGCGGAGCCCCGCTTCCCCCCGCGTAGCGGCGGTCGGTTTCCAGGGGGGGCAGGAGGGACGCCGGCGTTGACGCGGTCCCGCTCGTCATCCCCCCGACGCGTCCGATCCACGGCTTCCGCGGCCGGGGTCGCCGCGTGCCTTCTGGCCGCGTCCGCTCTCGAAGTCGGAGCTCGCCCCCTGTCCGCCCAGGGCGAGCGGGAGGAGGTCGGTCGGGCCCCGGATCGCGTCCGCGTGGCCGAGGAGATCCGGCGCCGCGTGGAAGCGATCCGGGCCGACGGCGGGGTCGGGTTCGACGGCGAGCGGCTGCTCGCCGTCCGCGCGCTGCCGAGCTTCTACGAGGCGCGCGCCTTCGAGCGCGCCTGGCCGCCCGGGAGCCCGGCCGTGGTGTCGCTGGTGCGGGCGATCGAGCAGGTGATCGACGACGGGCTCCGTCCCGCGGACTATCACCTCGAGGCGCTGGGACCGGCGCTCGAGCCCGACAGCACGCGGGATCCGGGGCGCGCCGCCGAGCTCGACCTCCTTCTCACGGATGCGTTTCTCGTATTCGCCTCGCACCTCCACCACGGTCGCGTGAACCCGGAGTCGATCGAGGCCGAGTGGCTCGCGCTCAGGCGCCAGACCGATCCGGTGCCGCTGCTCGAGCGGGTCGCGCTCGGCGAGGATCCGGCATTTCTCCTGGACACCCTGCGGCCGCGTTACGCCCGCTACGCCGCGCTCCGTCGCGCGTTCGCGGAGCTCCGGGCCCTGGTCGATGCAGGAGGCTGGCCCGCCGTGCCGGCCGGGGAGCGCCTCGAGCCCGGGATGGTGGGGGACCGCGTGCTCGCTCTCCGCGAGCGGCTCCGGGCGAGCGGCGATCTCGGTGTCGAGCCGGCGGACGATCCCGCCCGTTTCGACGACAGCCTCGGCGAGGCGGTCCGACTCTTCCAGACCCGGCACGGGCTCGAGGCGGACGGCGTGGTGGGGCAGGGGACCCTGGCCGAGCTCGACGTCCCCGCGGCGGTACGTCTCGAGCAGCTGCGGGTGAACCTCGAGCGCTGGCGCTGGCTTCCGGACGACCTCGGAGTCCGTTATGTCGAGGTGAACATCGCCGGCTTCTCGGTGGCCCTCGTCGACGGGGGGCTCCCGATCCTGAGGCTGCGCGCCATCGTGGGGACGGAGTACACTCAGACCCCGAGCTTCTCGGGCTCCCTCCGGTACCTCGTCCTGGCCCCGACGTGGAACGTCCCTCCGGGGATCGCGGCCCGCGAGGAGTTCCCGATGATCCAGGCCGATCGGACGCGGCTCGAGAGCGAGGGCTTCACGATCATCGACCGCGAGACCGGCGAGCGCGTCGCGCCCGATTCCGTGGACTGGGAGGCGACCCCGGCGGAGCTCTCGAGACGGTATCGGCTGCGTCAGGAGCCCGGTCCCCGGAACGCGCTCGGACGGGTCAAGTTCATGTTCCCGAACCCCCACGACGTGTATCTGCACGACACGCCGGGCCGGGCGCTGTTCTCCCGTACCGTGCGGAGCTTCAGCCACGGCTGTATCCGGGTGGAGCGACCGCTGGAGCTGGCCGCGGCGCTGCTCGCCGATCGGGAGGAATGGACGCCGGAACGGCTGGCCGAGCTCTCGGAGGGGGAGCGGGAGACGACCGTCGTCCTCGAGACGCCCGTGCCGATCCACCTCCTGTACTGGACCGCCTGGGTCGATGCCGAGACCGGCCTCATCCACCACCGGCGCGACCTGTACCGCCGCGACGCGCGCGTGTCGGCGGCGCTCGCCGAGACGGCTCCCGGCCACTGAGCGCCCTGTCCGGGACGCGTCCGGGCACGTATCGTCCCGATCGGATACTGGCGGCCCGAGCGCGCCGCCACCGTCGTCCGAAGGAGTCGTGCCGTATGTGGAAGCGTATCGTTCCGTCCGCCGTCGCCCTCCTCGTCGCTCTCCTCGCCGTTCCGGGCGCGAGCTCGGCGCAGGAGGAAAAACCCGCCGAGTTCGCCGCCCCCGAGATGGCGGAGATGATGGCCGCGGGCGCCCCGGGCGAGATGCACAAGATCCTCGAGAAGACCGTCGGAACGTGGGACGTGACGGTCAAGGCGTGGATGGACCCCGCGAGCCCGCCCATGGAGATGACCGGTGTCGCGAAGACCGAGATGATCATGGGAGGCCGCTACGCGGCCGAGCGCGTGGACAGCGAGTTCATGGGAATGCCGTTCGAAGGCCTCGGGATCACCGGGTACAACCAGGCGGCCGAGCGGTTCGAGTCGACCTGGATCGACAACATGAGCACGACGCTGTTCACTTACACGGGGAATCTCGAGGGGGACGACCTCACCCTGTCGGGATCGTTCAAGGACCCGATGTCCGGCGAGACGGTCATGCAGCGCAGCGTGCTCACGTTCGTGGACGCAGACCATTACATGGTCCGCGGCTACGAGACGCGCGGCGGCGAGGAGCGGATGACGATGGAGATCCATTACATGCGCGCGAACTGACCCGGGCGACCGCCACCCACGTCGCGCGCGCCCCACGGTCGGCGTCGTCCCTCCTGCCCGATGCCCGCGCGACGGGGCGGCCCCAGGAGGACGTCGCCCGGGGCAGGGGTCCACCGGGCCCGGCTCCGCTCCACGCTTTCGGGAGTTTCTGTCGTCACAGCCTAAGTTTACATAATGTATCTTATGCGCCATCGTGGCGCGGGGCCGTGCGGACGGCGTTCCGGGGTTCGTTCGGGAAGATGCAAAGGATCGGATCGCGGAGGGTTCGGGCGGCCGGTCGGCCACCCGCGCCGGGTGTTCCGGTTGGCACCGCCGAACCGGCGCGGCGACGAAGTTGCGCCGGACCGCGGCGCCCGGATCAGCGGCCGGACGTCTCTCCGGCCGCGGCCCGGATGCGCCCGTTGATCTCGCCCAGCCGGATCCGGTACACGCCGGCCTCGGCGGGATCGTCGGCGGCCTCGTCCGCGATCCGCGACAGGATCGCGGCGGCCTCCTGGAGACGCCCGTTCTCGGCCAAGATGCGCGCCGCCTCCGCGCTCGCATGGCGGCGCTGGAACCCGAAGCGCGCGCTCCGGCCCAGTGCCTGCCACGTGGACAGCGCCGCTTCGGTGTCCCCGGTCGCCTCGTGCGCCGCGGCACGGAGCGAGCGGGCCGCGTAACCCACCGGATGATTCGCCGGCGCGACGACCTCCTCGAGCGCCCGGATCGCCTCGCCCGGCTGCCCACCGTTCAGGTACATCCGTCCGAGGACGATGCGGGCCTCATCGGCGGATTTGGTCCCGTCGAAGCGCTCCACGTGGGCTTCCAGCTCGGGGATGAGGGCCTCGGGAGCAGCCCCGCTCATGCGGAGCCCGGCGAGCTCGGCCGCCGCCTGCTCCTGCACCGAAGCGCGGAAGTTTACATAATACAGGCTGCCCAGAACCACCAGCGCGAGCCCCGCGATGAGCAGGATGAACGTCGTGAGGTTCTCGTTGACCCACGTCCAGGCACGCGTGGCGCTCTCGACGAAGACGTCTTCCCCCGACCTGGACCCCGTCGGCTCGGGCTTCTTCCCTTTCGCGAGCGCGTCCGCCATCTCCGGTCTTCTCCCCGTCTATCGGCTGCCCGTGGAGGCGCGCACGGCCTTCCCCGGGGATCGCTGCCTATCCGAAACCCTCTAAACTACCGGTCGATGTGGGGCGACGCCACTTGATGAGCGGTCAGTGGAACACGAGGCCGACGAGGAGGAAGCCGCCGATGAGGGCCACGGCGAAGACGATGGTGAGGAGGTTGAAATAGCGCTCGATGAAGCCCCGGATCGGCTCTCCGAACCAGCGGATGAGACCGGCGACGAGGAAGAAGCGCGCCCCCCGGGAGACCGCGGAGATGATGACGAACGCGCCGAAGGGAACGGCGAATCCGCCCGCGGCGATCGTGAATACCTTGTAGGGGATGGGCGTGAATCCAGCCGTGCCGAGCGCGAGCACGAGGTTGTCGGCGTACGCCCTCCCGAGCGCCGCGTACTGGTCCGTGTAGCCGTACACCTCGAGGATGGGGAGCGCCACGGTCTCGTACAGCGCGGCTCCGATGACGTAACCCAGCATCCCGCCGCCGACGGACCCCACGGTGCAGATGGTGGCGAAGCGGAACGCGCGGCCCGGCTTTCCGAGACACAGGGGGATGAGAAGCGTATCGGGCGGGATCGGGAAGAAGAACGATTCCGCGGCGGCGATCGCGAGCAGGGCCCGGGGGCCCCCGGGCCGATCGGCCCACGCCAGCACCCAGTGGTACAGCCGCCGCAGGGCGCCTTCCCGCTTCGCCCCCGGCATCGTCGCGTCCCGCTCCGGAGCGATCCGGCTCCCGTCCGTCACCGCCCGTCCGCTTTCGATGGGTGTCTCCCGCGTTCGTCTCCCGTGGGGCGAGCGTCGTCCTCGTCCTGGATCAGCGGCACGAACCTCGCCCCGGTGATCCGCTCGCGGTCGAATTCGTTCCCGCGGCGCACGATGCGATACAGGGTCTGGAGTCCCTCGCCGACGGGGACGATGAGCCGTCCGCCCTCGGCGAGCTGAGCAAGGAGCGCGCCAGGTACGCGTGCGGCCGCCGCGCCGACGATGATCGCGTCGTACGGCGCGTTTTCGGCCCACCCCTCGCTCCCGTCCCCGACCTTCACCTCCGCGTTCACGCCCAGGGAGTCGAGCGTCTCGCGGGCGCGCCGCGCCAGACGCTCGAGCCGCTCGATCGAGTACACCTCGCCCCCGAGCGCGGCGAGCAGCGCGGTCTGGAACCCGGATCCCGTACCCACCTCCAGCACCCGGTCCCCCTCCTCGAGGTCCGCGAGCTCGAGGCTCAGGGCATGGATCACGGGGCTCGAGATGGTCTGCCCCTCGCCGATCGGGAGCGGCGACAGCGCGTAGGCGCGGTGTCGCATGACCTCGGGCACGAACAGGTGGCGGGGCACGGCGTCGAACGCGTGCAGGACCGCGAGGTCCTTGATGCCCTCCCGGCGGAGGGCGTCGACCATGCGGCGGCGGTCCCTGCGGAAATCCTCCATCATCCGAGCGACCACGAGCGGACTTCCTCGAGGAGCCGGAAGCTCGTGAGATCGAGGTGGAGCGGCGTGACGGACACGTATCCGGCCCGCACGGCCCGGAAGTCGGAGTCCTCCCGTCCGCGCCAGTCCGAACGCCCTCCCCCGATCCACACGTACTCGTTGCCGCGCGGGTCCACGCTCTTCGTGAGCGAATCGTGGTACACGCGCCGGCCGAGCGAAGTGACGCGCACGCCCTCGATCCCGCTGGCGGGCCGGTCGGGGAGGTTCACGTTGAGGAAGGTCTCTTCGGGGAAGTCCGGGCGCGACAGGAACGACCCGACGAGCTCGCCCACGAGCGGGCCGTACGAGTCCAGGTGCTCGGCCTGGTGGCCCGCGTAGGAGAACGCCGCCGCGGGCACGCCGAGGATCGTGGCCTCCATCGCGGCGGCCACGGTCCCCGAGTAGAGCACGTCCTCACCCATGTTCGGGCCGTGGTTGATGCCGGAGAGGACGAAACGGGGACGCGACTCCTTCAGGACCTCGCGGATCGCGAGCAGCACGCAGTCGGTCGGCGTGCCGTCGACCGTGTGCCGGCCGTCGTCGAGCCGCGTGAGCCGGAGGGGGCGATGGAGCGTCAGCGCGTGGCTCGAGGCGCTCTGCTGACGGTCGGGCGCCACCACGCACACCTCGCCGTGCGCGGTGGCCGCCTCGGTCAGTGTCTTGAGTCCCGGTGAATGAACGCCGTCGTCGTTGGTACAGAGGAGGATGTCGCCTCCCGCTGGGGTCACCCGACCTGGACGCTCGACAGGAGCTCGACGAGCTCGTCCGCCTCGCGGCGGAGGTCCGTCACCGTTTCCTGCTCCCACGCGACCCGCGCCGCCTTGGGCAGCTTCCCGTCCCGTCGAAGCTGATCGAGCTTCCGCTTGGCGCCCTCGATCGTGTAACGCTCCGTGTACAGGAGATGCCGGAGAAGCAGGATCAGCTTGATCTCCTTCCGGCGGTAGACCCGGTTGCCGGCCGAATTCTTCGACGGCCGGAGCACCGAGAACTGGCTCTCCCAGTAGCGCAGCACGTGCGGCTTGAGATCCGCGACCTCGCAGACATCACCGATCGAGTAGTACTCCTTCTCCGCGATGCGATCAGGCACGACTCCCCTCCCCCCTTGTTCACGTCGTCCACATCCACCCTCAGCTCCACCGCTCCGGCTTCGGCTCGCGGGCCATGAGTCGCGCGAGCGCCTCCCGGGGTGCTATGCCCTCGTACAGAATGGAATATACTGCGTGGGTGATCGGTAGCTCCACGCCCAGCCGCGAACCCAGCTCGTGGGCCGCCCGCGTCGTCCGCACCCCTTCCACCACCTGCTCCATCCCGTCCAGCACCTCGCGCGGGTCCCCTCCGCCGCCGATCGCGATGCCCACGGTCCGGTTGCGGCTGAGGTCCCCCGTGCAGGTAAGGACAAGATCGCCCAATCCGGCGAGTCCCGCGAGCGTCGTCTCGCGGCCGCCGAGACGGACCGCGAGACGCGTGATCTCGGCGAGGCCGCGCGTGATGAGCGCGGCGCGCGCGTTCGAGCCCAGCTCGAGCCCGTCGGAGATGCCCGCCGCGAGCGCGATGACGTTCTTGCACGCCCCCCCGAGCTCCGTCCCCACCACGTCCGTCTGCGTGTAGACGCGCAGGTAACGGTTCTGGAACAGCGTCTGGACCTCGACCGCGGCGTCCTCCGGATCCGAGGCGGCGACGACGGCGGTGGGCAGCCGCCGGACGAGCTCGTCGGCGAAGCTCGGGCCCGAGAGGACCGCGATCCGTGGCCGGGACTCCTCCCCCAGGACGTCCTCGATCACCTCGGTCATACGGAGGTCGGAGCCGATCTCGATCCCCTTCGACGCGGAGATGACGATCTCGTCCCCCGCGAGCGCCTCCCGCGCTGCGACCAGCACCTCGCGCACGGCGTGCGACGGACTGGCGGAGAGCACGAACTCGGCGTCGCCGAGCGCGGCGTGGAGGTCGGACGTGGCGTCGATCCTCTCGGCGAGCTCCACGTTTCTGAGATACCGCTCGTTCCGGTGCCGCGTGCGGATCTCCTCCGCGACCGCCTCGTTGCGCGCCCACATGCGCACGCGGTGGCCGTTTCCCGCCAGCGCGTCGGCGAGCGCGGTTCCCCAGCTCCCCGCGCCGAGGACGGCGACCCGTCGCTCGCTCATTCGTCGTCCTTCGGGGCGTCGTCGCCCCCGCCGAAGCGGATGCGGAGCTCCTCGCGGCGCGCGAGCCGCGCGAGGTTGGAGCGGTGCGTCCACCACACCAGGAGGGCGAGGAGCAGCGCGTAGAGCACCACGGAGCGGGGGGCGTCCGCGCCGCTGGCGAGGAGGGGGATCAGCGTGGCGGAGAGCAGCGAGGCCAGCGATGCGATGCGCGTCAGGAGGAGCGTTCCGAGCCACACGAACATCGCGATCGTGACCGCCACCGGCGCGACGGCGAGGAGGGTCCCGGCGGCCGTCGCGACCCCCTTCCCTCCCCTGAAGCGGGTGTATACGGGCCACACGTGACCGATGATGGCCGCGAAGCCGTACACGAGGTCCCACGCCTCCGCGCGTCCGTCCCACGTCGGGAAGAACCAGACGGGCGCGAACCCCTTGAGGAGGTCGATCGCGAGCACCGTGAGCGCCGGGAGGATTCCCAGGACGCGGTAGACGTTCGTCCCGCCCAGGTTGCCGCTCCCCTCCTTTCGGAGGTCCACCCCGTACCACCGTCCGATCAGGTAGCTCGTCGGAAAGGCCCCGATGAGGTACGCGGCGAGGACGAGGAGGACGGCGGTCACTGGACCCCTGTCGAGGCGGGACGACGCGTCACGGGCGTTCCGAGCGTTTCTTCAGCTTGATCCGGATCGGTGATCCCTCGAATCCCCACGCCTCGCGGAACCCCGCCATCAGATAACGCGCGTAGTGCTCCTTGAGGTCCTGGGGTCGGTTGGACCACAGTACGAACAGGGGGGGCGCCGTCGCCACCTGGCTCCCGTAGAACAGGCGAACGTCGCCGCGTCCACCCTGCGGCGGCTGGCGGCGCTCGACGAGCTCCCGGAGCACACGGTTCACGTCGGCCGTCGGGATCCGGAGCGTCCGGTTCTCCTGCACCCGGATCGCCGTCTCGATGACCTTGCGGACGCGCTGGCCGGTGGCCGCCGAGACGGTCACGATCGGAACCCAGCGGAGGTAGTGGGCGCGCTCGCGGAGATCGCGCTCGAACTCCGCCAGCATGCGGGGTCCCCGATCCCCGATGAGGTCCCACTTGTTGGCAACGAAGACGAGCCCCTTCCCCTGGTCCCACGCCGCGTGCCCGATCCGGAAGTCTTGGTTGACCACGCCGCGCGCCGTATCGACGAGGAGCAGGCAGACGTCGGCACGCTCGATCGCCGCGTTGGCCCGCACGCGACCGTAGAACTCGACGTCGTCGTCGACGCGCGACTGGCGGCGGAGACCGGCGGTGTCAATGAGGCAGATGCGGTGACCGGCCACGTCCACGTACGTGTCGATCGCGTCACGCGTCGTCCCCGCCTCTTCGTGGACGATCACCCGATCCTCGCCGAGCAGCCGGTTGACGAAGCTCGACTTCCCGACGTTGGGTCGGCCGATGACCGCGATCCGGAGGTCGGCCTCGGGCTCCGGCTCGCCCCCCTCGTGCGGGAGCGCCGCGATCACGCGGTCGAGGAGGTCGCCCGAACCCTTTCCGGAGAGGGCCGAGACGGGGATGGGATCCCCCAGACCGAGCTCGTAGAACTCGAGGTGGACGTCCGCGCCCACCGGCTCGTCGACCTTGTTGACCGCGAGCACGATCGGGACGTTCGAGGTCCGCAGCATGTCCGCGACGTGCCGGTCGACGGCGTGGACGCCGGTCCTGCCGTCCGTGACCAACACGATCGCGTCCGCGAGTTCCACCGCATGCTCGACCTGGAGACGCACCTCGACGTCCATGCGCTCGTCGGGGCGGTCGACGATGCCCCCGGTGTCGATGAGGCGGAAGGCGCGGCCGGCCCACTCGGCTTCGGCGAACTGCCGGTCGCGCGTCACGCCCGCGCGCTCCGCGACGATGGCCTGGCGGCGACCGAGGATCCGGTTGAAGAGGGTCGACTTTCCCACGTTGGGGCGGCCGACGATGGCGACCGTGGACTGCTGCACGGTCAGGCGAGCCCGGAGAGGACGTCTACGAGGTCGTGTGACGCCTCCACCTTGAGCCCCGGCGTCCGCCGGCGGAGCTCCTCGAGGGACAGGTCGTCGAGGAACCGCCCCCGGTCATCGAGGGCGTGCGCGCTGATGAGCGCCAGGTCGAAATCTCCCCGGTGCTCGAGGACGCGGATGTGGTCGGCGCCCGAGAGGAGACCGGCGGTGGTCACGCGCGGGCCGTAGAGCGTGTTCGTCGTGACCTCGGTGGCGACCCTGGCTCCCGTCCGGTCGGCGATCTCCTTCATGAGCGCGGCGAGCGAGGGCCCCATGGACGTGCCGGTCACCGCGACGATCCGGAGACCCGCGAGATCGGGGAGATCCGCCAGTCCCGAGCGGACGCGTTCGGTGAGGAGCGAGATGGCGCCCACGCCGTTCGACTCGAGGTCCTGATCGTCGAAGTACTCCCGCCCCGGGAGCCCGAGATCGGCCTGGAGGAAGAGCTCGTCGGCCGCGTAGCCCCAGCCCGTGCGGCGTTCTCGGAGCGCCCGCCCGCGGATCCCGTCGATGTCGGCGAGCGTCCTGCGGCACTCGTCGCGTGTGAGCGCCCGGATGCCGCGGTCCGCGTTGAACTCGGTGAGCCCCACCGGCACGACGGACAGCGAGCGGATCGCGTCGCCGCGCGCGTACAGATCGTCGATCGTGCGCCGCAGCACCTCGCCGTCGTTCACGTCGGGGCACAGCACGACCTGGGCGTGAACGTCGATCCCGCCCTCGGCCAGCCGATCGAGGTCCCCGCCGATCCCGGCCGAGCGCGGGTTCTTGAGCATCTCGAGCCGGACCTCCGGGTCGGTGGCGTGGACGCTCACGTACAGCGGCGACAGCCGCTGCTCGAAGATCCGATCCCAGTCGTCGGGACGCAGGTTCGTGAGGGTCACGTAGTGGCCGTAGAGGAACGAGAGGCGGTAGTCGTCGTCCTTGATGTAGAGTCCCGCCCGGAGCTTCTCGAGCCTCGGGTTGCCCTTCACGAAGCAGAACGGACACGCGTTGGTGCAGCGCCGGATCTTGTCCGGCTCCGGAACGATGCCGAGCGGCTCGTCCGGGTGCTTTTCGATCTCGTAGAGGATCCGCTCGCCCGAGGCCGTCTCGGTCTCGAGCACGACGTCCTCGTCGGCCTGGTAGTAGAGGAGATCGAGGCCGTCGCGAAGCACGTTCCCGTTGATGGAGAGGACCGCCAGGCCCTCGGGCAGACCGAGGTCGTCGGCGATGCTCCCGCGGTCGACGCGCTGGATACGGATCATCTCGGCCTGCCGGAAGCCTCGGTTCGCATGCTCGTGCGGGGGTTCGCGGTCACGCGGTCTCGACCCCGTCTTCCTCATCGGCCGCCCCGAGGACCTCGCGCGCGGTCTCGTACTGACCTGCCGGGACGAGCACCCGGACGACGGCCATGCCCGCCATGGAGAGCATGTGCGCGTGGTCCTTCTGGGAAAGCACGTTCGCGTCGAGACCGGCCGCGCGCAGGTTCCCCGCGGCGAGTTCGGCCTCGGCGTCGTCGTGCGTCCGGAGCGCCTCCGCCCAGCCCTGCACCACGTTCACCGCCGCGTGCCGCTCGCACAGCGAGACGTAGCGATCCCCCTCGTCGCACGCCGGACACACGGCCCGTCCGCACACGGCGCAGCCCGTGGACGTCAGCGTCTCGGGGTGGGTCTCGCAGCGGGCGGGTCGGGCGAACGCGCCGCACCAGCCACAACGGGAGAGGGTGTGGGTCCACCCTCTCCCGCAGCGGCGACAACGCCCTGGTGGCGATTCGGGTCCTTCACTCACCGGGATTCGCCGCGCCCGGTGGCGGTCAGCCGGGCGGTACGCTCAGACGCCACTCTTCCTGTAGCGGAAGCCCGCCACCGGAACGTCCGGGCTCACCTCGAGTCGGAAGCTCTGCGTCTCACCGGCGGGCGGCGCCTCGGTGGTGAGCGTCTCCGTGGCCACGACCTGCCCGTTCGCATCGAGGAACTCGAACGGGATCGAGATCTCGCCGGTGGCGTTCCGCGCCTCGAGGCTTCCGCGCACCACGTACACGCCTCCGGCGGCCGGCGCCATCTGGACGAAGTGGAACACGATCTCGGTCGATTCGCCCGCCGACAGCACCTGGATCGCCTGATCGTCCATGTCGGCCCGCGCCAGCGCGCTCGCGTGGAGCTGGTAATTCGCCTCGTCGTATGGGTACCACTGGACCAGCGTGTCGGCGAGCGGCAGCACCGGCTCCGGGCGCCCGGCCTGCACGGAGGCGTTCACGTAGTTCTCCATCGCCTCCTTGCTGTACGGGTTGGCCTCCCGCGCCTTCGCGAACGCCGTGGACGCGTTCTCGAAGTCCTCCGAGTTGTACAGCCCGACCCCGACCTCGACCCACTGCTGCGGCGTGAGGTCATCGCGGGACAGCACTTCCTCGAAGATCGACGTCGCCTCCGCGTCGCGTCCCGCCTCGGTGAGCGCGAGTGCGTACCGGATCCGGATCACGACATCGTCGGGATAGTCCTCGAGGTAGGAGCCGTAGGCATCCAGCGCCTCGTCGGCTCGTCCCTCGGCGACCAGCAGATCGCCGAGCCCCTTGATGGCGTTCTGGAGCTGCGTGGAATCGGCGCCCGTCAGGTCCCCGGCCAGGGCCGCCTCGTACGTCGCGACCGCCGCGGCGTTGTCCCCCATCTCCATCTGGAGGAGCGCCGTGTTGTTGAACGACCGCAGGTCGTGGGAGAAGTCGCT
>Ga0299913_10003008_pt1 | contig 13589 bp, 15 predicted proteins | sample RVTome_9_FD_201360 | JGI IMG/M metagenome (GOLD analysis project Ga0299913, IMG submission 201360) | Soil microbial communities from uranium-contaminated site in the Upper Colorado River Basin, Wyoming, United States - RVT155D38 (version 2) ... | reverse complement strand
CCTGCGCGGCACAGAGCCCGACCGGCCCCAGGCCGAGCACCGCGACGGTGTCGCCGGGGCGTACGCCGCCCGACACGACCGCGTGGTACCCCGTGCCCATCACGTCGCCGGCGAACAGGGCCGCGTCGTCGGACATGCCGTCGGGCACGCGCCGCAGCGTCAGATTGGCGCGCGGGACCAGCACCTGCTCCGCCTGCGCGCCCGGAAGGGAGCCGAGCGTCGCCCCATGGCCGAACACCCGCGCCTCGTCGCACTTGTGGTACTGGCCGCGCATGCAGAAGAAGCACGACCCGCAGGCCGTGTGGAAGCACCCGAGTACGCGGTCGCCGACGTCCACCTTCGTCACCGCGTCGCCGGCCGCGATCACCTCCCCGACGAACTCGTGCCCGATCACGAACCCGGGCTCGATCTTCACCCGCCCGTGGTAGATGTGGAGGTCCGAGCCGCAGACGCCGGTCGCCTCCACCTGGACGATCGCGTCGTCGGGCGCCAGCAGCTCCGGCTCGGGACGCTCGTCCACGCGCACCTCGCCCGGCGCCTGGAAGGTGACCGCCTTCACCGGGCGTCCCTCACCGCTGCTGCCCCGCCGGTCGCACCAGCACCTCGGCCACCGCCACCCGCTCGGGGCCGCCGACCGAGTACAGGATCGCTTCCGCGATGTCGTCGGAGGTGAGGGGCTCCCCCACGTCGGCGCGCATCTTCTTGGCCGCCTCGAGCACCATCGGGTTCTTGTTGTGACCGAGGAGCTCGGTCGCGACCATGCCGGGCTCGATCACGGTCACCTTCACGTTCGCGCGCACCACCTCCTGGCGCAGTGCCTCCGAGAATGCGTTCACGCCGAACTTGGTCATGTTGTAGACGCCCGCGCCGAGCGTCGCGAAGCGCCCGGCCACCGACGAGATGTTCACGATGTGTCCGCTGCCCTGCTCGCCCATGATCGGGAGCGCCGCGTGCGTGCAGTAGAGGAGACCGAGCAGGTTCACGTTGATCATCCGCCGCCACTCCTCCGTGTCGGCGCCGATCACGGGGCCGAGCAGCATCACGCCCGCGTTGTTGACGAGGATGTCGAGGCGGCCGAGCTCCTCCTTCGTGCGCGTGACGAAGGCGTTCGCCTGCTGCTCGTCCGCGACGTCCGTCTCGAGCGCGAGCGCCCGGCCGCCCGCGCCGTTGATGCGCTCGGCGAGGGCGTCGATCCGATCGGTGCGCCGGGCCGCGAGCGAGACCGCCGCGCCCGCCCGGGCCAGAGTCTCGGCCGTCGCCTCGCCGATGCCGGAGGAGGCGCCGGTGATCGCCGCCACGCGGCCCGACAGGTCGGGGCTATGCATCGGGGCCTCCCGTGTCCGCAGCAAGGGTCTGGCGCAGGCCGGTCTCCATGTCACGCGGGGTGTAGCCCAGCTCGCGCCGCGCCTTCTCGTCCGTGGCCCAGAACGTTACGCCGTCGGAGGTGCGGATCAGCTCGCGCAGGTTGGGCGGGAACCCCATCGCCTTGCCGACCAGCGGCCCGATCGGGATCGCCATCTTCATCGCCGCCACGGGCAGCTCGCGCCTGGGCGCCTTGCGGCCGGAGATCTCGGCCACCTTCTCGATCAGGTCCCGCATCCGGGCGATCTCCCCGCCCAGGACGTAGGACTCCCCCACCTTCCCGCTGTCGTGCGCACGCAGGATGCCGTCCGCGACGTCGTCGACGTGCACGAGGTTGAAGCCCGTCTCGGGGAACATCAGCATCTTGAGCTTGCCCGTGCGGGTCTGTTCGATGATGTTGCCGAGCTCGGAGTGGTCCCCGGGCCCGTACACGCCCCCGGGCTGGACGATCACGATCGGCGCGCCCTTCGCGATCCGGTCGAGCGCCACCTGGTGCGAGCGGTACTTCGTCTCGTCATAGCACGACAGGAAGTCCTCGCCGTTGCGCGCGTAGCCCTCGTCGACGATCTGGCCGCGAGTGTTGCCGAACACCGCGACCGTGGAGACGTAGACGATCCGCGGCACGCCGGCCTCGCTCGCGGCATCGAGCACCCGCTCCGTGCCGCGCACGTTCGAGTCCCACATGTCCTCCCGCTCGGACGCGGGGATGCCGACCTTGTACACCGCCGCCACGTGGAAGACCGCGTCACACCCGCGGACGCCGTCGCGGATCGCCCGCTCGGAGGAGAGGTCGCCCTGGACCAGCTCGACCCCCAGGGCGCGCAGGTCGGCGGCCTTCGCCGGCGAGCGCACGAGCGCGACGACCTCGTCGCCCCGGTCCCGCAGCCTGCGTATCAGACGGCCGCCGATGAAGCCGGTGCCGCCGGTCACGAACGCCTTCATTGCTCAACCTCCCGGTCCCGGTTGCCGCGCGGATACTAGTGCGCGGCGGGTTTTCGCATAATGCGCGCATGGCGAAGGCGGGAGACGTGCTCGACAACCCCTTCACGGGGCAGAGCCTGACGTTCCGGCGCACGGCCGCGGACACGGGTGGCGACCTGCTCGAGGTCGAGTCGACCTGGGCGAGCGGCGGCCAGGCTCCTCCGGAGCACCACCACCCGCGCCAGGAGGAGCACTTCGAGGTGCTCGAGGGCGAGTTGCAGGTCCGGATCGGGGACGCGGAGCGCACTGTCCGCGCCGGCGAGACCATCGACGTGCCGCCCGGCACGCCGCACGCGATGTGGAACGCGGGCCCGGCGTCCGCACGCGCGTTGTGGCAGACGCGCCCGGCACTGCGGACGGAGGGATTCTTCGAGCTGGCCTGGGGCCTTGCGCAGACCGCCCACGCCGGCCGGGAGGCGCCGAGCGGCGACGAGGTGGCCGGGATGTTGAGGGAGTACTCCGACGAGTTCCGCCTGGGGCGGCCCGACCCCGCGTGAGCTGGCTGCGGCGGCGCGCCCGGACCGCACGCGCGCCCGGCCAGGGCGAGCTGCACGTGGGCGACCCGCGCTTCGACGATTGGGACGTGGTCGGCGAGTTCGACGGCGTGGACGCCGCGCGCGCCTACCGCCAGCACCTCGAGGAGGCGGGCCTCGAGGCGGTGATCACCGCCGACCACCCGCTCGACCGGTTCGGCCGCGGGGACATCGCGCTGCGCGTGCCGCCCGGCCGCTGGAGCGAGGCGGACGAGTTCCTGACCGGGCTCGACCTCGACGACTGACGGAGCGAATCCGCCGCGCGGCGGGAGTAGCCTCTAGGTCATGCGCCGTACCAAGATCGTCGCCACGCTCGGTCCGGCCACCCACAACCCGGAGATACTCCACGGCCTGATCAAGGTGGGCGCCGACGTCCTGCGCCTGAACTTCTCCCACGGCACGCGCGAGGACCACGCGCGGCTGGTCGAGATGGCGCGCGCCGCTGCGCAGAAGGCGGGCCGCGAGGTGGGGATCCTGGGCGACATCCCGGGCCCCAAGATCAGGCTCGGCGACATCGAGGGCGACGTGATGCACCTGCGCAACGGCCAGGAGCTGACGCTCACCACCGACGGGTCGCTGAACGGCAAGGACACGCTGCCGGTCGGCTGGCGCGGCCTGCCGCACGCCGTGAAGGCCGACGACGTCATCTACCTGGCCGACGGCTCGATCCGGCTGCGCGTGCGCACCGCGAGCGAGTCGCGCGTCGTGACCCGCGTCGAGACCGGCGGGACCGTGGCCTCGCACCAGGGCATGAACCTGCCCGGGGTCGAGGCCGTCCCGTCCGCGGTGGGCGAGTCGGACCTCGACTGGGTCGACTTCGCCATCGACCACGGGGTCGACCTGCTGGCGGTGTCGTTCGTGCGGCGGGCGGGCGACCTCGACCCGGTGCACGGCCGGCTGGCCGAGCGCGGCGAGGACATCCCGGTGATCGCGAAGATCGAGAAGCGCGAGGCCGCCGAGGCGGCGGAGGAGATCATGGAGGCGAGCAGCGGGATCATGGTCGCGCGCGGGGACCTCGGCATCGAGGTGCCGATCGAGAGCGTGCCGCAGATCCAGAAGCGCCTGCTGGCCCTCGCCGGGCGGTACTCGAAGCCGGCGATCACAGCCACGCAGATGCTCGCGTCGATGGTCCGCTCCACCCGGCCCACGCGGGCCGAGGCGACGGACGTCGCGAACGCCGTGTACGACGGCACGGACGCCCTGATGCTCTCCGAAGAGACGGCAATCGGCCGCTACCCGATCGAGGCGGTGCGCATGATGGCCCGGATCGCCGAGGAGGCGGAGAAGCACCTGCCCTACGAGGACCTGCGGCACACCCGCACGCGCCACGCCGAGCACGACGTCGCCGACACGGTGTCCTACGCGGCGGTCGCCGCCGCCTACCAGCTCAACCTCGCCGCGCTGGTCGTGCCCACGCGCAGCGGGCGGACGCCGCGGCTCGTGTCCGCCCATCGGCCCCGGGTACCCGTGCTGGCCCTGTCGGAGCGGCTCGCCACGGTGCGCCGGGTGAACCTGCTGTTCGGCGTGAGGTCGGCCCACCACCAGGAGCCGCCGACCCTCGACGAGTTGCTGGCCGCCAGCGCCGCCCACGCGCGCGACCTCGGCTTCGCCCGCTCGGGCGACCTGATCGGCATCACGGCCGGCCTCGCGGGACAGGGCCTCGGGACGAACCTGCTCGAGGTTCACCGCGTTCCCTAGCTACTAGCGTTCCGGGCGCCGGTTACCGCGCGGGCACCACGAGCACCGGACAGGGTGCGTCCTGGAGCAGGTCCAGGACGGTGCTGCCGATCGCCGCCCGCACGCGCCCGAGGCCACGCGAGGCCATGACGATCATGTCGGCGTGCTCGCGGCGCGCGACGTCGGCGATCACCTCCGCCGCTCCTCCCTCTCGCGCCTCGCAGCGCACCTCGAGGCCGGACCCCTCGAGCGCGGCGCGCGCGGTCTCGACCGTCTCGCGGGCGCTTCGCTGCAGCTCCTCCAGGACGTCCTGGAAGAACTCGTAGTACCGCAGCTCCGGGGGGACGCGATGCGCGTAGACCACCGTCACCTCCGCGCCCGGCGGTGCCGTGCCGCGCACCATCTCGAGCGCCGCCCGGGCGCGGTCGGACCCGTCGTAGCCGACCACGATCCGGCGCGGCCCGCTGCTCATGTGGCGCTCTGCGCGTGCCTCAGATCGAGCTCGACGGGAATCGCGTCGGGCGGCAGCGGCTCGACGGGATGCACCGGGGACAGGCTCCGCGACAGGTAGTGCGACAGGTACTGGCCCGCGACCTTCGTCTCCGGCCACCAGAGCATGCGCGTGCTGACGTCGGAGCTGTCGCCCTGGCCTCCGGCAATCTCGGAGCGCATGAAGCGCGCACCGTCACCCGTCAGCAGGAGACCCCGCAGGACGGGCCGGAACGGCTCCAGCTCGACCGGCGCCCCGGCCTGTGCCGCGATCGTGCGGGCGGCCGCGTCGGCCTGCTGGGTGGCGATCCCGCCCTGCTTGACCGGAAAGGCCGTCGCGTCGCCGGCCGCGTACACGTGCTCGCAGCCGCGCACGCGCCCGTGCTCGTCGGTCGGCAGGAAGCCGTCCGCATCGGCGGGCAGCCCGGCGGGCGCGCGCCCCCGCAGCAGCGGCAGGGCGACGACCCTGTCCGCGTCGATCGCGCCACTGGGAGTGACGGCCAGCGACCCGTGCTCGAACGCGACCGGCAGCGTGGAGGTGTGCACCTCGATCCCGCGCTCGCGCAGGAGCCCCGCGACGGCATCGCTGGCCTGGAGCCCGAAGATGCCGAGCGGGACCTCCTCGGAGGTGACGACCGCAAACCGGGTCGGGACGTCGTGTGCGTCAGCGCGGCCGGCCGTCATCAGCGCCAGCTCGTACAGGGGCAGCGGCCAGGCGATGCCCGCCGGCACGGCGAACACGACGCGCCCCACCCCGCCGGCGTCGATGTCCGCCAACAGCGCCTCGAATGCAGGTCGGTCGGGCGAGCCCCTGAAGGTGAGGGCGCCGGGGACGGCGTCGTGCGGCTCGGCGCCGGTCGTGATCAGCAGCGAGTCGTACGAAAGCTCTCCGTCGCCGGTCGTCCGCAGGACGCGGCCGTCGGTGTCGACCTCGGCGGCGGTGTCGACGTGCAGCTCAGCGTCGTGATCGCGCGCGATCTCGGCCAGGTCGAAGCGGGGCGCCTCGCCCGCGCCGAAGGGCTCGACCACCGACAGCGGCGGATACCCGAGCTCCCGGTTCGGGGTCACCAGCGCGAGCCGCACCCGGCCGCCCGCCAGGCGCCGCAGCCCGATCATCGCCTCGAGCGACGCAAAGCCGCCGCCGGCGATCACGACGCGGTGCGCCCGGGCACTCACCTCAGTCTCCCTCGAAGGCGATCAGGTCGAGGTCCGAGACGACCCCTTCGGGCATCGCGTCGTCGCCCTTCCGCACCAGCACGTGGGAGACACCGGCCTGCTGCAGCGCGACGACGGCCTCGCGTGCCGTCGCGGAGGGCTCGACCCAGGTGGGGCGCTCGGTGATCGCGTCGCGCGCCGAGGGCAGCGATGCCTCCTGGCCGATCCAGGCCAGCAGGCCCCGGGCCGTGACCCACCCAAGCGGCCGCCCCTCGGCGCGCCCGACGACGAGGACCGCGCGCACCGAGTGCGCGACCATCGCCCTGTACGCCTGGCGGATGCTCGCGTCCTCCGGGATCGACACCACGCCCGGAGTCATGATGTCGCGCACGGGCGTCTCGAGGTAGTCGCCCGGCGTCAGGGGCGAGGACCTGTCACGTGAGTGCTTGCGGGCGGTGGTCGCTGGCATTGTCGGTCCTCTCTCGGGTGTCTGCTACAGCATAGGTGGCTGCAACGCGGCACATCATCCGCTTGGCGCCGCATGCCGGCGGCCGTAGTATCTACCTACGGCGATGGACCGCGGGAGTGCGTCTCGACCGGTGACCAGAGTCGGGAGCATGAACCTGCAGGAGCTTGAATCGCGTCGCCTCACCCGCCTGATCGAGGCTGGTCGCGCGCTGGTCTCGACTTTCGACCTCGAAGCGCTCCTCGAGCGCCTGCTGGAGACGGCGCGGGACCTGACCGGCGCCCGCTACGCGGCGCTGGGCATCCTCGACGAGCGCCGGGAGTCGCTCGAGCGCTTCATCACGGTCGGCATCGACGAGCCCGAACGTGCCCGGATCGGAGACCTCCCCACCGGGCGTGGGGTGCTGGGCGAGCTGATCCGGGATGCCCGCCCGCTGCGGGTCCGCGACGTCGTCACGCACCCGGAGTCGTACGGGTTCCCGCCGGGCCACCCGCCGATGCACACCTTCCTCGGGGTGCCGATCGTGATCCGGGGAGAGGCGTACGGGAACCTCTACCTGACCGAGAAGGAGGACGGTGCCGAGTTCGACGCGGCCGACGAGGAGTCGGTCGTCGTGCTCGCGGACTGGGCCTCGGTCGCGATCGAGAACGCGCGCCTGTACAGAGCGGCGCAGGGCAGACGGGAGGAACTGGAGACCGCGGTCCGGCGCCTGCGGGCGGCGACCGAAATCATGCGCGCGCTGGACGGCGAGACCGACGTGGACCGCGTGCTGGAGCTGGTGGTGAAGCGGGCCCGGGCGCTGGTCGAAGCGCGTCACACGGCGCTCCTGATCGTGGAGGGCAGCGAGCTGGTCGTGGACGACGCGGCCGGGGACATGGAACGGACGCTGAAGGGAACGCGCGTGCCGGTCGAGGGCTCGCTGTCGGGGCAGGTGCTGAAGTCGATGCGGCCCGAGCGAGTGGACGACGTCTCCAGCCGGATGATGGTGCTGGAGCCCGAGCTCGCGCTGTGCGGCCGCAACGCCCTGCTCGTGCCGCTCGTGTTCCGGGCCCAGGCGCTGGGCGTCCTGATCGCGGCCGAGAAGGTCGGCCGAGCCCGGTTCGAGGCCGAGGACTCCCGCCTCCTGGAGTCGTTCGCGGCCACGGCCGCGGTCGCCGTGCACACCGCCACGTCGGTCGCGGAGGAACGGCTGCGCCACAGCATCCAGGCGTCGGAGCACGAACGGCGCCGGTGGGCACGGGAGCTGCACGACGAGACGCTGCAGGGACTCGGCGGGCTGCAGATGCTGCTGTCGTCGGCGCTGCGCAGCGGGGACGAGTCGCGCCTGCGCGCGGCCGTGCGCGACGCCGTCGACCAGATCGGCCTCGACATCGCGAACCTGCGCTCGCTGATCGTCGAGCTGCGCCCGCCCGCGCTTGACGAGATCGGGCTCGTGCCGGCCATCGAGACACTCGCGCAGCGCGTCGCGTCGAGCGCGGGCCTCACGGTCGAGACCGACGTCTCGCTGGCGCTGGAGGATTCACAGCGGCTCGCACCCGAGGCCGAGAGCACGATCTACCGTCTGGTCCAGGAGGCGCTCACGAACGTCACGAAGCACGCGGCGGCGACCCGGGTGGAGGTCGAGCTGCTGATGGAGGAGGACGCGGTGCGGGTGAGGGTGCGCGACGACGGCCGCGGCTTCGATCCCGCCGAGCCGGTGGAGGGCTTCGGGCTGGTGGGTATCCGCGAACGGGTCATGCTCGCCAGCGGCGAGGTGACGATCGAGGCCCGGGTCGGAAAGGGAACGGAGGTCAGCGCCCGCGTCCCGGTGCGTCCGGCGCCCGAGCTACCGGCCCTCGGGACCGCTTAGGCTTAGGCGCGGCCCCAGGCCAGCAGGCCCGCGACGTCGAGCGTCGAGAGGACCCCGACCGCCTTGTCGGACTGCGGGTCGACGACGACGAGGTGCGTCACCCCGTGCTCGATCATCGTCTGCACCGCGCGCTCCAGCCGCTCGTCGGGCGAGACCGACAGGAACTCGGACCCCGCGGCCCAGGCCGCCGTGCGCTCGTCGACGTCCTCGCGGGCGGCGCGCATGAGGTCCATGTCGGTGACGATGCCCCATTTCCGGCCCTCGCCGCCGACGCCGGAGACCACCACCGAGTGCACGTGCTCGGAGGCCATCGTCCGCGCCACGTCGCGCAACACGGCGTCGGGCGGGCACGTCAGGACCTCCGGCCGCATGGCGTCCCTCACGGCAGCGTGCTCGATCGACGGCGTCACGTAGCTGCCCTCGACCCTCGACTCGGCCCTTCTCATCGGCTCACCTCCGTAGTAGTTGAGGGCAAGGTAGCCGCGCGGCGACGCCCATTCATCGGCACAATGCCGCCGCCTTCGCTCCGTAGTTCGCCACGGACCGCGGGGGCGGCCGTCCGCCGCCGCAGTGGCGCGGCGATCAGGCCTCGAGCAGCTTGTGGTCCAGCGCGTACTTGACGAGCTCGGCGCGCGTGGAGAGCCCGAGCTTCTGCTGGATGTGCGCGCGATGGGACTCCACCGTCCGCACGCTGAGGAAGAGCTGCTCCGCGATCTCGCTGTTGGTGTGTCCGAGCGCGATCAGACGCAGGACCTCGATCTCACGGTCGCTGAGGTCACTGCTCGGCCCGCTCGCCTCGGGCTCGGCCGCGAGCCGGGCCCCGAGCCGCGGGTGCAGGTAGGTGCGGCCCTCGGCGGCGTCCCGCACGGCCTCGACCAGCTCGGCGTCAGCGGCCTCCTTCAGGACGTAGCCGAGCGCGCCCGCCCGCATCGCCTCGCGCGCGAACGCGGGGTCATCCTGCATCGTGAGCACGACGATCTGGGTCTCGGGGAACTCCTCGCGCAGGCCCGGGATCGCCTCGAGGCTCGAGCCCCCAGGCATGTTGAGGTCGAGCACCAGCACCGCCGGGTGATGGCCGCGCACGTACCGGCGCGCGGAGTCGACGTCGCCCGCCTCGGCCACGACCTCGAAGCCGGCCTCCGAGTCGAGCAGCATGCGCAGGCCGCTGCGCACCACCGCGTGGTCGTCGGCGATCACGATCTTGACCGCATCGTTCTTGTCGGCACGGTCGGCGGCCACGCCGCGCAGGGTAACGCGCCGGCGCGCGGAGGACGCAGCCACGGCCCGGTCGAGGCGGCTGTCGCGGCTGGTGCGCGCCCTGCCGGTCGATGGCAGATGGACCGTCCGCCGTGTGATCTGCTGAGTCGACATGACGCATGACGGTAACGGCCGCAGGGCCGCGCCGAATCCGCGTAAAAGCCGTCGCGCGCTCCGTACTTGCTACGGAGCTTCACGGGCCGCGCAACGCGTCTAGGCTGAGGCCGTGAGCACCTTCGAGCGCGTGGTCGCGCGGATGAGCGAACCGTCGTTCTACTCGCCCCGGCCTTCGCGCGTCGACGTGCGCGAGACGCACGTGTCGATGGTGTTCCTCGCCGGAGGGCGGGTCTACAAGCTGAAGAAACCGGTGCGGATGCCGTTCCTCGACTATTCGACGCGCGAACGCCGCCGTCACTTCTGCGAGGAGGAGGTGCGCCTCAACCGCCGCTTCGCGCCCGACGTCTACCTCGGGGTGCGGGGGATCGCCGAGCGCGACGGGGATCTCGCGATGACCGCGGCGGACGATCCGGCGGCGCTCGAGCACACAGTGGTGATGCGCCGGTACGACGAGGGCGCCACCCTCGAGCGGCTGGTGGCCACGAGCTCCGCCGATGCCCGCCTGGCGGAGCACGTCGGGGCGCGCGTCGCCGAGCTGCATCACGCCGCGCCGCGGGCGCCGGCAGGGTACTGGATGCCCCGCTACGTCGGGGAGCGGGTCGAGGAGAACTTCGTCACCGCACGGCCCGAGATCGGGAACCTCGTGGACCAGCTCACCTTCGACGCCCTGGAACGCTTCTCGCGGGCGTTCCTGCACGGGCACGCGGCGCTGCTCGAGCGCCGCGCCGCCACCGGCCGGGTGCGCGAGGTGCACGGCGACCTGCGCGCCGAGCATGTCCTGATCGAGGGTGACCGCACGTCGCTGGTCGACTGCGTCGAGTTCGACCCGCGGATGCGGTGCATCGACGTCGCCGCCGACGTCGCGTTCCTGACGATGGATCTCGAGCGCCTCGGCGCCCGCCCGCTGGCGGAGGCCGCGGAGCGCGCCTACGTCGCGGCCACAGGCGACGATGAGGCACCGGCGCTGCTCTCCTTCTACGGCTGCTACCGGGCATGCGTGAGAGCGAAGGTCGCCGCGATCCGGATCCACCAGCTCGACCCCGCAGACCCGGCCCGGGCCGCAGCGCAGGAGGAGGCGCGGGGGCTGTTCGCGCTCGCGCTGCATCTCGCTTGGCGCGCGCGGCTGCCGCTCGCGGTCGTGTTCTGCGGCGTCGCGGGCTCGGGGAAGTCGACGCTCGCGGCAGGACTCGCGCGCCTGAGCGGGCTTCCCCATCTCAGCTCCGACACGGTGCGCAAGGAGCTGGCCGGCATCCCGCCGGATCGCCGCGGCGGACCGGAGCTGTACGAGCAGGAGTCCACCGCGCGCACCTATGCCGAGCTGGCGGCCCGGGCGCGCGCAGCGCTGGCGGCCGGATCGGGGGCGATCGTGGACGCCACGTTTCACCGCACCGAGCAGCGCGCCGCCCTGCGGGACGCCGGCGCGTGCGTTCTGTGGGTCGAGTGCCGGGCGCCGGAGGAGACGCTCCGCGCGCGCACAGCCGCCCGCGCGCACGCCCCGGAGCGGGGCTCCGACGCGGCCTGGCCCGTCGCGGCGGCGCAGCTCGAGGCGTGGGAGGCGCTCTCCGAGATCGAACCGAACGACCGGCACGTGCTGCGCACGGACCGCCCGGTGGAAGCGTGCCTGGACGAGGCGGACTCGTTCGTGAGCGCGAGGGTCGACGGCGGATAGATGTCAGTCATCTAGGCTGTCGGCCTCGTGCCCGAGCCCTCCTACCGGAAGCTGATCGCCGGCTACGACGGCAGCGACCATGCGGCCGACGGCCTCGCGCTGGCCGAGCTCCTGTGCGAGGTGACGGGGGCGGACCTGCTCGTCACCGCGGTGGTCCCGCGCGAGTTCCCGTACGTGCCCGGGACCCCCCAGCGCGAGCAGGAGCTGCGCGCCCGCGCCCGGGACGTGCTCGTCGACGCCGTCGCGGAGAGCGAGCGGGTCACGACACGCGTGGTGGCGGCGCGCGCCGCGGCGCACGGGCTGCACGACCTCGCCGAGTCCGAGGAGGCCGACGCGATCGTGGTCGGCTCGAGCCGGCACGGCCCGATCGGGAGGGTGCTGGCCGGCTCCGTGGCCTCGCGGCTCCTGCACGGCGCGCCCTGCCCGGTGGCGGTGGCACCCGCGGGCTACCGGGAGCGAGAGCGGTCCGGCCTCGCGGTGGTCGCGTGCGCGTTCGACGGGTCCGACGAGGCGCGGCTCGCGGCCCAGCACGCCGAGCACCTCGCCCGCCGCGCCGGGGCCGCGCTGCGCCTGCTCGCGGTGCGCGAGCCCGAGCTGATCTTCGGCATCGATCAGGTGCCCGGCGCCTACGACAGCGCGGAGCTGGCCAAGGCCGAGCGCAAGCGGCTCACGCAGGAGCTCGAGGACGCGGCGAGCCGGGTCGGGCCCGGCGTCGAGGTGCAGCACGAGCTGCTGGAGGGCTCCGCGGTGGAGGCGCTCAGCGCGGCGGCCGCCGACGGCGTGGACCTGCTGGTGGTCGGCTCGCGGGCCTACGGACCGGTGCGGCGGGTTCTGCTGGGCGGCGTCTCCTCAGGGCTGGTGCGCTCGAGTCCCGCCGCGGTCCTCGCGGTGCCGCGCGGCGGCTGACCCCTCTGCCGCCTGCGCCGCGGGCGTCACGGGCTCCAGTCCGAGCACCGTGACCTCCTCCTCGGTGTAGTCCGAGACCTCGAGAGTGCGACAGTCCTCGAGCTGCAGCAGGCGCGGGCCGCTCGAGCCCCGCACGCTGCCCGCCAGCCGGAAGAGCCGCACGTGGTCGGTGAAGTAAGGCCCCAGCTCGACCAGTCGGGCGAGCAGGCCCTTCCGGTCGCGCGAAAGAGTTGCGGCGGCTCTCGGCGGCATGTGCGCACGCTACGCCCCCGCGCGCGAGCTGGCCACGGCGAAAGGCACGGAACGGCATGGGTACTTCCTACCGATGGCCGCCGGCGAGCGGGCGCTTAGGGTGAGGCCGAACGACCGAAACGGGACTCGCCGTGCCATACCTACATTGCCCCAGCTGCAGGCTCACGATCTACAAGCCGCGTGATCTGGTGCGGTCCCCCGAGCGATGCCCGCGCTGCAGTTCGACCCTGAGCCGCAAGCCGGGGCGGCTCTTCCGCTCGCTGCCGGCCCGGCCGGGCGTCGCGGAGGAACCGAGGCACGCCGCGGGCGGAGACACCCGGCTGCCGCCGCTCGCGCCGCGCACGCCACCGGCGACGCCGGCGCCGGCGCCGCACGAGCAAAGGCGGGCCGGATGACGAAGCAGGCACGTGCCCGCGTGGGCGACTGGATCGAGGTCCACGGGCACGCCCAGGGCGAGCCGCCGCGCACGGCGCTGGTGCTGGAGGTCCTCGGCGAGCCGGGGCAGGAGCACTATCGCGTCCGCTGGGACGAGGAGCACGAATCGATCCTCTACCCGGGCCCCGACGCGATGATCCGGCCGAAGGAGGCCGGCGACCGGGGCTAACCGGTGCGGCGCTGGCGCGCGAGGGCCTGCCGCCACTCGCGGCGCCGGCGCGCGTAGTCGAGCGGCAGCGCCACGTTCAGCTGCTCGGCCGCCCCCAGCCACCGCAGCGCACCCTCGAAGTCCTCCGCGCGGGCGCTCGCGTCGGCGGCCACGAGCGTCATGTCGAGCGCGTCGGCCAGCCCATCGCCGGAGTCGGCCGGCGGCTCGATGTCGGTGAGGGCGGGTCGGGGCACGTCGCCGGCCCGCGCGGCCAGGTACGGCGCCAGATGGCG
>Ga0299913_10003007_pt1 | contig 13591 bp, 13 predicted proteins | sample RVTome_9_FD_201360 | JGI IMG/M metagenome (GOLD analysis project Ga0299913, IMG submission 201360) | Soil microbial communities from uranium-contaminated site in the Upper Colorado River Basin, Wyoming, United States - RVT155D38 (version 2) ... | reverse complement strand
CAGGACGCGGGCCATCTCCTGAGGCGACATCTCGAGCTCGAGACCTACTGGGTCTACGCGTCCCTCAAGGCGGACGCCCTTCGCCTGCGCCAAGCCGGAGGCCCCGGCCAGGGCCTCCGAGACGAGCTCGTTCAACGACACCTTCTCGAGCTGAAGCCGGAGCGTTCCCGAGTTGATGCGACTGAGCTCGAAGAGGTCGTCCACGAGCGCGCTCAGGCGATCGACCTCGGTCCTGATCGTGCGGTGGTAGCGCGCTACCGTCTCGTGGTCATCGGCAACTCCATCTTCGAGCGCCTCGGCTAGGGCGCGGATACCCGCAAGCGGCGTGCGCAGGTCGTGCGAGACCCAAGCCACCAGCTCGCGGCGTGAGCGATCGAGAGCTCTCTCACGTTCGTTCGCCTCGGTGAGTTCCCGGAGACTCTGGTCCAGTCGACGGGCGACGGCGGCTAGCTCGCGTGTGGCCGGAACAGCGCGTGCTGCGGGATCGCCATTGCCGGCCTCGGTTGCGATCGTCTCGAGAGAGCGAACGTCACCGACGACGGCACGACCCAGCCACATGGCTACCGCGATGGCCACACCGGACGCGGAGGCGAGGACGACGAGCAACGCACTCAGGTCGTGGGCCGAGATGAACATCTGACGCGCGGCGACGGCGGCGCCCGTGCCTACCGCCGCCAACGCGGTGGTCGTGACGACGACGAGTTGGAGAGCGATGCCTCGGAAGCGGATCCTTCGTAGCGCCAGGGCACCGATAAGTCCGACGAGGGTCGAGGACCCTCCCGATATCGCCGACAAGAGGAGGGCATCCCTTGGCGGGATCTGCAGCTGGATGGCCAGAGCCGCGCTCGCCACAGCAGCCGCTATCAGTATCGAGAGGATCGTCATGGGTCGAACCTGTACCCGATGCCCCACACCGTTTTGATCATGCGTGGATCGGCTGGGTCGTGTTCGAGCTTCTCGCGCAATCTCCGCACGTGAACGGTAATCGTCGATGTATCACCGAACGTATAGCCCCAGACCGCTTCGAACAGTTCCTCTCTCGTGAAGACGCGCCGTGGGTGACGCATCAGATGCACCAAGAGCTCAAACTCTCGCGCGGTGAGGCTTACGGCTTCACCATTCATCTGCACCTCCCGCGATTCGATGTCGACGTGGAGGCCGCCCGCGACCAAGGGGTTTCGGGCATCAGAACTGCCGTTGGTCAGGGACCCCCCGGCGCGTCGCAGAACCGACTTCACCCGTGCGGTCAGCTCTCGCGGAGAGAACGGTTTCGTAACGTAATCGTCCGCTCCGAGTTCGAGACCCATCACCCGGTCGGTTTCCTCCCCGAGGGCGGTCAACATGATGATCGGTATCGGCGCGGTCTGACGCACCTGGCGACAGACCTCCAGCCCGTCTAAGCCCGGCAGCATGATGTCGAGGACCATGAGGTCCGGCAGGTCTGCAAGTGCCGTCTCCAACCCCACTCGCCCATCCTCGGCGGTCGCAACCGCGAAGCCCTCGCGTTCGAGGTAGCGGACCACGACCTCCGACAACGTGGCGTCGTCCTCGACCAGGAGGATCCGAGTCTGCTTCACCATGGCGTCACCACAACCGACACTACGGTCAGCGCGGTTACTAGCTGCAGTCCCAGCCGCGTTCGCCTGCTCCCTCGGTCCCCGATACCCGCTATCCATAGGAGCCACGGGGCGAACGGCAACCAGATGCGCTCAACCTCGCCCTTCGACATCCCGCTGAGATCGGCAAGCGCGATAGCGGCCCCAGCCCCGGCGGCGATCGGAAGCAGACGAGCCGGCACGTCGCGGATGGACGCGAACACCGCTGGGCCCAGAACCACGGCGAATGCGGCGAGGTTGGCGATTAGGAAGAAGGTGAAGGGTCTCTGTGCGCTTACACCGACCAGGTATCGCTCCCGTGTTGCCGCGATGCCTTCGAGGATGTTGAAACCCCAGACGAGGGCCACCACGCCAAGCGAGACGACGGCCGTGGAAAGGGCGACGACGATGACGTCCCAGGCTCTCCGCGAAATGAGGATCGGCAGCGCCACGATCGTTAGCAGGGCCAGGCCATAGGAGAGGAGGAGGCTCACCGCCGCGAGAAGCCCCGCTGCCAGCGCGAACAGGGCTCGGTTGATAGGCGTCCTCGAGGAGGCGATTATGGCCAAGGTGACTGCGCAGGCGCCGATCCCGGCGAAGAAAGCGTCGGCAGATGTTGCGATCCAGATCGCCGCGGGGGAGAGAACGAGGAACGGTGCGGCTTTCCGAGCTTCCGCCTCGTCGGCGACGTCGCGGAGCGCAATCAGCACCGCGATCGGAGCCAGACCGGCACCCATCAAGACCAGCGCCGTTGCCCATCCGGATCCCTCGAGCCCCATGCGGTCCATCAGGGCGAGGAGGGTCGGGAACCCCGGCGGATGCCCCTGAACGTGGACGGGGAACTCGGCGATCCGATCGACGAACGAGCTCCACAGCTCCGGCAGCGACCCGAGGCTGGCAATCGCGTGGAGATAATCGTGGTGACTCTCGAGTCCCGCCGTTACACCGCCGGGTCCCGCGGCAAGCGCAAGTGTGAGGGGCCACACAAGGGCTAGTGTGAATGTGAGGCTCAGGAGCCGACTCCAGCTGATCCGCTCGACGATCGCGGGAATGACAACGACTGCTCCCACAGCGACGAGCAAGCAGGGGAGCAGCCATAGCGAAACCGAGGGATCGACCCTGCCGAAGAGCGGAGGAGCGCCAAGCCGGATGCGCACGCCGCGTGCCGTGAGCTCCGAGCCCCAAGCCGCCGTGATCGCGATCAAGAGGAGCCACGAGATGGGCATGATGTGACGCCCCGCGGAAAGACGCCGATACATGGTGATCTGCATGCGATGAAACTAGTTGGGTCGCAGCGAAGTATCGGCACCGCGCAAGAGAATTTCGAATCTGTTAATCGTTCTCGCGGCCTTTTCGGAAGCTCCGCTGGCTACGGTGTCTCATGTGATCGATGTCGTGCTGCCGGTGCTCGACGAAGCCGAGGCCCTGCCCTGGGTGCTCGGGCGGATGCCCGGCGGCTTCCGAGCGATCGTCGTGGACAATGGTTCGTCCGACGGCTCCGCAGAGATCGCTCTGTCGATGGGTGCGACGGTCGTGGAAGAACCCGTGCGAGGCTTCGGAGCAGCTTGTTACCGCGGGCTGTTGAGCGCCTCTTCCGAATTCGTCTGCTTCATGGACGGCGATGCCTCGCTCGATCCACGTGACCTTCCCACAGTCGCAGGACCCGTTGCCGAGGGGCGGGCAGACCTGGTGCTGGGTGCCCGCGACAGCGACAAGGGCGCGTGGCCACTGCACGCACGTCTTGCCAACCGTGCACTGGCGATGGAGGTCCGCCGGCGCACAGGCTTGACGCTCACCGACCTGGGACCGATGCGTTGTGGGCGCCGAGATGCCCTCCTCGCGCTTCGGCTGCGGGACCGCAGGTTCGGGTGGCCCCTCGAGATGGTGTTGCGCGCGGCGGATGCGGGTTGGCATGTCGGCGAGGTTCTTATTCCGTACCACGCTCGATCCGGACGGTCGAAAGTAACCGGTACCCTCCGAGGAACGATTCGCACCGTGCGAGACATGGCGAGGGCATTGGCGTGAAGCCGGCCGCGATCGTGCTTGCGAAGAGCCCACGAGCCGGTCATGTGAAGACGCGACTCTGCCCTCCCTGCCTCCCGCATGAAGCGGCCGAGATCGCCGCGGCCTCGCTCGAGCTCACGATCGATGCAGTCGCGGCCGTCCGCCACGTGCGCAAGGTCGTTGCCTGTGACGACGATGTGGTGATCCCGGGATTCCAGACGTTCCGCCAGAGGGGGGCCGGTCTCGCCGACCGACTCGCGGCCGCGTTCGAAGATGTTGGAGGTCCGGCGTTCCTAGTAGGGATGGACACTCCCCAGCTCACGACCCGACTACTCGAGAGTGCCTTGGCGGCTTTGGAAGGCAGCGGGTGCGTCATCGGTCCCACGGAGGACGGTGGGTACTGGGGCATCGGGTTGCACGGCCCGCGATTCCGCGAATTGTTCATCGACATACCGATGAGCCATCCTCGTACGTACGCGTGCCAGCTCCAACGCCTACGCTCGAGTGGTCTCGATCCGGTCGTGTTGCCCGTCCTCCGTGATGTAGACCTCTTCGAGGACGCGCGTGCGGTGGCCCGGTTTGTTCCCGACACTCGGTTCGCCCGATTGATCGGTGCGATGGAACCCGACCGGGTCCCCTTCGCATGAAGATGTCGATGATTGCCGCGGACGGCAGCGTCATCGGATCGAACGTCGGATCGTGGTTCGAGCCGCCATCGGCAGAGGAGGACCGGATCCTCCAGCGGGTTCGGGGACCCGTTCTCGACATCGGGTGTGGCCCGGGCCGACACGCGCATGCTCTGACCCAGCGAGGCGTGCCGGCTTTGGGCGTGGATGTTGCGCCCAGCGCGGTCGCTCTGGCGCGTCGAAGGGGAGCGCTGGCTCTCCAACGATCGGTCTTCGATCCACTGCCCGGGGCAGGCCGCTGGCGCAGCGCCCTGTTGCTCGACGGCAACATCGGGATCGGCGGTGATCCCGATCGTCTCCTTCGTCGCGTCCGGGAGCTCCTCCGCTTCGATGGCGGGTTGTTTGTCGAGGTCGACCCTCCCGAGCTCCGAACGAGCAGGACCTGGGCACGCATCGAGATCGGCTCGAGCACAAGCGCCTGGTTCCCATGGGCTCGCGTATCCGCAGTCGACGTACGTGAACTGGCGGTCGGCACCGGGTACCTGCTCACCGATCTATGGACTGAGGGACGAAGATGGTTCGCAGAGCTGCGCGTCGTCTCCTGAATCCACCCGACGCCCTTCGGCGCGGCCCCTTGCGCGCTGGCGCTTTCACCAGCAAGCTCCACGACGAAAGGGTCGCCTCATGGCTCGGGCTCGCGCTCGGCGTGACCTTCACAATCTGCTTCGCAACCGGCTTGTTGTCGCATGTCATCCAGCACCCCCCGTCGTTCGTGACGTGGCCGTCGCGTCCCGCAGGCCTCTACCGAGTAACGCAAGGCGTCCACGTAACGACGGGCTTGGCCTCGATTCCACTCCTGCTTGCGAAGCTCTGGTCCGTCTATCCGCAATTCTGGACGTGGCCACCCCTGAGGAGTGCAGCACATCTCGTGGAGCGGATCAGCTTGCTTCCGCTCGTCGGTGGCAGCCTCTTCCTGTTGTTCACGGGCCTGGCGAACATCACTCTCTGGTATCCATGGCGCTTCTTCTTCCCCGCCGGTCACTACTGGGCCGCGTGGATCACGATCGGCGCTCTGGTGGTGCACGTCGCTGCGAAGTGGACGGTGTTCCGAGCGAACACAACGCGGCGACCGGCCACGGCTGATGGATCCGCGGTCGATCGGCGGCGCTTCCTCCGTCTCATCGCCGGGGTGAGCGGTCTCGTGGCCCTGACGACCGTCGGCCAGACGCTCTTTCCGCTGCGACGCTTGGCGTTGTTGGCTCCACGCCGACCGGATTCCGGCCCTCAGGGATTCCCGGTGAACAAATCGGCATCCAGTGCCGGGGTCCTTACGACGGCAGCGGCCCCCGATTACAGGCTGACCGTCGACGGGAAAGTCGAGCGACCGTTGTCGCTATCCCTCGCCGAGCTGCGTGCGCTGCCGCAGACAGAGGCCACGCTTCCGATCGCGTGCGTCGAGGGCTGGAGCGTTTCGAAGACCTGGCATGGGGTTGCCGTGCGCGATCTGTTGGATCTAGCGGGCGCTCCCGCCGAAGCCGAGGTGGCCGTGAGCTCGCTGCAGGAGAGAGGTCTCTATAAGAGTTCGGTCCTGAACCGAGTCCATGCAGCCGACGCCGAGACTTTGCTCGCCCTGTACGTGGAAGGTGAGGAGCTCCACATCGACCACGGCTATCCCGTCCGGTTGATCGGGCCTAATCGGCCCGGCGTGATGCAGACGAAATGGGTTTCGAGGTTGACCGTCTCATGACCTATGGGCCGAGGTTCTGGATCGGTGTCGTCCTCGGTTGGTGTGTCATGACGTTCGGCATCATCGGGCTGTTCGTGGAGGCCGAGCGGACGCATCCGGATCAATGGGTTCGGTGGTTCATCGGCGCCGCACTCGTGCACGATCTACTGGTCGCCCCGATCGTCTTTCTGGTCGGGCGATTTGCCGATCGGTGGGGAAGCGTGGTGAGGAACGGCGTGGTGGCGTCCGCGATCCTGACGTTGGTGGCATATCCACTCGTCCGCGGCTACGGCCGCAATCCCATGAACCCGACGATCCTGCCGTCGAACTACGCCCTCAACCTCGTCGTCGTGTTAGGTGTCGTCTGGTCTGTGGTGGGCGTAACGCTGCTGGTAGCGAGTCTGCAACGGCAGCGATGAGCGTCTAGGTCCTCGTCTTTGGGCAGTCGGCGCAGACCGCGCCGGTGGTGATGAGCGTCCCTCTAGGAGCGCTACCTGAAGCGGTCGATCTTGGCCGCCATGATGAAATCGTTCCGCGTGAGGCCCTCGGCCGTGTGGGTCCAGAACGTGAGCTTCACTTCATTCCAGGCGATCGAGATGTCGGGGTGATGCCCCTCCGCTTCCGCGAGCAGCGCGATCCTGGCCACGAAAGAAAAAGCCTCCTGGAAGTCCTTGAACGTTGACTCGAGGACGAGCCGGTCGTCCTCGAGGTGCCACCCGGGGATGGCATCGGCAAGGGAACGTGCTTCGTCGGGGCCGAGCGGAGGCGTGCCCTTCGGGTACTCGCGGGGATGCTCCTTGTGTAGTTCGCTCATCGGTCCCCCTTCTCACACACCACGACCCAATCCATGATCTGTCGCGTTAGCCGCAGCCAGTTGAAGCTTCCCAATTCTGTCTCCGCGACCGTGAGTGCAGGTTCCCCCGCGTGCTCCTGGTGAACGGCGGCGCGCACAGCCTGTGCGCGCGAGCCCCAGAGGGTGGGAGCAGCGTCCGTGGCGGCGGGAGATGCACGGATGACTCGTAGGCCCGCTCGCTCGAGCAGCTCTAGGATCTTCTCCGGGCGATCGAAGAGGTTCACCGCGGGATGGAACGGGATCTCGCTGTCGGCCGCGAAGAACCCGTAGATGGCGAAGCGCCCGCCCGGTTTCAGCACCCGAGCAACCTCGCCGATGCTCCGCTGCCGCTCGGCCACCATCTCCACGACCCCGAGGGCCCACGCCGCGTCGACGCTCTCGCTCGACAGGGGCAGGTCGGTCGCGCTGCCCACGACCCCGGACAAGCCGGGAAAGAGACGCATCGAGCCGGCAACTTCCACCTCCATGAGATCCATACAGATCACGCGGCAGCGATGCTCCTGCGTCACCCACGCTGCAGGCCCACCTAGCCCGGACCCGATGTCCAGCAACCGGGCTCCTGCTCGCAGGGTCAGGAGCTGCGCGAGCTCCGCGAGGAGAGCCGGACGCCCCGTGCCACGACATGCAGCCGGGATCCGATCGTCGGGATCCAACCGGCTGATGGCTTCGACCAGCCACGCGGAGTATGTGCCGAACTCCGGTTCGAGCAGATCTCGTGACACGGCTCCACGTTAGACAGTCTGAGCCGCCGTGACTAGGGTCTCTAGGTCAGGGGTCACGGCATCTTTTCTTGGCCCTACATCTTTGCCGGTGGCAGCCCGCTCAGTCGGTAGGCCCTCACCGGCTGAGACTTGCCCTTGAGTCGAAGCGGCTCCATCTCCTCCACCTCGGCCTCCGGCGGGAGCCTGGAGTACGTCTCCTCGCCGATCACAACCTCGCCGACGGTCGCGGAGCTCTCCAGACGCGCCGCGAGATTCACGGCGTCCCCGACCACCGCGTGCTTGCGATGGCCACGAGTGCCTCCCACCACCCCCGTGATGACGCGACCGGTGTTCACTCCCGCTCTGAATCGCGGCCAGCGGTCGCCTTGTTCGGCTACCTCGTTGCCCTCGCGCTGAAGAGCCAAGGCGGCGCGTGCCGCAAGCAACGCGTGCTCGGGCTGATCTCCGTGCTGATTGAAGGTCACCATGATCGCGTCCCCGATGATCTGGTGGACCTCGCCGCCCATGTCGGTCATCAATCCAACGATGCGATCGAAGTACGCATTGAGCATCTTCACGACCTCCTCCAGCGGATGGGATTCTGCGAAGGAGGTGTAGCCCTGGAGATCGGCGAAGACGATACTTACCTCGCGCGACCCCAGCAGGGTCTGCTCGAGATAGACGGTCGCGAACCTCTCCTCGTACCATTCCGCGCGAGCAGCAAGCGACATCAGCAGGAACGCCGAGAACATCAGCACGTGCCATTCCCACCACGACACCCGCCAGTTGAGGGCGAACGCGAGTACGACCATGGTCTCCGCCAGAAGCGCGAACGCGAGCGTGAGCGCGAGCAAGAGGCGGGCGCGCCTTTCTCGATACAGCTTGAGGTAGCTCCACGCGGCGGCGGCGTACAGGATCACGCCGGCGCCTCCGACCGCAGTTTGAAAGAGATCAACGCGCTCGGGGGAGAGAGGTTCCGCCAGCGGTGGGATCTCGGCGAGAGAGAGGACGGCCCACAGCGCCATCACGGCCAGCAGGCTCCCGAGGAGAAGGTTTGCTCGCGCGAGGATCCGGTCGGAGATCTCTTGCGCCAGCGTTTGTCCGGACAGAGCCAAGAACAGGCCGCCCAGCAGCAGGCCGGCCGGGGTGGCGGCTTCGAATCCGGCGTTGTTGTCTACGAGGACACCCGGAGTCGCGAGCGCGTGGAGCCCGAGGAAGCCTGCAGCGGCGATGAAGCCGAGCGAGATCAGAAAGAGGCGCGCATCCCTGCGACGCCGGGCGGCCGTACTCACCGAGTAACCAAGGACCATCGCCAGGAGGGCGGCCATCAGCACCAACCAGAAATGAGCGGGCAGGTTCTCCCACTCTTTGTCGAGATCGGGGATCGCCCTGACCAGCCACAGAAGCGCCAGCGGCACGAGCACCACGACCAGACCCACCACGCTTCGCCGCTGGGCAGGCTCGTCCATCACGCAACTCCGATCATCGCAGGGATGGGTTCGCTTCGACCGCGGAACATCATCGCGCCGGGAGCCGGCGGACATCCGTCCGACCGGCCCCCGCTGGCCCCGTCGCGCTATTGCGGCGCGGGATGCTCTCTGACAACGTTCGCAGCATGAACCAGGTGAACGGCGAGGATCCCACAGTCACCACCTCCGGTCGAGGTGCCGGCGCGGAGCAGACCGCCCGACCAGGGCTGGGGACGAAGGTATTCCTCGCGCTCGTCATCGTCGGCTTCGCGGCCGCGGGGATCGGTGCGATCAAGACCTACCTCGACGAGAGCCGGCAAAGTACAGAGCTCGTCGAGCGGGGTGTCGAAACCGACGGGGATGTGATGTCGGCGACGGAGATCAGTGGTCGCAGGATCGAGACGTACACGAAGCTCCGCGTCTCCTACGACCCTCAGGGCCCCCGGATCCTCGACTTCGCCGAGGTCCAGGATTGCCCGGCCGCCAGGTACGAACCAGGGATCTCAACGGTGAGAGTGGTGTACCTGCCCGACGACCCCGACGTGATCCGTCTACAGACCTGTCGGTCGTCGTTCGATTCGGACGTGTTGCCGGGAATCCTAGGCCTTGTCTTCATCGCACTCGCCCTGTTGATCCTGTGGCGAGCCAGGCGGGTGTGGCGGACGCGACCCTCGTAAATCTGGTCATCGGCTCATCCGGCCTCATGTAGGTCGTGGAAGGTGCTACAACCCCGTCATATGAGTGTGCGTTCTGAACCAGAAACGAGCCGGGCGGTCCTGTGGATCTCGCTCCTTTTGATCGGAGGGGCATCGTGCACCACTCGTCCCGCGCCATCGCCGCCCGTGGCGTCCACGCCCGTGGCATCTCCGGAACCTCCCGCGACTGAGACACCGAGTCCCCTCGACTCGCCGCAACGCCCCGAGGCTCACTCGAGGGTCGCGGGCGTGCGCGAGTACGACGTGCCCGCGGGCTCGCATCCACATGACGTCGCGCCGGCCCCCGACGGCACCGTCTGGTACACGGCTCAGGGGACGGGAGAGCTCGGCCGGCTGGATCCCGACACAGGCGAGACCGACCACATACCGCTCGGCGCTGGGTCGGCGCCCCACGGAGTCATCGTCGGCCCGGACGGAGCTCCGTGGGTCACCGACGGCGGGCTCAACGCGATCGTCCGGGTGAACCCGGTCACCGAGCGCGTGAAGACCTTCCCTCTGCCCGACGACGCCGCGTCGGCCAACCTCAATACCGCTGCCTTCGACGGAGACGGTGTGCTGTGGTTCACGGGGCAGAGTGGGATCTATGGTCGGCTGGATCCCAAGGCCGCCACTGTTGAGACGTTCGCGGCCCCCGGGGGGCCGGGGCCCTACGGCATCGCCGCCACCCCGGAAGGTGACGTCTATTACGCATCGCTCGCCGGAAGCCACATCGCGCGCATCAACACGAGGAGCGGACGAGCGAGAGTGATAGAAGCACCCACTCCGGCTCAGGGTGCGCGGCGGATCTGGTCCGACTCGCGCGGCCGGTTGTGGGTGAGTGAGTGGGACGCCGGGCAGCTCGGCATGTACAACCCGGAGACCTCGCGGTGGCGTGAGTGGCGACTACCGGGAGATGATCCTCAGCCCTACGCGATTTTCGTCGATGACAGCGACGTCGTGTGGCTCAGCGACTTCGGGGCGAACGCGATCGTTCGGTTCGATCCCGCAACCGAGCGCTTCAGAGTCGTCAACCTCTCGAGTTCATCCGCCGAGGTGCGTCAGCTCCTCGGCCGCCCGGGCGAGGTGTGGGGAGCCGAGTCCGGGGTGGACAAACTCGTCGTAGTCCGCGTGCGGTGACGGGCCCTCCCGATTCGGGGCGCCTTTGGGAAGGATTCAGGCCCCAGACGCCGAAGGGGTCACGTCATGGCGCCCTGGGGACTGCATCTGACGGCCGCGGCCGGCGTGCTCCTGCTCGTGGGCGCTGGTTTCGCCCCGGCCGCCGGGTCCGATCCGGCACAGGAGGGGGCGTTCTCCCCACCCTTCGCCGAGCCGACGATCGAGGGGCATGAGACCGAGGACCCCTGCATCGAGCATTCGGGCCATCACGGTGAGGAAGAACCACATCTCGAGTGCAAGCCGGCGGCGGGATCGATGGCGGTCCTTACCGACGGCCGGATCGTGTACTGGAATGCGCTCGAGGGCACCGAGAACATCAAGACGGCGACCGCAGCCGAATTCGGGGAGTTGTCGATCAACGATCAGACCCGTGTGCTGGACCTGGCCGGGCCGAGCTGGAGCGAGCCTCAGCCGGACGATGGGGGCGCCAACCCCGAGGGTGCGGAACCAGACGAGCTGATACCCGGGACCGCCACACGAGAGACCCACAACGACGGCGCTTTGTTCTGCGCGGATCTCATCCAGCTCGCCGACGGTCGCATCCTCGCGGCAGGCGGGACGAAGTACTACACGGAGCTGGGTGCCGCCGAATTGGAGGGCCTGGCCAACAGTCGCGTCTTCGATCCTCGAACCGACACGTGGAGTCAGGCGGCATCGATGAACTTCGCCCGCTGGTATCCGACGATGGTCACGCTCGGAAGCGGTGACGTGTTCGTAGCGAGCGGGGTCAGGAAGCTCATAAAGCCGGTCTATCCGGACGCGCCGTCGGAGTCGGGACGGAACGTCATCCAGTCAGAGACGTATGACGTCGACAACGATCGATGGGACTACAACGGGCAGTCGGCTGATCGCTCGCTGCCGTTGTACCCGCGCCTGCACCTCTTACCGAACGGACACATCTACTACAACGCGGCCGGCCAGGTGTTCAACCCCAACGGGTTCGCTTGGGACGAGCTGACGTGGAACATGGCGGCTTCCTACGATCCGGTATCGAAGGACTGGACCGATCTCGGCATTCCCGGGATCGGTGCACTGACCCCGGGCTTCCGCGGATCCACGTTCTCGCTGATGCTTCCTCTGCGTCCGGATGAGGAGGGTCGCTACACGTCGGCAGAGTTTCTGACCGCCGGAGGAGTGGTCGGAACGTCGCCCGGCGGATACTTCGCGGTGCCCACGAGCTCGATCACGTCTGTGGACACTCAGCAGGCGAACGCGATAGCCACGCGCTCCACGGGCATGCTGACCGCGCCCAGGTGGTACGGAACCGGTGTGCTCTTGCCCACCGGAGAGGTCGCAGTGTTCTCGGGGTCCAACCGCGACGAAGTAGTGGGTCCGGGTACGGGAGAGCCCGTCGGTCACGTCGAGATCTTCGACCCGGAGACCGAGACCTGGCGAAGTGGTGCGACCGCCGCGCAGATGCGCGCCTACCACAACACCGCAGCGCTCCTGCCCGACGGGCGCGTACTCGTTGGTGGGCACGCTCCGATCCCGACCCTCTACGGTGCCCATCAGACACTTCCCGGGTTCTCGCCGAACGAGGGACGGGATCCAACCTTCGAGATCTACAGTCCCCCTTACCTCTTCCGCGGCCCCCGTCCGGAGATAGTGCGGGCGGACAGCTCGCTTGCCTTCGGCGAACGGACCGCGATCGTTACCAACGTGGACGCGTCCCGCATCAGCCGCGTAGTCCTCGTGCGAAACCCCTCCGTCACCCATCTCATCGACGGCGACCAGCGCACGGTCGAGCTTCGGGTTGTGGGCCGGAATGGTCGATCTTTGCTCGTCGACTCACCGCCGAACGGCAATGTTGCTCCGCCCGGCCCCTACATGCTGTTCGTGGTCGAAGAGGGTGCCGAGGGACCGGTCCCCTCGGAGGCGGCCCAGGTCTTCCTCACCAAGGGATAGCAGTCGAGAGGGTGGAGCCCCTGCGTCTAGTCGGCCCCCCGGCGTGGGTCAGTCCGCCTGCAGGAAGAACGGGCTGGCGTAGGCGATCGCGTTGCCGAATGTTGCCCACTCGCCGGTCGCACGTCCGTCGGAGGATGCCGACGGGTCCGTGATCCGTAGCACCACCCAGTCGCCGTTCGCGATGTCGATGTTGGTGGTGAAGGTCGGGACGGGTGCGTTGCCCGGCGGATAACGGATGTCGAACGAGTCCACGATCGTGGGCATGTGGGAGCCCGACTGCAGGACCTGTACTTTCAGCGGCAGGTCCCACCATTGTTTGCCGCGATCGATGTCCACCTTGAACTCGACGGGGCCGCTGGAATGCGCGAGGGTTCCACCCATCTGAGCTCCGTTGGCCGACGCGTCGACTCGCAGGCCCCGCAACCGTGTGGAGAAGAAGCGACGCGCCATCATCGCCTCCTTCACCCCGTTGCGGTCGAGCGACTTGACCCACAGCCCGGTGCGGCCTTTGCCATCGGGATAGCCCCAGTCGGTCCCGTGCTCGTCGGTTACGCCGAGCAGGCCGACCTTCCATCCGGCATTGAGACACTCGTTGATGGGGGATGGCACCGCTTCATCCGTTCCCTCGAACAGGTAGTCCTCGCGTCTGTTGAAAACTTCTACCGATACGAGCCGGTCGCGCAACTGCGGCTCGAGCTTGAAGTATCCGAAGCGACCGACCTCGCGGCCCGGGTGATTGAACCCCGCGATGCCGTCGAGACCGCCTGGGAGTACCGGATCCTTGGGATCAGATTGCAACCACCTGTAGAAGAGCGACATGTTGCTGCCGGTCGTCGGCAAC
>Ga0299913_10003006_pt1 | contig 13591 bp, 13 predicted proteins | sample RVTome_9_FD_201360 | JGI IMG/M metagenome (GOLD analysis project Ga0299913, IMG submission 201360) | Soil microbial communities from uranium-contaminated site in the Upper Colorado River Basin, Wyoming, United States - RVT155D38 (version 2) ... | reverse complement strand
TCCCTTCCAGCCAGAACTATCACCGGCAGCACGAGGAGACCTAATGTCAGACCTCCGGCGAGCACCGACCGCCCCATCGCGAACATTCGAACGAATATTGCGAGGCCCAACAGTCCATAGATGATCGACGGAACACCTGCAAGGTTGGCGATGTTGACCTCGATGAGCGATGCGAACCTCCCTTTTTTGGCGAACTCCTCCAGATAGATAGCCGCACCGATGCCGATCGGCATTGAGAACAGCGTCGTGACGCTTACCACCCAAAGTGTCCCGAAGATCGCCGGTTTCGCTCCTGCTCTTTCTGCGAACCGCGAAGGAAGGGACGTCAGGAATTCCCAGGACAGTCGAGGTAGCCCATCTGTCATGACGTCGGCCAAGAGAGCGAGGAGGGAGGCGACCCCCACTGCAACAGCAAAGAGCAGAACTGCTTTAAAGCTCCATTCACTCACCCGGCGACGGCTGGATGATGTGGAGAGGAGGACTCCTGCTCTCATTCGTAAGTCTCCTTGAAGCGCCGTACGATCATGAGGCTGATGAAGTTCAGGATGAATGTCATGAGAAAGAGGGTGGACCCAACGGCGAAGATGGTCTTGTAAGCGAGGCTTCCGGCAGGCGTATCGCCCAGGCTAATCTGCACGATGTACGCAGTCATCGTCTGGATTCCCTCGAGAGGATTAAAGGAGAGACGCGGCTGATTTCCTGCCGCGATAGCGACGACCATCGTTTCTCCGATCGCACGAGACATTCCGAGGATCACCGACGCTGCGATGCCCGACAATGCTGCTGGCACCACGACCCTTAGAGCCGTTGTCCTGCGCGTCGCGCCGAGGCCATAGGAGGCTTCGCGCAACGAGCCCGGCACGGCCCGCATCGCGTCTTCCGAAAGAGAGGCGATCGTTGGGACGATCATCAAACCGACCACGATCCCAGCTGAGAGCGCATTGAACCTCTCAATCTGGGGAAGGATTCCTTCGAGGATCGTCTTTGTTACGAAGTTGAGCGCGAAGAACCCAAGAACAACGGTGGGGACTCCGGCAAGTATCTCTAGGAAAGGCTTGAGCACTCTGCGGACCCGACTCGAGGCGTACTCAGTGAGGTAGATAGCGATGCCGAGCCCGAGTGGGACCGCGACTAGCACTCCGATAGCGGTGACCATCAAGGTGCCATTGATGAGAGGAAGAACCCCGAAGGAGGCGTTCCGTCCGAAGGTCGGAGCCCACACTCGCCCAGTCAGGTACTCGCCAAAAGAAACCTCTCGGAAGAACGCGAGGGTTTCCGATGCGAGCGCGATCAGGATCCCTGCCGTGGTAAGGACCGAAATCAGTCCGCAAGCGGCCAGCACGCCACGGATCGCCAACTCATGAGGTCGCCGACGCGCTCGGAGAGCGAGAGCGACGTCGGCGCCTCTATGAACTGAGGCTGCTATCTCAAGGCCTTTCCTGCGCAGCGTTGAATTCTTCCCTCTCTGCTTCGATCACATCTGTGGCCAAGGCCGTGTAGCCAACGTCCTCCATCAGTGAGCTCACGTTGGTGAGGTAGAACTCGACGAACCCGACGACTTCCGGTCGATCGAGGCTCGACTTCTTCACATAGACGAATAGCGGGCGGGAGAGCGGCTTATATTCACCGCTCTGAACAGTCTGGTTGCTCGGCGTGACGCAGCCGGAGCCAGAGTCCACGCCGACGAGGTTCAGACTTTCCTTGTTTTCGGAATAGTAGGCATATCCGAAGTAACCCAGAGCGCCTTCGTCACCCTCCACTCCCTGAACGAGGATGTTGTCGTCCTCGGAAGGGGTGTAGTCGGTTCGACTGGCTCCTTCCTCTCCGTTAATTTCGTCGGTAAAGTAGTCAAAGGTTCCCGAGTCGGTCCCCGGGCCGAACAACTTCAGGGGTCTGTCCGGGAATCCGCTTCTTACATCTTTCCAGGTGCTGACCTTGGAGTTCGGCTCCCAGATCTGCTTGAGTTCTGCTGTCGTTAGACACTTTGCCCATGTGTTGGTCTTGTTCACCACAACCGCTAGTCCGTCGTTGGCGACGCTCAACTCGATGTACTCGACTCCTTTCGAGGAACAGGCCTGTTCCTCCTCTTCCTTAATGGGGCGGGAGGCGTTTTGCAAATCGATCTCGTCATTGCAGAACTTCTTAAAGCCACCGCCCGTTCCTGACGTGCCGATAGTCACTTGGACCTCGGGATTCTCCTTCTGGAATTCCTCGGCCACGGCTTCGCTAATAGGAAACACGGTGGAGGATCCATCGCCGGTAATGCTCCCGGTCAACCCTGAGCCCGTTGTCAGTCCTCCGCGTGAGTCGTCGGCGTTGCCGCACGCGGATCCCAACAACAACACAATGGTTAGTGCGATTGAAGCTGCAGCTTTCGGTTTGATTCTCAACAAGACCTCCTTGGTATTCATCGTCTCGTGCATGGTAGGAGGCAGGGAAGGGCCGTGGGTGTCCTCCACATGAACTCTTTCTGAACTTCTTAGACACGCTGGCAATCCCTCAGTCCATCTCTTCGCGTTCGATGAACCGAGGCTGGTAGGGTCTCTCGAAACTGAACTCTGAGTGAACTTTTGGAGGAAACGTGGCGCATGTCTTGGTGGTCGAGGACGATCCGACCATGGCAGAGATGCTCACGTATAACCTCCGCCGCCAGGGGTTCGAGGTCGAATCCGTACCCGACGGAACCGCAGGGCTCCGAAGGGCACGGTCTCCGGAAGTGAGCCTCCTCGTGCTGGACCTGATGCTTCCAGGGATGGACGGCTTGGAAGTCACACGTGAGATCCGCCGCAAGAGGCCCGAGCTCCCGATCCTCATGCTCACGGCAAAAGGAGAGGAGAAGGTCAAACTTCAGGGTTTCGCTTCCGGTATTGATGACTTCCTCGCAAAGCCTTTCTCAATGGACGAGCTGATCGCGAGAGTAAGAGCGCTGCTAAGGCGCTCGCGTGTTGAAGTGCTCCGTAATGGGGCCCCCGACGAGCTGGTCTTCGGCGATCTTCGGATGGTTAACCGCGACTACCGTTGCTGGGTGGCTCAGGAGGAAGTCATCCTGAGACCTCGCGAGTTCACCTTGTTGGCGACACTAGCGGCCGAACCCGGGCGCTTGTTCACAAGAGCTGACATCGCCGAGCGAGTATGGGGATACGGAGAGATGCCCGATACCCGCACCATCGACACCCACGTGAAGAACCTCCGGAAGAAGGTGGAGTCCGTATCCTCATACTCATACATCGAGACGGTCCGGGGGATCGGCTACCGCTTCCGGGTTCGACCGAAGCTCGAGAAGTGATGAAGCGCCCGAGCCTCTTCGGCCGGCTGGTCATGACGTATCTTGCCGTGTCCCTATTGGGGCTTCTGATACTGGGGCTAGTCCTCGATGCCCTATTGGAACGTCGAGCGGTTACCTCTCTCGAGAATCGATTGCTGGCTGAGGCGCGTTCGGTCAGGGAATCGATTCGCGAAGCTGAAGATGGCGCATTGCAAGTGAGGATCCGCGAGCTCGGTAAGGCATCGGGAACGAGGCTCACAGTAATCCGATCCGACGGAGTCGTGCTGGCGGATTCGGTGCATGACCCGGAGAGGATGGTGAACCACGCCTCTAGGCCAGAAGTTCGTTCCTCCCTCGGGGGAGCCTTCGGACGAGACGAGCGCGTAAGCGGGACGACGGGTCTCCCTTATCTATATGTGACACTCCCGATCGATGGGAGTCGCATCTACCGCGCCGCTCTCTCCCTCGATATCGTCGAGCAACAGCGACGCTCGGTCAGGAAAGTAATCGTCATCACGTCCCTAGCAGTGACTCTGGCACTAGCGGCAGTTTCCTTTGTTACCGCTCGGAAGATCGCAGGTCCTATCGAACGGATGGCTGAGGATGCCCGGCGGGTTCAGCGCGGAGAGCAGACGCTGGTCTCAACCTCAGGGACATCTGAGACGAACCTTCTGGGGCAGGCCATCAACGAGATGGCCGAAGAGCTGGCTCGGCGTATCGAAGAACTGGCGGATGAACGCGAGCTACGCGAAGAGGTGCTCGCCTCGATGAACATTGGCGTGGTTATGTCTACGTCCGATGGCCGGATTCTCTACACGAATAAGGCAGCTGAGGCAATGGTGGGAACGGGCCGCCTTTCGGATCTCGAAAGGCGGCTCGAAGAGCACGGAGGAAAGCTTGAGTTGACTGTGCGACACGCGGGTCGTCGGGTGCTTAGAGCAGTGGCGAATTCACTGACGGGAGGCAGAATACTGACCCTCATCGAAGACATCACGATTGAAAAACGACTCGATGCGATTCGGAGGGATTTCGTGGCGAATGCCTCACACGAGCTAAAGACTCCCGTCGCAGCGATCCTCGCGACTGCGGAGACTCTCTCCTCGGCAACGCAGGATGACCCGCGATCCGCCAAGCGCTTCTCCCTAACTCTTGTGCAGGACGCGAGACGCTTGGCTCGACTTGTAGAGGACTTGCTCGATCTGGCGAGACTGGAAGCGTCGCCCGAGGAATGGAGAGATGTTGATTTCGCGGATGTCGTTCAGCGTGAAGTGACGCTGCATTCGGATGAGGCTGAGAGGAAGGGGCTCAAGTTATCCACCAGGTTGGAGGCCGCACCGATCGTCCACGCGGATGAAGCCGCGTTGGCACTCCTCGTTCGGAACCTGGTCGAAAACGCAGTTCGCTATACCAACAAGGGCGAGGTGGAAGTGCGGCTCTCGAAATCGAATGGTGAAGCAAAGTTCGAGGTGGAAGACACGGGTGCCGGAATCCCTCAGGAAGCGAGGGCACGAGTATTCGAGCGGTTCTATCGCGTGGACAAGGCGAGAAGCCGCGAAACAGGTGGAACGGGTCTAGGTCTTTCTATCGTGAAGCACATTGCCGAGAGTCACGGGGGCCGAGTGAGGGTCACCAGTGAGGTAGGCAGAGGATCAATCTTTACCGTAGTCATCCCTTCGAGTGATGATGGCTAACTCCGGAGGCCATAGCCCGTTGAACGACGCCGAGTCTAGGTTGTTGGACTCAATCGATAAAGAGTTTCTTTTGTCGACGCTCCGGGACTCGATAGCGGTTCGGAGTCTCTCCGGATCCGAGACTCCCGGCCAGGAGCATGTCGCCTCTGTGCTGAAAATACTGGGGGCTGAGACCGACGTTTGGGAAATCGATTTTGAAGACCTTCGGCAGCATCCTTCATTCAGCATGGAGGTTGGTCGGTCAGAAGGTCTTGGGGTGGTCGGGACGATAGGGGAGGACCTGGGAGGGCGCAGTCTGATCCTCAATGGCCACATTGACGTGGTTCCGCCGGGGGATTCGGCGCTGTGGACGAACTCTCCTTGGGAAGCCACCGAGCGCAACGGCCGTATCTATGGCCTGGGATCCTGCGACATGAAAGGGGGCCTGGCATGCATCCTCACCGCCATCAAGGCCCTGATTGATACGCGCGCCGAGCTGCGGGGAAGAGTTTTTGTCCAGTCGGTGGTGGGAGAGGAGGACGGAGGATGCGGCACGCTTGCCACCGTCTTACGGGGTTACAAGGCAGACGGAGCAATAGTCGCCGAACCGACTGAACTTCACGTCGCTCCCGCATCTGCAGGAGCTCTCTCTTTCCGAATAACAGTCCCGGGACGCTCAGCCCACGCTTGCGTAAGAGAGGAAGGGGTCAGTGCGGTGGAGAAGTTTGCAATCGTTCACCGGGCACTGATCGAGCTCGAGGAGAACCGCAATAGGGAGTTCGCTCATCCCCTTTACGAACGATACCGGCTCGCTTATCCCCTATCTATTGGAACCGTGCATTCAGGAAGCTGGCCCTCGTCAGTTCCCGAGTCCCTTGTCTGCGAAGGGAGATATGGGGTAGCGCTGGGAGAGGACCTCGACGTCGCTCGCAAACAGTTTGAAGCCGTATTGAATGAAATCTCCAGGACCGATCCCTGGCTTGGCGATCATCCTCCGGAGCTGGAGTGGTGGGGCGGCCAATTCGCGCCGGCAAGTATTCCCGAGGACGACTTCCTGGTCGAAACAGTTAGAGTTTCGTCTGCCGATGTCAGCGGGCAAGAATCGATAGTCGAGGGCATGACTTATGGGTCGGACCTGAGGCTACTCGTGAAAGATGGGGGCACCCCTGCAGTCTTGTTTGGACCCGGGGACGTCCGAAATGCACATCGACCAGATGAATATGTCTCGATCGAGGATCTTCTGATAGCGGCTCGCTCGATAGCTCTATCGGCACTCAGGTTTTGCGGGTAGTCAGACCCCGTTTCTGTCCCCGGACCCACTAGTGGTATTGATGAATTGCGGGTGACGGTTCAGACTTTGGCTCGTGGAGCGCCCAGAGATCCATTACGCCAAAAGCGGAGAGGTGAGCATCGCCTACTCCGTGCATGGGGACGGGCCGTTCGATCTGGTTGTGGTCCCCGGCTTCGTTTCCCATTTGGAGTTTGGCTGGGAGGAGCCCACTTTTGCCCGCGTATTGGAACGTCTCGGTTCCTTCGCCCGCGTCATTGGTTTCGACAAGCGCGGGACGGGGTTGTCCGATCGGGGAATCGGCGTCGCTTCTCTGGAGGAGTATGTGAGCGACGTCCGATCCGTGATGGACGCGGTGGGTTCAGAGCAAGCGGCCTTGTGGGGAATTTCCGAAGGTGGGGCGATCGCAGCCCTATTTGCTGCCACTCATCCGGAGCGGGTTAGGGCTCTCGTCATCTATGGAGGATGGGCGAGAGTCGCCTGGGCCCCCGATTATCCCTTCGGGATCCAAAAGGAGCTTTTGGAATCGGGCGCCAATTTTGTTGCCGACACATGGGGAACAGGCGTGGGGTTGTCAGCGTGGGCTCCCAGCCTTGGTAAAGATCCCCGCATGAGGCAATGGTGGGCTCAATTCCAGAGGCTCGCGGCCAGTCCAAGAGACGTGAGGGAAATAATGAGTCTGTATGCCTCGATAGATGTTCGGCAGGCCTTGCCGACCATAACCGCCCCCGCTCTTGTCCTTCATCGGAAAGGCGACCTGATTGTGACGGTAGAGTCCGGTCGCTATTTGGCCAGTCACATCCCGGGTGCCAAGTATCTCGAGCTCGATGGCGCCGACCACTTCCCTTGGACGGAGGATGCCGACTCGGTCCTCGGAGAGGTCGAAGAGTTCCTGACTGGAATGAGACAGGGCCCAGAGCCGACTAGGCGGCTGGCAACGGTTCTGTTCACCGACATCGTTGGATCCACGCAGAGAATGAGTGAGATAGGGGATCGCAAGTGGCGTGATCTGCTGGAACGCCACGACGGCATGGTCCGTCGCGCTTTGTCTCGGTTTTCAGGGCAAGAAGTGAATACGACGGGTGACGGGTTCCTTGCTCTCTTCGACGGTCCCTCCGCAGCCATCCGATGCGCGGATGCAATCCGGGGCGGAGCGTCGGGTCTTGGCTGTGGTGTGAGGATCGGAGTTCATACCGGTGAGATCGAGGAAATGGGTCAGGACGTTGGTGGATTGGCGGTAAATATCGCACGCAGAGTCGCAGATCTCGCGGGCGGAGGAGAGATTTGGGTTTCTGGGACTGTCCCAGGCTTGGTCGTTGGTTCGGGGATCGAGTTCAAGGAATTGGGTTCTCGTTCTCTGAAGGGCATCTCGGGCGATTGGCCTCTATTCTCGGTCGAGAGTCTCTAGATCCTCTGAGTTCTCTTTGTTCAACCGGCCGTCGGCTTCTGCCTGCACCATGACTCGATGCGGGAACGGGATGGTGATTCCCTCGATGTCGAACAGCTCCTTGATTCTCCTGCGCATCGCGCGACCTACCGGCCAGCGCTTGCCGGGAGGAGTCATCACCACCGTTCTGAGGGTGACCTGAGACTCGGCGAAATCCTCGACACCGAGGATCTCTGGTGGCGCAAGGATCATCGGGCCGATCTCGGGGTCTTCCATCAAGTCGGCCCCCGCACGCACTATCACGTCTTTCACTCTCTCCAGATCCTCGTCGTAGGCGACGCCGATATCAACTATGGCCTTCGACCATCCGGCCGATGAATTGGACACCCGCTGGATGTTGCCGTTGGGTATGTGGTGAAGGGTCCCGTCAAGCCCTCTCAAGGAGGTTAGGCGAAGACTGAACCTCTCCACCACGCCGCCAACTCCTTCTAGCTCGATGATGTCTCCGACCCGGTACTGATCCTCCAGCAGAACGAAGAACCCTGTGAAGAAGTCACGTACGAGACTCTGTGCGCCGAAACCGATAGCGAGGCCCGCCACGCCGGCCCCCGCGAGCAGGGGCCCCAGGTTGATTCCGATCTCTCCGAGGACCAGGAGAAGCGAGATCGACCACACCAGGATGCTCAATGCTCCCTGAGCCACCGACGCGAGCATCTTGGCGCGATGGAGATCTCGTCCAGCGGCCGCGTCCTCTTGCTCGATTCTCTTCTCGAACCTTCTGGTCAGCCGGCGAGTTCCTGCGCTCACCACCAGCGCCAGCAAGAGGATGACGGCCAGGCGAAGGCCGTGAACAAGTAGCCATTCCACCGCTCGCCGGCCGATCTCCTGCCAATCCAGGTCGCTCATGCCTCTCCGACCCTACCAATCCTTACGGCTCAAGTCGTCTGAGCCGGGCGATCGAAACGAACCTGAAAGAATCCTCGGCAATGGGAGGAGATCTCAATGCCGTTTGAGTTCAGAACGATCATCGAGCCGTTTCGGATCAAAAGTGTCGAGCCGGTGCGGTTGACCACGCAAGAGGAAAGGCGGAAAGCGGTCAGCGCGGCTAATTACAACCTCTTCGCGCTCCACTCCCGAGACGTACTCATCGATCTCCTGACCGACTCCGGGACGGGAGCGATGAGCTCGGCGCAGTGGTCGGGGATCATGCGCGGCGACGAGTCTTATGCCGGTTCCGAATCCTTTATCCGCTTTGAAGGAGTAGTGAAAGAACTGACTGGATTTCGTCACGTGATTCCGACTCATCAGGGCAGAGCGGCCGAACGCATCCTTTGTGGAGAGGTAGTCCGTCCCGGCGACACCGTCCCGAACAACAACCACTTCGATACGACGAGAGCGAACGTCGAGCACGGTGGAGCTGAAGCTCTCGACCTGGTCATCGAAGAAGGGAGGAGCCCCGAAGTAGTCCATCCCTTCAAGGGAAACATGGATATCGCAAAGCTCGAGATGGTGATTCGGGAGAGGGGGCGGGAACGGATTCCGTTCGTCATGGTCACGGTTACGAACAACGCCGGGGGAGGCCAGCCCGTTTCAATGGCCAACCTAAGACTCGTCCGTGAAGTCTGCGATCGCCACCAGGTTCCGTTCTTCCTCGATGCATGCCGGTTCGCGGAGAACGCCTGGTTTATCAAGCTGCGAGAGGAGGGCTACGCGGAGGTTCACCCGCGGGACATCGCCAAGGAGATGTTCTCGCTGGCAGATGGCGCAACCTTCAGCGCCAAGAAGGATGGTCTGTCCAACATCGGTGGCTTTCTGGCGATGAACGACGACGATCTGGCAGCCAGGTGCCGCAACAACCTGATCCTCACTGAGGGGTTTCCCACCTACGGGGGACTTGCCGGCTACGACCTCGAAGCGATTGCGGTCGGACTCACTGAGGTAACTGATGAGGATTACCTCAGGTACAGGGTGAGAAGTGTTGAATACCTATGGGAGAAAATCCATTCAGCAGGAGTGCCGACGCTGCGGCCCCCAGGGGGCCACGCCGTATACATCGATGCAAAGGCTCTGTTACCGCACATCGCTCAGTCTCAATATCCTGCTCACTCCCTGGCGGTGGCGCTCTATGTCACAGGAGGAATCCGTTCGGTAGAGATAGGAAGTGTGATGTTCGGGAAAGAGCTGCCGGGCGGGGTTGAGGAGCCTGCTCCCATGGAGCTCGTGAGACTAGCGATCCCGCGACGGGTCTATACCCAGAGCCATATCGACTACGTCTCCGAGGTCGTCACTGCGGTAGCAGGACAGGCGCGTTCCCTGACTGGTTATCGGATCACCGAGCAGGCTCCGACGCTCAGGCACTTCACCGCTAAGTTCGAGCCGGAGGCTTAGGAAGGTCAAGCGCGTTTCTCACCGCCTTCAGGTTAGTTAGATCACCGATAAAGCGTTTAACGGGAGGAGGGAAAGCCTTGATGAGCGTAGGCGTTGTGATGATGTCATCTTGTTGCGCGCGTCGCCCCTCCTCCAATACGTCGATGATTTCCACCCTGCAGTTGTAGGAACTTGCCAGGGTCTCTGCCCTCGAGATAGCCGTTTGGGACCGCTGGCTACGGCCGGTCACATACAGCGTGAGTTGGATCTCGGGATTGCGGGACATGTTTATCCTCAAAAGAGTCGGCAGATTGTGCAGGTTTTCTCGTACTTGCGCCACCCCTTATCGGGACAGCAAAAGGGCGCCCGGCCGGCGCCCTTAGCCAACGCTCGTCCGGATCAGCTCTGGACCGCCTTGACTTCGATGCGCTTCGGCTTTGCCTGTTCCGCCTTGGGAACATCGATCGTCAGCAGCCCGTTGTTCATCGACGCCTCGATCTTCGATGCGTCGCATTGGGGGGGGGCAGCGTGATGCGGCGCAGGAAAGTTCCGTACCGACGCTCCCCCTGGATCGTCAGAAGGTCACGAAGGGGGTCCCAGCGTCTTGCAAGCACAGCCATGCCTCCTCCTCTCGTCTGCTTCGCCTAAAGTTACTAAGACATAAGATAAAAAGCTAAGTCTCTAGTTGTCAAGTTGACCGGGCAGGAGGGGCGTGGTAAGTAAGTACTTGCCATGAGTAAGTCAACCACAGCCTCTGAAACCCCCACCCGGCAGAGAATCGTGAATGAGGCCATCCGGCTCTTTGCAGCCAGGGGGTATCGAGGCACGACTATTGCCGAGATCGAGGAGGCGGCCGGTCTTTCTCCTGGATCGGGCGGGCTATACAAACATTTCTCGAGCAAACAGCAGGTGCTCGCCGAGGCCATACAAGGATCATCCGACCACGCTGAAACCTTGAGTTCGGTTTTACGGCTTATGCCCCTTTCGGACCTACGGAGCGAACTCACCCTGTTCGCCAGAGGGGTCCTCCAGGCGATCGGCGAACAGGAAAGTCTTATAAGGATTCTTTCCAAGGAGGCAGATCAATTCCCAGAGCTCCTGACTCAGTTCAGGGATGAGCTGGTGCAGCGAGGAGTTCACGAAACCGCCGACTGGCTGAAACGAAATCCACACTCCTCTGCATTGGACGTTGTTGGCGTTGCCGCCGTTGGGTTCGGCGCTCTGGTTCATTTCAAGATGTTGGAGCTCAACTTCGGACAGACCCCCGGAGAGCTCAGCGAGGATCGGTTTGTCGAGTCCTGGGTCTCGGTCATGCATAGCGCGATCAAAGGAGATGACGGATGACACTGCTGAGGGCTGAAGATCTAAGACGCGATTACCGGATTGGAATCGAATCGGTCCACGCATTGGATGGGATCTCTTTCGAGGTTGATGCCGGAACCTTCGTTTCTGTGATGGGTCCATCCGGCTCGGGCAAATCCACTTTGCTGCATCTTGTCGGCGGCCTCGACCGCCCCACGGGCGGGAAAGTCCTCCTCGATGGAAGAGATCTGGCCGCCCTCGACGACGAGTCTCTCACCACACTTAGAAGGCGGGAGTTGGGTTTCATCTTCCAATTCTTCAATCTGTTGCCAACGCTTTCCGCGTGGGAGAACGTTGCACTTCCACTTCTTCTCGATGGTAAGAAGCTGTCCGACACCAAGCAGAGGGCCGTTGAATTGCTGGAACGAGTTGGACTCGCACAAAGGGTCAACCACAGACCGTCTCAACTCTCCGGAGGGGAGATGCAGCGCGTCGCAATCGCCAGAGCTCTCGTTGCCGATCCGGTCCTCCTGCTTGCCGACGAACCAACAGGAAACCTCGATTCTCGATCGGGTGAACAGGTTCTGGAGCTCCTGCGGTCCACAGTTACCGAAGATGGAAAGACTCTCGTGATGGTCACCCACGATCATGATGCCGCTTCCGCCGGAGACCGCATCCTGACTTTGATAGACGGAAAGCTCGTCCATGACGATCCGTCCAGACCCAACTTGTCGGAGACTGAGAGCCGGATGTGACTTCGTTTCGGGTTCTCAACTTGAGAAGGTTTTTCGAGCATCGAGGCCGAACTGCCCTTTCCATCGCGGGCATAGTGATCGGTTCATCGCTGGTTGTCGCAGTGCTTGGGTTCTTCGGCACCCTTACCGGTTCAGTGGAGGGACTGGTTCAAGACCTTGCAGGTGTCGCAACTCTAGAGGCCTCAGCGGTATCCGACGCAGGCTTCGACGAGAAGATCTTCTTCGACGTGTCCGAGGTCGACGGCGTGAAGGCTGCGGTACCAATGATTCGCACCAGCATCTCCGTCCAGGGCGGTCAAGGAAAAGGCATGTCCGTGCTATTCCTCGGGCTGGATCAGAGGGCCGAGGCTCTCGAGACCGACCTGGGTGGAGGCGAGCAGGAACGACTCCGCTCTCTTACCACCAAGCCTGGAGTATTCGTGGGATCGGGCCTTGCATCGAAGCTTGGCATCGCAGAGGGCGACACGCTCACCTTCTTTGGATCGGCTGGACAAACACCTCTAGAGGTCCTCGCAGTGCTCGGCGGCGATTCGGGCGAGCTCAATCAAGGACTCTTCGCGGCGGCCGTTCTTCCATTGGCGCAGGCAACTTCAGGCAAGACCGGACGTTTGGATTCCATCCTCATCGTGACCGAGGAAGATGCAGAGATCACTGAGGTCCAACGAACCGTCCAAGCGGCCGCAGGTCCGACAGTCTCTGTTGACTCGCCGGCGCAGCGCGCCGAGCAGGCCGAACTGCTCACGGAGGGCCCGAGGACGGGAATGCTCCGAGGAACCGGACTTGCTTTAACCGTAGGCGCATTCGTGATTTTCAACACAATGAACATGGCAGCTACTGAGAGGCGACGTGAGCTGGCGACACTACGAGCCTTAGGAGGGCGTAAGCGAAAGCTGCTTGCGGGATTTCTCTTTGAAGCAGGCGTCATGGGACTGATCGGTTCTTTGATCGGTTCCTTGCTTGGATTTGGGATAGCCCGTGAGCTTGTGAATCGGATTCCTGCCTTTTATGTGAACGCGGTCGGAGTTGAGATGGGGTTTCACCTTCCGGGGTATGCCATCCCGGTGGCTCTGATCGCGGGAGTCGGGGTGTCTGTTATTGCCGCCCTTGTTCCCGGCCGAAAGGCCGTTTCGGTGTCGCCGGTCGAGTCGATGAGGCCTGAAGGAGTGCTCGAATCGGCCGACCAGACGCATGGGGTTGCATGGGTGCCAACCGCGGCGGGCTTGCTTGCAGTATTTGCAGGAGTCGCGATCGTTGTGTGGGGGCCGGGTGATACCGGCTTCGTCGGGATTGCAGTCATGCTCGCCGGTTTCATTGTGGCGTCTTACGGTCTGAGCTATCCGCTGGCGAGAGCGACTTCCATCGTTGCAGCCAGAACTGGAGTCTCCGGAAGGCTGGCAGCAGCGGCCATCGAACGATCGCCTCGCCGGGCTTGGGCCACAGCGGCAGCAGTGATCGTCGCGACCGGCATGGTTGTCGCGCAGGGAGGCATCTTCAACAACGTAGACAGATCCTTAAAGACGATCATTTCGTCTTTGGGAAAGGTGGACTTTTATCTTT
>Ga0299913_10003005_pt1 | contig 13592 bp, 12 predicted proteins | sample RVTome_9_FD_201360 | JGI IMG/M metagenome (GOLD analysis project Ga0299913, IMG submission 201360) | Soil microbial communities from uranium-contaminated site in the Upper Colorado River Basin, Wyoming, United States - RVT155D38 (version 2) ... | reverse complement strand
CGGCGACCTCGCCGTGCAGTTCGCTTCGGAGCGGCAGGCGCCGGCGTCGTGGACCTTCGGCGAGTTGCGGGCGCGGACGGCGGCGCTGGCCGCCGGGTTACGGGCGGCGGGGGTCGGCGTCGGCGACCGGGTGGCGGCCTATCTGCCCAACATCCCGGAGGCGATGGCGGCGGGGCTGGCCTGCATGAGCCTGGGGGCGGTGTGGTCGGCCTGCTCGCCCGACTTCGGCGTCCGCAGTGTGGTGGACCGTTTCGCCCAGATCGAGCCGACGGTGCTGCTGGCGGTGGACGGGTACCGCTACGGCGGGAAGGACTTCTCGCGGTTGGGCGAGGTGCGGGCCATGCAGGAGGCGCTGCCATCCGTGCGCCGGACTGTGGTTCTGCGCTACCTCGACCCGGACGCCGACCTGTCGGTCCTGCGGGACGCCGTGCTATGGGAGGACTTCGAACAGCCCGGCGCCGACCGCATGGAGTTCGAGCGCGTGCCGTCGGAGCATCCCCTCTGGGTCGTCTACTCGTCGGGGACGACGGGCCTGCCGAAGCCGATCGTCCACTCGCACGGCGGGATGCTCGTCGACCAGCTGAAGTACGTGCACTTCCACTTCGACGCCAAGCCCGGCGACCGGCTGTTCTGGTTCACCACCACCGGCTGGGTGATGTGGAACGTGATGCTCGGCATGCTGCTCAGCGAGGCGTCGATCATCATCTACGACGGGAACCCGGGCCATCCCGACCTCGGCGTCCTGTGGGACCTGGCCGAGGAGACGGGCATGACGCTGTTCGGTACGAGCGCCAGCTACATCGTCACGTGCATGAAGGCCGGCGTACGGCCCCGCTCGGGGGGCCGGTCGCTCGCCGCACTCCGTTCGGTCGGGTCGACCGGTTCCGCCTTGTCGGCCGACGGTTTCCGGTGGGTCTACGACCAGCTCGGCCCCGACGTCTGGCTCAACTCGTCGAGCGGTGGCACCGACGTCGCCGGGCCGTTCCTGTGCGGGGTGCCGTGGCTGCCGGTGTACCCGGCCGAGTTGCAGACCCGGGCGCTCGGCGTGGCCGTCGACTCGTGGGATCCGCAGGGCCGGCCGCTGGTCGGCGAGACCGGGGAACTGGTGATCACCCGGCCGATGCCGGCGATGCCGATCTCCTTCTGGGGCGACGACGACGGGAGCCGTTACCGGGAGGCGTACTTCGATATGTATCCCGGGGTGTGGCGACACGGCGACTGGCTGGAGCTGACCCCCCGGGGCAGCGGCATCCTCTACGGCCGCAGCGACGCCACCATCAACCGCGGCGGAGTCCGGATGGGCTCGGCCGAGCTGTACCGGGCCGTGCTGACATTGGACGAGATCGTCGACGCGCTGGTGGTCGACCTGCCCGGCGACGACGGCGTCGACGTCATGCCGATCTTCGTCGTGCTGGCCGAGGGCGCGGTATTGGACGACGGGCTGGTAGACCGGATCCGCCGCACGATCCGGGACGAGGTTTCGCCGCGGCATGTGCCGGACCGTGTCTTCGCCGTTCCGGAATTGCCGAGAACGCTGACAGGGAAGACGCTGGAGATCCCGGTGAAGCGATTGCTGCTGGGCGCCGATATCGACCGGGTCGCCAGCCGGGACAGTCTGGCCAACCCCCAGGCGCTGGAATGGTTCGCGGAGTCCCGCAAAGCGATCCTCGACGAAGTCCGGCCAGCCGGCGGATGACCGGGCCGACCCCCTCTCCCCCGCTGCCGCCACTCAAAGGACCGTGGTCGTCCGGCCGGGCGGAGGACTCGTTCAACGTCTTCAATCCCGCCACCGGTGAGGCGGTCGCCACGGTCGAAGGAGGCGGGGAGGCCGAGGTCGACGCCGCCGTCCGCCGGGCCCGGCGGGCGTACGACGACGTGTGGCGCCACCTCACCGCCCGGGAACGGGGCAAGCTGCTGTTCGCCTGCGCCCGGGTCGTGCGGGAGCACGCCGACGACCTCGCCGCCCTCGAGACGCTGGAGATGGGCAAGCCCTACAGCCAGGCCCGTCCGTTCGATGTCGAGTTCTGCATCAGCTCCTTCGAGTTTTACGGCGGCCTGGCCGACAAGGTGCCGGGCCACGCCTTCGACCTCGGCCCGATCGCCGGACACACGGTGCACGAGCCGTACGGCGTCGTCGGGGGGATCATCCCGTTCAACTGGCCGCCGATCCACACCGCCGCCAAGAGCGCCCCGGCGCTGGCGGCCGGCAACACCGTCGTCCTCAAGCCTCCGGAGCAGGACCCGCTCACGATCATGCGGATCGTCGAGCTGCTGGAGGACGTGCTTCCGGCCGACGTGCTGCAGGTCGTCCCCGGCCGCGGCGCCGCCGCCGGGACGGCTCTGGCCGGGCACCCGCTGGTGGAGCGGTTGTCGTTCACCGGTTCAACCGCCACCGGCCGGGCGGTACTCAAGCTGGCGGCCGACGGCCTGACGCCGGTGACCGTGGAGCTGGGCGGCAAGAACCCGCTGGTCGTCTTCGCCGACGCCGACCTCGACGGCGCCGTACGGGGTGCAGTGGAAGGCGCCTTCTTCAATCAGGGGGAGGCGTGCACCGCCGCCTCCCGGCTCATCGTCGAGGACGCCGTCCACGACGTCTTCGTGGACCGCATGGCCGACGCAGTGTCCCGCCTCCGGGTGGGCGACGGGCGTGACCCGGGAACCCACGTCGGCCCGCTGATCAGTGACGTCCAGCGGCGCAGCGTCCAAGCCCACATCGACCGGGCGATCGCCGACGGCGCGACGGTCGCCGCCACCGCCCCCGTACCGTCAAACCCCCGCCTGACCGGCGGCTACTGGGTGGCTCCGACGCTGTTCACCGACGTGACGCCATCGATGGCCATCGCCCGCGAAGAGGTCTTCGGACCGGTCACGGCGGTGCTGCGCTTCTCCGGCGAAGCCGAGGCGCTGGCCATCGCCAACGACACCGAGTACGGATTGGTGGCGGCCGTCTACACCGCCGACCACGCCCGGGCCCGCCGCCTGGCCCGCGGCATCAACGCCGGCGTGGTGATGATCAACAACTACAGCCGCGCCTTCCTCGGCACCCCGTTCGGCGGCTTCGGCGACTCCGGCTACGGCCGCGAACACGCCATCGAGAGCCTCCTCGAATTCACCCGGGTCAAGTCGATCCGGGAACCGTCCGGACTCTCCCCCATCCCCGAATGGCCGGTCCTCGACGAGCTCTTCGACTAGTACCGCTACCGGCAAGGTCGGCCGCAACCATGGCATTTCAGCGCTGTTTCCGCTGTGCCCCAGCGCAACCGGTTGCGCTGAGGGCCCCTATAGGGCCTTGGCCGCAACCGGTTGCGCTTAGGAACGGGCCCGATCGGGCGCGTGCCGATCCCGGACGCTTGTACCGTGAGCCAATCATGGTCAGCGCCGCTCGTTGACCCTCGTGGAGCGGAGGCTCAGACGGTCGGTGCGAACAGCGGCGCGAGGTCGATGAAGATCCGGTAGTCGGAGATCAGGTCGCCGCTGGAGCGGTAGATCGTCACCGCCGGGACGGTGGCCGTGCTTCCATCGGAGCGGGTGCAGGTGACCCCTCGCCTCGACGATCGTCGCCCTTCCCGTCTCCCAGCGCTCAACCAGCTCGTCTGACGCGTTACTAGGACGGCAGCTTGCAGTTGGCGGGGGCCTCGGCGTCCTTTCTGGGGTCGGCGCCGGCGGTGACGAGGTACGTGACGTACACCTCGGTCGGCTCATCTCCCTCGTTGCGCGCGATGTGCGTGACTCCGGCCGGGAACATGAACGCCTGGCCGGCTTCGACCTTTGTCGGTTTGCACTGGCCGTCGTCGATGTAGGCGGTGAGTATCCCGGCCTTCACGATATCGAGGGCGATGCCGGGGTGGGTGTGCCATCCGCTGTCGGCCCCGGGTTCGAGTACGACGCGCTGGATGTGGAAGTCGGTCGGACCGGAGGTCTGGATCTTGAAGGCGTCGGCCAGGCGCCCTTTGGCGAACTCCTCGCGCGTCAGCTTCCCGCTCGGCTGCGTCGCCCCGGCGGGACCGGCTCCCGCGCCGACGACGAGGCCGGCCGCTCCTCCGGTGAGGACCACTCCGGCCCCCAGCAGTCCGGCGAGTTCCAGGAATTCGCGCCGCGTCCCCTCTTCCACCGCACTTCCCCCTTCGTCGGCGACTTCATGCGCTGCCTGCCGCCAGTCTTGCGCATCGGCGCGGAGCCGGGGCTCATGGTGCGCCGAAGGCGCTGTCGCCGACTTCGTAGAGGCCGAACGGAAGAGGTTCGCCCACTTCCCACGTGCCCTCGAACTGGGAGCGGTTGCCGGCCGCGCAGGTACGGGCGGCAACCTGGCGGCCGAGGCGCAGCTGCCTGGCTTCCCAGTCGGCGAGCGCGCCGTCCAGGTCCCCGACGTTGGATTCCAGCGCTCGGGCCAATTGCCATGCGTCCTCCGCCGCCTTGGCCGTGCCCACCGCGGCGTGAGGTCGGAGGGCGAAAGCTGCGTCGCCCAGAATGCAGACCCGGCCGACGACCATGCGGGACACGCCCACGTCGACGATGAGCTGGACGAACGGCTCGGCGGTCTCCAGCACGCTCTCGGCCAGCGGGCCCGGCAGATGCTTGGCCGCGGCGCGCAGCTCATCGACGTGGTGGTGCTGGACCATCCCCGGTGGGAGTGACATCGGATGACGCCGGCCGTCGACGCCGGTCATCAGGTCGTCGAGCGGTGCGCCCACCCCGACGTTGCGGTACCAGGCCCAGTTGAACTGCCGCCGGCCCGGCGTGACGGTGCCGGCGGTGTTCGGGATGGGGTAGCCCAGGATGTGGCTGGCCGGCATGAGGTGGTAGGTGATCGCCTCGCGGAGGGCGCGGAAGGTTTCGGGCGTGAGTTGCTCCTCCCCCACCGTGCCCCGCCAGGCGACGTAGCCGGCATAACGGGGGCCGGCGTCCGGCAGGAGATGCGACCGGACGGTCGACGCCACACCGTCCGCCCCCACGACCAGATCGCCGCCGATCCGTTCCCCGCTCACCGTCGTGACGATCGCTGCCTCGCCTTCGGTCTCGACCGCTGCGACCTCGGCACCCATTCGATACCTGGACCGGTCCAGGCAGCCGAGCAGCGCACGGTAGAGCGTCGTCCAGGAAGTGAACCGGTAGCTGCAGGCTGTCTGGCTCAGCACCGTGCCGTCGTTGCCGAGGTAGCGCAGCCAATCCACCGGCGCGCTGATCTGACTCAGGTCGGCGATGTCGTTGTCGACGATGTAGCGCGCGGTGGCGGGATGGAGGACGATCCCGGCGCCGCGGCCCTCGAGCGGCGACGCCGACCGTTCCAGCACCTCGACATCCCATCCGATGTCCTGTAACCACAAGGCGGCGTTGAGCCCGCCGAGGGAACCGCCGACCACCACCGTGCGACCCATTGCCGGTCCGTGCCCGTCAGTGCTTCAGCTCGACGGTGATGAACCGCATCGTCGTCGAGCCGACGTTCTCGAGGTCGTGGATCATGGGGTCGTCGGGCGAGTGCACGAGGTACTTCGTCTCGCCCGGCTGGTAGTCGCGAACGACGAACGTGCCGTCGGCGAAGCGCTGCTTGCCCCGACCCGGGTCGACGACCGTCCAGAAGTACGTCTGGGTGTGGGCGTGGAACGGGCCCCGCTCCCCCGGCTCCAGCACGATCTCCCACACCCGCACGTGGTCGTTCTCGAACCGGACGGCCGTGCCGACCTCCCGGTTCTGCGGGGCCCGGGCGAGCTCGTCGGCGAACTCGGCGACGTCGTACTTCCCCTGCTCCTCCACAGCGTGCGAGTCTACGACGCCTTACCAGCGCATCATCGGGAGCGGGCGGGTGAGGTGGGTGACGGCGTAGCGGGCGATGCCGGGCATGGCCACGGCCTTGTAGGCCTCGTTGAGGGGGAAGGTGGCCCGCAGGTCGCGGATCCAGCTGCGGGGGATGCCGAAGCGGATCTTGGTGAAGCTGACGTCGATCCAGTCGGCCTTGCGCATGGCGTCGACCATCGGGGCGTACTCGCCGGTGTAGGGCCGCACCTTGTGGTGGTTGTGGATCATCAGCCGCATCTCGGGCTCCCACTCGGGCCGGCCCATCGCCTCCAGGTAGCCCTTGGCCAGGTCGGAGGCCTTGCCGAGGTAGTCGAGGTTGCCGGTGAGGAAGAACGGCAGGTCGTGGAAGGCGGCCATGATGGCGAAGCGGTCGTCGCGGTGGGGCTCGTCGGGCACGAGGTAGCGGCCGATGTTGAGCATCCGGAAGCAGTGGTTCCGGTAGCCGTTGTATCCGATGCCCAGGTCTTTCTGGTGCGGCCCGAGGATGTCGTCGATCAAGCCCGACTCGGTGACGATGTCGACCATTCGCTCTCCCCCCACGGCTCCGGCCGGCCTCGTACCGGCGGCGGCCGGATGATACTTCATAATGAGGTATCGTGCCCGGTGTGCGGAAGCTGACGCCCACGTCGTACGCCATCCTCGGGTTGCTGGGCCTGCGGTCGTGGTCGGCCTATGAGCTGACGAAGCAGGGGCGGCGCAGCCTCCACTTCTGCTGGCCCCGGGCTGAGACCCGCATCTACCAGGAGCCGAAGAATCTGGTGGAGCACGGCCTGGTGAAGGCCACCACCACGGCGAGGGGGCTCCGGGCCCGGACCGAGTACGCCATCACCGCTAAGGGGCGCAGGGCGTTGCGGGCCTGGATGGGCGAGACGTCGGCGCCGCCCCGGCTGGAGTCAGAGGCGCTGCTGCGCATCTTCTTCGCCGAGCACGGCACCAAGGACGGCCTGCTGGCGACCCTGACCGAACTGGAGGGCCAGGCGCTGGCGATGCGGCGGCAGGCGGTGGAACAGGGGGCCGAGTACCTGGCCGGCGATGCGCCCTTCCAGGAGCGGATCCACATTCTCGGGCTCGTCGGCCGCTTCACCCTCGACCACACGGCGCTGGTGGCGGACTGGGCCCGGTGGGCTCGGGCCGAGATCGAGCGGTGGCCCGACGTCGACTCCGGTGAGGTCAGCCCCGAAGTGGTGCGCCACTTCGAGGCGGCACTGGCCGAACTGGCCGGAGACCCTCCAGTCCGGAGGCCGGCCGGCCGATAGGTAGGGCATGGTCGACGAGTACCCCGTCTACGTGCCCTGGTACGAGGCGAGCCCCGAGGGGCTCGACGAACTCGCGCAGATCAAACGGACCGTCGACCGGCTGCGGGACCGCCAGGACGGTCAGCGCTCGCGCGACTGACGGGCCCGGCCGGCACTCGGTCGCCGGCCGTTCGTGGCAGGATGCCGCCCTCCGGTGGGCGGAAAAGGCGGAACCGATGGCGGACCCTCGGGAGTGTCCGGCGCTGCGGGCCGGTCCCGTAACCAGCGTGGTCGAGGTGATCGACCGGCTGGCCGAGATCCGGGACGGCACGGCCAAGGTCGCGCCGGCGTGCGGCATCGCCGAGTTCAGCGAGCTCTATCTGACGATCACCCAGGGCATCCGGGACCGCATCGAGCAGGGCGACTTCTTCGCCGACAACCGGTACCTGGCCCGCCTCGACGTCAGCTTCGCCAACCGCTACTTCGATGCGCTGCGGGCCTGGGCCGGCGGGCAGCGCACGCCCCGCTCCTGGCAGGTGCTCTTCGAGGCGCCCGATAGCGGCGAGCTCATGGCCATCCAGCTGGCCGGGGCCGGGGTCAACGCCCACATCAACTTCGATCTGGCGGTGGCCACCGTCGACACCGGACGGGAGGCGGGCGACGCCGAGCTCGACACCGGCGCCCGCCGGGAGGACTACGCAAAGGTCAACGACGTCTTCGCCGAACGGATGGACGTCTTGCTGCACAACGTCTTCGAAGCGCAGGCGGTCAAGGGTCAGGACCAGGAGCACCGTCTGTCGGCGCTCGGCCGGCTCATGACACGGGTCGTGACCGCCGCCCGCCAGTTCGCCTGGGAGGACGCCGAGGAGCTCTGGGTGCTCCCCCGCCGCTCTCGCGCCTGGGACGCCAAGGAAGCATCGATGGACACCGTGGCCTACCTGGTGGGCCGCGGTCTGCTCGTCGACCTGCCGGGCTGAGCGGCGCTTCCCTTCAGCGCATCCGATCACGGTATCCTTTTACGGAGACCCCATGGTGGCCGTAGCTCAGTTGGCAGAGCGTCGCGCTGTGGCCGCGAAGGTCGCGGGTTCAAAACCCGTCGGTCACCCGAAAGAGAGGGACCCCAGATGCGGGGTCCCTTTCTCTTTGCGCTTTTTCGGTCGACGGCACCTGATACGCGTTTCGGCGCCGCCCATGGCCGCTCTCAACTGGGCATTCAGCCTCAAGTTCAAGTGGAGGACGAGTGTCGCCGGACGGGCCGGGTCGGCGGCAGCGCTCAGCCTCTAGATACAGGTCAACGACCGTGCCGGGTGACCGGTGTTACGTTCGCCGTTCCGGCAACTTGCTGGGGGATCTGGGGTCCTTTCGGTGGCGAACGGCAAGCTGAACAGAGCGCAGGTGGGGCTGGCTTTGGCGTCGGCCTTCGTCGTGCTGCTCTCCAGCGGCGTCGCCATCTCCCGGTTCTTCGACGGAGACGACGAGAGCCCCGTCGCCACCGGGCCCTCGTCGACCTCGAGCACGTTGCCTGGGCTGGGGCAGCCAGGGCCTGCGACCAGCAGCGGGCCGGCCAGTGGAGCGGACACCGGGGGCGTTGCGGAGCAACCGGCGGCGGCGTCCGGCGAGGCCGGCTCCGAGGAGTCGGCGGTGGTCCACGGCGTGACCCGTTCCGGCCGCAAGGCGGCGGGCGGCGCCTCCACCTCCGGCTCCTCGGCCGCTGCGGCCGCTGCAACCGGCGCGTCCACAGGGTCCGGCTCGGGCTCGACGGCCGGCCCGGGGGCTTCGGGCGGCGGTGCGGCACCGGGCGGCGGCGGGCAGGATCCCCCGGCGCCCAGCCAGATACCGCCGCCGGACGAGGCGCCGCTGGCCACGGCCCACGTGTCAGCCGGAGAGGGCGCGCAGGGGGCTGTGGTGGGGATCGACCTTGCCAACGACGAGCCGGCGGAGGCCGACCTGACCGTCGGGACGAACCAGCTGGTCGGCGATCACCCACCCTCCGACGGGACCGGCGTCGAGTTCGGCGGGCGGCTCCTCAGCTCGCCGACTTCGGTCCCCGTCCTGCAATAGGCCGACCCTCCGGATAACTCGGGCGTCCGCCTCCTTCGGTCCGGTGTGGGGCCGCGCATCGGGAACGGCGCCGCCTGGTTCCCGCACTGCTTCTGATCTCGAGGTTCAGGCTCAAGTTCAAGTCGAACATGAGAGGTCGAGGCCCGGTCGGGCCGGCCGAACGGTCAGGGGATAAGGCTGTGGACGGCCGATGCTGCCGCCATGGCGCCGGAGAGGCGGGCGAGTGCGACGGCCACGGTGCTCCTCACGGATCTCGTGGCGTCGACCGAGTTCGGGTTCGTGTCGGTGGAGCGTCGGGCGGCGTCCCTCCTCGGGGACCTCTAGACCTCAGTGCAGCAGCTGGGACGGGCGGTTGCGGAGGATCACCTCGGCGTCGGCGCAGATCGTGCGGAGCACTTCGGCGGCCGGGCGGACGGCGGTCACGAACGCGGCCGACTGGCCGTAGAGGACCATGTCGGTGTCGGGATTCGGTGGCTTGTCCGGCGACGGGGGCGGAACGGCGAACTCCTCTTTCCGGGCCCGGAGTTCGACTTCCCGGCCGGCCCATTCGTCGGTGAAGCGGTTGCGGTGCAGCCGCAGGCCGATGCCTTCCGGCCAGGGGAGGCCGGAGACGATGTCGTAGGCCAGGTCGAAGACGGTGTCGCCGCCGTCGCTGCCCACGATCAGGCGCTTGTTGATGTCGTGGACCTCGACCGCCTCGGGGGTGGCCATGAAGGCGGTGCCCATCCACGCGCCGTCGGCGCCGGCGGTGAGGACGGCGGCCAGGGTGCGGCCGTCGCCGATGCCCCCGGCGGCGAGGAGCGGCACGTCGGGCCAGCGGTGCGCCGCGGCGGCCACGAACGGGAGGAGGCCCATCGTGCCGGTGTGGCCGCCGGCCTCGTTGCCCTGCACCACGAGGACGTCGGCGCCGGCCTCCACCACCTGGTCGGCCTCGGCGAGGGTCTGAACCTGGCACATCACCCGGGCGCCGGCCTGCTTGGCCCGATCGAGCCAGGGCTGCGCATCGCCGAAGGAGAGGGCGACGACGGCCGGCGGGGTGGCGGCGGTGAGGGTGGCGTCGAAAAGCGCTTCGAAGTGCGGGATGAAGTCGTTGATGAACCCGATGGCGAACGGCCCGTCGGTGGTGGCCCGGATCGTGGCGATCTCAGCCTCGATCCAGTCGGGCCCCTTGGCGGGATGGATGCCGCCGAAGGAGCCGAGGCCACCGCCGGCCGTGACGGCACCGGCCAGGCGCCCGCCGCTGTGCAGCCCCATCGGCGCCGACATGATCGGATACGTGATCCCGAAGAGCTCGGTGAACCGTGTGCGCAGCATGCCTGGACGCTACCCACCGGCGGCACCGGCGTTCATGTGCGCCACCCGTCCGTCGCCAATGAACGCCGAACGGCTGCGTTCCGCGCCCGGATGGCGCCCTGTAGCACGATGGCCCTCCGGTCGACGAGGAGGAGGGCGGGCAATGGGCGCAAGCGGGGTGCGGCCGTTCCAGGTGGCGGTGGGCGACGACGTCCTCGACGACCTGGCCGCCCGGCTCGACCGGGTGCGGTGGCCGGACGAGATCCCCGGCTCCGCCGGGACCTGGGAGTACGGCACCGATCTCGACTACCTGAAGGAGCTGGTGGCCTACTGGCGGGACGGCTTCGACTGGCGGGCGCAGGAGAAGGCCATCAACGAGTTCCCGCAGTTCATGGCCGAGGTGGGCGACATCGACGTCCACTTCGTCCACGTGGAGGGCAACGGGCCGGCGCCGCTGCCGCTCCTGCTGTGCCATGGCTGGCCGGGGTCGTTCTGGGAGTTCCACCGGATCATCCCGCGGCTGACCGACCCGGCCCGCTTCGGCGGCGACCCGTCCGACGCGTTCACGGTGGTAGCGCCGTCGCTGCCCGGCTACGGCTTCTCGTTCCGGCCCGGTCAGCGGCGCTGCAACCTCGAGGAGATGGGCGAGGTGCTCGGCGAGCTGATGACGTCGGTGCTGGGCTACCGGCGCTTCGGCGTGCAGGGCGGCGACTGGGGCGCCGGAGTCGTGAGCCGCATCGCCCACCAGCGGCCGGCCGAGGTCGCCGGCCTGCACCTGAACCTGCTCTTCACCCGGCCGGCGCCCGACGCCGACCGGTCCGCCCCGGCCGACGACGCCGAGCGGGTCGCCTGGACGGAGATCGACCGCTGGATGAAGGACCGGGTCGGCTATCAGTGGATCCAGGGGACCCGTCCGCAGACGCTGGCCTACGCCCTGACCGACTCGCCCGTCGGGCTGGCCGGCTGGATCGTCGAGAAGTTCCGGGAGTGGAGCGACTGCGGCGGCGACATCGAGGCCCGCTTCAGCAAGGACTTCCTCCTGACCGACATCATGATCTACTGGGTGACGGGGGCGATCGGATCGTCGTTCTGGCCGTACTACGCCGTCCGCCACGGCCAGCCGGCGCTGCCGCCCGGGGAGCGGATCGCCGTGCCCACCGCCCACGCCAGCTTCCCGGCCGAGATCATGCACCCGACCCGGGCCTGGGCCGAGCAGGTCTACGACATCCGCCGCTGGACGGTGATGCCCGCCGGCGGCCACTTCGCCGCCGCCGAGGAACCCGACGCGCTGGCCGCCGACATCCGGGAGTTCTTCCGCGAGCTGCGTTGACCCGGGCGGATTGCCCCGGATGGGTGGCTTCGCGGCGTCGCCGGCGAAGGGAGTTGGCTCGCCGTTCACCCGGATGGGAGGAAGACTCGCCAATCGGGGCGAACATTCCACGACGTGCCCGCCTTTGCTGGGGAGGCGGGGCAGCGCCGTATCCGTCCCCGCTTTCGTGTGGAGGCCATCGTCCGTGTTCTCTCGTCGGCGCGTCGTCGCCTTGGTTCTCACCGCCGTCGCGGCGGCCACCGTCGGGTACCGCTTCGATGGGGCGCAGGCGGCGACTCCGCACGCGTCCCGGGCATCGGCGCAGTCCGTAGCGACCAGGACGGTCGGTGGCTACTGGATGCTCGGTACGGACGGGCGCGTCTACGCCTTCGGCGGCGCGGCGAAGCTCGGTGAGTCGGTGGGCGCGGTGCCGGGGCGGGTGGATCTCGTCGCCACGCCGTCCGGCGCCGGGTACTGGGTGCTGGCGGAGAACGGCAGCATCTTCGTCTTCGGCGACGCCCGGTACCACGGCGCTCCTTCGCCGCTCGGGGCCGGCGACCGGTTCGTGAGCCTGGCGGCCACGCCCGACGGCGGCGGCTACTGGGTCTTCTCGGCCATGGGCCGGGTGGTGCCCTTCGGGAGCGCCCTGCTCTTCGGGGACCTGAACGGGGTTCCCCTCAACGGCCGAATCCTCGACTCGGCGGCCACGCCCACCGGTCAGGGCTACTGGATGGTCGGCTCCGACGGCGGGATCTTCAGCTTCGGTGACGCCCGCTTCTTCGGGTCGATGGGCGGCACGCGGCTGAACAAGCCGGTGATGTCGATGGTGCCCGATCCCGACGGCACCGGGTACTGGCTGGTGGCCAGCGACGGCGGGATCTTCGCCTTCCAGGCGCCGTTCTACGGCTCGATGGGCCGGACCCCGCTCAACAAGCCGGTGGAGGCCATGGTCGGCGGGCCCGGCGGCTACCTGATGGTCGGCGAGGACGGCGGGATCTTCTCCTTCGGGACCGTGCCGTTCTTCGGGTCGCTGGGGGCGACGCCGCCGCCAACACCGATCGTCGCCGTTGCCGTCACCAGTGTGGGCGGGGTGGCGCTGACTCCACCCCCGGCTCCGACGACGACGACCACGACCTCGCCACCCCCCACGACGACGACCACTGCCCTGGTAGTCGACGGAACGACGTCCACCACGTTCAAGATCAAGCCGACGACGACCACCACCCGCGGCGAGGGCGTCTGGTACGCCACCTGCCAGGAGGCGTGGCGCGCCGGCGCCAAGAACCTCGAGAAGGGCGATCCCGGCTACCGGGATGCGCTGGACGGCGACGGCGACGGCGTCGCCTGCGAGGCCTAGGGGGGCGCCCGCTCCGGCCGGCGGACGTGGCGCCCGCTGGCCGGAGCCCTCGGCGTTCAACAAATCTTCACGGGCCGGTCGTATGGGTGCGCTGGCCTCCGCTTTTACCGCCGCCGGGCGGGTTTAATCCTCCCGGTTCCTGACCGGCGCGGCCCGTCCGGCGGGTGTTCCGACCAGAATGAAGGGCGTGGGCGACTCGACGTCTCTCGAACCGGCCGCCGATCTGCTGTCCGACGCCCAGTTCGCCGTCCCCGACGACGTGCCGGGGCTCCTGACCACGCACGCCCGGCGACTCGGTGTGATCGATGCCGCCATCTTCCTCGTCGACTACGAGCAGCGGGTGCTGACTCCCCTGCCTCGGCCCGGCGGGCCGCCCCGCCAGGCGGTGATGGTGGAGGGAACGCTGGCGGGCCGGGCGTTCAGCACGCTCAGCCCGCAGTGGAACGGTGACGGGACGCTGGTGTGGGTGCCGATGGTCGAGGGCAACGAGCGCCTCGGCGTCGTCGGCTACAAGCTGGGCGGCCCGATCGTCCCGGGCTTTCTC
>Ga0299913_10003004_pt1 | contig 13592 bp, 9 predicted proteins | sample RVTome_9_FD_201360 | JGI IMG/M metagenome (GOLD analysis project Ga0299913, IMG submission 201360) | Soil microbial communities from uranium-contaminated site in the Upper Colorado River Basin, Wyoming, United States - RVT155D38 (version 2) ... | reverse complement strand
CTCGTGGGCCAGCCAGTCGTAGCGCGCGTCGCGGGTGCGCCAGCCGATGATCTCGATGATGACCGCGAAGATGGGGACGCCGAGGATGAAGGCGGCGAAGTTGAGGTGGAGCTGGGCGACGGCCCAGACGGCCAGGCGGGAGCCGATCAGCGGGAAGTCGCGGTACGTCGGCTCCGCCGCGGCGGCCTGCTGGGCCTCGACCGGGAGCGTGAGGACGACGAGGACCGCACTGGCGAGCAGCAGCCCGGCCGCGAACGCGCCCCGGCCCACGCCCCTCCTCGAGTTCATCGATTCAGCCTCTGGATGCGTGTCCGGCCGGAGGGGGCGATCCCGCCCCGGGCCGACGCGCTTGTTCGCGAAATCACATGAGCGTCCGGGGCCGATTCTTAGGGCCAACGCCTCGATGTGTCAAGCGGAAAAGGCCCGGCAAGTTTGACACACCCTACCCCGGACGCTAGCATCACCTGCAGGGGGCCTCGATGAAGCCGCGCCTCACCCAGCGCATCCAGTTCTCGCTCGCCTACGCCCTGGTCGTGGTGCTGCTGCTGTCGCTCCTGCAGTCCTGGTTGCTGGCCCCCCGCAGCGTCGAGATCCCCTACTCCGAGTTCCTGCAGCTGCTCCGGACCGGCCGCATCGAGCGGGTCGCCCTCACCGAGCGCGAGATTCGCGGCACGGCCAGGGCCGGCGCGCTGCCGGCGCCCCCCGCCGTGGCCGGCGACCGGCTGCGCCAGTGGCTCGGCCCCGACGAGGAGGTGCGCGTCTTCACGGTCACGCGCATCCCCGGGGTGGACGAGCAGCGCCTGGTGGCCGAGCTGGAGGCGAACAACGTCGAGTTCGCCGGCCGGATCGAGACCACGTTCTGGAGGGATCTGCTGTTCGGCTGGGTGATCCCGCTCGGGATCCTCATCGCCATCTGGATGTTCCTGATGCGCCGCGTCGGGGGCGGTCCCACCCAGGCTCTGTCGTTCGGCCGCAGCAAGCACAAGATCTACGACCGCAAGGAGCTGAAGACGACCTTCACCGACGTGGCCGGCGTCGACGAGGCCAAGGCCGAGCTGGTGGAGATCGTGGACTTCCTCCGGAACCCCAAGCGGTACCAGCGGCTTGGAGGGCGCATCCCCAAGGGGGTGCTGGTGGTGGGGCCTCCCGGCACCGGCAAGACCCTGCTCGCCCGGGCCGTCGCCGGCGAGGCGGCGGTGCCGTTCTTCACGCTCTCGGGCTCGGAGTTCGTCGAGATGTTCGTGGGCGTGGGTGCCTCCCGGGTGCGCGATCTCTTCGAGCAGGCCAAGGACAAGGCCCCCTGCATCGTCTTCATCGACGAGCTCGACGCCATCGGCAAGTCGCGCGCGGGCTCCACCGGCTTCATGGGTGGCCACGACGAGCGCGAGCAGACGCTCAACCAGCTCCTGGCCGAGATGGACGGCTTCGACTCGTCCAAGGGCGTGATCATCATGGCCGCCACCAACCGGCCCGAGGTCCTCGACCAGGCCCTGCTCCGGCCAGGCCGCTTCGACCGGCAGGTCGTGGTCGACAAGCCCGACGTGCGGGGCCGCGAGGCCATCCTGCGACTGCACGCCCGGGCGGTCGTGCTGGCCCCCGGGGTCGACCTGGGGATCATCGCCGCGCGCACTCCGGGGTTCGCCGGCGCCGAGCTGGCCAACATCGTGAACGAGGCCGCGCTGCTGGCCGCCAGGAAGGAGAAGAACGCGGTCGAGATGGCCGATTTCGAGGAGGCCATCGACCGGGTCGTGGCCGGGCTCGAGAAGAAGAGCCGGGTGCTCTCGGAGAAGGAGCGCGACATCGTGGCTCACCACGAGATGGGCCACGTCCTGGTGGCCGCCTCGGTCACTCACGCCGATCCCGTCCACAAGGTCACCATCATCCCCCGGGGCGTGGCCGCGCTCGGCATGACCTACCAGCTCCCCACCGAGGACCGCTTCCTCATGACGCGCAGCGAGCTGGACGACCGCCTCGCGGTGCTGCTGGGGGGCCGGGTGGCCGAGGAGCTCGTGTACGGCGAGGTGTCGACGGGCGCCCACAACGACCTGGAGCGGGCCACCGAGATGGCGCGGCTGATGGTCACGAAGTACGGCATGTCCGAGCGGCTGGGGCTCGCCACGTACGGCGAGCGCGTGCCGCTCTTCCTGAAGGGCCCCGGCGGGGGCGGCGAGCGCGAGTACAGCGACGCCACCGCGCGGGCCATCGACGAGGAGGTCAGCGCCATCCTGGATCGCACGCAGGACCGCGTCCGGGGGCTCCTCACGGCCAAGAAGGCCGTGCTCGTCCACGCGGCGGCCGAGCTCAAGCGGGTGGAGACCCTGGAGGGCGACCCGCTCAGGCGGCTGCTGGCGGCTGACGGTTGACAGACACGACGGAGGAGGACGCGTGATGCAGGTCAAGCTCAAGACGTTCGGGGTGGTGCTCATCCTGACGCTGATCGTCGGCATCGCGGCCGGTGCCTTCGCGACCGCGCAGGGGCCGTGGGCTCAGCTCCCCGCGCTGCCGCAGTCCCCGCCGTCGATGGTGCAGGCGCCGATCCTCCCCGTGCAGATGCCCCTGAACACCGGGACGTTCGCCAAGGTCGCCGAGGCCATCAAGCCGGCCGTCATCAACATCAACACCGTGTCGCGGGGCGGGGCCGGGTTCGGCGGCCGGACGCCGTTCGAGGAGTTCTTCGGCGAGGAGTTCTTCCGCCGCTTCTTCGGCGACGTGCCGGAGCGGATCCCCCAGCGGAGCCTGGGCTCGGGCATCATCATCGAGCCCACGGGCATCGCGCTCACCAACGCCCACGTCGTCGAGAAGGCCACCGAGATCGAGGTCATCACCCTCGACGGCAACAAGCACAAGGCCAAGGTCATGGGCCTCGACAAGAAGACCGACCTGGCGGTCCTCAAGCTCGACGATTCCAAGGGCAAGTTCGCCTTCGCCCGCGTGGGCGACTCCGACCGGCTCCAGGTCGGGGACTGGGTGATCGCCGTGGGGTCGCCCTTCGGGCTCCAGGCCACCGTCACGGCCGGCATCATCAGCGCCAAGGCCCGGCAGATCGGCCAGGGCCCGTTCGACGACTTCCTGCAGACGGACGCCGCCATCAACCCGGGCAACTCCGGCGGGCCGCTCGTCAACATGCAGGGTGAGGTCGTCGGCATCAACACGGCCATCGTCGCCGGTGGCTCCGGCATCGGCTTCGCCATCCCGTCCAACATGGCCCGGAAGATCTACACCGAGCTGCAGACGAAGGGACGCGTCACCCGAGGCTGGCTCGGCGTGTCGATCCAGCCCCTGACCCCCGACCTCGCGAGCTCGTTCGGCGCCAAGGACGCCAAGGGCGTCCTGATCTCCGACGTGGTGCCCGACAGCCCCGCGGGCAAGGCCGGGCTCAAGCCGGGCGACATCCTGCTCGAGTTCGAGGGCAAGAAGACCGACGCGCCGGCCGATCTGCAGCGTGCCGTGGGCCTGGCCTCGCCCGGCCAGGAGAGCAAGGTGAAGGTGTGGCGCGACGGCGCCGAGCGCACGCTCGAGGTGAAGATCGGCGAGGCGCCCGACGAGCGCGAGGCCCAGCAGCGGAGCGGCTCCCGCGGCAGCACGCCCACGGTGCTCGGCCTCGACGTGCGGCCGATCACGCCCGAGATCGCCCGGCAGCTGAATCTCAGGACCAACGAGGGCGTCATCGTCGCCCGGGTCGACGAGGGCAGCCCGGCCGCCGAGGCCGGGATCCAGCGCGGCGACGTCATCCGCGAGATCAACCGGCAGCGTGTCCGGACGCCGGCGGACTACGAGCGCATCACGCAGGACGCCAAGGACGGCGACCGCCTCACCGTGCTCCTGCAGCGTGGGCCGATGTCGCTCTACGTCGCGTTCACGGTCGGGCGCGGGTAGCCGCTGCGACAGGGGGGTCCCCACCCCCCCGCTCAACGGCTCCACCGTCTCCCCCGGTGGGCCCTCTGATACACGGCCGCATCGATCTCTTTCGTTGACTTTAGTGGCGAAGGCTCAATTTGTCTGCTATATATCTTGGTAGGTTTGAGCGATGGCGGTTGAGTTCAAGGACTACTACAAGATTCTCGGGGTCGACCGGAGCGCGGACGACAAGGCGATCAAGTCCGCATACCGGAAGCTGGCGCGGAAGTACCACCCGGACGTGACGAAGGGCAAGGACAGCGGCGATCGGTTCCGTGAGATCACCGAGGCGTACGAGGTGCTCTCGGACCCCGACAAGCGCCGACGCTACGACACGCTCGGCCCCGACTGGGAGCGCTACGCGCAGCAGCCCCCGGCCGGACACCCCGGCGGCGGAGTCCGCGTGGAGTACGGCGACGCCGCCGACTTCTCGGAGTTCTTCCGGACGATCTTCGGCGATCTCGGCGGCGGCCGCGGCGGTGGCCGGACGGGAGCCGACGACTGGCTCGGCGGCTTCACGCCTGGTGGCCACCGGGGCGGGCGCGGGCAGGACGTCCAGGCCGGCGTGACGATCACGCTGGACGAGGCCTACAGCGGCACTCGCAAATCGTTCGAGTTCGAGGTCGAGGAGCCCTGCCCGGCCTGTCACGGCGCCGGCCACGTGAGTGGCAAGCCGTGTGCGGCGTGTCACGGCGGCGGCTGGCAGCGCGGGCGCCACCAGCTGGACGTGAAGATCCCGGCTGGCGTGCGCACGGGCCAGAAGGTGCGTGTGGCAGGCCAGGGCCGGGGTGGCGGTGACCTGTACCTGGCGGTGACGGTGGCGCCCCATGGCGAGTTCGAGCGCCGCGGCGACGACATCCAGCTGACGGTGCCGATCACCGCGCCCGAGGCGGCCCTCGGGGTCACGGTGGAGGTCCCCACGCTGCGTGGGAAGGTATCGATGAAGATCCCGCCAGCGACGTCGGGCGGGCGGACGTTCCGGCTGCCGGGCTACGGCATGCCCAAGCCCAGGGGCGGCGGCCACGGCAATCAGCTGGTGACCGTGCGCATCGTCATGCCGGCCGATCTCCGACCGGAGGAACGCGAACTGTACGAACGACTGAAGGCGCTCCGCAGCGACTCGCCGCGCGGCGGCTACGCCCAGGGGTGAAGCGACCATGCGATTGGACAAGCTGACGATCAAGGCCCAGGAAGCGCTCCAGGCCGCCCAGTCACTGGCGGACCAGCACGAGCACCAGGCGGTCGAGCCCGAGCACCTGCTCGCCGCGCTGCTCCAGCAGCGCGAGGGGGTGGTGGCGCCGGTCCTCGCCAAGCTCGGTGCCCACCCCGAAACCGTGCAGGCCCAGATCGAGACCGAGCTGGGGCGCCTGCCGAAGGTGCGCGGGGGGGGCGGCCAGTACCTGGGTGACCGCCTGCGGGCCGTGCTCGAGCGCGCTCAGCGCGAGGCCGAGCGCCTGAAGGACGAGTACGTCTCGACCGAGCACCTGCTCATCGGGATCGCCCACGACCGCGACGGCGCCGCCGGCCGGGCGCTGGCGGCGGCCGGCGTGACGCCCGACGCGATCTACAAGGCGCTGGTGGAGGTTCGCGGGACCCAGCGCGTCACCGATCCCAACCCCGAGGACAAGTACCAGGCTCTGCAACGCTACTCGCGCGACCTCACCGAGGCGGCCCGCAAGGGCAAGCTCGATCCGGTCATCGGCCGCGACGAGGAGATCCGGCGCGTGGTCCAGGTGCTGTCGCGCCGGACCAAGAACAACCCGGTGCTCATCGGCGAGCCCGGGGTCGGCAAGACGGCGATCGTCGAGGGCCTGGCCCAGCGCATCGTGGCCGGCGACGTGCCCGAGGGACTCAAGGACAAGCGGCTGGTCGCCCTCGATATCGGCGCCATGGTGGCCGGCTCGAAGTACCGCGGCGAGTTCGAGGACCGGCTGAAGGCCGTTCTCAAGGAGATCACCGAGTCCGAGGGCAAGATCATCTGCTTCATCGACGAGCTGCACACGCTGGTCGGCGCCGGGGCGGCCGAGGGCGCGGTCGACGCCGCCAACATGCTCAAGCCGGCGCTGGCCCGGGGTGAGCTGCGCTGCGTGGGCGCCACCACGCTCGACGAGTACAGGAAACACGTCGAAAAAGATCCTGCCCTGGAACGACGGTTCCAGCCGGTCATGGTGCGCGAGCCGTCGGTGGAGGACTCGATCGCGATTCTCAGAGGCCTCAAGGACAAGTACGAGGTCCACCACAAGGTGAAGATCAAGGACTCGGCGCTGGTGGCGGCGGCCGTGCTGTCGCACCGCTACATCGGTGACCGGTTCCTGCCCGACAAGGCCATCGACCTGATGGACGAGGCGGCGGCGCGCATCCGCATGCAGATCGACTCGATGCCGCAGCCGATCGACGAGATCGAGCGGCGCGTCATGCAGCTCGAGATCGAGCGGGTCTCGGTCGCACGCGACCAGGACGACCCGGTCGCCCGGGAGCGCCTCGGCAAGATCGACGCCGAGCTGGCCGATCTCAAGGAGCGGTCCACCGTGCTGAAGGCGCAGTGGCAGGCGGAAAAGGGCGGGATCACGCAGATCGGCCGGATCAAGGAAGAGCTCGAGAGCGCGCGACAGGCGATGGCCGAGGCCGAGCGCAAGGGCGACCTCAACCGGGCCGCCGAGCTGCGCTTCGGCGTGATCCCCGGGCTGGAGAAGCAGCAGGCCGAGCTCGAGCGCGGGCTGGCCGATCAGCACGAGCGCGGCCGCATGCTCCGCGAGGAGGTCGACGAGGAGGACATCGCCACGACGGTGGCGAAGTGGACCGGGATCCCGGTCACCCGGCTGCTCGAGGGCGAGGTGCAGAAGCTGGTCCGCATGGAGGAGCGCCTCGGCCAGCGCGTGATCGGCCAGGACGAGGCGATCCGCGCGGTGGCCAACGCGGTGCGCCGCGGCCGGGCCGGGCTCAGCGACCCCAACCGCCCCATCGGCTCGTTCCTCTTCCTGGGCCCGACCGGCGTGGGCAAGACCGAGCTGGCCCGGGCGCTCGCCGAGTTCATGTTCGACGACGAGCGGGCCATGATCCGCCTCGACATGTCCGAGTACATGGAGAAGCACACGGTGGCCCGGCTCATCGGAGCCCCGCCTGGGTATGTCGGCTACGACGAAGGTGGGCAGCTCACCGAGGCCGTTCGGCGGCGGCCGTATGCCGTCGTGCTCTTCGATGAAATCGAAAAGGCTCATACCGACGTCTTCAACGTCCTGCTCCAGCTGCTCGACGACGGCCGGCTGACCGACGGCCACGGCCGGACGGTCGACTTCCGCAACGTCGTCGTGATCATGACCTCGAACATGGGCAGCCATCTGTTCCGCGAGTACGAGCAGGCCGACAAGCTGCGTCTCCTCCTCATGCAGGAGCTGCGCAGCACCCTCCGGCCGGAGTTCCTGAACCGGATCGACGAGGTGGTCATCTTCCGGCCGCTGGGCCGCGACGAGATCGCGCGGATCGTCGACATCCAGCTCGGGCTGCTGCGGCGGCGCCTGGAGGACCGCCGGATCCACCTGGAGGTCACCGACGCGACCAAGGCCGTGCTCGGCCGCGAGGGCTACGACGCGACGTTCGGCGCCCGGCCGCTCAAGCGGACGATCCAGCGCCTCGTCCAGGACCCGCTCGCTCTCAAGCTGCTCGAGCGGGAGTTCGCGGAGGGCGACACGGTGGTCGTGGACGTCGAGGGCGAGCAGATCGTCTTCCGGAAGGAGGTGGCCGCGGAGATCGTGAACTAGAACACCCGCCCGGTGTTGCACCGGGCCGATCGGCGACTCCCAGCGCCGATTGGCCCGGTGAATCGCTCGCCGACCATGCCATCATCTGAATGGCCATGTCCCGCTCCCGCCGGATCCACCCCGCCTGGATCGTGCTCGGCGCCGTGACGATCTGCCTGCTGGCCTCGACCGGCCTGCGCGCGACGTTCGCCGTCTACATCAAGCCGATCGAGACCGAGATGGGCTGGTCGCGCGGGGCGCTGTCGATGGCGGCGGCCATCTCGCTGCTCCTCCTGGGCGCCACCGGGCCGTTCGCGGGCCGGCTGGCCGATCAGTGGGGTCCGCGGCGGGTCATCGTGCTGGCGCTGGCGCTGCTCGGCCTCGGCGGCATCGGCATGGCGTTCGCGCACACCCTGTGGCAGCTCTATCTCACGGTTGGCGTGGTCATGGCCGTCGGCGCGGGCGGCGCGGCGCTCAGCGCGGGCTCGGCCGTGGTCGCGCGCTGGTTCCAGACCCACCGGGGCATGGCGATCGGCTTCGCCGCCGGCGGGATGTCGGCCGGCCAGCTGATCGTCATCCCGCTGGCCAGCTGGCTGGTGCTCGCCCAGGGCTGGCGCGCCAGCGCCATGTGGCTGGGGCTCGGCCTGCTGGTGCTCGTGCTGCCACTCGCCGCCTGGCTCGTGCGGAACACTCCCGAGGAACGCGGCCTGCGGCCGTACGGCGCGGTCGGGACGGCGCTGACGGCCGCACAGGTCAAGGCCGAGCAGCAGGCCGGCCGGGTCTCGGTCACCGAGGCCGCCCAGACGCTGCCGTTCTGGCTGCTGATGGGCACGTTCTTCGTGTGCGGCTACACGAGCGTGGGGATGATCGGCACCCACTTCATCCCCCACGCCCTGGAGCACGACTTCACGCCCATGCAGGCCTCGTCCGCGCTCGGCGTGATGGGCGCGATGAACATCGTCGGCACCGTCGGCTCGGGCTGGCTGTGCGACCGCGTGGGCCGGCGCTGGCCCCTGGCCATCTTCTACTTCGTGCGCGGCCTGTCGCTCGTCTTCTTGCTCTACGTCTGGAACGTGCCCTCGCTCCACTTCTGGGCCGCGCTGTTCGGTCTCAACTACATCTCGACGGTGCCGCCGACGACCACGCTCACGGCGAACATCTACGGGCGCTACTCGGTGGGCGAGCTGAGCGGCTGGATCTTCTTCGCCCACCAGGTCGGCGCCGCCATCGCCGCGGCACTGGCAGGCTGGGTCTACGAGTGGACCGGCTCTTACGCGCCGGCGTTCGTCTCGGCCGCGCTGATGGGCTTCCTGGCCGCGGGCATGACGCTCATGATCCGCGAGGAGCCGATCCGCACTCCCCCGCTCGCGCCCGCCCCGGCGACGACCTAGCCCGGCGAGCGACGAGCGCGTGGGCCGCCAGGCCGGGGCCCCGTCGATCGCGACGGCTAGCGAGCGATCGACAAGGAGCCGCGGCGAGGGTCGGCGCCGCCCCAGCGGGTACCGTCGGCGCCGACCTTGACCGCGCAGACGGATCCGGCGCGCCACTCCCACTCCGGCCACTCCCCGATCTCGTGCCCCAGCCCGGCGAGCGCGTCGCGGGTGCCCTGCTCGACGCGGCGCTCGACCTCGAGCTTGCCCGGCGAGTAGGTGTGCGGCCAGAACGAGTCGGGGAACGAGCGGGAGGCGACCCGCGGAGCCTCGATCGCCTCTTGCAGCGGCATGCCGAACACGGTGACGTTGAGCAGGACCTGCAGCATCGCCTGCTGCTGGACATCGCCACCGGGCGTGCCGAACGGCATGAGCAGCCTGCCGTCCTGCAGCGCCATGGCCGGGGCCGGCGTCAGACGCGGCCGCTTGCCCGGCGCCACCACGCTGGCGTGGGCGGGATCCAGCCAGCCCTGCGAGCCGCGAGGCGAGACCACGCAGCCCACCCCCGCGACGACCGGAGAGTCCACGTTGGGGTCGCTGGGCGTCGCCGAGAACCCGTTGCCCTCGGCGTCGACCACGGCCACGTAGCTCGTGTCCAGCGCGTCCGAGGCGCCGGCGACCGGCAGCAGCTCGCGCCGGGGAGCGGCGTCGCCGGCCGGCGGCATCTCCTTGCAGGCCCGCGCGCCGACCAGCGCGCGGCGCGCCTCCGCGAACGCCTTCGAGAGCAGGCGCTCGGCCGGGACGTTCACGAATTTGGGGTCGCCGTAGTAGGCGTCGCGGTCGGCGAAGGCCAGCTTGATCGTCTCCACGATGCGGTGCAGGTAGGCCGGCGAGTTGTGACCGAGCGCCGCCAGGTCCAGGCCATCCAGCATGTTGAGGATCTGCAGGAGCACCGGCCCCTGACACCAGAAGCCGCACGCGGCGACCTCCAGCCCCCCGAAGCGCGTGCGCAGGGCCGGCGCCACCTCGACGCTGAAGTCGGCGAGATCGGCGGCCGTGAGCGGCCCCTCGTGGGCCCGGTGGAACTCGGCGATGCGCCCGGCCGTCTCGCCCCGGTAGAACTCGTCGCGCGCGGCCCGCACGCCGGCAGCCCGGGTGCCGCCCGCGCTCTTCTCGGCGGCGACCATGCGCGCGAGCGTGTCGGCCAGCTCGCGCTGCACGAGCACCTCCCCCATCCGGTAGGCCCGGCCGTCGCGCAGGTAGAGCGCAGTGGAGGTCGGCCACCGCCGGTACTTGTCGGCGTTCGCACCCATCTGGTAGGCCGAGAACGCGGACACCGGGAAGCCGCGCCCGGCGTGCTCCAGCGCGGGCGCGATGACGTCGGCGAACGACATCGTCCCCCAGCGCTCCAGGGCGGTGCACCAGGCGTCGGGCGCCGCCGGCACCACGGTGCGCGGCAGGCCGGGCGGGATCTGACCGCCGTGGCGCGTCATGAAGTACTCGCGGGTCGAGGCGCGCGGGTACGGCCCCACGCCGGAGACCTCGAACGTCTCCCCCGTGCGCGCAACGTGCACCAGGATCGGCGCGACGCCGGCCACGCTGACCATGTCGGGATGCACCACGCCCAGCGTGAAGCCCGCCGCCACGCCGGCGTCGATCGCGTTGCCCCCGGCCCCCAGCATCCGGGCACCGGCCTCGGCGGCCAGGGAGTGGCCGGCTGCGACGGCCCACCGCGTGCCGATGGTCTGCACGGTGGAGGTCGGACGATGGGCGGGGGCGCTCTTCTGGGCGGAGGCGGAGTCCAGGCTCATGACGGTGTCCCCCGGGAGAGGGCCACGGCAGAACGCGCCGCGGCCAAAGACGAGGCTTGGATCATGGTTGCGCCATCATACCCGAAACGCTAGGCTTCGCGTATGGTTGGACCGCTGATCGGGATCACCACCTCGGTCACCGTCGGTACCGCGCCGGAGCGGGCGTACGTCAACGGCGCGTACGTCGAGGCCGTGCAGGCCGCCGGCGGCGTTCCCCTGCTCTTCGCCCCCCACTTCACCGCCGAGGTGTGCGCGGCCCTCTGGCCGCGTCTCGACGGTCTGGTCCTCACCGGCGGCGGTGACATCGAGCCGGCGCGCTTCGGCCAGCCGCGGCATCCGGCTGTCGACGAGGTCTCGCCGGCCCGCGACGAGCTGGAGCTGGAGCTCACGCGCCGCGCCGTCGCGGACGACGTCCCGCTCCTCGCCATCTGTCGTGGCATGCAGGTGCTCAACGTCGCGCTCGGCGGCACGCTGGTGCAGGACATCACGAGCGAGCGGCCGGGATCGCTCGTTCACACCCAGAAGGCGCCGCGCCACGAGACGACGCACGCGGTGAAGGTGCTGGGCGACGGCACGCTTCTGGGACGGGTGCTCGGCTCGCCGGAGATCCGGGTGAACAGCATGCACCACCAGGCGATCGACCGGCCGGGCGAGAGCCTGCGCGAGGTCGCCTGGGCGCCCGACGGCGTCGTCGAGGGCCTCGAGATGCCCGGCCCCGGCCGCTTCGTGCTCGGCGTGCAGTGGCACCCCGAGGACCTGGCGGCTCACGATCGCGCGGCCCGGAACCTGTTCACCGCCGTCGTGGAGGCCGCCCGCCGCCGGCCCCGCCGCTGACACGGTCTCCCGGGAGAAACACCCCGGGGGCCGGGACGATCTCCCACCCTCGATCGAGTCACCTCCGTACAAGATGTACCGCCACGCGGACTTGAGGGGCGCCCGACCGTGGCGAGCGCGTTGCTCTGCGCTCGGTCACGATGATCCGGTATCCCCTCGTCCTCGTCGCGCTCGCCCTGCTGCTCGCGACGCCGGGGCACGCCCAGGTCGCGGGGGTCGTGCTCGCTCCCGCCGACCACCGGGACGCGGTGGACGAGGTCGTCGGCGTCATGCGCCAGCTGGGCCTGGCCCTGCCGGCCGAGGTGGCGGTGCACGTGTACGACACCCGCGCCGCGTTCCGGCGCGGCCTCGTCGACGAGGCAGACGTCGGCGCCGGCCGCGTCGACGAGATCGCCTCCTTCGCCGCGGGGCTGGCCCGGCCGGGTCGCATCCTGCTGTACGCCAGGGCCGCGCGGGGCCACACCGAGTGGCGCCGGCTCATCGCCCACGAGCTGACGCACGTCGCCCAGTTCGCGCTCGCGGGCGGCGATGGCCGGGCCGATCAGTGGCTGGCCGAGGGGGTGGCCGAGCGCGTGGCCTTCGAGGTCCTCGAGCGCCTGGGCCTGGGCACGCTGGCCGGACGCCGGGCGACGGCGCTGAGGGGAGCGCGGAGGCACCCGGGCGTCGCCGCCGGACGGCTCGACCTGGCGGCCCTGGGCTCGCCGCGCGAGTTCACCTTGCGGCACCAGCGCGACGGCTCGCTGGAGACCTATCAGCTGGCGTTCCTGCTGGCCGACCACCTGGTGAGCCGTGTCGGGCTGGACGGCGTCCTCGCGTACTTTCGCGCGTGCGGCCGGCTGGACCGCGCCCGGGCCTTCGAGGCCGCCTTCGGTCAGCCGATCGTGGCGTTCGAGGCCGAGGTGCTGAGCCGCCTGCGCGCCCGGGAGTGAGCTACACCAGCGCCCAGCGCGAGGGCGCGTCGATCTCGGGCTGCTCGCGCACGCGCTGCTCGCGGGCCAGCTTCTTGAGGTGGGAGGCCACCGACTGTCCGGCCATCGCGTGCAGGTGCTTCGGCACCGCGGCGTAGATCCGCTCGACCAGCGCAGGGATCGTGCTCGGCCCGTCTCCCAGCACCTCGAGGATCTGCCGCTCGCGCAGCAGCCGGTGCTCGATGTACTCGGCGATGAGCGCGGGCCCGTCCTCGACCACCGGGCCGTGCGCGGGATAGATGCGCCGCACGCCGAGCTGCTGCAGCCGACGGAGCGAGCTCATGTAGTCGAGCAGGTCACCGTCCTCGGCCGGGATCACCGTCGTCGATCCGGCGAGCACGACGTCGCCGGTGAAGACGGCATTCTCCTCGGCAAGGTAGTAGCAGAGGTGATCGGAGGCGTGGCCGGGCGTGTGGATCGCCGTCAGGGTCACGCCGTCGCCCCGGATGACCTCCCCGTCGCGGAGAGTCTCGATGCCCGCCGGCAGGTCGGCGTCGCGATGGAGCAGCTTGCCGACCCGCAGCCCCCGGTAGCGCGCCCGCAGGTGGTCGACCCCGCCGAGATGATCGCGATGGCGATGCGTGAGCACCACCCGCGACGGCTGCGTCCAGCCCCGCTCGGCGAGATACCCCTGCAGCCCGGTCATGTACTCCGGCACGCCCGCCCCGGTGTCGAGCAGGATCGGATCGCTCCGCCCGAGGAGATAGGTGTTCGTCCCCGGACCCGTCATCATCCCGGGATTCAGCCCGAGCACGCGCCCCACCAGCGGGCTCACCGTCGCCGTCCTGGGAAAATCCGGATCGATCCAGCTCATGAGTGTTCACTTTCGAGCGCGGGCTTCGCCCGCGCAAGCTCTTTCTGGGGGGAGGCTTCGGAAGGGGGGCGAAGCCCCCCTCCGAGCTAGACCCCGAGGTAGCGGTGCTGCACGTCGGGACGCGCGCGCAGCGCAGCCGAGTTGCCGTCCCACACCACCCG
>Ga0299913_10003003_pt1 | contig 13592 bp, 11 predicted proteins | sample RVTome_9_FD_201360 | JGI IMG/M metagenome (GOLD analysis project Ga0299913, IMG submission 201360) | Soil microbial communities from uranium-contaminated site in the Upper Colorado River Basin, Wyoming, United States - RVT155D38 (version 2) ... | reverse complement strand
CGCGACGGGATCGGGCAGCCCGCGGACCTTGAGCGACTCCGCGGCCGGGTCGTCCGGCGCGGCGGTCATCACCAACTCGCCCGGTTGCGCGGCGGAGCACAGTCTGGCCGTGAGGTTGACGTCGGCTCCGAACAGATCCCCTCGAAACGCTACGGGTCGTCCGCGGTGGACGGCCGCGCGCAGTGGCCAGGTGTCGCCGTCGGGCCGCATGCACCGCTGTGCGACGCGCCGCACGACGTCGACGCCTTCGGTCGAGGTGCGCACCGTGCCGAGGAAGCCGTCGCCGAGCGGTTTGACGAGCTTTCCCCCGGAACGACGAAGCTCGGTGTCGCCGAGGTCTTGCAGCTGACGGGCAACCTGGTGCGCGGCGCCGTCGCCCTGCTCAGCGGTGAAGGTCACGAAACCCACGAGATCGACCATGACGAGCACGACCTCGATCGGATCGCCCGGGCCGAGCTCGTAGGCCGCCTCTTCACCGAACGCCGTGAGCGCGAAGCGATAGCCGTTCTCCCGGTGCACCTCCAGGTGCCCGCTTGCTTCGAGGGCAAGAAGCTGCGCCAGCAGGCTCTTGGCCGGCAGGTCGCGGCCGCTCGCCGCCAGCCGGCGACGCACGGTGTCACCGTCGATCGGTCCGTCAACGCTGGTCCCCAGCAGCGCCAGGAGCACATCGAGGTTTGCCGTCCTGGCCACGACCGCGACCATAACGTAATAGTACGTTTTAGGCGAGTGGTCGCCCGTCACTACGGACGCGTGCGGGCCTGCCCCTTTTGCGTGGGTTTGAGGGTTCGTCAGGTTTGCCTGGGGTACGACCGCTTTCGATGGTGGCCGACGACGCGAAGCTCGAGCTTCCAGCAGCCCCCACCTCGGCGCGGCTGGCCCGGGCCTTCGTGCGGCGGCGCTGGTCTGGCGCCGTGAGCTCCGAAACCCTGGATGCGGTCACTCTTTGCGTCAGCGAGATGGTCACCAACGCGCTCGATCACGCGCGGCCGCCCTATGAGCTGCGGATGGAGCGGGGCCGCGGTCGGCTACGCGTCGAGGTCGCCGACGCCAGTGTGCGCCCTCCGGTCTTGCACCCGCTGTCGCTCACCGCGCCACGGGGACGCGGGATGTTCCTCGTTCAGCGCATCGCCAGCCGCTGGGGGGTCGAACCCACGACCGCGGGCAAGCGGGTGTGGGCCGAATTCCCCGTCGCCACGAACTGATCGTTCAGGCGACGCGCAGCACGACGATGGCGATGTCGTCGCTGGGGTCAGTCCCGGCAAACTCGAGCACGGCGTGCTCGATGCAGTCAGCGATCTCCGCCGCCGATTGGCCGTGACACGTGTCCAGCGTCTCGAGCAGGCGCTCCTCCCCGAACTGCGCGCGACCCCGCCGCGCTTCCGTGACGCCATCCGTGTAGAAGACGAGCGCGTCGCCGGTGTGCAGCTGGGTGGTCTCCTCCCAGAGGCGAACCTCGGGCAGGATTCCGATGAGGCTCCCAGCCGTACCGAAGATCTCGATCCCGCCCTCGGCGCGCACGACCAGTGGCGGCGGGTGACCACCGCGACAGATCGACACGCGTACACCTTGTGAAGTCGGCACGACGCGTGCGTAGGCGATCGTGCAGAAACGATCGTCGAGCTGCTGATGCAGGAGCGCCTCGTTCACCTTGCGCAGCACTTGCGTCGGTTGACGGATGTCCATCGCTACCGACCGGATCGTCCAGCGCGCCACCGCGGTGACCGCGGCAGCCTCCGGCCCCTTGCCGCACACGTCACCGATGACGATCGCCCAGTCGCCGCCGGTGTCGAAGACGTCGTAGAAGTCACCGCCGACTTCGAGCCCCGCGAGCGCCGGCTGGTAGCGCGCCTCGAGCTCGACGCCGGGAATTTCCGGCAGCACCGGTGGCAGCAGGCTGGTCTGAAGCGCTCTGTTCAACGCCTGGATCCGCCGGCGGTCGCGCTCCGCCCGATCGCGCTCGAGCCGTTCGCGGTCGTACAGGAGGCCCCGAGCGAGCGCTTGCGCGCATTGGTCGGCAACCGCCGTCAGGAACCTGACCTCGCCGTCCTCCAAGGCGTGTTCGTCCTCGAACCCGATGACGAAGACGCCGAGCGTCCGCTCTTCCGCCACAAGCGGTACCGCTGCGAACGAGGCCGGCGCGCCGGCGATCGAACGCAAATCAGGGAAACGTTCGTCGCGCTCGGCGAGCGTGCGAACGAGCACCGGCGCACGCGTCCGAACGACTTCGGCGGCCGGCAGCGACGAGTCGGTTGGTATGGCGGTGTAGCTCTCGATGCCCCTCAGGTCGAGGCCGCTCACCAGCTCCAAGGTGCCGGCGGCCTCGTTGACCAGCCACACGCCGCGGGTGAACGAGCCGAGATGCGGCATCGCGATGGCACCGATGACCTTGGCAACCTCATCGACGCTCACCGCCCGCGAGAGCGCCGTGGCGAGCGTTTGCAGCTGAAGCAACCGGTCGGCCGCCGACTCGGCGATGGCGCGGGCGCGCTGCTGGTCGTCGTAGAGACGCGCGTTGTCGAGCGCCACTGCGGCCCGACGCGCCACTTCCGTCAACACTTCGACGTCGTCGGCGCTGTGCCGGCGGTCGGGGTTGCACGAGATGACCGTGACTGCTCCGAGCGTGCGCCCTCGAGCGATCAGCGGCACACACATGAACGAGCGGAAGCCGAGCTCGGTGACGATGCGGTAGTGGTTGTCGTCGCGCGCGAGCGCGCGGACGACGTCGTCAGTCACCTCAGACAGGTAGAAGGTCGCACCGCTTCGGAGCGCTTCAACCGCCGGGTGCGGCCCGCGGGGATCTGGGGGGTACTGGCGTCCGAGTTCGTCGATCAGCGCCTGCTTCTCGGGATCGGCGTGAGCGGCAGCCATGCGGTGAAGACCGCCGTTGTCGTCGGAGATGTCGATGAAGCAGATGTCACCCAGGAACGGCACCGCGAGCTCGGCAAGCGCCGTGAGGTTGAGTCCGAAGTCGAGCGACGAGCCGAGTAGGGCCGAGCAGTCGACCAGGAGTCGCTCGACTCGCTCGCGGCTCGCGTCGATGGCGAGACTCACCACCCCGGAGAGCTGTCCGGTCGAGTCGTACAGCGGAGAGTTGACGGCGTGGACGGACAGCAGCGTTCCGTCCCTCCGGCGGACCTCGAAGGTCCCCTCCCACGAACCGTCGTTCGCGAGCGCGTCCAGGATCTCGGCCGCGATGTCGGGCTCGAGCGCCACGCCGGAGACCTCGGCGGCCAGCCGGCCGATGGTCTCGTCTCGAGACCATCCGTACAGCGTCTCGGCGTACCGGTTGGCGAACAGGATCCGACCCTGGAGGTCGACCGCCATCACTGCGGCGTCGACCCGCTCGAGCAGGTGCGACTCCAGGCCGACGAGACCGGCCCGACCGAGGGCGATGGACGTGTCCGCGATGGACCACAGGCTAGAGGCAAGAGACTCGATCGGTCCCAAGCGTGCCATTGCCGCGTGATTCGGAAGATTTCCCTCAAGTCTTGAGGAAGGACCACCGACACATAGTCACAACGAACTAGTCCGGTTGGGGAAGGGCCCCGGATTCCGGGCGGCGGGAGGCGTTCGTGTCGGGCATCCGAGACACACAAATCGAATCGGGCAGCGGGAGCCGCATCCTGGTCGTCGACGACGATCACAGCACGCGCACGTTCCTCGTCACGACCTTGCAGCTGGCGGGCTACGAGTGCGTGGAAGCGGCTACAGCGGCCGAGGCGCTCGAACGCATCGACGCCACGATCTCGGCCATCGTCCTCGACAACCGGCTGCCTGACGCGGTCGGGACGGAGCTCCTCCACCTGCTTCGCCGCCGGATGGGTGTGGCCACGCTTCCGATCCTCCTCGTGACCGGGGACGACCAGCTCACCGGCCCGGCCGCCGGTCTGAGCGCGGGCGCGACCGACTACCTCCTCAAGCCCGTCGACCCCGACGAGCTCGTGGCCCGCGTCGCCGCGCACCTTCGGGACCAAGCCGCCTGGTTCGCGTTCCTCGACGACCAGCTCCGGCAGCGCGCCGCAGTGGTCAACTCGCTCTTCGCGATCTCGCCCCGCGCCTCCGCGGAGGAAACGGCAGCCGCCATCTGCGACCAGCTCTCCGACGTCCATCACCTCGACGGCATTTCGCTCGGCCGGCTCGACGAGACCGGCCGATTCGTCATGCTCGCCTGTCGCGGCGACCGGCAATTCGAGCACGCGATGCGTCGCTTCACGTCGGCCCGTCCGTCCTATCTCCTGACCCGCGCCGAGCAACCCTGGGTCGAGTTGCCGAATCCGGGACTCACCTCGTCGCCGTTGCGGTTGGCGGTCGCACCGATGCGGCTCGGCGATCTGACCGTCGGGCTCCTGGTGCTCGGGGCGTCGTCCGCGGCCTCCATTCCCGCCCGGGCCCGGATGGTCGACGAGCTGCTCGCGGAGGCGATCGACTTCGCCGGAGTCGCGACGGGCTTGCTCGGCCTGTCGCTGCATGCGCGCGCCGAACGAGACCGACGTCGCTTCGACATGGCGGCGCTCGTGCGCAGCGGTCAGTTCGACACCGCGTTCCAACCGATGGTCGAGCTCGACGGTGGCCACGTCATCGGATACGAGGCGCTGACCCGATTTCGCGACGGCATCGGGCCGGAAGAGCGCTTCGCCGAGGCCGCGGGTCTCGGCCTCGGGGCCGAGCTCGAGCTCGCTACGTTGAAAACCGCGATCGAAGCGTCGAGTGGGCTCCCACACGGAACCTTCCTGAGCGTCAACGTCACGCCCAACCTCGTCCTCGACTCGCGCGACCACCTGTGCGATCTCGTCGGTCGCGCCAACCGACCAGTGGTCATCGAGCTCACCGAGCACGACGCCGTCGAGGACTACCCCGCGCTCCGCAGTGCGATCCGCGAGTTCGACCCCGAAGTCCGGGTGTCGATCGACGACGCGGGCGCAGGTTTCGCCAGCTTGCGTCACGTCGTCATGCTCGAGCCCGATTTCGTGAAGCTCGATCGAACCTGGGTCACCGGCATCGACACGGACCCGACCCGTCAGGCCATGGTGGCGGGCCTGTCGCACTTTGCCCGCACCACCGGATGTGATCTCGTCGCCGAAGGCATCGAGGTCGAGTCGGAGCGGGCCGCGCTCTCGGAGCTCGACGTGAAGTTCGGTCAGGGATTCCTGCTCGGCCGTCCGGCGGCAGTGTCATGAACGTCCACGAAGGTGAGCTGATCCACCTCGGCACCGAGAGAATCGACCTCGCGGACGAGCGCGGGCCGACGCTGGTCGACGTCGTTCTCGGTGCCGCCGTTCGGCGGGCGGCGGCTCGGGCCTTGGACGAGCTCGAGCGTCGTCACCATCACGGACCATGGATCGTCGTCTGCACCGCGACCGCGCAAGTCATTGCGGCGTCGCCGTCGTTCGACACGTCAGAACCTCCTTACTGGAAGTACCAGCTCGACACCCGGCCGCGGTTGGCCGGTGATGCGCCGCTGGCGCTGCTCTGCCTGGGCGAGGACAGCGAACTTGCCGACGATGATCCCGCCGCCGTTGCCGCGCACTGGGTGGAGCGCGGCTTGTCGGAGATCGCCGTCGCCGAGCGGCGAGCGGCGGTGGCGGACATGCGAGCGGGCCACGCCGAGGCCCTGGCGACGACCGATGCGCTCACCGGTCTCGCCAATCAGCGGGCGTGGTGGAATCGGATCTCTGAGGAGGACGAGCGGATGGTGCGCTCCGACTCGATGGACGTGATCGCGATCATCGATCTCGACGACCTCAAGGCCGTCAACGACGAACGCGGTCACCTTCACGGCGATCTGTTGATCCGTCTCACCGCCATGACGTTGCGAAACGCCGTTCGCCCCTACGACGTGCTCGCTCGCGTCGGCGGTGACGAGTTCGCCGTGCTGGCCCTCGACTTCGAGGGTGAGCCGTCAGCGCTCAGCGGCCGGATCATTGCGGCGCTCGCCGAAGCCGGCATCGAAGCATCGGTCGGCGTCGCCTGCTCGACCGAGGGGATGGCGCTGACGGAGGTCTACGCCGCCGCCGACCGGGCGATGTACGCCCACAAGCGCAGCCGTCGCCAGCAGTCCGCCGCCGAGGCCTGAACGGCGAACCTTCGCCGTCCACGACCACCTGAGCAGCCCCGATGGCCCCGACTACCGCCCCCTACCGACCAGTAGGTAGGCTTGCCCCATGGACCAGTCGATCCTGCTCACCGAGCTGGCCCCCGTCGCCGAAGGGCTCTACGAGCGCCACGACGCCACGGCCAAGGAGTGGTTCCCGCACGAGCTGGTGCCCTGGGACCGCGGCCGCGACTTCGTGGCGGGCGAATCGTGGGATCCGCACGAGGTGCCGATGCCCGGCGGGGTTCGCAGTGCGCTGTTCGTGAACCTCCTCACCGAGGACAACCTCCCGTACTACTTCCGCACGATCGAGCGGCTCTTCGGCGCCGACAGCATCTGGGGCGCGTGGGTGCGGCGCTGGACCGCCGAGGAGGGCCGCCATTCGATCGTGATCCGCGATTACCTGACGGTGACGCGCTCGATCGATCCCGTCGCGCTCGAACGGGCGCGCATGCAGCAGGTGAGCACTGGGATCACGCCAGACCCCGAAACGCCGGCCGATGGGCTCGTCTACGTCGCCTTGCAGGAGTTGGCTACCCGGATCTCCCACCGCAACACCGGCAAGCTGCTCGAGGATCGTGTGGGGTACGAGGTGATGGCCCGCGTGGCCAGCGATGAGAACCTGCACTTCCTCTTCTATCGAGACCTCGTCACCGCCGCGCTCGAGGTCGATCCATCGACGACGGTCATCGCCCTCGAACGACAGGTCCGCACCTTCGAGATGCCCGGAACCGGTATCGCCAACTTCGCCGATCATGCCTCGGCAATCGCCAAGACCGGGATCTACGACCTCCAGCTTCATCACGAACAGATCCTCGTCCCGGTCGTACTGCGCCATTGGGGCGTCGAGTCGCTCGAGGGGCTGACGCCGGAGGCGGAAGAGGCCCGCGACAAGCTCGTGCACTTCATCGAGCGCGTCGGCCGGGTCGGTCGCCGCCTGGCCAGCCGGCGGGACCGGACCTTCGATACCGTGGCGGTATAGGAAGCTGTCATAACAGGTCTTGGACAGCAAGCGACGGGTGTGCGCACACTGAGCGGGTGAGCCCCCTCGTCCTGCTGGCGATCGTCTTCGTCGGCTTCGGTGCCGGCATCTTGTCGGGGATGTTCGGCGTCGGTGGCGCCGTGCTGACGACGCCCGGCATCCGGGCGCTGGGCGCCTCCCCGCTCGAAGCCGTTGGCAGCACGCTGCCGTCGATCCTTCCGGGCGCGTTGTCGGGAACATGGCGCTACAGCCGTGAGGGGTTGGTGGACTGGCACGTCGCGATTCCGAGCGGCCTGCTCGGTTCCGGGTTCGCGGTGGCCGGAGCGATGCTGTCCGATCACGTGAACGCGCACTACCTGATGGTCATGACGGCCGCGTTGCTCCTCTACACCGGCCTGCACAACATGCGCCGGCACATCATCACCCGCCTACCCACGCTCATCCCGGTCCCTGTTGCGCCGGGCGGCGGGGCGGTCGACGACGTGGTCGTGCCCGACGGCGAGGCCGATGCAGCGAGCGAACGCACGAGCGCGCCGACGGTGATCGTCGGATTTGTCGGTGCCGCCGCTGGACTGCTCGCCGGTCTCCTCGGTGTGGGTGGTGGGGTGTTCCTGATGCCGGCGTATTCGATGCTGCTGCGCATGGCGCCGAAGCGTGCGGTCGCCACCAGCCTCGTGGCCGTCGCGATGTTCTCGATCCCCGCGATGGTGACCCACGCCCTGCTCGGTCACATCAACTGGGCGTTCGCCCTCCTGCTCACCGTCGGCGTCATCCCCGGCGCGCAAGTGGGCGCCCACCTCACGATCGGCGGCTCCGAGGCGCGGCTGCGGTTGCTGATGGGGCTGCTCTTCACCGTGCTCGCGGTGGGGTACGGCGGCGCGGAGCTCGCCGCGCTGTAACGAGGTCGGTCCGCTCGACGAGGGCATCGAGGAACGCCTGCACGAGCGCCGAGACATCGCCCTCGGGGATCACCGCGCCGATCGGCCGCCGCAGCGGCGGGGCGAGATCGTGGATCGTCAGACCCTCCGCCGGTCGTGCCCGTGCGAAACCCTCGGGCACGAGCGCGACGCCGAGGCCGGCGGCGACGAAGGGAACGAGCATCTCGCGTTCCGACGTTTCGATCGCAATGGTGGGCTCGGTGCCGAGCTCGGAGAACATCTGATCGAGCTGCTGTCGCAACCCTTCGCCCGCGGTCAACGCGACGACGGGAACGCCCACGAGCGCATCGCGTCGCACTGCCTTGCCGAGCCGGAGCTCCGCCGGCGCGATCACGACGAAGTGTTGTTCGCCGGCCAACGCGACGGTGGTGTTCGCCTCTGGGTGGGTCGCGAGCGCAGCAACCGCGATGTCGAGCTCGCCTGCGGCGGCCTGTTGCCGCAACCAGGCCGAGTCGCCGCTCGAGATGAGGTCGAGGCGGACGTCCGGGTGCGAGTGGCGAAATGCCGCGAGCACCGCGGGCAACAGCACCGCCCCGAGCGTCGGCGTCACACCGACGCGCAGCCGTCCGGCACGGCCTGCGGCCGCGTCGAGCGCGTCCTGCTCGGCGCGGCCTATGGCGGCGAGTGCGGCTTCGGCTCCGGCGATGAGCGAACGGCCCACGGGGGTGGGTGTCGCGCCGTGACGGCCGCGCAGGAAGAGCGCGGCACCGACCTCGCGTTCGAGGTGCTGCAACCGCCGGCTCAGCGGCGGCTGCGCGATGTGCAACTGCTTGGCCGCGCCCGAGAGGGACCCGGCACGGGCGATTGCCGTGACGAGCTCCAAATCGGCCCGATCCATACCGGGATCGTAAGCTCAGATCAACGTCAGGCTCGTCGCAAGGAGCAGCGCAATGGAGATCCGCGAGGCCGTGATCGTCGACACGGTGCGCACACCGATCGGCAAGCGGAAGGGCGCGCTGGCGGGATGGCATCCGAGCGATCTGCTGGCCTTCACGTTGCAGCAGCTCGTGGAGCGCACCGGCGTCGACGCTGAGCGCATCGACGATGTGGTCGGCGGCTGCGTGACGCAAGTGGGGGAGCAGGGCTGCAACGTCACCCGTAACGCCTGGGTGGCGGCCGGATTCCCGCAGTCCGTGCCGTGCACATCCGTGGACCGGCAGTGCGGCTCGTCGCAGCAAGCGATTCACTTCGCGGCGCAGGGTGTGATGTCGGGCTGCTACGACCTCGCCATCGCCTGCGGCACCGAGTCGATGACTCGATCGCCGATGGCGTCGAATGCTGCCGGAGGCATCGGACCCTTCTCGCCGGACTTCATGGCGGCGTGCGACGGACAACTGAAGACCCAGTTCGAGGTCGCGCAGATCCTGGCCGAGCGGTTCAAGATCAGCCGTGAGGACATGGACGAGTACGCGTTGGAGTCACATCGACGTGCCGCCGAGGCGGTCGACACCGGCGCGGTGCAGACCGAGCTCGTGCCCGTTCCGATCAAGGACGCCGACGGCCGGGAAACCGGGGCGCTGCTCGACGCGGACGAGGGCATTCGCAGGGGTGGGACGATGGAGTCGCTCGGTGCGCTGCCGTCAGCTGCTTCGTGGGACCCCACGCTCGCGCCCGACATCACCGCGGGCAACGCGTCGCAGATGTCCGACGGCTCGGCGGCCATGCTCATCGCCGATCGCGAGACAGCTGAGAAGCTCGGGCTTCCCGTTCGAGCGGTGTTCCGGCACATGGTCGTGGCCGGCGACGACGCGGTGCTCGTGCTGTCCGCGCCGAACCCGGCGACGCGCAAGCTGCTGGCGCGTTCGGGTATGACGATCGAGGACTTCGATGCGATCGAGTGCAACGAGGCGTTCGCCGCGATCGCGTTGATGTGGGCGCGCGAGTTCGTTCCCGACCCGCTGCGGTACAACGCCCGCGGTGGTGCCATCGCCATCGGCCATCCGCTCGGCGCGAGCGGCGTTCGGCTGATGACGACGCTGTTGAACCAGCTCGAGGCGACGGGCGGCCGCTACGGGTTCCAGACGATGTGCGAAGGCGGCGGCATGGCCAACGCCACCGTCATCGAACGCATCGGTTGAGCCACCGGCTCGCGCCTTCGCTCACATTGATCGCACACCCACCAAAACGGTGGTTCCGGCATCACAGACACGCACCGGTCCGCGTCTGTGATCGCACAACCCCCTGCAACGGTGGCTGAGACTTCACAGACTCGAGCCGGGGCGCCCGAACCGGCGCCCTCGGAACGCCCGCGGGTTTGTCCACACTCGGCGCCGGCTCGCACGGTTGTAGCGGGCACCCACGAGGGCCCGCCGAGGATGCCTTGTACCTCGACGGTGGATGGATCGCCCAGGGTGTAGCGGGTCCTCGACAGAATGGTGAACGTGTAGCTCGGATGCCCGCCCGGCGGATCGGTGCGCGGGCTGAGCTCAACGGTCGCAGTGGTTTCACCCGCAGCAATCGTGACCTCGTCGTTGCCCTCTTGCTCAACTCGACCCTCGACTGTGTAGGCCACGACGAGAGGCTGGGTCAGGGGCCCGTCGCGTTCGACGGTGACGACTCCGCTGGTCGTGGTGACCTCATCAGTGCAGCTACAAAGATCTGAGCCGGAGTGGCCGACGCGATTCGCACGGTCGGCACCATCGCCTGACCCTCGGCGCGACTTCCCACACGAGCACGACGGACGGGACGACCACAAGCATGAGGCGCCTGACTGTCGTACGGCAAAGCCTCATCGGCGCGCCATTTTGCTTTGTCACCTCACTCAGCGTCGGCGAGCGCTTCGAATTCGGGTCACCAGGCGAAGCCATCGCGGCTCGTGAGCTCAGCGATGAGCGCCTGGCCCGAGACGTCGGGATGGAACGCGTCCCACGAGCTCACGTCGCCGGCTTCGAACCGGTGGTCGAAGACGGCGTTGCCATCGAAGCGGCAGTGGCGGCCGAAGGCGGCGCACGCATCGCGCAGCTGGGCGTTGTAGTCGACGACCCGTTGCCGCACGCGCTCTCGCCGGGCGACGTCGCCTGCGTCGACCGAGCGGGCGTCGTCGAGCATCGACTGGCAGATCGATCCGACCCACCACACGAGCTGCGCGAGACGATCGCGGTGCTCGACCTCCCACAGCCGGTGCAGATCGGGGATGCTGGCCACAACGACCCTGGTTCTCGGTAGCCCTGTGGCGAGCACCGCCATCGCCTCGTCGAGTTGGCCGCGGAATTCGGGCACCGGCGTCATGTCGTTCTCGGAGGACGTGCAGGCGTCGTTGGCGCCAATGAGGATCGTGACGTAGTCGGGTTGGCGCTCGACCGCAGCGCGCGCCTGCCCGACGAGATCCTCCATCTTGGCGCCGCTCTCGGCCAGGTTGCTCACCCGTCCCTCGATCGCAGGGCTGATCGCCAGCAGCCGCCGGTAGTGGCTGTTCACCTCATCGTCGGTGCCGGTGCTCCACGACTGGTCGGGGCAATCACGGAATTTGCCGCAGGCGTTGTAGCCCGTCGTGATCGAGTCGCCGAGGGCGACCATCGACGTGGGCAACGGCAGAGGAGGCTGCACGGCGGGAGGCTGCTCGATCGCAGTCGCGGGCTCGACGGTGGTGGCCGGGAGCAGGAGCGCGAGCGCGGCGGCCAAGAGCAGGAGCGGCCGCAGGCGCATCCCATCACGATACGGACGCCGGCACCGCCTCCAATTGCTCCAGGCAATGAGCGAGCGACTCGCTCCGGAAGCGCAGGTTGAGGATCGTCGCGCCGGCGTCGAGGTATGGCTGGATCACTTCACGAGCTCCGTCGGGATCGCCGACAGGGTCGGGGACAGGCTCGGGGAAGAGCACCACTTCGAACCCCTCGGGCAGCTCGACCCGGTGGAGCATCTCGGCGATGGCGTCGGACCTCAGCCCGAACGGGCACCATCCGTCGGCCAGTTCGACCGCCCGCCGGAGGGACCGGAACGTCCGGCCTCCGATCCAGATCGGCATCCGTTCCTGCACCGCGTGTGGGTCGATGATGAACCCGTCGACCTCGCGCTGTCCGAGAACTCGCCGCAGCTCCCGCAACGACTCGTCGCCCCGCTCACCGCGATCCGCGAACGGCGCGCCCAAGAGCGCGAACTCCTCCTCGAGTGACCCGACGCCGACACCGAGGATCAATCGTCCACCGGTGATCGCGTCGAGCGTGCCGTAGCGCTTGGCGATCTCGAAGGGGTGGTGATACCCGAGCACGAGCACGTGGGTCTCGAAACGGATGAACGTCGTGCGGGCCGCGAGGTAGCCGAACGTGGCAAGCGGGTCGTAGTAACGCGAGCCGCGCCGCGCCGCGATCTCTCCTGCGGGCACCGCGATGTGCTCGCTGCACGTGAGGTGGTGGTAGCCGAGCCGGTCGGCCGTCTCAGCGATCTCGACCACCGCGTCGAACGACGCGGTCTCCTCCCACGAATTGTGCACTCGGGGGTTGAGGGTGAGGACGGGAGTGATCAGCCCCAGCTTCGTCACGCCGTGACGGTACTGTCACCGCGCCACGCGAACCCGCCCGCTACCGTCGGCGGCGGTGAGTTACCGGCTCGAGATCGACGTCGGCACGACCTTCACGGCGGCGGCGATCGCCGAGGGCGGCCCTTTCGCATCGACAGCCGTCAGCACGGTGGTCGTGATCAGAGCGCTGACGTGGGGGCCGGCGTCACCGCGTCTTCGCGTCGGCCGCCAGCTCGTCGCGGAAGCTGCGCTTGGATCCCCACCGCAACATCGGTGGCACGAGATGACGTAGCACGACCGCGGGACGGAACCACTGCGGTACGTAGAGCTCGTGCTTGTTGTGCTCGATCGCGTCGACGACCGCGTCCGCCACGGCCTCGGCTGACACCGGCTTCGGTCGGTCCCGGTCGTACGGATGGCCACGCGCGTTCCCGAAGTCGGTTTCCACCGGACCGGGATTCACCAGGGACACACCGACGCCGTAGGGCTCGACCTCGACCGCGAGCGCTTCGGTGAGCCCGACGCCGGCGAACTTCGTCGCGGAGTACACGGCTTCGAACGGTGAACCGATGCGACCGGCGATCGACCCGATCGTCACGATGTGACCGCGGCGCCGGGCGATCATGCCCGGCAGCACTTCCCTGATCGCGTACATCGTTCCGAGCACGTTCACCTTCACGAGCCGTTCCAGCTCCTCGTCCTCGATGTCGGCGAACGGGCCGTAGGCGCCGATTCCCGCGTTGGCCACGAGCACGTCGACCGGTCCGAGCTCGCCCTCGAGCGTGGCGATGGCTTTGGACAACGCGGCCGGGTCGGCGACGTCGGCTGCGACCATCGCCCCTCTGGTGCTGAGCTGATCGAGCACGGCCTGGAGATCATCGGTAGTGCGGGCGATCAGCCCGACCCGTGCGCCTTTGGCCGCGACCGCGCGCGCCACGGCGGCGCCGATGCCCCGCGACGCACCGGTGACCACCACCACCTTGTCCTGCAGCTTCATCTGCGCGGGAGCTTGATGGCCTTGTCGGAGATGATGTTCTTTTGCTGGGCGGGCTTTCGCGTCCCAACCGGTGCAACGGATGTGGGACATGCAGGCTGGTCAGCGCCCGTTTTGTAGTTCTCATCAGT
>Ga0299913_10003002_pt1 | contig 13593 bp, 11 predicted proteins | sample RVTome_9_FD_201360 | JGI IMG/M metagenome (GOLD analysis project Ga0299913, IMG submission 201360) | Soil microbial communities from uranium-contaminated site in the Upper Colorado River Basin, Wyoming, United States - RVT155D38 (version 2) ... | reverse complement strand
CCTCGTATAGATAATATCCCCAAAGTGCAGCAGTCATGACCAAGCCAACAGCCCATGACACCTTGGATCTGATATTAAGCAGTGCTAAAAGAGCAAACGGGATCGACACGATCACTACTTGCATTAGTAAGACCGGCCACTCCGATAGCACGTTGAATCGAATTCCGCCAAATACCACGAATGCTCCGTTGACTGCGGCTACGACACAGACTGCAATGAGCATTGCCGTTGAAAAATAAAGAGGGCGCCCCTCTCGGCTTGTGGTCTGATTCGGCTCCATGTCAAGGCTCCTTACGTCAATGGCTTAGCCAATAGAATGGAATGCCGGTTATCGTGACTGCTCCGCGATAGACTGTTGCTATAAGGAGGCACCCTGGGGGGCTTCCACCTTGTCGCCGGCATTCGCTGTAAATGTCTTCCCCCAAACGCTGATCGCAGATGCTTCGTGGTGTCGATGAGCCGTAGCAATTGTCGTGCCTCCGGCAAGACTCGCTTATGTCTATTCCCCCGATCACATCCGGGGACGCAGTGCAATAATCTGCCCGACGCACGGAGGCCTGAGCAAGGCGCAAATATGCGAGCGGGTGTTTTTCAAGCCATGGCAGATCAGGTGGAGACCGTCGAGTTCCCGTCACCAATAGCTTTTGCCCGTCTCCGTCTGCTGAATCTTCTTCCCCGCTCCCTCCCTTCGCACCTCCTGCCGCTACGCTCGTCGCGCTTAGTTGTCGATCACAACCGTGCTTCTCTCCCCACTTATCTAGTACTTCTGAATCCTTTGTCGGTCCATTTTCGCCCTTTGATACTGTCGTTTTCACCAAACCCCAGATTTGGACCTTGCACAGCCCAAGGGGATCAGCAAGATTGATCGGATCATTGCCGACATAGGCGTAGAGATTCATCCCGTCCGCATACCCGATCGGGTCCGTCTGCATGAATCGGCCGAGGCTGGGGATGTACATGCGGGCGCGGTGGTACCACATCCCGACCTCCGGCAGCCATACTTGGCCGGTATAGCCGAACCGGCCGGTGAGCGTGCCCTGCGGGACGCCATATTCGTCGTAGCGGTTGACGCTGCCGTGGAGGTTCCCGCTGGCGTCCGAGACCGCCACCACACTGCCGTGCTCGTCGGCGTGGAACCAGCGCCGCGTCGAGGTGCCGGTGCCCTCGTACCAGACCAGCGGCTCGTCGATGCCGGGGCCGTGCACGAACCTGCGCTGGAGCTGGTTCGAGCCGTCATATTCGGCGATCAGACTTCTCCCGTCGTAGAGGAACCGCGTCGTCCCAGAGCTGTTCGCCACCTGGTAGAGCCGCAGCGCGGGGTCGTAGGTGAGGGTCACTCCGTTCGGCGCGCTGGTCAGCTGGTTCTCGCGGTCGTAGCCGTAGCTCGCCGAGCCGATCGCGCTGGCGTTGCCGGCGGCGTCGTGGCTCACGGTCGTCGCGCCGGTCTGGGTGATCTGGTTGAGCCCGTTGTGGTTGTCCGACACGCTGCCGTTGGCCATCAAGGTGAAGCTGTAGGCGTCGTTCGAGCGCGTGGCGGAGACGATCTGGTTCGCGGGGTTGAACGTGGAGCCGAGCGTCAGGTCGTTGGTCGTGCCGGAGAGGTCCTGCACCAGCTCCTCGAGCCGCGACACGGCGTCGTAATCGTAGCTGGTCACCGTGCCGTTACCGCGCGTCAGGCTCGTCCGCCGCCCGAGATCGTCAAAGGCGTAGGTGGCGAGCACCCCCACGCCCGACGTGGCGCCGTTCTCGCGGATCTTCGTCACCTCGCCGGTGACGAGATGGTCGTAGGCCAGGTAGAGGCCGGTGCCGGGATAAGTCAGCCGGGTCCGTCGGCCGGCGACGTCGTACTGATAGGAGACGGTGCCGAGCGGCCCAGTCTGCGTCAGGTTGCGCCCCAGCGCGTCGTAGCCGAATTGGAGCACGTGGCCGGTCCACGAGACCTGGGTCAGCCGGCCGAGCAGATCGTAGGTGTAGGAGCGGTCCGGGGTCCAGGCGACGTAGTTACGTACCGTCATCCGGTTCAGCGCGTCCCAGGTCATGGTGATGCTGTTGCCGTCGCGCTGGCGCAGCGTCGTCACGTTGCCGGCGGCGTCGAGCGTGTACTGCTCGTAGTCGGTGGTCGAGCTCGTTCCCGGCGTCGTCGGCGAGGGAAAGCGCGTTTTCACCAGCCGGTCGTGGCCGTCATGCTCGTAGGTGGTGCGGTTGCCGTTCGCGTCGGTGATGTGGCTGACGCGGCCGTTGCTCGTATAGGCGGTGGCGACCTCGTCGGCCTCGATCGACGTGCCGACGCCGGTCTCAAACAACGTGACCTGCCCGGCCGCATCGTAGGTCGTGTGCGCGATCCGGTCGAGACCGAAGCTGCCTTCGGTGTCGAGCGTGCAGGCGTCGGCGGGGAGCGAGGCGAACTCGGCTGGGTTCATTCGCTGTGCGACGCACTGGACGCGGCCGAGGCCGTCATAGCTGGCCTGGGTCAGCGCGTAGACCGTGCCGACGGCGGCCAGCCGCTGGACGACCGGCCGGTCGTTGGCGTCATAGTCCGTCTGCACCTCCTCGAGGGTCGCGAAGTTCGCCCAGTCGGCGTCGGACTGGCTGTTCACGGTGCCGCGCTCGACCTTGGTGGGCAGGCCGTCGCCGCGGTAGGTGGTGCGCACCGCCCGGTGCTTGAGGGCGCCGCCGCCGTCCGGGTCCGGCCCGACCACGCCGACGATCTGGCGCGCGGCGTTGTAGCGGTAGCGGGTGGTGTCGACGCTGCCGGCCAACGGCCCGTCCACGGTGGCGAGGTCGCCGGACGCGTTCCAGGTCGCGGTCGTCGTGGCGCTCAGCGCGCCGGTGCCGTCACGTCGCTCGACCGAGGTGACGAGGCCCTGGCTGTCGTAGCCGATGACGGTGCGGCTCTCGTTCGCGGTGCCGACGCAGGAGGGCGCGCTGCCCGAGGCGCAGGCGGAGATGCCGGTGAGCCGGTGCTCGCCGTTCGTCAGCGTGTACGAATAGCGCGTCTCTGGCCGGTCGCCCGAGCCGGAAGGCGCCGGCGCGGTGACGGCGGTGAGCCCGCCATGAGTCGAGTCCCAGCTATAGTCGGTCGTGTTCCCGCGCGCGTCGGTCGTGATGGTCGGCCGGTTGCAGGTGAGCACGTTGGTGCAGGTCGACGGGAAAGTGGCGCTCGCGACGATGTCGTTGCCGCTGTTGCCGCCCTTGTCGCGCATCCGCGTCTCGGTGACGTTGCCGCGGCCGTCGAGCGTCAACTGCACGTAATCGCCCTCCGCCATGGTCGCCCGCGTAAGGCGGCTGTTGGCGTCGTATTGATAGCTCGTCGTCCGACTCAGCGGATCGGTCACCGAGGTCACGCGCTGCAGCCCCAGGTCCGCGACCACCACCGTCTGCTGGCTCAGCGCATTGGTGATCGTCGTCGTCGCGGTGTTCCCGACGACACTGCGCGAGTAACTGGTTGTGACGCCGTCGCGGGTCACCGAGGCGACGGTTCCGTCGGTGCCCCAGCTGACGGTGACGTCGTCCGAGGCCGACCCGGGGCGTCGGATACCGACGATGCGACCGGCGCTGTTGCGGGTGATCCGCCAGGTGCGCCCGTTCGTGTCGGTGATCTCGAACACCGTGCTCGAGACGGTCGTATAGGTTACCGTCGGGTCGGTCGGCGGCGCGGTGATCTCGTTGGTGAAGCTGGCGCCGGTGCGGCTGTTCCAGCCGGAGTTCGTCAGCGTGTTGGTGGCATAGTTCAGGGTGAAGGCGTAGCCTGTGCTGCTGGCGACCCCGGCCATCCTGACCTTCACGACCGGCTCGGTGCATTCGAACGTCTCCGGATCCCAGGCGAGGCACTGTTCGCCCAGCGCCCACTCGACGTCGAAGGCCGTGCCGTTCGGCAGCGCGACCTCCTGCACCACCATGCATTCCGGCGGGCTGCCAAGCGAGCAGGGGCCGTAGCTATACTGGCCGGCCAGACCGAAAGTGACCGTCGTTCCGTCGCCCGCCCGGTAGGTGTAGGTCCCCGAGCCGCCTGTCAGCGTAGCGCCGTCGGCATTCTCCGGCACCCAGGTCGAGCCCGACAGGGTGAAGGTCTGCGTGCGCGGGCCCCACTGGACGCGCATCCTCGTCGTGCCGCCGTCGGTCAGCTCGGTGAGTGAGCCGTTCCATTCGTCCTGAAAGCCATAGTCGTAGCGCTCGTTGCGCGTCAGCGTCACGGCGCCGTCGCCGGAGCCGATCGAGCCTTCGACCAGCGAGAAGACGAAGAGGCCGCTGACGAGGTCGACATTGTTCGCGTCGACCGCCTCGAAGCGCGGCGGCGGGGCGGTCTGCGCCGACGCCGGGGCGGTGAGGGCCGTGGTGGTCAGAAGGGCGCAGAAAAGCGCGCCCGCGCGCAGCAGGTTGCGGTTCATCTTTCTTCTCCAAAATCGTCGGCTAACGCCGATCAGACCCGTTCGTCAGGCGCTCTAGTCAGCTTGGTGCTTGGTTCTTGATCTTCTCGAAATTCGCCTTCTCGGCCTTGCCAACGGTACGGTCGTCCCCGTCGAGTGGCAGGCGGCTGCACTTCGGAGTCTCCTCACGCGACGGCGCGAACCTCTTCGCGTGCTGCCGCACATCGCCGGCGTCTGTCTTGTTGCGTTTGATCGCCGGTCCAGCTGGCTTCGGAAGACCTGAAGCCGTTCCGAATGCGGAAACCGGACTCGGCAGAACCATGGCACTCAGGACGCAGCCGAGGGCGCCCGCCCGTGGCAGGGTGATCTTCATCCTCTTCTCCATTGTCGGTGCCTAGGGCGCTCCGGTCGTGGTCTTGTTGGAGCGGTTGTCAGCTTTGTCGTAGTTGTAGGACGTGTTGACGTTGTTGTTGACTGTCCCCGACCGTTCGACCTTAACGAGGCGACCACGCGCGTCGTAGCGGTAGGAAACCGTTTCCGACGCCAACGCCGCGACTGCGGCCGCTGCCGTGGCTACGGCGATGCCAATCGCAATCTTGTGCATCATGTTCTCCTAGCTTCGTCCGGAAGAGCTGCAGGCGAAGGGGGAAACACCTGCAGCCCCACCGGAACGAAAGAAGAACTAATTCAGATTTCCTGCCGCGTATCCCACAAAACGGCTCGTAGGCATTTTGTGGGAATTTCCCTACAGCCGGCGGCGCGGTTGCGCGCTACCCGAGCTTCCTCCCCGCCCATACGACCCTGCCGATGAGGTCGATGTCGCCGAGCTCCACGCCCTCCCATCCGGGATATGCGTCATTGTCGCTCTTGATCGTTACCCGGCGGGCTGCTGGACTGATGGCGACGCGCTTCACCATGAGTGTGTCGTCGCGCCGCAAAACGTAGATGCCATCGCGCAGGCGCTCGGTACCGTCGCTTCGGTCGACCAGGATGTCATCCCCTTCAACAAGTGTCGGCGCCATAGAATCGCCTTGGACGCGTATGAGGGAGAGATCCGCTTTTCGGCCTCTCGTGAGCTGCCGTAGCCAAGCAGGATCGAAGCCGATGTGGGCGATCGGCCATTCGTCATCGGCGAAAGCACCTGCACCGGCGGACGCGCCAATGTCGAGTCGCGGCACGAGAATGAGGCCGCTCGCGTGTCCCTTCGCTCTCTCCGGCGGCGGCCCTCCGAGCGCCTGCTCGCTTACATTAAAGTAGCGGGCAAGCGTCTGCCGGTCCTTCTCGTGGAGCCTGCGCGGAGAACCACGTTTTATGAATTGCTGGATGTAGGCGGGGTTGCGGCCGAGGAGGCGCGACAGGCCTACATAGTCCTCTCCGCGCTCATGGATTAGGCGCTCGAGGGCAGCTCGCTGGTCGATTTCAGTCATATAAATTCCTATAGCGATAGGAATCATCCTAGACAAGTGAGATTTTTCCGCCTAGCGTAGGAAGCTTCCGATTCGGGAGGTTTGAATGCTCATTGAGAGAATCGAAGCGCATCTTCGCCTGCGGCGCATGACGCCGAGCAGGTTCGGGCGAGAGGCCGTGGGAGATCCAAAGCTCGTGCCGCAGCTGCGCGACGGCAGAGAGCTTCGAGCCGCCACCGCTCGCAGAGTGCTTGCGTACATCGAAGCCCATGGAGGACCCGGCGAATGAGAACCCTCGTCCTGCTTTCCTGCCTCTCCCTAGCGGCCTGCGTCGGCGCCGGCGACGCCGAGCTGCGCAGCCTTCCTCTGTTCGGCGGCTACAGGGTCATGGAGATTCCGAAAGCGGATGTTCCCCTCGGCGCCCGCTGGATCGATGGATACGGGCCCGCCGGCGAGGGCGTGAGGCCAGAGGACGTGGTGGTCGAATCCGGAATTGCGTCACTCGATAGCAGCAACGGCCGGGAACGAAGCGCGAGCCTCAGAATCGAGCCAGTGGCCAGTGCCGCGTCCGCGAGTCGGAACAGTATGGCCGCGGAACTCTCTGAGGTGGCCATCCACCGCGTGAAGGATGTTGCCGCCCTCGGTTTGAGACCAGGCGAAAGCTGGCTCTACGAAGCGATCAAGGCCGGCGAGGTAAACGTTCAAGTCGGGCAAAGCGGCACCGGCGACGTCGCCCTAGGCGTTCGAGGGTTTCCGCTCGATGTGGCAGCTGAGGCGGATGGCGCGAGCCAGCGAAGCGTGACAGTTCAAGGAACGAACCTGTTCGTCGCATACCGAGTCATACGAGCGGAGCCGGTGAGAGCGAAAAAGGAGAGGAGCCGATTCGTTCGGGTGCCGAATGGTTTTTCTGCCGCCGCAGGGGGCTATACCGCATCCATCGTCGGTCAGAGCTGCAGCTGCTCGGCGGCTGAAGCCGAATGCAATCTGCCGCAGCTGGTAGTCGCGCGGTCCGCGTCGCCTGGAATCGGTGCGGAAGAATTGCGGTTCTCCCTCAGCGACCAGCGCCGGCAGTCGTTTGCTCTTCCGCCTGGCTCCCAGCGCCCAGCGCGCGACGGTCCTTACCTTGACCTTACGGAATTAGTGCTCGAGCTCCGGAAGCACCAGCGACCCTCAGCGGGCGCAGACACAGGCGAGAGTTGTCTGCCCGGTACCTTGGAGCCAGCGAATCTTGAGGTGACGCGGACCACCGTTCAACTTCGCCACGTGACTGCCCCTTCGGCGCCCGACTGGTGAGACGACTGCTTCCCACTATCGCGGCCCTACACCATTTCGGACCTATCGGAGCGGGGTCGATCCAAATTTGACCCGACCACTCAACAGGAGAGGGAGTCTCCAATGAGGTGCGCGCTACAATCCGCTACGTCGGATGTGCGCGATACCTGAGTTCGGGTGACAGAATCGGCGGTAACCCCCGTCTTCCTCCACGCCTTCAACGTGCTTTTGAAGTGGCACCTACAACGGTTCATCTTCACTACGAACTGCACCTTCGGCCCCAACTGGTGAGGTTATCCGCCGATCCGCTTGAGATAGCCGCTCATCCGATCGAAGGTTTCATCGCTGATCTCGACGAGCGTGAGCCGTTCGTCCCGTGCCGGATGCGAGCGAGTGATGAGGCCAGCCTGCTCCAGGCGCAGAAGCCAACGCAACGCTGTCGTGGGCGGTACTGCTGCACCAATGCAGGCGCTCTTGGTGGACAGGATGCGCCCCTCTGCCCGAGCGGCGTATAGATCGAGCAGCATATCCCATGCCGGTTCGGCGAATAGTCGGCCGTCGAAGTACCGCTCTCGGACGCGGCGATCGCGATACAGGCGCCGGGCTAATCCTTCACCATTCGGCGGTGCCGGCGATCGGGCCACGCGGCCGATGGCGTTGAGGTTATCCGCTAGGGAGACGACGTCCTCACGGGCCGCGTCAATGAGCTCCTGGAAATCCGACGCAGCCCCGGGATCCATCATGGCTCTCCCGCAGTCGACGAAACGGCGACAACCGCGTATCCACGGATTTGTTGATATAAGCAACCCTAATCTGTGATTCTGTTGAGCGCTGGTCCGTGTCACTCAGTCAGCGGCACCCCGTCGAGGATCTCGGAGGGCTCCAGATGAAGGATCCGGCAGAGACGAACGAACTCGTAGACATCGATGCGGCGCTGGCAGCGTTCCACCCTACTGATGAACGACTGATCCTCGCCGTACGCGGTGCCCAGGTCCGCCTGCGTCATCCCCAAGTCGTGCCGCCGCTTGGCTAGCCTCCCGATGAGCTCCACGTACGGCGCGGAGAAGGCGGACTTGCGGGGCTTGGGCATATCGCCCGCCCCTTCGCAGGGACTTTTCTAATAGTGCAAAACTCCCTATTGTGATGCGCTCGGCCGTTGCGAAGGAGCGCCACAGTGGGGACGGCGACAAAGATTCAGTATTGGGAGTGGGTCTCGGGCATCTCCGCGAGCGCGGAGCGGCTAGTTCCTGGAAGCATCGCTGCCGGCCGCGAATCATCAATCGGTCCTTCTCGGTCGCGGCGGCTGGGGCGGATCAGTGGCACCCGCTAGCATGGTCAATCGCAGAGCTCGCAAGCGACCCCTCATCGATCGGGCGGCCTCAACCGTCCTCCATCCCCGGTGCTGGCCGAGGTGGTTGCGGCGCCTCTTTCTCCTGACGTTGCCTGCTGCGCTGCCCGCGTGGATTGCCGTGGCAGTCCTTCTCGGCATTCTCGTGGGGACTCGGTGGCTTTGGACACCGGTTCTCCACTTCTGGAACGCGCCTCCGCGCTATCGATACAGCTACAGTGACTTTCACTACGCGCCATGCAATCAACAGCCCTCGGCGCGAAGCCCCGTCGATCCTCGGACGCTCGACGGCGGGGACTTGGCTCCCGCTGAGTAAGCTTTCGGAGCGTTCATATCGACGGCATCCGGAGAGTTCGCTTGCTGTTCAGCGGCGGATGAAGGCGTGCTATATGGATGATCGGGGGGGAATGGCGATGCCTGGGCGATTCTTTAGGACAATCTGGACCGCGACCGGCGCCGGCGCGCTTCTGATGACCGGTCCCGCATTGTCTGCGGACGCCTACATTCGGGTAGTCGATGTGGGAGCTGGCCTTTGCGTCGTCGCGGTGGTGCCTGGCGGCCATGCAATGCTCTACGATGCCGGCCGGGGCCAACCGCTCTGCTACAACGCCGTCCGGGAGCTTGTGCCGTCCGGCAGGCTCGATCTCGTCGTCCTCAGCCACTCCGACACGGATCATATCCGCGAATTGCCGGCCATCCTCGAACGCAACGTAGCAGCGCGGATAATCCATCCGGGGGATCCGAGAGGCCCCGTCGTGGACGATGTCCGAGAGTTCATCGAGGCCGAAGAGGACAACGGCGCCGAGATCTTGGACCTCTCCCAGCAGACGGTGCCGTTCGGCCGCAGCTTCGCCATTGGAGAGGCCACGGCGACGTTCGTCGCGGGATGGAGCGACGGCAATCAAACAAGAATGGATGGCGATCCATCCCTCGCGTCCCGGACCTCTGTGCGCAACAACGCCCTCAGCATCGTCATACGGGTTGAATATGGCGGGCACTCCGTGCTGTTGACCGGCGACACGGTAGGACGGCTCGATTCGCCCGACGACACCCTCTGCCAGTATTCGGAGCGCCGAATGGTGGCGAACGCCGGGACGGTTCCGATCAGGAGCGAGGTGCTCGTTGGCCAGCACCACGGAGCCGACAATTCTACCAGCAACTGCTTCATCCGCGCGGTGCGCCCCGAATACGTCGTTTTCTCGGCCGGCCACCACTACCGCCACCCGCGCCAATCGGCGGTCGACCGCCTCGTTTCGAATGGGGTCGATCCTTCTCGAATCTTCCGCACCGACCGGGGCGACCACGAAGGCGGGCGGGGCCGCACGCGAGAGTGGATCACCGGATCGCTTGTCGGCTGTCACGACGAACCGGGCGATGACGACGTAGAGATCATCCTGCCTGAAGAACCGGCCGCCGCGATAACCGTCCGATACCGGCTCCCGTCTACTGGCTGCTAGTGCCGTTCGGTTCTGCTCACTGGCGAGCCCTTTAAGGGCGTCGCGAAGGAGCCGGACGGGCGCGACACGCGAAACGCGTAGCCTGTGCGGTCACTCAGTTTGTTGACTGAGCGATCGTGCGACGATTCGCGCCAACGTGCCGCGCCTCTCGCGCGCTTCTTCGGGGGAAACCGCCGTGCGAGAAACCCGGACCTTGTAGCCTTTCACGGTCGTCTCCGTCGGATCGGGCGGCGCAATGGCCGCGATATAGTCGGGCACCTCCTCCGGCGTGAGAAACGCAACTCGCGCCCGCTCCTCATCCGACAGGTCGTCCAGGATCGCCGACTTGTAGCGCCCTTGGGTCACGCGGGTTTTCGCCAGCACGAGCGCCACGCGCCCATATCCAGCAGCAAGGCACTTACGAACATTGAGGCGCTCATATTCCGCGGGCGTCGTTACGGACACCTCTACGGCGACCTGCGTGCCGTCGCGCTCGAGAAGCACGTCGACCTGCCCGATCCCCGTCGCAAGCGGGGCTTCGATGGTTGCACGGAAGCCCTGCTGCTCGGCCAGCTCTTTCACGAGCGATTGTAGGTAGCGGTGCTTGGGGCCGCCCTTGCCAAGCTCCCTCTCCTCCAAGGACGGCCGCGGCCGGACTGACGATTGCGCTTCGGGCGTCGCAGTCGGTTGCGCTTGCGGCTCCACGCTTGGGTGCGACGGGCGAACGGGCTCGACGCGTGGCCTCTCCGAATCGGGCGGCGGCGGGGCTGGCCGATGTTCCTGTGCCGTCTCCGCCAGCGGCGATACCGTGAGCGCCTGCTGCTCCAATAGGTCGCTCAGCGTCCCGCAATATCGGGAGCGGTTCGCCTGTATCAGCTCGTCATATTCTTCTTCGGTCTGTGTGGGCTGGCGCTCCAGGAAGCCGAGCGGCACGGACAAGCGGAGCGCGTCGGCCGTGCGGTGCTTGAGCCAGACCGCAAACTCCGTCCGTCCGCCGCGCCGGCGCATATTCTCGATGAATTCGGGGCTCGTATGAAGCTCGCTTGCCAGCGCCCGCGCATCGCGCGCCGAAACGCCTCCCGCGCATTTGAGGCTCGTGTTGGAGAGGAATGCCGCCCGCAGGCGCGGCGAAAGTTGATCGAGGGTCTGGTGCGCCATCGTGATCCCGACTCGGTACTTACGGGCCTGGGAGAGGATCGTCTCGATTGTGTCGTCAAAATACTCCTGCGCCTCGTCCACATAGACGTAGGTGGGAGTGCGGCGGTGCTCGGGGACGGTGGAGCGCTCCAGGGCGGCCTGCGAGAGCATGGACACGAAGAAGCGGCCGAAGAGCTGGCTCCCTTCGGTTTTGAGAAGATCCTTGGCGGTGTTGATGAGGATGATTTTGCCGTCATTGAGCGCGGTGAAGAGGTCGAGCTTGTTTTCCCGCTGCGCGAACATGCGCTCGAAGGAGGGGGTGGAAAGTACGCCCCACAGGCGCTTCAGAATCTGCTTCTTGGTGGCCGCGAACGACGGATGGAAAAATTCCTTCTCGAAGAAGTAGCGGGCCGAGCCCTCCAGCGTCGCCATCTGCGGCCGGAACGGGCGGCCATCCTCCATGAGCTGCATGAGCGTGTGGATTGTAGCGCCGGGAATAGCGAGCATGAGGCGCGCCAGGTAGCGGAAGATCACCCCCTGCTTCTGAGTAAGTTCCGCTCCAAGAAGCGCCCCGAAGAAGCTCTCGTAGAGCTCGACAACGCCGTTAAGCACGCGCTCCCGATCTACGGGCCGGTACTCGGCCACGCGCGCGAGCGGGGCGTCGAAGAGATTGAGCGAAGCCGGAAACTCAACATCCGCGGGGTCGATCAGCACGAGCCGGTCGGCGAGCGAATCCGGCTCGCCTGGCGAAAACAGGTCGAGGCGAACCAGCTTGTTAATCAGGTCGCCTTGGCTGTCGATGACCACGATCGAGCGCCCGTCCGTCTGCGCCGCAACCAGGTCTGCGTGGATCATGCGCTGCATGAGCTGCGTCTTGCCGTGGCCGGTGCCGCCGATGATGTGGCAGTGCTCGAAGCGCGCAGTGTCGGGGATGTGGAACGGCACGGGTAGGCGGAACAACGCCTCAAAGGGTGTGCCGGCGAAATAGAGATCGGCCAACTCGGCAGGGGTCTTGTTCTTTTGCCGGGCGGGGAGAATGAGCCGGTCGGTGACCTCATGCGGGTTAGTGGTCGGGGGGAAGCCCGAGGCGACAAGCATGTTGGTGGCGAGGCGTTCGCGGACCCTCACGAAAATCTCAAACCGCATCGTGTCGTCGTCATAGAGCGCCATTAGAAGGCGCTCGATCGCTTCGGACGGCTCGTCGAGGAGCGATACTAGCGGCACAGCGAACGCCGGCTCTTCGTTGCCATCCCACCGCTCAAAACAGGTTTCAGGAAGGGCGTTGACGAACGCGGTGAAGGCACCGACGAGCTGCCGGCGCACGATCCCCATCATCCGGTTGTAGTCGAGCGCCCATCGCTTGCGACGGGCGATGGTCTGCCGGGCTTCGACGGCCACCCCGGCGTCGATCTCGATCAACGGCCAGTCGAGGTCGAAGGCCTCGATGTCCTCCAGCTCGAGAAGCCGGTCGGCAATGCACGCGATCTCGACCATGATCGCGCTCGCGGGCGAGCGCTCGGCGGCGTTCATCACGTCGCCCATGATGGCCTTCGCGGCTTCGAATATGTGCCGCTCCTCGGAAAGAGGAGAGGCGCGCCAGGCCGCCTCGCTCGCCTCCCACGCGGTGCGGGTCTCGCGCAGCTCGCGGCCGCGCGGGCTGTCGCTCAGCCAATTGCTGAGGTTGGTGTTCCCGAAGAGCCCTATATCTCGACTACCTCTTCGCCCCCGAAGGTGGCCGCCGCGTGGAGCACCTGCGCGAAGGTGCGGGCAGCCTCCTTGATCTGATCCTCGACCGCCAGCATCTCTACGATGTCCTTGACCTCGATACGCTTGCCGTTGGCGAGGTCGTTGACGCTGACGTTGATCGTTATTGCTTTGTACGCGAGCCGGGAAGCCAAGCCGAGCAGACCGCTGCCGCCCTGAATCTCATGGCTCTGGTAGAGCATAGTGTCGCCGAGGCGATATTTTCGGATGTTGGCTACATCCTCATCGGAGAGGTCGGCCCGAACCTCCAGCGTGAAGATCACTTTTCCAAGCATTCCGGAACGCTGGTCGCGCCGAAGAAGCAGTTTCATAAGACTCTCCTCGGAACGGAGGTGTGATCAGGGCCTCTTTGGCTTTTTGGACCGGCTGACAGCCGCTTTGACACCAGCATCGACCGAGTTAGTATTGGCAGTTTCAGTCACGGCCCGCCTTAGTGCTTCAGCTGATCCACTGCCCTGAACGTCCCGCACTGCTGCTATGATGACCGGCATCGTCGTGATAAGAAGATCGCAATTCCAACAGTTACGCTTGTAAAAGTCGACTGTCCAAATGACATAGAACAAGAAGCTAGCTAGCGTGAGGCCCGTTGATCCAAAGGCCCAAGGCTCGGCCACGCCGTCCGTGGCAGCGTAATATACTAAAGTCGACACCGAGATAGTAAATATAAAGAAAAAGGTGAATGCACTACTTCGCGCCAGTTTCTCCCAAGCGTAGCGCTTAAGAAGATCCGAACCAACATGGGGAACGTACGCCAGAGCAAAAAAGAACAAAGTCCACTTACTTCTTCCGCGACCGCAGAAGCTGTCGTCCGACACGCCAAGCATACGCACTTGACTGGTGAGATCAACATTAAAGTCCGGGTT
>Ga0299913_10003001_pt1 | contig 13596 bp, 13 predicted proteins | sample RVTome_9_FD_201360 | JGI IMG/M metagenome (GOLD analysis project Ga0299913, IMG submission 201360) | Soil microbial communities from uranium-contaminated site in the Upper Colorado River Basin, Wyoming, United States - RVT155D38 (version 2) ... | reverse complement strand
GCGGCGCCTGGGTCCTCGGCGACAAACGCGAGCAAGGTGTCCCCTTGTTGAACCACCTGGCGGTGAACGGCTGGGTGGGCGTCAACGCGAACTACCGGCTGAGCCCACGGGCCAAGTTCCCCGAGCACCTCATCGACCTCAAGAAGGCGATCGAGTGGTACCGCGAGCACGCCGAGGAGCATGGCGCGGACCCGAACTTCCTGTGTGTCACGGGCGGCTCGGCCGGCGGGCACCTCACCGCGCTCGTCGCGCTCACCGCCAACGAACCCGAGTACCAGCCCGGGTTCGAGGCCGTCGACACGACCATGATGGCGGCGGTTCCGTTCTACGGGGTGTACGACATGACCAACCGGCACGGACGCTGGCACAAGGACACGGTGAGGCGGTTTTTCGGTCCGTGGGTCATCGGGAAGAAGTTCGAGGACGACCCGGATGCATTTCGCGAGGCATCACCGATCGATCGCGTGCACGTCGACGCTCCGCCGTTCTTCGTCATTCACGGCTCGCACGACACGCTGGTTCCGGTCGAAGACGCCAGAGACTTTGCCGAGCGGTTGCGGACGGTGTCCGATTCCCCGGTGCTCTACGCGGAGATGCACGGCGCGGAGCATGCCTTCGACGTCATGCCGTCGTTCCGGACCGCTCGGGTGATCGAGGGCGTCGAGCGTTTTCTGCACTCGGTGCATCAGCAGTACCTGCGCGGGCGCACCCGCGAAGAGGTCTCCGAGCACGAGGCGGCCGAGGAACTCGTCGATAAGTAGAACGTGTTCTAATCGTGTTCTAGTCTTGCCGTCGGTGGACTTCGACGACACCCCAGAAGAAGCGGCCTTTCGCGCCGAGGCCCGCGCGTGGCTGGAAGCCAACGCGGTCCCCAAGGGTGCGCCCGGCGACTTCTCGGCCGGTCACTTCTCCGGTGACATCGACGGCGAGGAGTACACCAAACGATGCCGGTGGTGGCAGGGCCAGCTGCACGACGGCGGGTGGGCTGGCATCTCGTGGCCGAAGGTCTTCGGTGGTCGCGGGGGCAAGCCGATCGAGGAGGCGATCTTCGCGGAGGAGCAGAGCAAGTGGGGCGTGTCCACCGGCGTCTTCATGGTCGCTCACGGCATGGTCGCGCCCACACTCATGCAGCACGGCTCACCCGAGCAGCAGGAGCGGTACCTCGCGCCGATGCTGCGGGGGGAGGAGCTTTGGTGCCAGCTGTTCAGCGAACCCGACGCGGGATCTGACCTCGCGTCATTGAAGACGCGCGCCGAGCGCGACGGCGACGAGTACGTCGTCAACGGCCAGAAGGTGTGGACGTCGAACGCGCAGGCCAGCGAGTGGGGCATCCTCATCACCCGCACGAATCCCGACGCGCCGCGACACGCGGGCATCACCTTCTTCGTCGTGGACATGGCGACGCCGGGGATCGACATCCGCCCGCTGCGGCAGATCAACGGCGAAGCCCACTTCAACGAGGTTTTCCTCAACGACGTACGGGTTCCCACCTCCAACGTCGTGGGCGAGGTGAACGACGGGTGGAAGGTCGCGGTCACCACGCTGTCCAACGAGCGCGCCTCGATCGCCGGTGGCTCGGGCATCTCTGACCCGGAGCGCATCCTGCAACTGGCGCGGACTCTGGGCATCACGGACGACCCCGTGTTCCGGCAGAAGTTCGCCACGATCTGGACGCGCAACGAGCTCATCCGGTTCCTGCGCCTTCGCAGCCGCACCGCACTGTCGCAAGGCCGGCGTCCCGGCCCCGAGGGGTCGGTCATGAAGCTGGCCTACGCGCACTACGTGAAGCAGCTGGGCAGCCTCGCGGTCGAGATGCAAGGCCCGTACGGCGCGCTCGAGCATCCCGACGCGCTGGCGGATGGTGTGCTCCAGCAGAAGTTCATCAACGCGGTGCAGTCGTCGATCGGTGGGGGGACCGACGAGATCCAGCGCAACATCGTCGGTGAGAGAGTGCTCGGTCTCCCGCGGGAGCCAAGGCAACCGTGACGAGCCTCACCAAGAGCCAAGCGGCACGGCGCGGACGAGTCATCGACGCTGCGTTGTCGCTCGGAGCCGACGGCGGCTACGACGCGGTGCAGATGCGCGACGTGGCGACGAACGCCGGCGTTGCGCTCGGCACGATCTACCGGTACTTCAGCTCGAAGGACCACCTGCTCGCGGAGACGCTGGTCGAATGGGCCAGCGAGCTCGGGCGGAAGGTGTCAGGCAAACCGCCAAAGGGCGACGTGCTCAGCGAACGAGTCGTCGACGTGCTGCGGCGCGCCACCCGTGGCATGGAGCTCGAGCCGAAGCTGTCGGAGGCGGTCGTGACCGCGCTCTCGTCGACCGACCCGCACGCGGCGCGCTGTCAGCGCGAGGTCGGCGAGGTCATGAACGGCATCATCGCCAGCGCGTTCCCCGACGACTTCGACACCGCCACACGCGACGACATCTGCCGCGTGCTCGGGCACGTGTGGTTCTCGTCACTCGTCGGTTGGGTGAACCGGTGGTACGGCATCAACCACGTCGGAGACGAGGTCGAGATCGCCGCCCACCTCCTGCTGGACCAGTACGACTGACCCTCCAACTTGGGGTGATTAGCGGGGCTATAGCCCCGATCTCCACCCCAAGTTCGCAGCCCATCAGATCGCGGTGGAGCGGCCTTCCCAGTACGGGTCGCGAAGCTTGCGCTTGAAGAGCTTGCCGCTCGGATCGCGGGGCATCTCGGCGATGAAGTCGTAGCTCTTGGGTCGCTTGTACGACGCCAGGTTCCCCTCGGCGAACCCGCGGAGCTGGGTTTCGAGCTCCTCGCCCGCAATCGCACCCTCGGCGGGTTCGATGACCGCCTTGATCTCCTCACCCCAGTCCTCGTTGGGGATGCCGAACACTGCGACGTCGCCGACGAGCGGGCATTGGTAGAACGTGCCCTCGATCTCCGCCGGGTAGATGTTCACGCCGCCGCTGATGATCATGTCGATCTTCCGGTCGCGGAGGAACAGGTAGCCGTCCTCGTCGAGCTCGCCGACGTCGCCGACCGTGAAGAACGCGGTGCCGTCCGGGAAGTAGACGCGGTTGCCCTCGGTCTTCTGCTTGTCGCCCTTGTACTCGAAGATCGCTTGCGCCAAGAGCATGTACACGGTGCCGATCTCACCCGCCGGCAACGGGTTGCCTTCGTCGTCGAGGATGCGGATCTCCGACCCGGACCACGCCTTGCCGACGGTGCCGGGTCGCTCGAGCCACTCCTTCGCGGTGACGATCGTGCCGCCACCCTCCGTCGCGGCGTAGTACTCCATCACGGCGTCGCCCCACCACTCGATCATCCGGCGCTTGATGTCGGGCGGACACGGGGCCGCGGCGTGCACCATGCAGCGCACCGAGGAGCAGTCGTACTTGGCGCGCACGTCATCCGGTAGTGCGAGCAGCCGGTGGAATTGCGTCGGCACCATGTGCGACGTCGTGACCTTGTGGCGGTCGATGAGCTCGAGCATGCCCTCGGGCGACCACTTGTCCATGAGCACGACCTTGTGCCCGAGGTGGAGCGAGTTCGTCGCCCAGAGCAGGACGGCGGTGTGGTACAGCGGCGAGCCAGTGATGTGGACGTTGCCGTCCTCGGGCTGCACGCCGAACAGCATCAGGAACATCGAGTACAGCGCGCCGCCCTCGTCGGGGTCGAGATCGTGCAGGGCGCGCTTCACGCCCTTCGGCTTGCCGGTCGTGCCCGACGTGTAGTGCATCGGCGCGCCCGCGGTGCGGTTCTCCGGGCGACCGGCCGGTTGGCCCTCGGTCAGGTCCGCGACCGGGCGCCAGCCGGGAATCGACCCGATGGCGAAACGGCGGTCGGTGTCGAGCTTGATCTCGTCGCCGGCCGCAACGAGCGCGTCGGCAAACCGATCGTGACCGACGAGCACCTTGGCGTCGCTGTCGTTCACGATGTACGCGATCTCCGGCCCGACAAGGTGGTGGTTGATCGGCGTCATGTACAGCCCGATCTGCTGTGCGCCGAGCACCAGCTCCATCATCTCGATGCCGTTCGGCACGACGACCGCGACGGTGTCGCCCTTCTCGAGACCGAGCGCACGAAGCCCGTGCGCGACCTGGTTCGCCCTCGCCGCCAGCGCGCCGGCGGAGACCTCGGTGCCGTCGGGACCGACCATTGCGATGCGGTCCGGTTCCGCGGCGGCCTGACGGAAGAAGCCCAGTTCAGCCATGCCGCGCAGACTAGAACGTGTTCCAGTTTCCCGCTAGCGTGCCGCACCGATGACCGACCGCACCGAGGTACTCAGCGCCCCGCTCGTCATCGAGTATCCCTTCAGCCGAACGACCGGGCCGGTGATTGGAGCGTTCCTCACTGGTCTGCGCGAGCAGGTGATCGTCGGCACGAAGACGAGCGACGGGCGCGTGCTCGTTCCCCCGATGGAGTACGACCCGGTGACCGGCGAAGCGGCCACCGAGATCGTCGAGGTCGGTCCTGGTGGAACGGTGACGACGTGGGCGTGGGTCAACCAACCCCGCCCGAAGGATCCGCTCGACCATCCGTTTGCATGGGCGCTGATCCGCATCGACGGCGCCGAATCCGCGTTGTTGCACGCGGTGGACGCTGGCGACATCGGTGCGATGTCGACTGGCATGCACGTGGCGCCCCGGTGGCGGGCCGAGCGCGAGGGCCACATCAACGACATCGAGTGCTTCGAACCGGACGGGAGCCGCTGATGCCCGGAACGCAGGAGAGCACAGGGCTGACCTTGCCCAAGGCGCTGCAGGGTGTCGAGCTCGTCAAGAGCGTGCGCACGCCCGCCGAGCTCCGGTACCAGTACACCGCTGGAGCGGCCACGACCAGGTTTCTCACCGGTCTCGCGCAGAAGAAGATCATGGGCGAGCGCTGCCCGAAGTGCGGGAAGGTCTACGTGCCGCCACGTGGTTGCTGTGCCAGCGACGGCGTGCCGACGACCGAGCAGGTCGACCTGCCCCACAAGGGGACGGTCACGTCGTTCTGCATTGTCAACGTGCAGTTCTACGGGCAGGCGATGGAGGTTCCGTACACGAGCGCCCTCGTGCTCCTCGACGGCGCCGACCTCTCGTTGATGCATCTGCTGCAAGAGGTGGCGGTCGAAGACGTGCACATCGGCATGCGCGTCGAGGCGGTGTGGGTCGACGACGACAAGATCGGGCCGACGCTCGAGAGCATCCGCTACTTCCGTCCCAACGGCGAGCCGGATGCCGATGTTGCGCAACCCGGCGAACACGGATGGGGAGAGCTCGAGCATGCGTGATGTCGCGATCATCTCCTTCGCGCAGACCGATCACCAGCGGGCTGTGACGAACGCGAACGAAGTCGAGATGCTGATGCCGGTCACCGCCGCGGCGATCGAGCGGGCGGGCATGACCAAGGACGACATCGGGTTCACGTGCAGCGGCTCGACCGACTACCTCGCCGGTACGGCCTTCAGCTTCGTGTCGACCCTCGACGGCGTCGGACCGTGGCCCCCGATCCAGGAGAGCCACGTCGAGATGGACGGTGCGTGGGCGCTCTACGAGGCGTGGGTCAAGCTGCAGCTGGGCGACATCGACACCGCGCTCATCTACAGCTACGGCAAGTCGTCGCCTGGGCCGACCCACGAGGTGCAGAGCCGTCAACTCGACCCGTACTTCGTCGCTCCGCTGTGGCCCGACACGATCTCGCTGTCCGCCCTGCAGGCGCGTGCTCTGCTCGAGGCGGGCAAGGCAACCGAGAAGGATTTCGCCGACGTGGTGGCGCGCAGCCGCAAGGCCGCGCTGGGCAACCCGCACGCGCAGCTCAAGTGGGACAAGCCGGCCGATCAGGTGCTGGCCGAACCGATGCTCGTGGATCCGTTGCGCAAGGACGACTGCCCACCGATCACCGATGGCGCCGCCGCGGTCGTGCTCGCCGCGGACGACGTCGCGCGCGCGCACTGCTCCCGCCCGGCGTGGATCCGCGGGATCGACCATCGCATCGAGTCCGCGGTGCTCGGCCTGCGCGAACTGACCGATTCGCCGTCGACCCGAAGCGCGGGACAGAAGGCGGGCGTCGGCAACGGCTCCGTCGATCTCGCGGAGCTGCACGCGCCGTTCAGCTACCAGGAGCTCATCCTGCGTGAGGCCCTCGGCCTCGGCGGCGACGTCGACATCAACCCGTCGGGGGGCGCGCTGTGCGCCAACCCGATCATGGCGGCGGGCCTGATCCGTTTCGGCGAGGCCGCCCAGCGCATCATGGACGGCAACTCCAGCCGTGCCGTCGCTCACGCGACGAGCGGTGCCTGCCTCCAACAGAACCTCGTTTGCATGCTGGAGAGTGATTCCTGATGGCGAAGGAGCGAGTGGCCGTAGTGGGCGTCGGCCAGACGAAGCACCAAGCAACCCGAGGTGACGTGTCGATGGCCGGGCTCGTCCGCGAAGCGGCCGATCGCGCGCTCGCAGATGCGGATCTCGGCTGGAACGACATCGATGCGGTCGTCATCGGCAAGGCCCCGGACTTCTTCGAAGGCGTGATGATGCCGGAGCTGTACCTGACCGACGCGCTCGGCGCCGTCGGCAAGCCGCTGTTCCGCGTCCACACGGCCGGCTCGGTGGGTGGCTCCACCACGATCGTCGCGTCGCAGCTCGTCCAAGCTGGCATCCACAAGCGCGTGCTCATCATCGGCTTCGAGAAGCAGTCGGAGAGCGAAGCGATGTGGGCGCTCTCGCTGCCGATCCCGTTCCAGCCTCCGATGCACGCGGGCGCCGGCGGCTACTTCGCACCCCACATCCGCTCGTACATGCGCCGGTCGAAGGCGCCCGACCACATTGGGATCCTCGTCGCGCTGAAGGACCGGCTGAACGCCCTCAAGAACCCGTACGCCCACCTGCACGAGCCCGACATCACGTTCGAATCGATCGAGCAGTCGATCATGCTGTGGGACCCGATCCGGTACGCGGAGACGTGCCCGTCGTCTGATGGCGCGTGCGCGATGGTGCTCGCCGCCGAGGATGCGATCTCCGGCAGTCACCCGCCGGCGTGGGTGCACGGCACGGCGATGCGGTCCGAGCCCACGATGTCCGCCGATCGCGATCCGGTGCTCCCGCTCGGTGGCATCCAGTGCGCCAACGACGTCTACCGCCAGGCGGGGATCACCGATCCGCGCAAGCAGATCGACTGCGTCGAGATGTACGTGCCGTTCTCGTGGTTCGAGCCGATGTGGCTCGAGAACCTGCGCTTCGCGGAGCCGGGGGAGGGGTGGCGCATGGTCGAGGACGGTGCCACCCGCATGGACGGCGATCTGCCCGTCAACATGAGCGGCGGCGTGCTGTCGTCGAACCCGATCGGTGCGTCGGGCACGCTCAGGTTCGCCGAGGCGGCCATGCAGGTGCGATGCCAAGCCGGAGAGCATCAAGTCGACGACGCCAAGGTCGCCCTCGGCCACGCCTACGGCGGCGGCTCGCAGTTCTTCGCGATGTGGGTCGTGGGGTCGGAAAAGCCGTGATTCCCCTCCGTTTTCGCAGACCCTTCGACACAGATGTGTGTCGTATGGTCTGCGAAAAGCCGGGGTGATGGGACGGCTCGAGGGGAAGGTCGCGCTGATCAGCGGCGCGGCCCGCGGCCAGGGAGAGGCCGAGGCTCGTCGGTTCGTCGCCGAGGGTGCGAAGGTCGTGATCGGGGACGTCCTCGACGCCGAGGGTGAGGCGGTCGCGCACGACCTCGGCGACGACTCCGTGTTCGTGAAGCTCGACGTGACGTCCGAAGCGTCGTGGCAGGAAGCCGTCGCGTCCACCGTCGATGCGTTCGGTGGCCTTCACGTGCTGGTGAACAACGCCGGCGTGCTCGGCGCGTTCACCCCGCTCGTCGACACGACCGTCGAGAACTTCATGCGCGTGCTGTCGATCAACCTCGTCGGGACGTTCCTCGGTATGAAGATCGGCGCGCCCGCGATGCGGGACAGCGGTGGTGGTTCGATCGTGAACATCTCGTCCACGGCCGGGATGTGGGGCGTGCCGTTCGCCGTGGAGTACACCGCGTCCAAGTGGGGCGTCCGGGGAATCACGAAGGTCGCTGCCCTCGAGCTCGGGCGCGACGGCATCCGGGTCAACTCCGTGCATCCGGGCGGTGTGCTCACCGAGATGGTCAAGGCCGTGGGCGACGACGGCGAGAGCAACTACTACCGGCGGCTGCCGGCCGGCCGCATCGCCACACCCGAAGACATCAGCAACCTCGTGCTCTTCCTCGCCTCCGACGAGAGCGCGTACTGCACGGGCACGGAGTTCCTCATCGACGGCGGCATGCAGGCGGGTGATCTTCAGCTCTTGCCGCCGCCGCGCAAGGCCTGATCGATCTATCGTCCGCGTCGTGCGGTTCGAGAACACTGACGAGCTCCGGGGCGCCGAGTTCGTGAACGTCGACCTCACCGGGGCGCGGTTCAAGGAGGCGATGCTCGTCGACGTGCGGATGTCCGGCGACGTCCGCGGCCTGTTCGTGAACGACGTCGAGGTTGGGCCCCTCATCCGGGCCGAGTTGGACCGTCGCCATCCGGAACGCAAGAAGCTCGTGCCCTCCAACGCCGATGGCGTGCGGGAGGCGTGGGCCGCCGTCGAGGGCATTTGGAACTCCACCATGGAGCGCGCGTCCGCGCTGCCGGAGGCCCTGCTCCACGAGCGCGTCGACGGTGAGTGGTCGTTCCTCGAAACCGTCCGCCACCTCGTGTTCGTCATCGACGCGTGGATCAGCGGAAACGCCCTCGGACGCACCGGCCAGTTTCATCCCGCCGGCGTGGCGCCGACGTTCATCCTCGACCCGGGAGCGATGGGCATCGACATCGACGCCGATCCGTCCCTCGCCGAGGTCGTGGAGGTGCGGAACGAGCGCACGGACATCGTGCGGGAACTCGTCGCCGAGCTCACGGACGCCGATCTGAATCAGAAGACCGGCGAGCACGCGATGCTCGGCTGCCTCTGGACGCTGTTCGACGAGGAGTGGCATCACCACTGGTACGCCACCCGCGACCTCGACACCCTGACATCGCGGACATGAGGTGAGCATGGAGCCACGCGTCAACTTCATCACGCTCGGCACGCACGACCTCGCGGCGGCGCGCCGGTTCTACGTCGACGGGCTCGGGTGGCGACCGGCGTTCGAGGTGGCGGACGAAGTCGTGTTCATCCAGGTCGGGCCGGGGCTGCTGCTCGCGCTCTGGACCGCGGAAAAGCTCGACACCGACATCGGTGATGGTTCTCGGTCGGCCGATGGGCCGGCGCCCGTCGCGTTCGCGCACAACGTGGGGAGCGACGAGGAGGTGGTGGCCGTCTTCGACCGCGTGCGCGCTGCCGGCGGGGTCGTCTTGAAGGAACCGCGCATGTCGTTCTTCGGGGGCCTTCAGGGATACTTCGCGGATCCATCCGGCTTCCGCTGGGAGGTTGCGCACAACCCCGGATGGAGCGTGGCCGACGACGGGACGGTCACAATCCACTGATGCGCCGGTTGATCCTGTGGGACATCGACGGAACGCTGATCCGTTCCGGGAAGGTCGGCCGACGAGCGGTCGAAGCAGGCGCGGCGGCCGCCGCATCGTTGGTCGAGGTACCCGTCGTGACGATGAGCGGCAAGACCGACCCACAGATCTTGCGCGAGATCTTCGTCGCCGCTGAGATCGCCGAGGACCAGATCGTCGAACTGCTCCCACACGCCGCGCGGGCGACGGAGCACGCGCTCGCCCAAGCGGAGGCCGAACTGCGGCGCGACGGGTGGGTGCTGCCCGGCGTGGTCGACGCCCTCGACGCGCTTCGAGCGATCGACGGTGTTCGCCAGACGCTGCTCACCGGCAACCTCGTCGCCAACGCGGCCCTCAAGGTCGCGGCCTTCGATCTCCTCGACTACTTCGATGTCGAGGTGGGCGCCTACGGAACGGACCACGAGGATCGCCGCGAGCTCGTGCCGATCGTGCTGGAGCGTGTGGAACGCCTGCGGGGTGAGCACTACGACCCGTCCGAGGTCTGGGTCGTCGGCGACACGTCGAACGACCTCGCCTGTGCTCGAGCCGCCGGGGTGCGTTGCCTGCTCGTCGGCACGGGAGCAAGCGATGTCGAACGAGGACAGATGCTCGAGGCCGACGCCAACTTCGACGATCTGAGCGACACGGACGCAGTGCTGCGAGTGCTGCTCGAGGCCTGATCGGGATCAGAAGCGGCGCATCGGCCCGTAGGGTGCGACCTCGACGAGGCAGTGCGCGTCGGTGTCGCCGCGGCTGCCACAGAACTCCTCTTCGTCGATGTGCAGTTCAACGATCTTCGTCACGGTGGGGCCTGAGAAGTCGCCTGAGGCAAAGGAGTACGACGGTGTCATGCCGCCTTCGACGTTCTGAATCGTGGCCATCGCCTGCGCCCAGTTGTCGCGTGTGAGCACGCCGTTGTTGTTGAGCGTCGCTCGTCGCACGCCCTCGGCGAACATCAGGATGTTGTCGCACCACCGCATGGCGACACCGGCCCGGGTGGCAGGGTCTGCGGTCGGATTCGCCTGCTGCCAGATGTCGGCGCACAGCTGCTCGGTTGCTGTCATCGCGCCGCCCTGCGCGGCGGCGACCTCGCCCAAGTGCATGAAGGTGGGCCCGATCGCGCCGCCCTGGAATGCCCTCGAGTTCTGCGTCGCGATGAGCGCCTCCGCGACGACCAAGGTGCTGTTCCAGTCGCCCAGCTCGTAGCGGGGCCAGAACTCCTGCGTGTCGGCTTGCTGCGCGAACGTCGTGAAGACGAGCGCGGTCAGTCCGACCACCAGCCGGTCGACCTTCTTGTCCTTGAACTCACTGATCGCGAGGCCGATCGGAACCTGCGCGGCGGCGACGTCGGTCGCGACCCCTGGGATCTCCTTGAACGTCGCCTGGAGGCCGAAATGCTGGAACGCCCGCTCGAGCGCGGCGCGTCCGACCTTCTCTTCCTCGCGTCCCCCGGTGACGACCCCGATCACGTTGTTCGACGTCAGCTCGCCCGACTCGACCATCCACGCGACCCAGTCCATCACCGTCTCCTCGGTCGTCGGCGCGGTGTACCAGAGGTACGGCGACGCGTCGCGTGGCCATTGCTCGGTGAGCCCGAGGGACGTGACCAGCGGCGTCTGGTGGTCCTGCGCGATGCACTTCTGGTGGTAAGAGTGCCATGCGGAGGAATCGACGACGGCGAAGGCCCGGTCGTCCTCGGTCCAGCGGCGGCACAGCTCCTGCATCTCGGTCTCGTTGAGGGGATTGAAGCTCTCGACTTGCGCGTCGATGGTGCGGCCCCCGAGGCACATGTTCGTGTTGACCCAGTTGACCAAGGCGTTGACGGCGTCACCCCCCGCCTCGATGGGTTCGTCGGTGTTCGTACCGCTCACGCTCGTGTACTGGCTGATGTCGAACCACGGGAAGACGACCTTGATCTTCTCGGTGGTGACGCCCTTGTCGCTGTCGCCGAGAGGATGCTGCGGGCACGCGTCGCCTCCGCCACCGCTGCCGCCTCCCAGAGTCGTGTTGTTGCCACCGGCGACTCCCGCCGCCCCGACTGTTTCGTCGTCGGTGCCCCCGCCGAGCGGTCCACCGCCGCTCGCGGTGCTGTCACTCGGCGCGACGGCACTCGGCAGCGCACCGCCCGTGGACACTGTCGATCGACGGTTCCCGGCAGCGGCGTTGGTCGACCCGCCGGACGACCGGCCTCCGGCACCGAGTGCGATGAGATCGACGAGCAGCACGGCGACGATCGCGCCCGCGGTGATTCGGACCAGCAGCGGTTGCGCTTGCAGTGTGCGCATCGCTCGGCGGTAGATCAAGCTGGAACTGGCCACAGTTGCGGCTCCTCACGTGTTCGTCGTTGTGGCACCCGTCGGCGCCTTTGTCCGTTGCGCCACGAGCTGGCGGCGGCGCCGCGGCCGGGCGAGTCCCGACCGCGACAATGCTTCCTGACTGGCACCGAGGTACGCAGTCACCGCGACCGGGTTGGTGAGCACCTCGGATGGGGTTCCGTGCGCCACCACCCGGCCGGCTTCCATCACGACCAACCGATCGCAGAGCGAACAGGTGAGCGGCACGTCGTGTTCGACGAGGCAGATCGTTGCGCCGGTGATCTCGTGCAGGCGGCGCAGCAACGGACCGAACGCCTCTGATTCGCGTTGTGCGATGCCGGCGGTCGGTTCGTCCAACAGGAGCAGGCGTGGTTGAGCGGTCACGATGGTGGCGAGGTCGACGATGCGCCGCGTTCCCGTCGAGAGCTCGGCGATGACGTTGTTGCGAAAGCGATCGAGGCCGAGCGTCGTGAGCGCGGCGTCGACGGCCTCGCGCTTCGCCCGCTCGACCCGACCGAATCGCGGCAGGCGGAAGGCGGAGGCGAACACGCCGATGTGCCGGCGGGCATCTTCGGCGACGAGCAGGGTCTCCTCGACGGTCAACTCCGCGTACAGCCGGCAGTCCTGGAACGAGCGGACCAGCCCGAGCCGGGCTCGGTCTTCCGGCAGGTGGTCGGCGAGGTCCTGGCCGTCGAGCGCCACCGTTCCCGCCGCCGGCCGCGTTTGGCCGGAGATGACGTCGAGCAGTGTGGTCTTTCCGGAGCCGTTGGCGCCGATGAAGCCGACGATCGCGCCAGGCGAGACCGACATCGATACGCCGTCGAGCGCGCGGACGCCGCCGTAGTCGACGACCACGTCGCGGACCTCGAGCGCGGCCGTCATTGGACCGGCACCCGCGCGCGACCGCGCCCTCGCCACACCGCGGTGATCCCGTCGCCGGCCTTTTCGAGCACGCTGACGAGACCCCCGGGGAGGTACAGGATGAAGATCGTCAGGCCGAAGCCGCCGACGAGGAAGTCGACCGTCTGGCCGTAGCCGAAGATCGCCGGAAGACCGATCAGGTAGAACGCGCCCACAACGGCTCCGGTGATGGACCCCATGCCGCCGATCACCGCCATCGACACGATGAAGATCGAACGGTAAGGGTCGAACGAGTCGGCGCTGAACCGGAAGAGGCTGTAGGCGAATGCGACTCCGCCGATTCCGGCGAGGAACCCGGAGATCGCGAAGGCGGTGACTTTCGTGCGCATCACCCGGATGCCCATCGCGCCGGCCGCCCTCTCGTTGTCGCGCACGGCGATCATCGCTCGCCCGATCCCGCTGCGGCGTAGGTTGTGGGCGACAACGACGACGACGACGAGCAGCGCGAGCGCGAAGAAGTAGTAGCTGCGCTCCGACGAGAGATCGATGCCGAGCAGCGACGGTCGGCCCACGCGTTGCGACGCGGGGTCGGGGAGGCCGAGTTGCTGGTGCGGAAGAAGCCAGCCCGTGGCGAGGACGGCAAACCCGAGTGTGGTCACTGCGAGGTAGAGGCCGCGGATACGCAGGGCCGGCAGACCAACCACGACTGCGACCGCGGCGGCGGCCACACCGGCGACGACCAGCAGCATCGGCAATGGGAGGGTGTCGCCGAAGCGGGCCGTGACGATGGCGCCGACGGCAACGAATCCGAAGTGACCGAGGGAAAGCTGGCCCGCCCATCCGCTGAGAATCGTCAGGCTCACCGCGATGATTCCGAAGATGAAGATCTGCCCGAACAGGAACGATCTCGCGTTGCTCAGGAACGCGGGCAACAGCATCGCGATGCCCAACGCGACGGCGACAGC
>Ga0299913_10003000_pt1 | contig 13596 bp, 12 predicted proteins | sample RVTome_9_FD_201360 | JGI IMG/M metagenome (GOLD analysis project Ga0299913, IMG submission 201360) | Soil microbial communities from uranium-contaminated site in the Upper Colorado River Basin, Wyoming, United States - RVT155D38 (version 2) ... | reverse complement strand
TGTCCCCCAGCTTCTCGCGGGCATCATCGTCGGACTCGCCCAACACCACCTGGCCGGCCCACGACACTTCGAACGCCCGGGCACCGGCGACGGATCGCACCTTGGCCGCGTCCTCGGCGAACGTCTCGAGGTTGGCTCCCCAGCCGTTCCATCCATCCGCGACCCGTCCGGCGACCTCGAGCACCTCGACGGAACGACCCCCGAGCCAGACGGTCACCGGTTCCTCGTTCGGCGGGCTGGACGGGATCGACACATCGGCGAAACCATCGTTCAGCTCGGCCCGATCGGTCTTCAGGAACCGCTGCAGGACCTCGAGAGTTGAGACGAGTTGAGCGGTTCGGTCCGGCCCCGTGAAGTAAGGCGCTCCGAACGCCCGGTTCTCGGCCCGGTTCAGAGAGTCTCCGCTCCCCAACCCGACCGTCAACCGGCCCGGCGCGATCGCTCCTACCGTCGCCGCCATCTTCGCCAGCAGCGCCGGTTCCCGCAACGAAGATCGGGTCACCAACGTACCGATGCCGATATCGGGCACCGCGGCGGCCACGTGCGCCAGTGCGGTCCAGCATTCGAGGATCGGGCGATCCCGCTTCCCTCCCAGAGGCCAGAGATGGTCGAAGACCCAGACCGAGTCGAATCCCAGGTCGCGCGCCAGACGCGCTCCCGAGAGGAACCGGCGGGGATCGTCGGTGAACTGCGGAAGGGTTACGCCGAAGGACGTCACGCGGCGTTGACCATCAGATAGCGAACCAGGAACTCGGCCACGCCTGCGGTCAGGATCGCCACGTAATACAACCCGGTCGCCGACTGGATCGATCGGATGTCGATGCAACGCTTCACCCCGTAGATCACGCCGGCAGTGAATAGGACCAACGCCAGCCAGATGAAGAAGAAGGCAGGCCCGAAGTTCTGCCCGAAACCGGGCAGACCGAGGGCCGCTCCTTCGGTTGGAGCACCGATCAGCCGTCCCGCGCTCACGAGCCCTATCAGAGCGGACAACCCCGCGACCCAGAGGCCGGCAAGGGTCAGGCGCGCGAGGGCCCACGGCTTCAGCCCCGGCTGGTTCAGGTACCAGTGTCCGAGGAGCATCCCGTTCGTGACGGCGCCCAACAGGGCGGCCCCCACGACCAACGCGAGGCTGGAGAGCAAGAAGTTCCACTGGGCGAGCAGCCCCGCGGTGACCACGATCGCCATGACACCGATGGCCGACGACCCCGCGCCGACAACGGCAGCGACCTGATCTCCGGTGCGGTACTGAGCGGCCAGATAGACGACGACGCCGCCGCAGAAGAAGGCGACGAACGTCCTCTGGATCGAACCGCCGTCGACACCCGCCGTGGCGGAGATGCTCCCGAGCAATCCCAGGATCGCCACCACGGTGGTGCACCAAGCGACGATGCGGAAGTGTCCTCGCTTGACGACGTCCCACGACTGCGTCCAGGCTGACCCGCCTACGAGCCCGACGGCCCAGGTCAACATCACGATGGCGGAGACGGCTCCCGCTCCGCTCACTGCGTGAGGCGCTTCTTCAACCACCCCTGTACCGCGGGTTCGTTGCTCATGCCGCTTCCAGTGCGAGAGCCGCGGCTCCGAGGATGCCGGCGTCGCCCCCGAGGCTGCTGAGGGCGATCCGCATCGGCCGACGACGTTGCGCTGCAGTCATGCGTGCGAGCTCGTCGCGCGCGGGACCGAGGAAAGGTTCTCCGGCCTGAGTCACGCTGCCGCCGAGCACGATGACCTCCGGATCGAACAGGTTCGCGATGTTCGACAAGCCCACTCCCAGCGCCCGTCCGGCCCGGCGGAGCACCTCCCTAGCGGTGTCGTCGTACTCGCGCGCTGCTCGGGCGACGTGTTCGGCCGTGATCGCCTCGATGGAGCCTGCGAAGGCGAGGATCGAAGTAGAGCGTTCGGCCTCCGCCGCGCCCTTGCCCATGCGGGCGATCGCGGTTCCAGAAGCGAACTGTTCGAGGCAGCCCTTCAGACCGCAGCTGCACTCCGGGCCGGAAGGGTCGATCACCGTGTGGCCGAGCTCGGCGGCCGCTCCGGTCGCACCTCTCAGGATCTGCCCGTTGATGACGAACCCGCTGCCGATGCCCGTCCCTATCGTGACCATGGCGACGTGCTGGGAGCCTCGCGCCGCGCCGAAGGCCCGTTCGCCCCATGCCGCGACGTTCGCGTCGTTGTCGACCACCACCGGAAGCTGGGTGCGGGCCTCTAGCGCGGCCCCCAATTGCGGATCGTCGTAGGTGAGGTTGGGAGAGAACGTGATAGCCGAGCCCTCGACGAAACCGGCCGCCCCGGCACCAACCGCAACGATCTCGAAGTCCTCGGAACGTTCCAGCAGCTTGTCGGCAACCGCAAGCGCACCTTTCGTGGCTGCGTCCCGGTCACTCGGCCGTTCGAACCGAACGACGATGTCACCCTCGGGCGTCACGATCCCGCCCTTGGTCGTGGTGCCGCCGACGTCGATACCGAGAGCTACGCGGATAGCCATATATCGGGAAGGATAGAACGGTCGGGAGTTTGGCTAACCGATGTCTATCCGGCGGATACGCGGCACGTCGGGATCGTCCGGAGACTCTCGCTTGAGGTCGTTCCCGATGACCTCTCCGGCCTCCTCGATGAGGATCCCTGCGGCGATGATCAGCTCGCGAGCTGCGGCCGCGAGGTGGTCGAGGATCTCCGGCTTGGTCTTGCGTACGACCGCGATCGTGGCGCATATCGGGCAGTAAGCACAGTCCGAACCATGGTTGTGCGATTCCTCGAACAGGTCCGAGTAACGCGCAGCTCTTTCTTCGTCGCTCACCGTTTCTCCTCGAAGCGAACCGTCAGCGCCCCGTCTTCGAGGCGGGCCGAGGCCAACTCGCGCATCACGAGGACCTTCGGCAACATGATGGTACGACGGTACGGACCGACCTTCACGAACAGCTCGTCGTGCTTGGCCGAGAGGTCGAGGTCGTCCTTCTCTGTCAGGGGGAGTTTGAGCGTGAGGACGTAAGCGGATCCGTCTTTGACTATCGACATCGGGTCGTCGGTGTGGAGGACCGCTGCAGCATCCTGATCGCCGTAGACCTCGGCCCCCAACGAAGCGAGCAGCTCAGGCCCGACGAGCTCCTGATCGCGCAGCTTCGCGGTGAGGATCGGTACCGGCGAGAAGGATTCGCCGATCGTCTTCAGGTGGGTCGTCTGCAGCTCCTTCCACCGGTCGAAGTAGGGATCCGAGATCTCCTCGGGCAGTAGGCGGTTGGCAACGATCGCGTCCACGCGGTAACCGAATAGGTTGAGATAGGTGAACGTCCGCTGCGCTTCGGCGATCACCATCCGCTCCGGGTTGACCACGAGTCGAACCGATGTCGTTGAAGAGTCGGTGAGCACGCGGCGAACCCCGTCGAGACGGTCGTAGAAGCGACGCACCGCGTCGTAGACCTTGTCGTCCGGTAACGGGAGACTCGTCATCCGTTTGGCGACCGGCCGCAATGCACCCATCACCCGCCGCTCGACCGGGAAGATCTTCTCCATGTACCACTGGATGATGTCGGGGAGCGAGAGGAGGCGGAGTGTCTCGCCCGTCGGTGCGCAATCGACGACGAGCACATCGTAGGGGCCCTCGTCGTGGTGTCTCTTCACGTCGGCAAGCGAGAAGAGCTCGTCCAAACCCGGTATGACCGAAAGCTCTTCCGCTTCGACCTCAGCGAGCCCGGCCCAGTTCAGCACCGCGATCGCGTGCTCCTGGATCTCGCGCCAGTTCTCCTCGAGGCGCGTCTGAGGGTCGATCTGCTCGGCCCACAGGTTGCTCGCCACCTCGGTCGGCTCTGGTGACAGCTCGATCCCGAAGGCATCTGCGACCGAGTGTGCTGGATCGGTCGACATCAGCAGCGTCTTCTTGCCGGTTGCGGCGATCCGCAGCGCGGTGGAAGAAGCGACGGTGGTCTTGCCTACCCCGCCTTTACCGGTGAAGAGGATGACCCTCATCGAAGTGACTCGACCCGCTTCTTCAAGTCCTGAAGCGCGCCCTTCGCGATCTGCTTCTCGCCCTGGCGCTTGAGGAAACCGGGGATCGGGAAGCCGGGGTCGAGCGAGGTCTCGTATTGCACCTCGGTCACGTCGTCGAACTCGTCGAACCGGTAGGACCCACTCAACGCCTTCACGTCGCCTTCGACCAGTTCCCACGAGAATGCTTCGGGTGCTTCGGAATAGTCGTAGGCCAGCGTGTAGGTGACCGTCTTCACCTTGGCGTCGACCTGCATCCAGACCTTCGTCGCCCGTCCCTCGGGATCGGTCTCACGCACCTCGACCTTCTTTATGTTCGGGTTCCATTCCGGATAGGCCTCGAAATCGGTCGCCACGCGGAATATCTCTTCCGCGGTGGCCGATACGTCGATGTTGTCCGACACCTTGTCCGCCACCTATTCCTCCTTCTTGTGAGGGAAAGCCCGCTTCGAGGACCTGAAGTAGCCCACGTTGATGCACAGCGTGCGGCCTATCCAAAGCGCTGAGGTCAGCGGCTGATGGATGTGACCGAAGTACGCCCGCCGTGGCTGCACGTCCTCTATGTAGCGCAAGAGATCTCTACTCCCCGTCTCGGATTTGCCCGCCAGCGTGTCGTAGCAGAGCTCCGGAACGGCCGGTGGGATGTGCGAGCAGAGTACGTCGACCTCGCCCAACCCTTCCACCTTGGCCCTCATCTCCTCCTCGGTGATCTCCCCGGCGACGTGCAGAGGAGTGGGCAGCGCCCCGCCCACGAAACCGAAGCGTTCTCCCTCCAAGACGATGACGGTGCCGTCGGGCTCGTGCACACCCGGGTACCCCGACGCGTACGAATGCGCCAGCGCCGGATTGTCCACGTTACCGAGGATCAGGTAGGTGGGATCCGGAAGGGCGGCGAAGATCTCTTCGTACTGGCTGCGGACACGCACTCCTATCTGCTCACGGATCTCTTCCTCGCGTCCGATCGAACGCTCGTGCATCACGCGACGAGCGTCTTCGATCTTGCCGGCGGTGCGGAGACGAACCACCTCTTCGACCGCCTGCACCGAGAACACCTCGGTGAGGATCCCCGTCATCGAGATGTAATCCAGGAAGTTGATGAGGTCCCCCAGCAGCAACAACGTGGATCCCTCGGGGACCGCCTTGCGGAGATCGTCGTGTGCGCCGTGGAGGTCGGAGACGACGTAGATCACTGGTTCACCTGGAAGCTGGCCGTCACCAGCATCGTCACCATCAACACCAAGAGCCCGATCACGACGTACACGAAGGTCCGCGACTTCAAGATCACAGCATCGACCTCGCCCCTCGCCTCGCGGTAGCCATCGTGAGCCGCCAGCGCCCAGAGAGCGAACGCGGCCAGGCCGAAGGCAACCGCCATGAGCGTGGAACCCGCGACCGCGGCCGCGACCGCTACGAAGACCACCCACGCGCTCAGGACTCCTCGCGCGACGGCCGCGCCCTTCAAGCCCAGGTGCCAGTGGCCGGCGCCCGGGAAGAACAGCGAGTACATGGCGACCGTGTTCGGATCACGAACCGGTCGGTCGTCAGGGGGACGCATCGAATCGGCGAAGGTCGTGCCGCATACCGCACAGATCGATTCCTCCAGCGGGTTCTCCGTGTCGCACCGAGAGCACGTCCATCTGATGCCTTCCTCGGTAACGGTGAACGCGCCTCTCTTCTGCGCGACCACGGGCCCGGGGGCCGTAGTGGTCGCGGTGGATGAAGCGGCCTCCGGTGCCTCCGGTGATCCCGGAGTACCAGTCGTCCCTGGGGCCGGAGGAGGTGGAGGAGGCGTGCGCGCGATGAACCGCTCGAGGCACTGCCCGCACCATTCCGCTTCGGCGGGATTCAGGCCGCCACACTTGGGACAACGCTTGAAGCCGGCCATATCCCAGCAAGGCTACGGTGGTTCGCGACCGATCAGTCGTAGGTGTGCTCGGGCCCCGGATAGGTGCCATCGGCCACCTCGCGCGCGAACGTGGCGGCGGCCTGCTTGATCTCCTCGCCGAGGTGGGCGTAGCGCTTGACGAAGCGGGGGGCTTTGCCTTCGGTGATCCCCAGGAAGTCGTGGAACACCAGCACCTGCCCGCTGCAGCCCGGCCCGGCCCCGATCCCGATGGTAGGGATGTGCAAGCTGTCGGTGACCTGAGTCGCAAGGGCAGCCGGCACCGCCTCGAGCACGAGGGCGAAGGCTCCGGCGGCCTCGAGCGACTTCGCGTCCTTGACGATCTGGTGTGCGGCCTCGTCGGACCGGCCCTGCACCCGGTATCCGCCGAACTGGTTCACGGACTGTGGCGTCAGGCCGAGGTGCCCCATCACGGGGATCCCCGAGTCGGTGAGACGCCCGACGAGATCCAGTACCCGGCCCCCGCCCTCGAGCTTGACGGCGTGGGCCCCGGCCTCCTTGAGGAAGCGACCGGCGTTGCGGAACCCCTCCTCGGTCGAAGCCTGGTAGCTCATGAACGGCATGTCGCCGACCACGAACGCATTCTTCACCCCGCGTCGCACCGCGGCGGTGTGATGGATCATCTGGTCGACGGTCACCGGGAGGGTGTCGTCGTAGCCCAGCATCACCATGCCGAGCGTGTCACCCACCAGGATGATGGGGATGCCGGCGTCATCGAGGAGATGAGCCGAGAGGGCGTCGTATGCGGTGAGCATGGCGAAGGACTCGCCTCGCTCCCGGAACGCCTGGATGTCGCGCACCGTTACAGACACTGTCGCCTCCTTGTGAGGTAGCCGCAGTTGTGGTTCAAGGATACGCCCGAATGCCATCTAGGGCAGAAAGAGAAGAGGGGCCCGAAGGCCCCTCTTGGTCTTACTGATAGAGGTCGTTCTACTCGGGGACACCCGGGTCGGTGACGCCCTCGCCGAGCCATAGCTTGATCTCGAAGTCGCCGCCCTCGCCGAGGTAGTTGCTCGCTTCAACGGTGTAGCCACCACAGTCGGGGGTGATGATGCCCACGAGGTTCTCGGAGGTAGCCGTCGACTCCCCTCCGTGGTTCGTCGCTGTGTTGGACTCATCGACCTGCGTTCCTTGAGTGTCGATGAGGGGCTGGAAACCATGCGACGACGCGGCCCCCGTCCCGTCCGGGAAGTAAGCCCATAGGTCGTAGTCCCTGTGGGTCTGGAACTCGAACGTCACGTACAAGCCGCTCGATGCCGAGGTGCCGTCGACCTGAACGTTGAAGATCGCCCTAGGCGTCTCGCCTGCACCGGCCAACTCGAGCAATCCTTCGTCGACGGCAGGATCCAAGCTGATCTCCTGGATCAGAGGCGCCTCTTCGGTGTGGGAATCGGTCACCGTGACAGTGTCGGCCTCGGCACCCTTCTCACCGGGCTCGTAAGGGGAACACGCAACCGGAGGCTTCTTGCAGCCCTTCTTCTTGCCCTTGCCCTTCTTGCAGCCCTTGTTGGCGGCCGGAGTGCCGCTCGCCTTGGCCGAGTCTGCCGTCATCGGGTTGGGCATGCCCGCCGCGTGGAAGAACATGTCTGCTGCGGTTTCGCCGCCACCGGCGGCGGCGGGGTCGGCAACGACCGGACCGAGCCACATCGAGATCGTGACGGGACCACCGCTCGTCAGGTAGCCAGCCACGCGCGCCGTGTAGCCGGCGCAGTCGGCGGTGCGGATCCCCTTGAGCATCTCGTAGTTGCTCCCGCCTTCCCAAGCGCCTTCGGGGCTGCCGGCACCGAGGCCGGGTTCGGGCTGCGATTCACCCGAAGAGGCCGCTTCCGTACCGTCGCCGTGGAACAGCGCGAGGTCGTAGTCGTGACCATCGGTGAACTCGGTCCTCACGTACAGCCCCGTGTCGGGACTCGCGGAGTCGACCTGGACGTTGTGGAACAGGAAAGATCGGAGGTCGAAGGCGTCGACGAACGGGCTCGTCGGCCCACCCATCTCGGCCTCGTACTCGACCACGACCGGGTTCTCCTCGGTCGCGGCCTCGGTCAAAACGGAGGTCTCCGCCTCGGCACCCTCTTCACCTGGCGTGTAGGGGGCGCATGAAGCAGCAGGCTTCGCCGTCTTCTTGCCGCAAGCGCCCTTCTGCTTACCCTTGCCCTTACCACAGCCCTTCTTCTTGCCCTTGCCCGGAGGATCGTTCTTGCCGGGAGGCGAAGGGGGCTTAGCAGATTTCCCGGCACCGCTGGCAGCTTCCTTAACGATCGTGTAGTCGAGTCCCTTGATCGTGTTGTCGACCTGTGGAGCGGTGACGACGCCTTCCGCTGCTTCTGCCCCCACAGCGTTCGCCGAACGTGCATAAGGACCCACGATGACGGAGCCATCCTCGAGTAGAGGCGAGAAGGAGCGAGGGAAGGTCATGCTGAGGACGCCGGTGCCATCCGGTCCTTCGCCGATCACCAGTTCGCCATCCATGGCGTCCGACCAATAGCTAGATCCCACGTTGCATCGATCGAGCAACTTGGCTTGGGGGTTGCCTTGCCAAGTGGTGGGCTGTCCCTGCGCCGTGCCCGGCACGAGGGCAGAGAACCGGAGACACCAGAAGACGCTGCTGGCTACAGAGCCTTCGCCCGGGCTCGCGAAGACGTCATAGATGTAGGCGGGGGCGTTGGTGCCCAGGGGCACCTGTGTCTGAACGTAGACGGTGATGTTCTCCGCATCGTTCGTGAACCAGATCTTCCCGAGGTCGGCAACCGTGCTCGCATCAGCCGGACCCGCGTTGTCGCCGACGAATGGCACCGATTGACCTCCAGCACCACTGCCCGCATTGCCTTGATCGTTGAGGTAGTTGGCGTCATCCCAGGGATCTTCGATCGCGACCTCTGCCGGAGGCGTCATGGGAGCCGCTTGCGCCTTCGCCGGAAGAGCCGAGAACACGCCACCCACGAGCGCTACTGATATCGCCAGGGACCAGAATCGCTTACCCATTTCGATGCTCCTGTGTCAGGCGGAAGCCACTTCACTCCCGCATCTGTCCAGTTCGTTGGGTAGAGATTTCGTCGCTGGTCGTGGGACTCCTGCCCCCCTGGATATCAAAAGGGCCGCCCCGAAGGGCGGCCCGTCCGATATATCCCTTTTGCTTGGTTAGGTGCGCACGGGGGCGGAGACGGCTCCGCTCGTCGGCGACTCCTTGTCGTACATGGCCTCGATGGCGTCGGCGTAGGACTCGTTGATCGTCTTGCGCTTGACCTTCATGGTCGGGGTGATCTCGTTCTCTTCCTGAAGGAAGTCCCGCTCGAGGACGCGGAACTTCTTGATGCCCTCGACCTTGGCGAGACCCTGGTTGAGCTCGTTGATCGCGCCTTCGAGCTCCTTGAGCGTCCGCTCGTGACCCGCAATCTCGGCCAGTCCACCCTCGATCCCCTGCTCCTTGGCCCAAGCAGGTGCCTTCTCCTCGTCCAACGTCAACAGGCAGGTGAGGAACGGACGGCGGTCGCCGATCACGACGACTTGGGACACGATCGGCGCCTTGGACTTGAGCTTGTTCTCGAGCTCCTGCGGGGCGATGTTCTTGCCGCCGGCGGTGATGATCAGGTCCTTCTTGCGATCGGTGATCTTCAGGTAGTTGAACTGATCGAACTCGCCGACGTCGCCCGAGTGCAGCCACCCGTCGGAGTCGATCGCCTCGTTGGTGGCGCCGTCGTCTTTGTAGTAACCCTTCATGACGTTGCCGCCCCGGACCAGGATCTCTCCGTCTTCAGCGAGCTTGCACTCGAGCTCCGGCAACGGCGTGCCCACGGTCCCGATCTGGATCGCGTCCGGCGGGTTCCAGGACGTGGGGCCGTTGTCCTCGGACTGGCCATAGCCCTCGGTGATCTTGATCCCGACGGAGTGGAAGAACCAGATCAGGTCGGGGTTCAGCGGAGCCGCCGCGGACAGGGCAAGCTCGCACTCGTCAAGCCCGAACGCCCCACGGATCTTCGACAGCACGAGCTTGTCGAGAGCCGCGTGCTGGAGCTTCTTGCCGAGGGGGATCTTCGCGTCGGCCAGCTTGCCGCCGCGCTTGACCGCCTCTTGCTCGGCAACGGTGATCTCGCGCCCGAGCATGATCGCTTTGCGAGCGAGCTTCGTCTTGCGGTCGTTCGGATCTGCGGCCGCCATCTTCGCCTGGACGCCCGCGTAGAACTTCTCCCACACGCGCGGGACGCCGAAGAAGTAGGTGGGCTTGCATGCGTTGAGGTCGACCAGCAACGTGTCGATCGACTCGCCGAACCACGTCTGGGTCCCGTAGTAGATCTGCAGCAGGTGGCTGATCATGCGCTCTGCGATGTGCGACAGGGGCAGATACGAAAGTGCTCGTGCATCGTCGGCGCTCGCGATCGGGATGTGCTGCTCGGAATGGGTCGCCGTCCACCAGATGTTTGCGTGCGTGAGCATCACGGCCTTGGGCGGACCGGTGGTCCCCGACGTGTACACGAACGTAGCAAGGTCATCGGGCTTCACCTTCGCAGTGGCATCGGTGTAAGCGGAGTCCTCGACGTCCGACCCTAGGGCGAGGAACTCTTCCCAGGTCATGACGAAGTCCTTGTCGGCATCGCCTTGGTAACCACTGAACACGACGACCTTCTGGAGGTTGGGAACGTCCGAACGCGTCTTGAGGATCTTCTCTAGCTGTTCGGTGGTGTCGACGAAAGCGACCTTGGAGTCCGAGTGGTTCACGATGTAGGCAACCTGTTCGGGCGAGTTCGTGGTGTAGACAGCCGCCGTCGCTCCACCGAGCGCCATCGATGCGACGTCGACGATGTGCCACTCGGGCCGGTTCGCCGACAGCAGCGAGATCTTGTCCCCATGCTGGTATCCGAGCGACAGGAGGCTCTTGGCTGTCTGCTTCACGCTGTCGCCGTAGCCCCGCCAGGTGATGTCCTTCCACTCGCCGGACTCCTTGTAGCGGAGAGCCACCCGATCGGGGTGCTCGGTGATCCGCTCGTGGAAGCGCTCGATGATCGTACTTGCAGCCATCTGTGTTCCCCCCTTGGGAATCGACTCGTGAAAAGGACCGCGCCGTTGCGAGAAGGAGAGTCTAGGGCTTCGCGGCCGAAACGGCCCGAGCCGCAGCGATCCGATCCGCGATCGGGGGGTGGCCGTAGAACATCCACACCGCGGGGGCAGGGGGCCGCAGGTCGGCGATGTTGGACAGCGCCAAGCGCCTGAACGCGTTCACCGCGGGCTCGGGGTCCTCGATGAGCTCGAAGGCGATGGCGTCGGCGCGTGCCTCGAACGAGCGCGAGACGGCATTCGCGATCGGCTGAGTGACGAGCCCCGCGATGAGAGCGAACAGCAGCAGGGCGGGAAGAACACGGAGGTCGGTCAGGGACCCGGCTCCCGCCCAGCGAAGGAGCCCCCCGCCGGTCACGAGCCACGCGAGCAGAGCGAAGCCGGCGAGGAGACCAACGGCCGAGATCGCAAGGTTCTTCACTACGTGGCTCTCGGCTTCATGGCCCAGCTCGTGGGCAACCACGAAGAGGGTCTCGTCTTCGTTGCCCCCGGCGATCAGCGTGTCGTACAAGACGACCTGCTTCGTGGCGCCCAGCCCCGCAACGTAGGCGTTCTCCGCGTTCGACCGCTTGGACGCATCGGCTACCAGCACCTCGTCGACCTCGACCCCTGCCCGTTGAGCGATGGACTCGATGCGGGCGACCAGCGACGCGTCCTCCAGTGGGGTGAAACGGTTGAACAACGGAGCGATGACGACAGGGAACAGGAAGACCAGGACGGCGGTGAGGCCCGCGAACGCCCCCGCCCCCCACAGCCACCACCACCTCGGTTGCCATCTCACGACCGCGAAGAACGCGGTTGCTGCGATCGCCGCGAAGACCAGGGAGAGGCCCACGCCCTTCGCTTGGTCCATCAGCCACGCGGGAACGTCCTGGTTCGAGAGGTGCCACGCCTTCTGGATCGCGTACCCGCGCACGAAACCCATCGGCAGGGCGACGAGAGCGAGAACCACCGCGAGGCCTGCGGCCACGACCGCAGTGCGTGCGGGCCATCCTCCCGGAACCTTCGCCGCCCAGGAGACGAGTTGCCCGATCGGGCCGCCGCGCAGCAACAGCAACGCCACTATCTGAACGAGAAGCGAGAGGCCGAAGGCGAGATAGAGGGGGCCGCGGTAGGCCCCGTGACGCGCGACCTGTGCATCGGTGAATCCATCGTCCGACTCGATCCCGGGCTGAGGAGCCCGCAGGTCATCCGGAGCCCGCGATACGAACGCGACGACGCCGGCGCATAGACAGGAAACGCAGAGTGCGATGAGGACGGCGCGGGTGAAGCTCACCGACAACGTCAGGCGCGCTTGCGACGTCTGAGCGGAGCCACCCACCCGATCTCGGTCGCCAGCTTGTCCAGCGCCGAGAGCTTGCCGGTCTCCGGGTCGAACTCCCATCGAGCCCTGTGCTCGTGCGATCGGTGGGTGAACGAGAAGGACACGACCCAACGGTCGGAACGAGGCTTCTTGACCGAGTCCCACGACGAATCGAACGCGGCCCCCTCGATACGGAGTCCGCGCTCTTTCATGTTCATCGCCACCGCGTCACCGAGCGAGACCCTCGAGGCGCCGCCCCGGGGACGTTCGACGTACGAGCGACGCGCTCTCGTCGCGGTCCCGGCGCGCTCCCACACGATCGGGCCTTCCCACCGCTCGACCCAGGCGGGGTCGACGCCGGCCTTCTTCGCGATCGCGTCGACGCTGCGGCCCTGACGCAAGAGGTTCTGTACCTCGGCGATCGTCAGCTTGCTCTCGACCCGGGCCGGGATCGGTGGAGGCAGTTCGAGTTGGTCCTTCGCACGCAGCGCCGCCTTCCTGGCCGCCTGAGCTTCCTCGAGGGCGCCCACGAGGCCTTCGTCGATCGCAAGGCGGAAGCCCGGGTTCGTCGCACCCGCGTTACGGGCCAACAGCAAGGCGGACCCATCGGGGCTCACCCCGATCGCCTTCAGGGTGGGGGTTCGCTTCCGGGCGTTCTTCTTGGGCTGAGCCACGGGGAAATCGTATGGGTGCCCCGGCGCCGGGCGGGGATTTCGCCTATGGCAACGAAACGCGAAAAAGTTCTATCTGGCGCTTGACAGGGCCCCTGTGGGGGTATTACTATCGAACACACGTTCGTATATAGCACCCTAGATAGACGAGCCCACCGCGCGGGCTGGAGGTCCATCCCATGGACAGAGACCGCTTGCGCGCGACATCTGCTCGAGACCTGACCGACTCCGCCGGCCAGCTCGCCGCGGCCCTGTCGGCGACGCATGCCGCCCTGTTGGAGATCCTCGCGGTCATCGACGAGCGCCAGCTGTGGCGGGCCGACGGGTGCGCTTCGCTGCAGGACTGGGTGTCGTTCCGTTTCGGGGTCGCGCGCAAGACCGCGCACGAGTGGACCGACGCGGCCCGGGCGCTGAGCGAGCTACCGCATCTGGCGGACGCGTTCTCGTCCGGCGAGCTGTCGTGGGACAAGACCAAGGCGGTGGGCGCACTAGCGTCACCCGAGTCGGATGCCGCCTTGGTGGCAGAGGCCAAGGTCACAGACGTCACCCAACTGGATCGGGCCGCACGCAAGGCGAGGGCGGTGTCGCTACAGGAGGCCGACGAGCGCCATAAGGTCCGATTCTTCAAGCTACGACGCAGCATCGCCATGGGCGGGGTGCGCATGTCGGGGTTCGTGCCCGACGTC
>Ga0299913_10002999_pt1 | contig 13597 bp, 15 predicted proteins | sample RVTome_9_FD_201360 | JGI IMG/M metagenome (GOLD analysis project Ga0299913, IMG submission 201360) | Soil microbial communities from uranium-contaminated site in the Upper Colorado River Basin, Wyoming, United States - RVT155D38 (version 2) ... | reverse complement strand
GGTCCGCGCCCGGGGGGCGCGGACCATCTGCCTCGCCGAGGTGGGCGACACCGCGATCGAGCCGTACGCCGACGAGCTGATCCGGCTGCCGCGGGTGCCGGTGCTCCTCCAACCCCTGGTGGCGATCGTGCCGCTGCAGCTGTTCGCCTGCGAGCTCGCCAGCGCGATGGGGCACGACGTCGACCAGCCGCGGAACCTCGCCAAGTCCGTCACGGTCGAGTGACGGGATGGCGGTGACCGAGTGGCCGTGATCGGGGTCGGCATCGACGTGGTCGACATCGACCGGTTCGAGCTCTCCCTCGACCGGACCCCGAGCCTCCGCGAGCGGTTGTTCACCCCGGTCGAGGCGGGCCTGCCGATGGCCTCCCTCGCCGCCCGGTTCGCTGCCAAGGAGGCCCTCGCCAAGGCCCTCGGCGCCCCACACGGCATGGCGTGGCACGACTGCGAGGTGGTCTCCGAGGAGTCCGGCCGGCCGCTCCTGTCCATCCGCGGCACCGTCCGCGCCCGAGCCGACGAGCTCGGTGTCGCCCACCTGCACCTCTCGCTCTCCCACGACGCCGGCATCGCCTCCGCGGTGGTGGTGCTCGAGTCCTGACACCTCCTGCTTACCCTTGGCGCGGTGAGCAGCGAGTCGTTCCGGCGCGGGCTGAGGCTGGGCGCCCCGTTGAGCGCCGTCGGGTTCGTGCTCTCGCTGTCGTTCGGTGTCCTCGCGGTGCAGGCGGGTTTCACCGTGCTGCAGGCGATCGTCACGTCGGCCCTGGTGTTCGCGGGATCCGCGCAGTTCGCCGCGCTCGCGATCGTCAGCGGGGGCGGTGGGATCGGCGCGGCGCTGGGCGCGGCCACCATGATGCACTCGCGCTTCCTGGCGATGGGCGTCGCGCTGGCGCCGTCGCTGCCCGGAGGGCCGCTGCGCCGAGCCGTCGAGGGCCAGGCCGTCATCGACGCCTCGTGGGCGCTGGCCAGCAGGGGAGACGGGACCTTCGACCGGGCGCTGCTGTTCGGCACCACGATCCCTCAGTACGCCTCCTGGGTCGCCGGCACCATCACCGGGGCGCTGCTCGGTGACCTGTTCGGGGACCCCGAGCGGTTCGGCCTCGATGTGCTGTTCCCGACGTTCTTCGTGGGGATCCTGGTCGCCGACCTGCGCCGGCCGCGGGCGCGGGTGGCCGCGCTGGTCGGCGGGGGCATCGCGCTGGCCCTGGTGCCGTTCACGCCCGCCGGGGTCCCGGTGCTGGCCGCGGGCGCAGCCGCGCTCGTGGGCCTCGGTCGATCCGGGCCGACCGGCCATCGACCGGCGGAGGAGGCGGCGGCCGCATGACGCTCGGCGAGGGACAGGTCTGGCTCCTCATCGGGGCCATGGTGCTCATGACGGCCGGCACGAAGGCGATCGGCCCGGCGCTCGTGGGCGGTCGCCCGCTGCCGCGCTGGTTCTCGGGCGTCAGCGCGCTGCTCGCACCGGCGCTGCTGACCGCGCTGGTGGTGACCGCCGTGTTCGCGGACGGCCGCCGTCTGGCCGTCGGAGTCGACACCGTGGCCGTCGCAGTCGGCGTGGTGCTCATGATGTTCCGGGTGCATCTGGTGCTGGCCTGCGTGGTGGCGGTCCTGGTGGCTGCTGGGCTGCGCGCGCTCGGCTGACCTCGACACCACTAGCGTGGACGCCGATGAGATACGCACACACCGTCGAGCAGCTCCGGGAGGCCGAGGCCGCGCTGATGGCCCGGCTTCCGGAGGGCGCGCTGATGCAGCGTGCCGCCCATGGACTGGCGTACGCCGTGCTCGACCTGCTCGGGACGGCGTACGGGAGGCGGGTGCTGCTGCTGGTCGGCTCGGGTGACAACGGCGGGGACGCGTTGTACGCCGGCGTGGTGCTGGCCCGGCGCGGGGTCGCCGTCGAGGCGTGGCCGCTCTCGGACCACGTTCACGAGGCCGGACTGGCGGCGCTCCGCCGCGCCGGCGGCGGGGTGATCGCCGAGGACCCGGCGCGCCCCGACCTGGTGATCGACGGCATCGTCGGCATCGGGGGGCGGCCCGGGCTGCGACCCGAGGCGGAGCGGGCGCTCGAGGCCGTCGCGGGCATCCCCGTCGTGGCCGTGGACACGCCGTCCGGGGTGGACGTCGACACCGGCGAGCTGGACGGGCCGCACGTCACGGCCGCCCTCACGGTCACCTTCGGCACCCACAAGGTCGCCCACCTGGTGGATCCCGCGGCGGCCGCCGCCGGGGCCGTGCACCTGGTCGACATCGGGCTCGACCTGCCGTCGGCGGAGGTCGAGTCGTTGCAGCCAGCGGACGTCGCGGCGCTGGTGCCGCGGCCGGCCCGGGACGCGCACAAGTACACCCGCGGAGTCGTCGGGGTCAGGGCCGGCTCGAGCCAGTACCCGGGCGCCGCGCTGCTCAGCGTGGCCGGGGCTGGATGCGGACTCGCCGGCATGGTCCGGTACGTCGGCGACGAGGCCGTCGCGAGCCGGGTCAGGGAGGTACACCCCGAGGTCGTCGGCGAGGGGAAGGTCCAGGCCTGGGTGGTCGGCTCGGGCAGTGGTGCCGATGCCGCGCGGGCCCTGAAGACCGCACTGGCGGACGACGTACCGCTGGTCGTGGACGCCGACGCGCTGTCCCACGCGGACCGGGTCCGCGGCGTGCCCGCCGTTCTCACCCCGCATGCCGGGGAGCTGGCCCGGATGCTCGGCACCGACCGCGCGCGCGTGGAGGCACGGCCGCTGTGGCACGCCCGCTCCGCGGCCGAGAGGTACGCCGCCACGGTGCTGCTCAAGGGCCGGCACACCCTGGTGGTCCGCCCCGACGGCCGGGTCCGGGTCACCACGACCGGCACGCCCTGGCTGGCCACCGCCGGCGCCGGCGACGTGCTGGGCGGCCTGATCGGCGCGCTGCTGGCCGCCGGGCTGTCGGACTTCGACGCCGCCTCGGCGGGCTCCTGGCTGCACGGCGCCGCCGCGACCCTGGCCGCCCGCCGCGGCCCGCTGGTCGCGAGCGAGGTGGCGAACGCCATCCCACAGGCGGTGCGGCAGGTCCTCGTCGGGACGTGATGGAAGAATCGGCCTTGATGACCACGAACGCGCTGGCCGAGATCGTGGTCGACCTCGCCGCGATCCGGCACAACGTGCGGCTGCTACGGGAGACGACCGGGGTGCAGATGATCGCGGTGGTCAAGGCCGACGGCTACGGCCACGGGATGGTCGAGTCCGCCCGCGCCGCGCGCGCCGCCGGCGCGGAGTGGCTCGCCGTCGCCACCCTCGACGAGGCGCTCGCCCTGCGCCGCGCCGGCGACGAGGGCCGGGTGCTGTGCTGGCTGGACGTCCCCGGTGAGGAGTACGACGACGCCGTCGCCCGGGGCGTCGACGTCACGGCGTACTCCGTCGCCGAGCTCGATGCGATCGCCGCCGCCGCGGCATCCACCGGCATCCCCGCACGGGTGCAGATCAAGGTCGACACGGGCCTCTCCCGTGGCGGGGCGCCGGCTTCCGCGTGGGCCGAGGTGTTCCGGCGCGCCCGGGCCGGCGAAGCGGACGGCAGCTGGCGGGTTACCGGTGTCTGGTCGCACCTCGCGTGCAGCGACGAACCCGACCACCCCGCCAACGACCGCCAGGAGGCCCGCTTCCACGAGGCCCTCGCCGCCGCCGACCAGGCCGGGCTCCGGCCGGAGATCCGACACCTCGCCAACTCCGCGGCCGCCATCCTCCGCCCCAGCTCACGGTTCGACGCCGTCCGCTGCGGCATCGCGATCTACGGCCTCGACCCCGCCCCCGGACACACCCCCGATCTCGGCCTGGTGCCGGCGATGACGGTCCGCACCCGCCTCGCGATGGTGAAGCAGCTGGACGCCGGCGCGTCGGTCTCCTACGGACACACCTGGACCGCCGACCACCCCACGAGCGTCGGCCTGGTCCCGGTCGGGTACGGCGACGGCGTCCCGCGGCACGCCAGCAACGCCGCGGAGGTCGCCGTCGGTGGCAAGCGCCGGCCGATCAGGGGACGGGTCTGCATGGACCAGTTCGTGGTCGACCTCGGCGGCGACCTGCCACCGGAAGGCGCCGAGGTGGTGCTGTTCGGCGCGCCGGTGGACGGCCGACCCACCGCCCAGGACTGGGCCGAGGCGTGCGGCACGATCAACTACGAGATCGTCACCCGGATCGGAGGACGGATGAGCCGGACCTACGTCGACAGCGAGGCCGCGACATGAGCGCCCGGGGCTGGCTCCTCGGCACCGCAGGCGCCGCGCTGGGCCTCGCGGCGGCCGGGTCGGCGGTGGGCGTGGCGCGCCAGCAGCGGGCGATCAGCCGGCGGGCCGGCGCGGAGATCCCGTTCGGCTCGCTCCGTTCTCGATCGCTCACGGTGGTGGCCGACGACGGGCTCGCGCTGCACGTCGAGGTGGACGACGTGCGGGATCCCGATCACCCGCCGAAGCGGCGGTGGGGCAACCGGGCCCCCGACGTGACCCTGGTGTTCGTCCACGGCTACTGCCTGAACCTCGACTGCTGGCACTTCCAGCGGGCCGCCTACCGCGGCCTGGTCCGCTCGGTCTTCTACGACCAGCGCTCGCACGGCCGGTCCGGACGCTCCGACCGGGCGCACGCCACCATCGACCAGCTCGGCCGCGACCTCAAGCAGGTGATCGACCACGTCGCCCACGACAGCCCGGTGGTCCTGGTCGGTCACTCCATGGGCGGGATGTCCATCGTCGCCCTGGCCGAGCAGTTCCCGGAGCTGATCGGCGACCGGGTCATCGGGGTCGGGCTGATCTCGACCACGGCGGGTGGACTCGACCCCAGCCGGATCCTGCTGCCGATGCTGCCGACCCGGCTGACCGGCCGGCTCACGCACCGGGCGGTCTCCACGCTGCACCGCCGGCACCGGACGGTGGATGCCGCCCGTCGTGCGGGCGCCGCGTTCGCGCGGGTCGCCACCGACCGGTTCGCGTTCGGCGACGAGGTTCCGCAGGGCTACCTGGAGTTCGTCGACGAGATGCTCTCGGCCACCCCGTTCGAGGTGGTCGCGGACTTCTTCCCGAGCTTCGGCGACCTGGACAAGTTCGACCACGTCGAGCAGCTCGGCGCGATCCCCGCCTCGGTCATCTGCGGCACCGCCGACAAGCTCACCTCGATCGGCCACTCCCGCAAGCTGCATGAACGGATCCCGGGGTCCCGGCTGCTGGAGTGCGAGAACGCCGGCCACATGGTGATCCTGGAGCGCCACGACCAGGTCAATGCCGAGCTGGACCAGCTGATCACCGCAGCGACCTCGCGAGCCGCCGCCCGGTGAACCTCGAGATCCGAAGGGTCGGGCCCGAGTCGGCCGCGGGAGTCAGGGACGTGGTGCGGGCGGCGTTCGAGGCGCGCCCGCTCCTCGACCCGCCGCCGGCGGCGCTGACCGAGGACGTCGAGGAGCTCGCCGACCTCCTCACCAAGCACGGCGGGCTGCTGGCCTTCCTGCACGGGGAGGCGGTCGGCACCCTGGTGCTCGACCCGATCGGCACCACGATGTATCTGCGCCGGTTCGGGGTCAGCCCGGCCGCGCAGGGGCACGGCATCGCGGCCCGGCTGATCGACGCCGCCGTCGACGCGTCGGACGGCTTCGACGACCTGACCGTGGTGGCCCGCGAGGAGCTGCCCGCGACGATCGGGTTCTGGGAGCGGCGGGGCTTCCGCGAGATCCGGCGGTACTCACCGTTCGTCGAGCTGCGCCGCCCGCTGCGGACCTTCCTCTACGACGTCCCCGACGCCGAGGCGATGCGGGCGCTGGGCGAGTCGCTCGCCGAGCAGCTGCGGCCCGGCGACCTGATCGTGCTCAGCGGTGAGCTCGGCGCCGGCAAGACGACGTTCACGCAGGGGATCGGGGCCGGCCTCGAGGTCCGCGGCGACGTCACCTCCCCGACGTTCGTGATCGCCCGCGAGCATCCACCGACCACCGACCGGCCACCGCTGGTGCACGTCGACGCCTACCGCCTCGGCGGCATCGAGGAGCTCGACGACCTCGACCTGGACACCTCGCTCGACGACGCCGTCACGGTCGTCGAGTGGGGCGAGGGGATCGCCGAGGGGCTGGCCGAGTCGCGCCTGGAGATCCGGATCATCCGGGCCCTCGCCCACCCCGACGAGCACGCCGACCTGGACCCGCGCCGGGTGCTGATGACACCGATCGGGCCGCGGTGGTACGAGATGGAGGTGCCCGACAGCCACCGGCCGCCGCTGGCGGAGAAGGTCAACGAGAACCTGCTGCTCGACTTCCGCCGCTGCGCGGAGCCCGAGCTCGACACCCTGGACCCCGCGATCCCGCTGCGCCAGGCGCTGGTCGTGGCCGAGCACGACGGGCGGGTGCTGCTCGCGCACAACTCCTGGAGCGAGGAGTGGGAGCTGCCGGGAGGGGTGATCGGCGAGGGCGAGCACGCCCGCGACACCGCGCTGCGTGAGTTCCGGGCCGAGACCGGCTCGGATCCCGGGCGCGCGGAGTTCGTCGGGGTCGCCACCATCCAGCTCGGTCACGAGCGCCGGATCGAGTTCATCGCCATCTACCGCGCGGCGCTGGGCGAGGTCGTCGCCTTCGAGGCCAACGACAGCGCCGACAGCCTGGCCTGGTGGGACGTCGTCCAGGAGTTCGCCGCCCTGTCGCCCATCGACGAGCACCTGGCCCGGGTGGCGCTCGGGGAGGCGTGAGCCTCTAGTGGTCATGACCACTAGCCTCGGCTGCGTGCTGCTCGCGTTCGACACCTCCTCACCGACGGTCACCGTCGCGCTGCACGACGGCGCCGACGTCGTCACCGAGCACACGTCCGAGCGCACGATGAAGCACGGCGAGCAGCTCGCGCCGCTGATCGAGGCGGCGCTCTCGGAGGCGGGCGTGGTCCGCCAGGACCTGACCGCGATCGGCGTCGGCGTGGGCCCCGGACCGTTCACGGGACTGCGGGTCGGCCTGGTCACCGCCCGCACGCTTGCCTATGTCCTCGAGGTCCCTGTCTATGGTGTCTGCTCGCTCGACGTGCTCGCCGTCGAGGCGGTCGACAGCGGCGCCGTCTCCGGTGGGTTCTTCGTGGCCACCGATGCCCGGCGCAAGGAGGTCTACCTGGCGGCGTACGACGAGGACGGCCGGCGGCTCGAGGGCCCGATGGTCGACCGCCCCGCGGCGGTGGCCACCACGGAGCCGGTGGTGGGCGAGGGTGCGGTGCTGTACCCGGACGCGTTCCCCCGCCGGGTCGGCCCCACCCGTCCGAGCGCCGGATGGCTGGCCCGAGTCGTCGCCGGCGAGCGTGCCGAGCTCGTCGACCCCGAGCCGCTCTACCTCCGGCGGCCGGACACCGCGACCCCGCGACCGCCAAAGCGGGTCTCGTGATCAGGGACGCCACGACCCGCGACGTCGACGTCATCGCCGGGCTGGAGGCCGAGAGTCTCGGCGCCGACGCCTGGTCGCGCGGCCTCGTCGAGGCCGGGGTGGCCGGCGACCTGCCCACGATCCACTACCTGGTCGCTGAGGACGACGGCCGGGTCACGGCGTACGCCGTCGCCAGCATCGTCGCCGACATCGCCGAGCTCCAGCGGATCGCCGTGAGCCCGGAGGTCCGGCGCCGCGGTCGGGCCACCGCGCTCCTGGAAGCGGTCGTCGACAGGGCGCGCGCCGGTCGGGCCGACCGGCTGTTGCTGGAGGTGCGCGAGACCAACGAGGCGGCCCTCGCCTTCTACGCCGCGAACGGCTTCGTGGAGGTCGACCGGCGGCCCCGCTACTACCGCGACGGCGCGACCGCCGTGGTCATGCGACGCTCACTCGGAGGAGGTGCCTGCGGATGAGCGACCAGCCCCTGGTGCTGGGCATCGAGACGTCCTGCGACGAGACCGGAGTCGGGATCGTCCGCGGACAGGTCCTGCTCGCCGACGCGGTCGCGAGCAGCGTCGACGAGCACGCCCGGTTCGGCGGCGTGGTGCCGGAGGTGGCCAGCCGGGCCCACCTCGAGGCGATGGTGCCCACCCTGGAGCGGGCCTGCGAGACCGCCGGCGTCGCGCTCCACGACGTCGACGCGATCGCGGTCACCAACGGGCCCGGTCTCGCCGGAGCATTGCTGGTGGGGGTGGCGTCGGCCAAGGCGCTGGCGCTCGGCCTCGGGAAGCCCCTGTACGGCGTCAACCACCTGGCCGCGCACGTCGCCGTCGACCAGCTCGAGCACGGCGCACTGCCCGAACCGTGCCTGGCGCTACTGGTGAGCGGCGGCCACTCCAGCCTGCTCCGCGTGGGTGACGTCACCGGCGACGTCGACCCGATGGGCGCCACCATCGACGACGCGGCGGGGGAGGCCTTCGACAAGGTGGCGCGGCTGCTCGGGCTCCCGTTCCCCGGTGGGCCGCACATCGACCGGGTGGCCCGCGACGGCGACGCGGTGTTCATCGACTTCCCGCGCGGGCTGACCAGCCGGCGGGACCTGGAGCGGCACCGGTTCGACTTCTCGTTCTCCGGGCTCAAGACCGCGGTGGCGCGCTGGGTCGAGGCCAGGGAGCGCTCGGGGGAGCCGGTGCCGGTGGCGCACGTCGCGGCCAGCTTCCAGGAGGCGGTCTGCGACGTGCTGGTCCGCAAGGCGCTCGACGCAGCGGTCACAGAGGGCATCGAGGACCTGCTCATCGGCGGTGGGGTGGCGGCGAACTCGCGGCTCCGTGCGATGGCCGAGGACCGCGCCGCCGATCTCGGTGTCCGGGTCCGAGTGCCCCGCCCGGGTCTGTGCACGGACAACGGGGCCATGGTGGCCGCCCTGGGTGCCGAGATGGTCACCCGGGGTCGCCCGGCCTCGTCGCTGGGCCTGCCGGCCGACTCGAGCCTGCCGGTCACCAGCGTGCTGGCCGGTTAGCGGGGGATCCTCGGCGGCGCGGGGGTTTCGAGACGGCCCACGCAGCCCGCCGCTGGCGCGTCGGTCTGCGTCGGGCATCCTCAACCTTCGCCGCTGATCCAACCGGAGCAAGCTCCGGTTGGGGCGGCTCAGTCGATGACGTCGGGCGCCGCGCCCTCGTCGTCGATCCAGTCCTCGCCGTCGTCGAACAGGTCGCGAGGGGACTGCTTCTCCTCCTCGTCCTTCTTGCCCCGGCCCCGGCCGGTGCCGATGCCGCCCGTGCCGGCGCGGGCGCCGCGCCCGGTGCCCTTGCCGCCGGCGGCGCCTCGACCCCCGCGGGTGCCGATGCCTCCTGCGCCGGCGCCGCCGCGTCCGGAGGCCGCACCACCGCGGGCGACCGGGCTGCCGGGGGCGATCGCGCCGCGGCCCAGGGCACCGCTCGCGCCGTACCGTCCGGTGCTCCCGATCGGGCGTGCTCCGGTGGAGCTCAGCGCGCTCGGCAGCACCGGGCCGCCGCGCAGCCCGCGGAGCGCGAGCGCGCCGCCACCGGCGCCGACGGCGAGCCCGCCGAGGGTTCCGGTGCTCAGGCCGCCGCCGTCGGTGCCGTGGTCGGTGTAGATCTCGGGGGTGTCATCCGAGTCCTCGCCGTCGTCCCCGCGGTCGTCGCCCGAGTCGTCGTCCCCGTGGTCGTCGTCGCGCGGGATGTCGTCCCTCGGGTCATCATCGCCCGGGTCGTCGTCGTCCCTCGGGATGTCGTCGCGCGGGTCGTCCGGGTCGTCTCGGGGGCCCTGCGGGGTGCCCGGCGTGGTGGGGATCCCGCGGCGATCGCCGCCGGGGCCGCCGTCGTCCTTGGGTGGCACCGGGTCGGGCTCGCCGTGGATGCTCTTCATCACCGCGGCGGACGCGTCGAACGTGTCGTCCATGTGCCGGGCCCAGTACTCGGTGGTCTTCTCCCGGGCCGCGTAGGTGTCGTTGTACTTGGTGATCGCGGCCTGGTGCGCGGCCTGCTCCTCCAGCTCCTTGGGCTCGAGCGGGCCGACCGGCCGCTGGTAGGTGCCCGGATGGTCGATCGCGGGGTGCTCCAGGTCGAGCTTCTCCTTGCCCTTCTTGGCCTGACGGATGGCCGTGGCGGCCTTCCGCAGCGCGCCCTCGCCCTTCAGGAGCTCCTGGGCGCGCTCCGTGATCGACTCGGCCGTCTTGGTGAAGGCGACGCCCATCGCGGGTCCGGTCTCGCCACCGATCTGCTCGTCGCGGGCCGCCGCCGTCATGATCGAGCGCGCGACGCCTCGGAGCAGGTAGGCGCAGCGCTCCCACTCGTCAGCACCCGCGGCGACCTCGCCGGGCTCGGCTCCCTCGAGGCTGGTCAGCAGTCGCGCTTCGTTGGGTCCCTGTGCCATCAGTTGTCTCCCGGGATCGTGCACTGCGGGTCGTTCTGGAACGTCGGTGTCGCGCAGGCCTCGGACTGGGACACCGTCGGGACGATGCCGTCGACCTTGCCGGTGGTCCGGGTGCTGGCGTCGGCGCTGTCCCCGTCGATGAAGTCGATGTCGTCGTGGAACTTCTGCACGTTGGCCTGGTAGCCGCGCAGTCCGAGCACCATCTGCTCCATGGCCCGCACGACGTGCTGGTGCGCGAGCCGGGTGTGGTGGTCGAGATTGCCCCCCGACCAGGAGCCGCCGAGGGCGGTGCCGCTGAAGCCCTTCAGCTTCCCGTCGTGCAGATCGGCGGCGCTCATCTCCAGGATGTCGACGATGTCCTTGATCGTCTGCTCCTCGACGTTCAGATCCTTGAGGGTTCCGGCGATCGCGCCGATGGAGGGAAGCATGGTGGCGAGCTCCTGAGTTCCGAGAGGGCCTGGACGGGTCGTCTCCTACCCGGTCATATGCTCGCCAAACCACCGGAGGTACGTCAAAGCCGCACCCTGGAACCTCATGGGTAGGGTCGTCCCCGACGACGTTCGGACACGACGACGGGAGCACCATGTCCCACCTCCGACGCCGCCTCTCGGGAAGCCTGTCGGTCCGGGTCGTGGTGCTGAGCCTGAGCGCGGGTCTGCTCCTCGCCGGCTGCTCCGATGACGATGATCCCGGCGGCACCCCGCAGACCCCGGACGCGTCGTCCGAGGCGACGTCGTCCGCGACCGACGACCCCAGCCCCACCGAGTCCGGGCCGACCGACGACCCCTCGGTCCAGCCGGCCACCGGTCCCGTGCTCGCCCCGGAGACCGGAGGCATCCGCCTGCGGCTGCCCGAGGAATGGACCCTGGACGAGAACCAGGCGAACTTCCTCGTCAACGGCTCCGGCCCGCGTGGGAACGGCCGGATCTTCGTGGACAGCTTCCCGGCGCTGGACCCCGACTCGGGCCTGAGGCTGCTGGCCCGAGTCAGCGCCGACAGCGGCGGCTACCCACCCGGCTCGATCCAGCCGAACACCACGGTGGGCGGAGTGCCCGCCTATCACCTGGCGGGCACGGTCGGGACGGATCCCACCGAGGAGTTCGGGGCGATCCGGAACGGCGACATCCTGACGATCTCCTTCGAGCTCCGAGGCATTCCCGAGGGCGAGCGTCAGCCCCTCATCGACTCGGTCCTCGCCACCGTCGAGTGGCTCTGAGCGGGCTCAGGCGCCGCCCAGGAGCGTGTACGCCGGGGTGACGTCGCCTCCCTTGGGGTTCGGCCCGACCAGCCGCTCGACGTCCCCGTCGACCCCCAGCCGGTAGATGCTCCACCCCTCGGGGCCGTAGACCGTGGCGAGCAGGTGCTCGGCGTCCTGCCAGGCGGTCTGGCGGACGAAGCTCTCCGGCTGCTGGAGCCGGGCCACCTCATCGCCGGTCGCGGCGTCCAGGATCGCCGCGTAGCCGTTGCCGACACCGTCGAGGTAGGCGTGCGTGGCGTCGACGTACTTCGACCCCGGCGAGAAGTCGTAGAGGTAGGACTCGCACGTCTCCCACACGTAGTCGCCGGCGTTCTCGTCGTAGACCCCGCCGCACGAGCCGGTGTCGGTGGAGTCGTTCTGGACGGTGACCAGGCCGGCCCCGTCGGCGTCGTTGACCTTGATCGCGCCGGGTACGGCGACCTCGGCTCCGCCCTTGGCGTCGACGACCGTCGGCGCGCCGCCGGCGCCGTCGTTGACGTACACCCGGCACGTGTCGGCACCAGCGCCGCAGCCGGTGACCGCGGCCAGGAACGAGTTCGGGCCGAGGTCGGTGGAGACTGCGGCCTCGTAGCCCTCTCCACGCGTCGCCAGGGTGCCGTCGGGTTCGAGGTAGGCGGCGGCGGTGCCGTCATCGTTGGTGACCGGACCCGACTGGATCTCCACCGTCTCGGTCGCGGTGCCGGACTCGTCGATCACGTCGAGGTAGTCCAGTCCGGTGTCGTCGTCGTTGCGGACCGCCAGCACGGCGTCGCCGAGGAGGGTGGCTCCGTAGTAGCTCTCCTGGAGCTTGACGGTGGACCCGTCGGCGAGATGCAGTGTGCTGCCCTCGAGGTAGCCGAACCCGGGCGCGCCGGGATCGGTCACGGTCGGGTTCGGGGTGCGGTCCGCGGGGCCGGGCCCGCTGTTGTTGTCGGTGAGGCCCTGCCCGGCGAACACGGCGACCGGGATGATCACGGCCGCGGCGGCCAGGATGCCGCCCGCGGCGGCGACCCGCCGGGTGCGGCGGATCTTCATGGCCCTGCCCTTCACGTGGTCGAGGGTCAGCGGGGCTTCGTGGAGGTCCCGGACCCGCTGGTCGAAGGTGCGACTCATCTCGGTCTCCCAGGGGTCGGTGTGGTTGTTCATCGGTCCTCCTCCCGGTGGCCGGGGTGCAGGTCGGCAGGCACACGCTCACGAAGTGAGGCGAGGGCGCGGCTGCACTGTGACTTGACGGTGCCGATCGAGATGCCGAGCACGTCGGCGGTCTCGGCCTCGGTCAGCTGTTCGTAGTAGCGGAGCACGACGACGGCCCTCGCCTTCGGCGGCAGTGTCTGGACGACCTCCCACAGAGCGGCGCCGAGGCCCTCGTCGTAGGCGTCGTGGTGCGGATCGCCCTCGGGCAGCCGCTCGGCGGCGTACTCGCGCTTCTTCCAGCCGCGGCGCCACAGCGAGTTGTTCTCGTTGACCATGATCCGCCGCACGTAGGCGTCGACGGCGTTGCGGTCGTTGACCTTGTCCCAGGCCAGATAGAGCTTGGCCAGGGCGGTCTGCAGGATGTCCTCGGCGTGGCTACGGTCGCCGGTGAGCAGGTACGCCGTGCGCAGCAGGCTGGGCTGCCGCGCCTGCAGGTACGCCGTGAACTCGGCGTCGCGGTCAACCGCGCGACTCCTCATACCGACCCCCGTCCGGGGTCTCTGCCCCGCCGCCAGCTGCATCATCGCCGTCCGTCCCTGCCGTCGTCTCGTGTTTCCTGAGACCAAGACGCAAACGGGGTCCGGATGGTTGCAATCAGCCCGTGCCGAGGATGCGGGCCTTCTCCGCCTGGAACTCGGCGTCGGTGAGGGCGGCGCTCGCCTTCAGGGCGGCGAGGCGCTCGACGGCGCCGACCCGGTCGTCCGCCGGCTGGCCCTGCTGGGCCTGGGCCGCGGCGCCGACATCCCAGTCGGGGATCTCGTCCCACAGGATCTTGAACTTCGTCGGGTCCGTGGTTTCTCGGATTGTGCCGCACCGTTCGCTGGTTCAGGGGGGATTCAGCCCAGCCGCGCGACAATCGACGGATGCGGGTGCTCGTGGTCGACGACGAGGTGCGGCTCGCCCGGGCGCTGCGTGCCGGCCTGGAGGCGGAGGGCTTCGCCGTCGACGTCG
>Ga0299913_10002998_pt1 | contig 13598 bp, 11 predicted proteins | sample RVTome_9_FD_201360 | JGI IMG/M metagenome (GOLD analysis project Ga0299913, IMG submission 201360) | Soil microbial communities from uranium-contaminated site in the Upper Colorado River Basin, Wyoming, United States - RVT155D38 (version 2) ... | reverse complement strand
CTCGACGACATCACCAACATCGCCGCCGCACTACGCCACAACGCCCGCAAAAACCGCCGCGTCCTCAAACGACTGGGACTCCCACCAGCATAAACACACCATCACCGACTTTGCCGTGCCCGTGCCGTCGTGCCGACGTCAACCCTGGTCTTCCTACTTCTGCTCGCAGTCGCGCTGTGGGCATGGGCGGCGCTCGTGCCGTGCTCTCTGGCGACGTTTCAGCCGAAAGCCCGACTGGCGAGCCAGATCTCAGGAGTCGACGGCTATCGACGACTTGTTGCCGCCCTGCCCGGGCTGGCGGGCGTACGGGTCATGGAGAAGAACGAAAATGCGGTCCTGCTCTCCGCCATGCCGACGCCTCGATCCATCGACCGCGGTTGGGGAATGTTCGTCGTGGTCACGCTTGCAGCCGACGGAAACATCATACTCCTGGGTCGGCGCAAGCTGCCGATCCCCGGCAGCTCCCTGGACGCCTCGCTCGCCCAGATCGAGCGAGAAGCTCGTCAGTGCGCGAGCGCGCCGGCATGAGCGCTGGACGCGAACGTGAGACCGCCGAGCTTCGTGCCGGCGACCTCAGTCGGCGTCCCACCCGGCGTGGTCGAACCCGTAGGCGCGGCAAGCGTCGGCGCCGGTGCCATCGATGGGCTCCGCTTCTGCTCGGACGACGAGCTCGCCATCGACGTTGAACAGCGACAGGAGCACCATCAGCGGTGCCGCGCCCGCGCCGTCGACGCGCAGCTCGATGCTGGACCGGCCGTTGCCGAACTGGCTCGCCACGATGGACCCGCCCGACCAGGCGGCGTTCCGGGCGGCGGTGTGACCGAACAGGATCATCCTGCTCAGCTGGCCGACCTGGCGGAGGTCGAGCGCCAATGCCCGGCGCTGCCCAGGCAAGATCGTGGCCAGCGGCCACCCAGTGCCGTCCGGCTTTGCCGGCGCGTTGCTGCTCAGCGTCCCGGACCGCCGGTTGACCAGGGCGTACGCGCAGCCGAGGTGTTGTGTGGCCGCCGGTCCCCGCACGGCGAACACCAGCGAGCCCACGCCGCTCTGCACCCGGGTGAGCGTCACCGTCGGTCGGGACGGGCACAGCAGCACCCGTTCGGGGGACCCCACCCTGCCGCCCTGGCCGGTTCGACGTGGACTCGGTAGGGCCTGCTGCTTCGTCGCCCGTGGGGCGCCGGTCGAGAGGTCGAGCTCGGTCGCGGACGGCACCGGCACCCGGGTTGGCCTGGCCGCCCGCCGGCGGAGAAAGGTCAGGTCGTGCCGCAGAGGCGCCAGCTCGGGCCGGGTGTGGTCGAGGTTCACATCGGCACCCCGTAGTCTTCGGCGAGCCCCACGATGCCGGTCCGATACGACTCGCCGATCACGCGGAACTTCCAGCCGTTGCTGTGCCGGTACACCTCGCCGAGGGCCATCGCCGATTCGCCCGACACCGCCGTCGCCATGTTCTCCGACCGCACAAGCTCCCGGTTGTTCGCCGGATCGAGCACGCGCACGACGAGGTCGCGCAACTGTCCCAGGCCGCGAGCCGTTCCCGGCGCCTGGTTGATGTAGATCGCGACCACGATCCGGCTGACCTCCGCCGGCACCGCGGCGAACTCGACCTCGACCTGCTCGGCGTCATCGTCGAGGGCCTCAGTCAGCTGCCGCACCGACATACTCGGTTCGGACAGTTGATTGAAGAACACGAAGTGCTCCTCGGACAGTGCCTTCCCGTCCGCGGAGCACAGAATCGTCGCGAGAACGAGGTTGTCCGCGAGGCCCTTTTCCGCGCCGGTGCTCCATCGCACGCCGAGCACCAGGCCCTTGAGGCCGGGGATCTCGCGCGTCAGGTTCGCGTTGGCGCCACGTTTCATCACGCTCATGTGATGTCCAGGTCCGACCGGGAGAACTTGGTTTCCAGGAATCTGCGGTGGACGCTCATCGCGTCCCGATCACGTTCGCGCAGCGCGGCCAGTTGCTCCTCGGCCGCCCCAAGCAGGATCTCGAGTTGGTCCTGGAGCTCATCGTCCGCGGTCCGGTCGTCGCCTTGCGCCAGGTAGTTCCTGATCGCCGTCGGCAGGTAGTCGTCGACGAACCGCTCGATCCCAACGAGCGTGCGGACATCCAGCTCACGCGTCTCGTCCGAACCCAGTGCCGCGCACAGGACGTCGACGACCTCGTGAGCGGCTACGACCGACCGAACCGGCAGCTGACCCGCATTGCGGTTGACCAGGCGCCTGCACTCCTGTAGCCGCGCGCTGAGGTCGGGCACCTGGTCCGTCGGCTCCGGCGCGGCCAGCCTGGCGCCGCGACGGAGCCGGCTCATGCCGGGTTGCGGCCTTCCGCGCGCCGGGTGCGTTCGAGATACGGCTGCGCGCGTTCGAGTTGACCCTCGAGGGCGATCACGGTCTCCTCCATCGCATCCGTGGCCTGGAGACGGAAGGTGTCGAGGGCGTCCATCGTGGCGAACACGTTGTCGAACGCGGCCTGCAGCCGGGCGACGTCCACGGTCGACGAGGCGGCCTGCTGGTTGATCTCCCCGGCCTGGATCCGCAGCTGCACTGACGTGGCTTCAATGAGACCCGATGTCGTCTCGTTCAAGGCCGTGATCTGCTCGAGCACGAGACGTTGCCGTGACAGTGCCTGCGACACGATCACCGCGGTTCGCAGGGCGGCGATTGTGGTGACCTGCGCACGGTCGACGCCCCGGATCAGCTCCAGGTTGTTGCGGCGGATGAGGTCGAGCGCCAGGTAGCCCTGCACCGCCACCGTCATCTGGGTCATGATGTCCTGGCGGCGCTGCCGGATGGGAAACAGTGCGTCGGCATGGAGGGTGTCGGCCTGTTTCGTGTTCCCGACGAGCCGCAATTCGGCGATCCGCTCCGTCACTTCGTCGTCGAGCGCCGCGGCGAGCTGGCTGTATTCGGTGAGCTTACCCAGCGTCGACCACAGGTTCGCCTTCTCCGCCTCGATGCTCGCATTGTCCTTGCGAAGGTCGTCCTGTCCCGCCTCCAGGGACCGGATGATCGCGTTGAGATGTGCCTGCGCCGACTGATACTTGGCGAAGTAGCGCTCCGCCTTGCGACCACCCGGGAGGAACTTCAGCAGTCTGCGCGCGCCCTGCAGGTCGGCCCGGCTCGGATCCAGGTCGGTGATGGTCGCTCGCAGGTCGATCAGCGTGTCGGACACCTGGTTCTGTACGTCCGCACCCGGCCGGTTCTTGGCCCTGCCGAGCGCGGCGGCCGGCCGGTCCAGCATCCGGCTGGACATGCTGGCCGCGCTGCGCATCTCCCGGTCGCCCATCGCGGCGATGCTGTTCACCTTCTCGGTGAACGCGGGAGAGTTCACGTCCATGGCCGCCAGCTCGGTGGCGAACGCCCTGGCCTTCGCCCGAAGTTCGGTCTGCCTGGCCGGGTCGAGCGGGATGGCACCAGTGACCTCGTCGTCGGAGACGACCTGCACCGGCGTTGGCGGGCTGAGCACGAGCGAGTTGCCGGCCCCCACGGGCGGCGCGAGCGTGCTGCTGGTGGATTCGGACATAGCCTGCGCCTCCTGCCGCCGGGCCTACAGGTGCGGTCCGATGGCCGGCAGCAGGTCGCGGAAGGTTCGGCCGAACGTCGCCGCTCCGATGGCGGTCATCGTCCAGCCGCCGTCGCCGTCGCGGGTGACCTTCGCCATGACCTGTGCGGTGTGCCGACCGGTCTCCGCAAGAGAGAACAGGGCGACTTCGGACTCGGTGGTCTCGTCGATAAGCCGGCAGAACGAGTTCTCGATCTGCGAGAAGTCCTGGCCGGTGAACGAGTTGACGGTGAAGACGATCGTGCTGACGGCGGCGGACACCCTGGCCAGGTCCACCCTGATCGACTCGTCGTCGCCGTCCCCGTGGCCGGTTCGGTTGTCACCGGTGTGGCGGACGGCGCCGTCCCGGCTGGTGAGCTGCCGGAACCAGACCTGGTCGACGAGCCCACCGCTGTTGTCGAACAGCAGCGCCGAGGCGTCCAGGTCGATCGACTGTTGCCTGGTGCCGAACAGGCCGCGCTTGGGGGCCGCGTCCCACCCGAGTCCCATCCGGACGTGGGTGAGGGTCCCGCCGCCCCGCTTGCTGAGCGAGACCCGCTGGCCCTTTGTCAGAGTGACGGACATGGTGTTCCTCCTGCTGGTTCGATTGGTGTCCGGCGTGATTGCGCCGGCCGGAGAATTCGTGTCGCACGGCGACCTCAGGTGACAAGGGAGTCGGCGGGGTGCTCGCTGCGGAGCAGGGACTCGCGGCGGTTGCGGTTGATGCTCGACAGCAGCGCGGCACCGATGAACCCGACCCCGACCAGACCGGTGATCACCTGTGGAATTTCGTGACGCATGGTCAGGAGCAGCAGGACCGCCAGGGCTCCGATCGCCCACTGTGCTCCGTGCTCCATGTAGACGTACTGCTTGAGTGATCCGCGCCGAACCAGGTGGACGGTCAGCGAGCGCACGTACAGTGCGCCGACTCCCAGGCCTATCGCGATCACCAAGGGGTCAGAGGTGATCGCGAAGGCACCGATCACTCCATCGAAGCTGAACGTGGCGTCGATCACCTCGAGGTAGAGGAAGAGCGCGAACGCCGCCTTGCCGACAGCGCCGGCGGCGCCGCCGACCGCGCCGCCCGGCGTGTCGGGCTCGCTGACCAGGCGCGAGCTCGCCGCCTTGATGACGGTGTGGACGGCGATGCCGAGCAGACCGGCGATGACCACCGCCCATGCCTTGTCCGCTGGCGCCAACAGGCCGGTGACCAGGGCGAGGATCCCGCATGCGACAAGCACCGGAAGGTGTGCGATGTGTCCGGCCCTGGCCAACGGCCGCTCAACCCACGACAACCACGTCACGTCGCGTGGGGTCAGAAAGTGGGTCACAAACAGCAGCAGCAGGAACATGCCGCCGAAGGCGGCGATCGTGACGTGCGCCTCGTGCATGACGTTCGCGTACGAGCCGGTGTCGTGGATCCCCCCGCCCGCTATGGCGAGTTCCCACGCCGCAATCGGTGACATGCCGGCAGTGGCGCTCACGATCAGGACAGGGAACACGATTCGCATTCCCAGTACCGCGATCAGCAGGCCCAGGGTGAGAAACAGCTGCTGCCAGTGCGGAGCCATCCGGCCGAGCACCCCCGCGTTGACGACCGCGTTGTCGAAGGAAAGGGACACCTCCAGGACGATCAGCACAGCAGTCACCGCCACAGCGGCCGCACCGCCATAGAGAAAGGCTGCCACCAGGCACGCCCCAGTGGCGCTGAATGTCCAACCGAACGTCCTGACAAGCATTCCGCCTCGCATCCATAGGAGGAGTGTTCCTTCCCCGGTTCGGTGTGCTGCTACGCCGTTCCGGCGTCAGGCCACGTCGATGCCGAAGTCTTTGGCGATGCCGGTAAGCCCGGAGGAATAACCCTGGCCGACCGCGCGGAACTTCCACTCCCCGCTGTTGCGATAGAGCTCACCGAAGATCATCGCTGTTTCGGTGGAGGCGTCCTCCGACAGGTCGTAGCGGGCCAGTTCCTGACCGTCCGAGCTGTTGACGACGCGGATGAAGGCGTTGCGGACCTGACCAAAGGCCTGGCCGCGTCGCTCAGCCTCGTAAATGGACACCGGAAAGACGATCCGCTCGATGCCGTCGGGAATCTTGCCCAGATCGATGTCGATCTGCTCGTCATCGCCGTCACCGTCGCCTGTCAGGTTGTCGCCCTTGTGCTTGATCGAGCCGTCCGGACTGGTGAGATTGTTGAAATAGACGAAGTGCTTGTCGGAGAACACAGTCCCGTCGCTGCCGACCGCGATGGCGCTTGCATCGAGGTCGAAGCTGTCGCCGCTGGTGGTGCGCTCGTCCCAGCCCAGCCCCACGGTCATCGTGAGCAGCCCGGGCGCAGACTTGGTCAGCGAAACATTGGCACCCTTGGTCAGTGTGATGGTCATCCGATGGTCCTCCAATCGTTCGGCACCGCTGAATGGTTCTTTGCGGTTCCTGCCTGGTGAGCTTTCTTGGTTGGTCGTCCGGCATCCGGTCGTCGCCACTGTAGGGGCGCACGTTACCAAATAGTCGATCCGCTGTACTGATTGTCCACTTCGGTGAAGTTATTGACACGGCCGGTCCTTGAAGGTGTCAAATCCAGGGCATTGCGAGCTGCCGCTGGAAAGCTGTTTGGCCGGGCTGATATGTATTCGAGCGGTGCCGGGTCGGCACTGACCACGAGCGGCGGAAGTGCCGCGCTCATGGACCGCCCCGATGAGGACGAGATGGCGACCGAGTTCAGCCCATACTTTCTGCATCATGAGCCGGGTGGCGCGGTCTTCGACGTGTTCCTCAGCTTCACCCGGGCCACTCCGGGATCGATCGACCAGGTTGAGTCGATCAGGAAGGCGTTAGCAGGCCGTGGCCTGAAGGTCTTCATGGACACCGGGATCGACGAGTTCGCCGGAATTACCTCGTCGTTGTTGCGCGCACTGGCGGGCTCCACGGTCCTGCTTGCGCACTACTCGCGCCAGTACCCCACCCGATACGCGTGCCAGTGGGAGCTCACCGCGGCCTTCCTCGCCGCCCAGCGGCTGGGGCATCCCTGTGACCGGGTACTGGCAATCAACACGGAGGGGCCCGAGCGCACCGATCACCTGATGCCGATCGAACTCGCGGACGCGCGGTTCTTCGACGCGCTGCAGACGTCGGCCGACTACGAGAGGTTGGCCGCACGCGTCGAATCGGTGGTGCGCCACGCCAGTGGTCCGCTCGGAGCCGCCCCGCCGTCGGACACCTCCACGCTGCCGGAGCAGGTCCAGAAGCCACGGCGTTTCGTCGGCCGCTACCGCGAGCTCTGGTCGCTGCACAGCGGGCTTCGGTCGATGGACTTCACCGGCGTCAGCAGGCCGGGCTCGCGTCCGGCGGTGTGGGTGTCCGGGCTGGTCGGCATTGGCAAGACGACGCTCGTGGCGCAGTACGCGTTCCTCTTCCGCGATGCGTACCCGGGTGGCGTCTTCTGGATCGGCCCGCTGGGTGGGCGGGCGAGGCACGGTGACGCCGCCGGCGTCCTCGCGCAGTACGCCGACGAGCTGCGCGACATCGCGGGTGACCTGCTGGGCCCGGCCGCCCTGGGCGTGCCGCCGGACCGGCTCGCCGCCACGGTCGCCCGGCACCTCGATCGCGAGGGCCGCCGCACGCTGTGGATCGTCGAGGACATGCCCACCGGCCTGCCGAACCCGGTGCTGGAGCGGCTGCTGGTGCCGTCCGACAACGCCCGCACGGTGCTCACGTCCGCCGTGCCCGCGCCCGACTGGGACGCGACGCCGCTCGAACTGGCAGGTCTGGATCACGAGGACGCGCTCCTGCTGTTCTCCGAGGTGCTGCCGTTGTCCACCAGGGCCGAACGCGACGCGGTCCGCGCGCTGGTCGACCGCTGCGGCGGTCACCCCACGGTCCTCAGGGCGGTCGCCCATGCCGCGCGGGTGCGGCGCGGACTCGATCCCCAAGGAGGCCTCGACGCCTACGTGTCGGCGGCATCGGCCGATGTCGTCAACGCCGTCCGGGACGACCTGCGCGTGCTCGAACCGGACGCCATGACGATCCTCACGACGGCGTCCGTCCTGGCGCCCGGACCCTTCCCGCCGGAGCTCGTGCTGGGCGCGGCCGCCGAGGCCGACCCGCGCCGCCGGATCGGTGCAGCCGCCGATCGGCTTGTCGAGGCCGGGCTGCTCCGGCCCGTCGGCGCAGAGTGGCAGGTTTCACCCACGGTGGTCGAGGCTGTCCGGGCTGCCACGCCCGCCGCGGTGTTGACCGACGAGGCGCGCCGGGTGGCCGAGGAACTGCTGGGGATGCTCGCCGCCCCGGAGGCGGGGTCGCCTCGGCTCGTGGCGCACTCGCAGCGCCTGGGCGAGCGCCTCGACGTGCCGAAAGATGTCCGCCTGGCGTTGCTGCGCAGGATCGGCGCCTATCACGAGGCTCGTGGCAACCCCGGGGCCGCCGCGGCGGCTCTCGATGCCCTACTGGAACTCTCGCGCTGCTCCGTGACCGACCTGCTGGCGGCCGCTCGGGCCCATCTCGCCTGTGGCAAGTACGTGCACGCCGACGAGCTGGCCGAATCGGCCCTCGTGCTGGCCGACGCCACCGACGACCACCGCGCCCGCTACCGGGCCGGTCTCGTCGCGGCACAGGCGCTGGACCGCAGCGGCCGCTACGCGCAGGCGGACGCCACCTTCTGGCGCACGGCCATGACCGACGAACCGCCATCGTGGCTTGACCCGGTCGAGCGTTTCGCCGCAAGACTTGCTGCGGTGACCGCGATGCGGCTGCGCGGGGACCTGCGTGCCGCCGCCGCGAAGGCCGAAGCCCTGGTCGCAGAGGTCCGCAGTGAGCAGGCGGGTGACGTGGGGCTTGCGGCGCGGCTCGAACTGGCCCGGCTGCTGCAGTTGACGGGCAATGCGCGGAGGGCGCGGGAGCTGGCCGGAGACGTCCTCGCCCACTACCGGAACGCGAACATGCTCGGGCACCCTTACCTGGCTGAGGCCGAGCTGGTGTCGGCCGACGCCTGGCTGACCCTGGACCTCATCGACCGGGACAGCAAGGAGAAGAACTGGCGCGAGTCGGAGCGGAACCTGCGCAGGCTGGCCGACGACTACGCCGACCGGCTCGGCCCCGACAACGCCCTGGCCCTGGCCGCTCGGGTGGCCGCCGACCGCGCGTTGATCAGCCTCGGCCAGCCCGACCGCGCCTTCACCGCGCTGGCTGAAACGGAACGGCTAATCAAGCAGCACCTCGGCGACGACCATCCGTTGCTGTTCCGTACCAGGCATGCGGTGGGCCTGGGGCACGGCCAGCGCAAGGAGTACCCGCGCGAGGCCGAGATCCTCCAGAAGCTGGTCGACGCGCAGACGGCCACCCTCGGCGGCAAGCATCCCGACACCATCGAAAGCACGCTCGACCTCGGGGTTGCGCTCGCCATGACCGGTGACACCGCGAGGGCCCGCCTGCTGGTCGACCACGCTGCACAGGCATTGCCCGGCAGCGTCGGTCCCCTGACGGAGCTCTCGGTGAGGGCCAGGGTGGCGCAAGGCATCGTCCGGCTGCCGCACTGGGCGCTCGTCGCCTTCGACCGTGTCGACAAGTACCACCGCCAACGGAAGGGGTCGGTGTCATGACCCGCGCCCTGGGAAGCAAGTACCGGTTGGGCGACGTGCTCGGCTCCGGAGCGATGGGGGAGGTGTACTCCGGGGTCGACGACGAGCAGCACGAGTTCGCGTTCAAGTTGCTTCGACCCGCACTGGTCGGCAATCAGGAGATCGTGGCGCGCTTCCTGCGCGAACACACGATCCTCACCGGGCTGCGGCACCCGAACCTCGTTCCCGTGCACGACCTGGTCGCCGAGGGCAACACCGTCGCGATAGTGATGGCCCTGGTGCGAGGCGGCGATCTGCGCGCACTGCTGGCCGAGTCCGGCCCGCTGCTGCCAGTGGAGGTGGCGAGGATCGGCGCCGCGATCGCCCGTGCGCTGGCGGCCGTCCACGCCGCGTCGATCGTGCACGGCGACGTGAAGCCGGAGAACGTCCTGATGGACGAGGCCGAATCGCCACGGACGCCACGGCTGACCGACTTCGGCCTGGCGCGCCTGGTGGGTGAATCGGGAGGCGCGACCGTCGCCTGCACGCCGCAGTACGCCTCTCCCGAGGTGGCAGAGGGAGCTCCCCCGACCGCCAAGTCGGACCTCTACTCGCTCGGCGTCATGCTCTACGAGATGTCCTGCGGCGTGCCACCGTTCGTCGGTGACTCGCCCGCCACGGTGTTGAAGCAGCACGTGGAGCGTCCGCCGGCGCGGCCGGGCGGCATGCCGGACCCGCTGTGGGAACTCACGAACTGGCTGCTGAAGAAGGGGCCGAGGGCGCGGCCGCAGTCCGCACACCGGGTCGCGGCCATGCTGGAGGAGCTGGCAACCCGGCTGGCCGGCCAGCCGGCCGCTCCGAGACTGACGACGCCACCCGTGACCGACCGCGCTCCGGCGAACTCGACCGCGACGACCCAGCTCAGCCTCGGCCGGACCACCCCGCGTGCCCCGAAGGCCAGCCCAGGCCGGGTCGCGGCCAGGCCGGCACCGCCGCCTCCTCCCCTGCCTGTCGCGCGCCGGAGGAAGCGCCGGTGGCCCCGCAGGCTCGTGATCGTCGCGTTGCTGGTCGGAGCGGCCGGGGCAGCCGTGACCATCAGCCGTCCCGGCGAGCCCACGGACGGAGCCGCCAGCCCGGCGTCGACTACGTCCGAGGCAGCCGCCGCATCGCGGACGACGGCATCGGCTCCGGTCGCCACGGTGATGCCGGACCTGGTGGGCAAGTCCCTCGCCGCGGCGCAGGACATTCTGCCCGCCGACGTGGAACTGGAGATCGTGGAGTCGATTCAGCAGGATGCGACGGCGGGCTCCGTCATCGCGCAGGAGCCCAAGGCCGGCGATCCGTTGCCGGCCAAGGCAAAGGTGACCGTCGCCCGGGACGCCGTGCGCCTGGCGCTCGTGGACCTTGGGCCGGTGAACGGCGGCTGGTACCGGACCGGCGTCCCGGTGTCGATCGCGGGGACGGCCTACGCGATGGGCCTTTCCGACGACATGTACTGCGATCGTTCCGGTGTCGCCGAGTACAACCTCACCAAGGGGTACCGCCAGCTCACCGCGACCGCGGGCATCGACGACAGTTCCGCGTCGTCCGACCTGAAGGTGCAGCTGGGCATCTTCGGCGACGGCCGCGAGCTGGCAAGAGTCCTGCTCGAGTTCGGCAAGCCGGTTCCGATCGATGTCGACGTGAGCGGAGTGCTGCGGTTGAAGTTCGAGTGGCAGAACATGGCACCGAACCGGTGCTCGCAGGGCGGCGACATGGTACTCGGTGATCCGACCCTCATCGGCCTGCCCGGTGAGGCCCCGAGCGTCACGTCGACCGGGTGACCCCGATGATCGGGAAGTCACCGGACCTGCTTCTGCGCCTCGGCACGCGGACATGGCGGTTCGCTCCCGGCGATGTGGTGCTGGTCGGCCGCGGCGAGGACTGCGACGTGCTGGTCGAGGATCCCCGGATATCCCGACGGCACCTGCGGATCAGCTACCTCGACGGATGGGTGCTCCGGGACGTCGGCTCCACCTGCGGCTCGTGGCTCGACGGCCGGAAGGTGATCCGCCGACGGGTGTCCGGCGACGAGGCCGTGCGGTTGGGCGACCCGGTCGACGGGGACGTGCTCGAGCTGCGGCTGGACCCACCGGCAGTAGCGGCCGGCGCCACTGGGCGGGTGACCATCGGCCGGGCCGTCGGCAATGACATCGTGCTGGACGACGTCCGGATGTCCCGTCACCATGCTCGGCTCGACCGCACCGCGCGAGGCTGGCGGTTGACCGACCTCGGCAGCCGCAACGGCGTCCTCGTCAACGCCGTGCCGATCATCGGCCCGACCGAGGTGCGCGACGGCGACCGGCTCGCCTTCGGCGGCACCGACCTGGTGGTGGACGGCGACGACCTCCGACCCGTCACCCGGGACGACGCCGACCTGATCGCCCGTGGCACCTGGTTCTCGCTACCTGACGGTCGACCGCTGCTGTCCGGGCTCGATCTCCGGGTCCGGGCGGGCGAGTTCGTCGCGGTCGTCGGCCCGTCGGGAGCGGGTAAATCCACGCTGCTCAAGGTCCTCACCGGTCGGTTGCGCCCCACCGCGGGGTCGGTCACCTACAACGGGTACGACGTTCACGACAACCCGGCTGCCGTCCTCGACCGGATCGGATTCGTCCCTCAGGACGACGTGGTCCACCGCAAGCTCACGCCCCGCCAGGCTCTCACCTACTCGGCGATGCTGAGGCTGCCACCCGATGTCAGCGGAGCCGAGCGGAACGCGGTCGTCGCCGCCACGCTGGCCGAGCTGGGCATGACCGAGCACGCCGACAAGCGCATCGACAAACTGTCCGGTGGCCAGCGCAAACGCGTGTCGGTCGCCCTCGAGCTGCTCACGTCGCCGTCGCTGCTGCTGCTCGACGAGCCCACGTCGGGCCTGGACCCGGCGTTGGATCGGCAGCTCCTGACGACGTTGCGCGGCATCGCCAACGCGGGCCGGATCGTCCTGATGGTGACACACAACGTCGCCAATCTGGGCCTGTGCGACACGGCGCTGGTGCTCGCACCGGGCGGCGTCCCGGTGTACGTCGGCCCGCCGGCGCTGCTGGCCGAGCGGTTCGGCACCGACGACTGGGCCGACGTGTTCACCGCGATCGCGGACGCGTCGGTCCGCGCCCAACCAGGTGAGCCGGCCGAGCCGCGCCGGCGACCGCAGGCCGCACCGCCGGAGCCGGTCCGCAGGCCGACGTGGGCGAGGCAGACCGTGGTGCTGGCACGCCGGCACGCGCGGCTCATCGTCGCCGATCACGGATACGCGGTGTTCCTGCTGGCCCTGCCGCTCGTCCTCGGCGCGCTCGCGCTGGCCGTGCCCGGCGACGCCGGTCTGCGCAACGCGAACCCGATCGAGGCGGTCGAGGCGGGCCAGATCCTGGTGCTGGCGTTCGTGGGGGCCGCGTTCATGGGTGGTGCCGCGGGTGCCCGCGAGGTCGTTGGGGAGCAGGACATCGTGGTGCGGGAGCGCGCCGCAGGCGTGCTGCCGCGCTCCTACGCCTGCGCCAAGGCCGTCGTGTTCGCGGTGGTGTGCGCCGTTCAGGCGACCCTCCTGGTGACCGTCCTGGTGGCGGTCAAACCCGGGCCCACCTCCGGCGTGCTGGCCGATCCCGTGGTGGAGGTCGGGGCCGCGCTGTGGGCGACCGCCACCGCGTCCTGCCTGCTCGCCCTGGTCGGGTCGGCGTGCGTGCGATCCGCCGAGCAGGCCATGCCGGTGCTCGTGGTCACCATCATGGCGCAGCTGGTGCTGTGCGGCGGCATGGTGCCGGTCACCGGCCGTCCCGTGCTCAGCCAGGTTTCCTGGTTCGTGCCCTCGCGCTGGGGCTACGCGGCCGGCGCGGCGACCGTCGACCTGACCGCCCGGTCGGCGGACCTTCCCCACGACGTCCTGTGGGCGCACACCGCGGCCGCGTGGTTGTCGGCGTTGCTGGCACTGGCCGCGACCACCGCCGTGTCGCTCGCCTTGCTGTCCACCCGTGTCAGTCGGATCCAAACCAGGTAAGGCCCTTCCAGCGGCGAAGCCGGACACGGCTCCCCAAACGTCGACGAAGGACGCCGAACAAACCCAACCAATAAGGAGTTATCATGCATACCAAGTTGCTGCCCGTCGTCGCATGCCTGTGCCTCGGAATAGCGGTCCTGCCGGGTTGCGGAATAATCGGAAACAGCCGTCATGCGGTCGGCGAGTGCGTGCACACCATGGCCACGTTTGGCGGAATGGACATCAAGACCGCGGAATGCCCGACGAGGTCCTCGGTCTTCGAACCCGGCGATCCGGTTTACCGGATCACCGAGGTGCTGGACCTCGATGGTCACTGCTCGGCCGGCACCGCGTTCGGTGGTATCGAACTGAAGCACGAGCCGGACGACGTCGTGTACTGCCCACGGGCACGGCAAAGTCGGAGTGTGTCTGCGTGGGTGCGGTGAGTGATATCTGGGTGGGATTTGACAGGCGGGCACGGCCCCGATGATCTTGTGGTT
>Ga0299913_10002997_pt1 | contig 13598 bp, 7 predicted proteins | sample RVTome_9_FD_201360 | JGI IMG/M metagenome (GOLD analysis project Ga0299913, IMG submission 201360) | Soil microbial communities from uranium-contaminated site in the Upper Colorado River Basin, Wyoming, United States - RVT155D38 (version 2) ... | reverse complement strand
CTGGAACTCCCACGTCTTCGCCCATCCCTGCCAGTACTCGAGGTAGGCGGCCATCGACCGGGCCAGAGGGCCGCTCTTGCCCTCGGGGCGCAGGTCGGCGTCGGCCTCGAACCCCGCCTCGGTCACGCCGGCCATGACCTGCTCGGCCGCGCGGCTCGCCTCGGCGAAGGCCTCGGGGCCTTCGCCCTCGTACACGAAAACCACGTCGAGGTCGGAGGCGAAGTTCAGCTCCTCCGCGCCGAGCTTCCCCAGCCCGATCACCGCGAAGGGCACCGCAGGGTTGGCGCGCCCCAGCGCCTCCGCGATGGCCGAGTCGCCGACCCTCGCCAGCTCCCTGCCGGCTTCCGGGACGCGCAGCTCTCCAAAGGCGTAGGCGGCGGCCACCGCGAGGAGGTCGGGCGCCCCTTCACCCGGCGCGCTCTCGAGCCGCCGAACCGCATCCGGTTCCGACGCCAGGACGTCCGCCGCCCACGACGAGGCCGCGACCGTGCGGGCGATGCGCACGCCGAGCTGGGGATCCGAGGCCATGCGGTCGGCGAGGTCCTCGTCGCCGCCGAGCGCGTCCACAACGCGTCCGAACCGCACCAGGGAGGCGTCGGGATCCGCGGCCAGCGCGACCGCGGGGGCGATCACGGGGAAGACGTGGGCCAGGACGCGCCCGAGCCTGGTCGGCGAGCCGACCAGGCTCTCGAACCTCTCGTAGGCGGCGTCCGGCGCGGCGAAGCCGAGGCCAGCCAGCAGCTCCACGGTGGCCTCGCGGTCGCGCCCCGGGAGCGGGCTGGGCCCGCCGGCGAACGCCTCCAGCAGCGGCCGGAAGAACAGGCGCTCATGGAGCCCCCTCACCACGTCCGCGTGAGAGGCGTGCTCCCGGCCGAGAGCTGCGGCATCGGCCAGCCCCATCGAACGGGCCAGCCGCCGCAGCATGGGCTCGTCGGTGGGAAGCTCGTGCGTCTGGACCTCCCGGGCGAGCTGCAGCCTGTGCTCGAGGGTCCGGAGGAAGCGGTACGAGCGCGCCAGCGCCTCGGCGTCGGCGCGGGCGACGTATCCCCCCTCCGCCAGGGCGTCGAGCGCGGGCAGCGTCCCGGTCGGCCGCAGCGCGGGGTCGCGACGGCCGTGGACGAGCTGAAGGAGCTGCACGGCGAACTCGACGTCCCGGATCCCACCGCGCCCCCGCTTGACCTCGCTGGCCTCCTTCCCCCGCGCGCGGACGTACTCCTCGATGCGGGCCTTCATCGCCCGCACGTCCTCGATCGCCGAGGGATCGAGGTGCTCCGGGTACACGAGGGGCTCCAGGCCGCGCAGGACCTTTCGTCCGAGGACGATCGCGCCTGCCACGGGGCGGGCCTTGAGCCACGCCTGCTTCTCCCACGTGGCCGCATGGGAGCGGTAGTACTGGAGCGTGGATCCCAGCGAGCGCGACAGCGCCCCGGCCCGCCCCTCGGGGCGGAGGTCGGCGTCCACGCGGATCGCCCGCCCCTCGGCCGTCGGCTCCGACAGGAGCCGGACCACCGCGGCGGCCCGCTTCGAGGCCTCCCCCTGCGCCTCGGCGCCGCCCTCCTCGTGGACGAAGATCACGTCGACGTCGCTGGCGTAGTTGAGCTCCGACCCGCCGAGCTTGCCCATCCCGATCACGGCGAGGCCGCCGCCCACCTCGCGAACCGCCGCCTCGAGCAGGGCCTCGGCTACCGCGGTCACCTCCGCCACGACCTCCTCCAGGCCCGCGCCGGCCAGGTCTCGAACCGCAACCCGCAACAGAGCGCGGCGGCGGAAACGGCGCAGCCCCGGCTCGGCGCCGTGCGCCTCGACGTCCGCGGCCACCTCGGCCAGCAACGTGTCGCGGGAGCGCGGCGAGAGGTCGCCGAAAAGCGATAGCTCTTCGGGATGGGCGACCAGGAAGTCCGAGGCCGCCGTGGAGAACCCGAGCACCGGCGCCGCGGCCTCCGCCAGCCCCGGCTGCGCCAGAAGCTCCCTCCCCGTGGGGGACTCCCCGATGCGCGACAGCGCCACGCGCGCCAGCTCCGGGTCGGGGGCGGCCGCAAGAGCGCGGCCGAGGGACTCCGGTGTCGTCACAGCAGCGGGAAGCCCCGCTCGATCTCGAGCGGCGTGACGTCGGTGCGGTGGATCTCCCACTCCTCGCGCTTGTTCCGGATGAACCACTCGAAGACGTGCTCGCCCAGGGTGGAAGCCACCAGCTCCGAGCGCTCCATCAGGTGGACGGCGTCGAGCAGGTTGTCCGGCAGGGACGCGATCCCGGCGGCCCGCCGCTCGTCCTCGGACAGAGAGGCGAGGTTCTCGGGCGTCTCCACGGGGGGCTCCAGCTCTCGCTCGATCCCGTCGAGCCCCGCCGCCACGATCACCGCGAACGCCAGGTAGGGGTTGCACGCGGGGTCCGGGGCCCGGTACTCGATGCGGCTCGACCACTCGTCGCCCGGGCGCTCCGCCGGGACGCGGACCAGGGCCGAGCGGTTCCGCCGCGCCCACGAGACGTGCACCGGCGCCTCGAAGCCGGGGACCAGGCGCTTGTACGAGTTGACCCACTGGTTGGTGACCGCGGTGATCGCCCGGGCGTGCTCCAGCAGCCCGGCCACGAAGGCCCGGCCGACCTTGGACAGCCCCGCCTCGCCGGTGACGTCGAACAGAGCGTTCCGCTCGCCCTCGTGCAGCGCGAGGTGGGTGTGCATGCCTGAGCCCTGCATGCCCGCCGCGGGCTTGGGCATGAACGAGGCGTGCAGCCCGCCCTCCTGGGCTGCCTCCTTGACCGCCAGGCGCACGGTCATGACCGCATCGGCGACCCCCAGCGCGTCGCCGGGAGCCAGGTCGATCTCGTGCTGGCTCGGCGAGTCCTCGTGATGGAGCATCTGCACCTGGATCCCCAGCCGGTCCAGCGCGTCAACGGTTCGGCGCTGAAGGCCGTCGGCGGCCGCGGCCGCGGTCATGTCGAAGTACCCGCCGTGGTCGAGCGGCTCGAACCGCTCCGAGGAGGCCGAGACGAAGTACTCGATCTCCGGCGCCACCGTCACGGTGTAGCCGAGGCCTTCCGCCCTGCCCAGGGCCCTCCGCAGCACCGACCTGGGGTCGCCCTCGAAGGGAGCCCCGTCGGGATGGGTGATGTCGCACAGGAGCCGGGCCACGGGCTCCTCCTCGGCCCACGGGAGGACCCGGAAAGTGGCGGGGTCGGGGCGGGCAAGCATGTCGGCCTCCTCGACCCGGGCGAACCCCTCGACCGCGGAGCCGTCGAACCCGATCCCCTCCGTGAACCCCTTCTCCAGCTCCTCGACGGGGATGGCGAAGGACTTCAGGAACCCGAGGACGTCGGTGAACCACAGGCGGACCAGGCGAACGCCCAGCTCCTCGGCCTCGGCGAGGGCACGCTCGGCCGCCTGATCCATACGGGCATGGTACCTCCGGGCTCCCCGGCCCCCGCCCAGCTAACAGGCCGAAAGAAATCGTGCTCACCAAGGAGGAAATCCCGGCCCCGGGGTCGAAATCTCTTGTGCGAGTGCACAACCCACAGAGCACAACCCACAGAGGAGGATCTCGATGCCACGACTGAAGTGGACTGGGACGCTTGCCGTCCTCACGACTCTCGCCGTCCTCATGGCCGGCGGCCCCACCGCCCTGGCCAAGAAGGGTGGCGTTCCCAAGAGCTCGAAGGGCCTCGGCGTCGCCGGCGCCCCCGGGCAGCAGACGGCGGACGGCGACGGGACCGAGACATCCCTGGTCCCCGTCGATTACGAGCAGACCCAGGGTCTCTCTCAGCCGATCTACGAGACGGAGCGGACCGCGCACGAGGTTCCGGCTCACGACGGCATCAACCTCTACGTCGAGATCGAGAAGCCCAGCAACGCTCCCGAGGGAACCGAGTTTCCCGTGATCCTCGAGGCCAGCCCCTACCACGGCACCATCGCGACCCGGATCGGAGACCGGATCCTTCCCTACCCCAAGGTGAGCAACCAGTCGATCGGCCTGTCCGGGTACTTCGCGCCGCGAGGCTACGCGGTGGCCTTCATGAACCTCCGCGGCATGGGCAGGTCCGAGGGCTGCCTGGACCACCTGGGCGGGAACGACGCCAAGGACCTGAAGACCGTCATCGAGTGGCTCGCCGACCAGCCGTGGTCCAACGGCCGCGTCGGTATGGCGGGGCACTCCTACGTCGGGGCCACCCAGGTCGTGGCGGCGGCACAGAACCCCCGCGGGCTGGTCACCATCGTGCCCAGCGCCGGGCTGAGCCGCATGTACGACCATCAGTTCCAGCTGGGCGTCCCCTACTTCCTCCAGTACGCCGGTCCGCAGTGGGCCTACCCGTACCTGTCGACGCTGCGTCACTTGCCCAGCGTCGGGGGCATCAACGAGCCCGTGCAGGGCGGGGAGATGGGCGACAACTTCGGGAACGACATGCAGTACTTCGGTTGCGGCTGGACCCAGTCCGCGTTCACGGCGGGACAGGGCCAGGTGACCGGGCAGGCCGGCGCCTGGCACGCCGCCCGCGACTGGGGAGACGATGCGGCCAGGTGGAAGGGCGACGTCTTCATGGTCCACGGGGTGAACGACAACGCGGCCCGGATCCCCAACGCCGAGTGGTTCTTCAAGGACCGCGAGGCTCGCTCTACGGACAAGGTCTGGCTGGGCCAGTGGGACCACTCGTCCTCTCAGATGAACTTCCGCAGGATGCAGTGGACCACGGCGCTCCACGCCTGGTTCGACAACAGGCTGATGGGACTGGACGTCGACACCGGCCCGCCTGTCGAGGTGTTCGTCAACGACGCGGCAGCCATCAACCAGATGCAGGAGGTGTTCACGACGACGTCGTGGCCGGGTGAGGTTGAGACCATCAAGCTCTTCGCGAACGCCGCGGACAACTCGCTGTCGCCGACCAGCCCCGAGGCCGCGGGGACGAAGACCTACACCAGCGCGGCCAGCTCCGGCCTGGTGAACCAGCAGCCTGCCGGCACGTTCGTCGAGTTCACCTCGGCGCCGTTCGAGGAGGACACCCTTCTCGTCGGGCCCCCGCCGGAAGTCAAGCTGCACGCGTCCATGACGGGGCAGCGGCTGAACATGATCACCACCCTGTACGCGCAGGCTGGTTCGTCGCGGCGAGCCATCAACTACTGCGCGATCAACCCCGAGCTGCGTAACGGCATCTACACATCCGCCCCGGTCATCCCGGCGCAGGAGATGCTGCTCGAGCCCCAGTGCTTCACGATCGGGAGCATCGTCCGGGCGGGCGAGCAGCTCGTGTTCCGGGTCGGAGCGTCCAGTCCTCACCACCTGGGAACGTGGACCGCGGACGCGCAGGTCACGATCTTCACCGGGCCCGGCAAGACCTCGCTGAGCTTGCCGGCGGTGACGAGTCCCGTCCTCTACGAGGACGTGCTAGCCGGATAGGTCCCCTCCTACCGGTTGAAGGGGCGCCCTTCGGGGCGCCCCTTCTCTCTGTTCAGATTTAACGCCCGCGTAACCGGGCTGCGGACACCGGCCGGTACCCTTGCCGCGTGGCGCTGACCAACGAGGCCGAGTACGTCCTGCGAACCGTCGAGGAGAGGGGCATCCGCTTCATCCGCCTGTGGTTCACCGACGTCCTCGGCTTCCTGAAGTCCTTCGCGATAACGCCCTCCGAGCTCGAGACGGCGTTCACCGAGGGCATGGGCTTCGACGGCTCCTCGATCGAGGGCTTCGCTCGCATCCAGGAGTCCGACATGGTGGCCCGGCCCGACCCGAGCACCTTCCAGATCATCCCGTGGAAGTCCGAGGAGCAGGTCGCCCGGATGTTCTGCGACATCGCCAACCCCGACGGCACCACCTTTGACGGCGACCCGCGCGCCGTCCTAAAGCGCCAGCTCGACCGCGCCAACGAGCTCGGATTCTCCTTCTACGTCGGCCCGGAGCTCGAATACTTCTACTTCAGGGACCAGGACGGGACCGAGTTCCTCGACCGAGGAGGCTACTTCGACCTCACCCCGCTAGACGTGGCCACGGGCTACCGCAAGCGCACCGTCCAGTACCTGGAGCAGATGGGCATCCCCGTCGAGTACGTCCACCACGAGGTAGCGCCGTCGCAGCACGAGATCGACCTCCGCTACACCGACGCGCTCTCGATGGCCGACAACGTCATGACCTACCGCCTGACGGTCAAGGAGGTCGCGCAGGAGTTCGGGATCTACGCGACCTTCATGCCCAAGCCCGTCCTGGGGGTGAACGGCAGCGGGATGCACACGCACCAGTCCCTTTTCGAGGGCGAGCGCAACGCGTTCTTCGACGCCGCCGACGAGTACCACCTCTCGAAGGTGGCTCGCGGCTACATCGCCGGCATCCTGCGGCACTCGCGCGAGATCACGCTCGTGCTCAACCAGTGGGTGAACTCGTACAAGAGGCTGGTCCCCGGCTACGAGGCGCCCGTCTACGTGTGCTGGGCCCGGCGGAACCGCTCGGCCCTGGTCCGCGTCCCGATGTACAAGCCGAACAAGGAGCAGGCATCGAGGATCGAGCTCCGCTCCCCCGACCCCGCCTGCAACCCCTACCTGGCCTTCGCCTGCATGCTGGCCGCCGGGCTGAAGGGCGTGGAGGAGGAGTACGAGCTCCCGCCCGAGGCCTCCAACAACATCTACGAGATGTCCGAGGAGGACCGCCGCGAGGCCGGGATCGAGGCCCTGCCGGAGGACCTGTTCGAGGCGATCAAGGCCGCGGAGGGCTCCGAGCTCCTCCACGAGACCCTCGGCACCCACGTCTTCGAGGAGCTCATGCGCAACAAGCGCGAGGAGTGGGACTCGTACAAGGCCTACGTGACCCCGTACGAGCTCGAGCGCTACCTCCCCCTCCTGTAGGGGCGAACCCCTCAGGTTCTCTCCATCAGCTACCGTTTCGGTAGTCAGCTGAGAGAACCTGGTGAGGAACGGCCCGCGTCGGCGCTACCCTGAAGGCGTGCGGATCGCGCTCGGGCAGCTGAACCTCACGGTCGGCGACCTCGACGGGAACGTCGAGAAGATGGCGGCCTGGGCTCGCGAGGCCACCGGCCACGGCGCCGACCTGATCTGCTTCCCCGAGCTCGCCACCACCGGATACCCGCCCGAGGACCTGGTGCTGCGGCCCTCCTTCGTCCAGGACAACCTGGCCGCCCTGGAGGAGCTTGCTCGCCGCACCGCGGACGGCTGCGCGGTCCTGGTCGGCTTCGTGGATCGCTCCGACCGCGGCCTGCACAACTCAGCGGCCCTCCTGCGTGCAGGCGTGGTCGAGGCCCGCTACCACAAGCACAAGCTCCCGAACTACGGCGTGTTCGACGACCGCCGCTACTTCGTCCCCGGCGAGGAGGGACGGGTGGCCGGCCTCGGCGGCTCCGAGCTCGGCATCTCGGTCTGCGAGGACGCCTGGGACCCCGGCCCGCCGTTCGACGCATACGCGGGCCGAGCGCAGATCATCGCGAACATCAACGGGTCTCCGTACCACCGTCGCAAGAGCCGGGAGCGGATCGAGATCTGCGCGGCTCGAGCCCGGCAAACCGGCGCCTGGATCGCGTACGTGAACCTGGTCGGCGGCCAGGACGAGCTCGTCTTCGACGGGGGCTCGGTCATCGTCTCGCCCAGCGGCGAGCTGGCCTGGCACGCGGACGCCTTCGAGGAGGACCTGCTGGTCGCCGACATACCGGAGAGGGAGAGCGGCAAGCCGCCGGCTCCGGACCCGGAGCGCGAGCCCTGGCCCGAGGGAGCCGAAGAGGTCTATCGCGCCGTCGTCCTCGGCGTGGGCGACTACGGCCGCAAGAACGGATTCCGAGAGGTGGTGCTGGGCCTCTCGGGAGGGATCGATTCCTCTCTTACCGCCGTGATCGCGGCGGACGCGCAGGGGAGCGAAAGTGTCCGGGCGCTGGCCATGCCCTCGCAGCACTCGTCGCCCGAGAGCCTCGAGGACGCCCGCGAGGTTGCGAGCAGGCTGGGCATCCGCCTGGACGTGATCCCCATAGCCGACGTGTACGGGACCTTCGAGAAGGCCCTGGCGGAGGTGTTCGCCGGGACGGAGCCGGACGTGGCCGAGGAGAACCTCCAGTCCCGCATCCGCGGCACCCTGCTGATGGCGGTCTCCAACAAGTTCGGCTCGATGGTGCTCGCGACTGGCAACAAGAGCGAGATGGCGGTGGGGTACTCGACGCTGTACGGCGACATGGCCGGCGGGTTCGCGCCGCTCAAGGACGTGCCCAAGACCCTGGTCTACGAGCTGGGACGCTGGCGGAACAAGCAGAGCGACCCCGCCCCGATCCCCGACAGGGTGCTCGAGAAGCCACCATCGGCCGAGCTCCGGCCGAACCAGCGCGACACCGACTCGCTGCCTCCCTACGACGTGCTCGACCCGATCGTCGAGGACTACGTGGAGGAGGACCGCTCGCCCGAGGAGATGGTCGAGGCCGGAGCTGATCCCGAGCTGGTGCGGCGCGTGGTGGCGATGATCGACCGCGCCGAGTACAAGCGCCGCCAGGCACCACCGGGAGTGAAGATCACTCCCAAGGCGTTCGGCCGCGACCGTCGTCTGCCCATCACCAACACCTACAATCGACGGCGGGGGCGTTAGCTCAGCCTGGTCAGAGCAGTGGGCTTTTAACCCATGTGTCACAGGTTCGAATCCTGTACGCCCCACCTGGAGTGATCACAGCGAGGCGCGCTCGGCCTCCTGAACGATGAGGTTCGCTCCCGTGCGCTCCGCGATGGCGAGCGCTTCATCCGCCAACGGCCGGACCTCCTCCAACGGCGCCCCCCGGCGACGCCGTGCGTCCGCCAGCCGGATCAGGTCCGAGCCGAGGAAGAGAGGCGACCCACGCCGCCGGCTGGCTTCGACGGCTCGGGCCGCGAACTTCTCGCCGCGGGGGACGTCTCCGACCGTGAGCGCCAGCCCTGCCAGGAGGTGATCCACGGGAGAGCCGAGCGCTGCAGGCATGCTGCCGATCATGCCGGAGAACGGAAGCAGGTGGCGCAGTAGCCGATCGGCCGCATCCGCGTCGCCGGTCAGCTCGGCGACCTGGCTCAGCATCCCCATGCTGAGGGGCCAGACGATGTTCCGGGCGACGCCGTCGAAGTCGTCGGCTACGTAACGCCTGAGGATGGAGCGCGCGTCGTCGAGCCTCCCACCGTGGGCGTACGCGACGGCCATCGCGATGCTGTAGGAATCCCTCATACCCGGCTGCGCCGCCCCCGCCTCCAGCATGTCGGTCAGCTCGGCCAAGCGGCCCTGACGATGACGGATGGTGCCAAGCGCCGGTCCGAAGAAGTTGGTCGGATCGAGTCCGATCTTCCCCGCGAGCTCGAGCAGGCTGCCGGCAGTGTCCTCCGCGCCGGCGAGGTCGCCTGTCAGCGCCTGCTGCATGGATCGGAAGGTCACCTGCCAGAACGCGGCGTACGGATGAACCTCGTGTTGATGGAGGAGCGCATCCGCGGCGGCGATGGCCTCGTCGGACGCGGCGAAGTTCCCTTCATCGCGGAAGTTCCAGGCGCGTTCATGCATGCCGCAGATCGTGATCACCGGTTCGTTCAGTCGCCGGCCGATAGCGATCAGCTGATCGGCGACCGGTTGACGGGCATCGATGTTGTCGGGTGTCCGTCCGGATACGCGATAGGCAAGCAGGACGTGTCCAAGCGTGACCGGGTCGTCGAGGCCTCTCGCGATGGTGAGCGCTTCGTCCGCGAACGCCAGGGCGCGCGCCGGGTCACCGCCGATGGAGAGGTCCGCGGACAACGTGGCCAGGGTTCGGGCGCGGATGGCGGTCGGCCCCGGCCCGAGACCCTCGAGGGCGTCCATGGCGATCTCGACGAACGTCGTGTCGCTGGTCCCCGGGGTCATCGGGGTTCCGTACGGCGCCATGGCGCACGCGATGTCGCCGAGCGCGTGGGCATCACCGAGCCGCCGGGCGGTATCCGCGGACCGGACAAGGAGGTCTCGATAGCCGGGGTCTCCCGTCCAGTGAAGGACGCTGGCGAGGGAGATCGTGAGACGGAGTCGCAGCTGCTCGTCGGGTGGGTCCACCAGGTCGGCCACCTCGAGGGCGAGGCGGTAGTAGGACGCGGCCTCTTCGAGCGCCAGCGAACGCTCCGCGATCTGCCCCGCGCGCCGCGCGAAGCCGACGGCCGCGCGTGCATCCCCAAGAGGCGCCGCGATGCACGCGTGCCGAGCGAGGTGCGGGACGACGCGGTCGTCCTCGGCCCGCCGCTCGAGCGCGGTTGCCACGTCGTGATGAAGCTGCAGGCGGCGGCTGGGCGGGAGCTCCTCGTAGCGCGCGGACCGGAAGAGGGGGTGAAGGAACGAGAACGACCCCAGGCGTCCCGGCGTCGCCGCGACGATGCCCGCCGCCTCCGCTCGCTCGAGCGCTTCGAGAACGTCTTGGAGGTCCCGCCCCAGAGCGGAAGAGAGGAGGTTCGCATCGAACTCGGCTCCGATCACGCTGGCCAGATCCAGGGCCTCCAGCTGACCCGCGTCGAGGTGCTCGTACCGCGTCGCCAACAGGCTCATCAGCGTCGCCCCCTGGCGGCGATCGACAGACGCCAGCTCTCGCACGAACAGCGGATTCCCGCCGGTCTCCGCCCGGATGTCCTTGGGATCCGCCGTGGTATCGAGGACATCGATCAGGTCTTCGACCTCCGCCTCGTCCAGGCCGCTCAATCGAACGTGAGCGACCGTCGGTAGAGCGGTGAGCTGGCCGAGGAAGATCTCGAGCGTCCTATCGAGGTCCGGGGGGGTGTCGCGGGTGGTGGTCACCAGGAGCAAGGGAGCGCGTCCCCCATGCTGGGCGAGGTGACGCACGGCGTCACGGGTTGTCGCGGTGGCCCAGTGGAAGTCCTCGATGACGAAGAGCAGTGGCGTCTCCCGTGCCGACCGAGCGAGGAACTGATGCAGGGAGGAGAGCAGCTCCGCCCGGCCCGATACGGAATCGACCAGCTGCCGGTTGACCGCGATCCCCGCGCGCGCCGCGACGTCGGGCAGGAGCCAAGCGAGCGACGGGCCCTCGCCGGATATCCGGCGTCGGAGCTCGTCGTCGTCAAGCGCAGCGAACTCGCTGGCCAGGGCGTCGACGAAGGGTTGGAACGGGATCGTCGAACCCTCGAAGCACGAACCCAACAGCACGCTTCCGCCCGCAGCGTGCACGGTGGCGGCGAGCTCCGCCACCAACCTGCTCTTGCCCATGCCCGCTTCGCCACTGACGATCGCGACGAGAGTTCGGCCGGCGGCGGCGCTCTCCCAGAGGCCAAGGAGGCGGGCCCGGTCGTCGCCGCGGCCGATGAAGGTGGTCGGGTCGGCCAGCAGCTCCAGCGCCGGCGGGAGCGACGGAGCCCCCAACGACGTGTCCGAGAGCATCCTGGCCAGCTCGCTGAGCTCGAGACGGCTGCCCACCTCGAGCTTCCGCAACAGGGCCGAGACGTGAGACTCGACGGTTCTCTGCGACAGGAAGAGCCGCTCGGCGATCTCCGCGTTCGTGGGACGCTCCGCCAGCAGGGCGAGAACCTCCGCCTCCCGGCGGGTCACCGCGCGCTCTCGCAGAAGTGATTTGTCCACCTTGCGAGGATTCGTCGGGCCCTCGAGGTCGTGCCCGGGCGCGGTGTTCACCGGCCAATCATGGCACCAGGCCACGCACGAAACATCCGTGCTCAGCACGGATGACCCGCGGCTCCTGTCCATCGATGCTGGCCTCCTACCAGGAAAAGGAGGCGGTATGGAGACGGTCTCTGCGTCGTTGATGGTGGCCCAGGCCAAAGAGCGGGTCGAAAACCTGACGTCGGTCGAGGTCGAGGCCGCGATCGACGGTGAGTGCCTGCTGGTCGACATCAGAGAACCGGAGGAGCGGGAAGCCCGGGGCGCGATCCCCGGATCGATCCTCGCCCCTCGGGGCCTGCTCGAGTTCTGGGCCGATCCCACCAGCCCCGCCTATCGCGCCGAGTTCGACCGCGCGCGCAGGGTGATCCTGTACTCCACCTCGGGCGGGCGATCGGCTCTCGCCGCGGACGCCCTTCAGCGTTTGGGATACCGCCGCGTCGCTCATCTGGACGGCGGCTTCAAGGCCTGGATCGACGCGGGCCATCAGGTTGAGCGGGGAACGGGACCAGAGACGAGAACGCGATGAAGCCTGATCGAGGGAGGGTCGCCATGCTTGCCAGGACACTGCAAGGGCTGGTCGTAGTCGTGCTGTTGACCACGGTGGTCCAGCCGGCCGCGCACGGCAACACCAAGGACCACGAAGGCCATCACCACGGTGCTCACGACACCCGCGCGCCGGGTGCGGCGAAGGAGATCCTCGACTGCCAGCCTGAGGAGGGAGTGCAGGTCGTCACCCTGGAGGGCCTGACGACGACGCTGCCGCAGCCGCAGCCGCAGCCACTAAGCGACTCGGAGGAACGCACCCAGTTCGTCCTCGACCTGGGCGACGTCCCCGCCGGTACGACTGCCACGGTGACGGCGGTCATGTCCTGGACGATCGAGGCCAACGACTGGGGCCTCAGCATGGAGGACGCTGCAGAAACAGTGCTCGATGAATCACTGGACACCCAGCCCGGCGACCGGCCGGTCGAGCAGGTGTCCGGTTTCGAGCGGCCGCACTGCGGAGTGTTCACCCTCGTCTCGATCAACCACTGCTGTCGCCCGGCTGTGCCGACGCCCGAAGCCGTGGACTCGCTCGACACAGTGATCAGTGTCACGAGCGTGAAGCCGACCGCGATCTCGCTCGACGACTGCTACATGACCTTGCACTTGTTCAGGGATTCGGCGGAGCGACTATCGGCGTGGATCCCCGACGGTTACACGACGACCGGCACGGTCGACCTCAGGCCCGATCAGGCGTGGCTGACCTTCTGGTTCTACAGCTGCCGGGACGTTGCGATCGACGGGGGGGCTTCCCGTGCCACCAACCTCAGTCTCGTCAGCGTCGTGGTCCGCAAGCATGCGGGGTGCCCGTGGCCGTACTGCGACCCGCGGGGCGACGTACCAGTGGACTTCGAGCACTACCTCGTCTCGGCGCATACCGATAACGGCAAGCTCGCCAAGCATCTCGAAGGCGTCGGCATGCCGGTCGAGAGAGTGCAGTCGATCGAGTTCCAGCGCCCGAACGAGTTCGACGCGTTCACGTCCGTAGTCTCATCGGCTGGGTCGTACTCCTCGTCGATGTCCGGGCACCACGACGACGGGTTGCACTATCACGACAATTCGTTCTGGTACGACGACGCGCACTTCGGCGAGTCTCAGCTCCGGATCCAGATCGGGAGCCCGGAGCATCTGATCTCGGACGACTGGTCGTGCAACGGGTTCAATCCAGATCCCGTTCAAGACCCCACTGTTCCGCCGTGCAGCCGTGTATCGGCGGAGCCCGGGAGCGCGATCGAAAGCCTTCTCGGAGGGTCGACGCGCGAGAGCTCGGAGGCGTTCAACCATCTCAAGTTCGATGCCTCCGCATCCCTGATCTCGCACGGATAGGGCTGCCGATTGATCGATAGACGTCCCTCGATGCAAAGGAGACAGAAGATGCGGAACATCCTCGGAAGGCACAGGCTCCAGGCGGTAGCCGCGGCCGCAGCGGTCTTGGCCCTGTTGGCCACCCCGTCGGCCGGAACGACCCGTAACGCCGGAACGACCCACGGCCA
>Ga0299913_10002996_pt1 | contig 13600 bp, 12 predicted proteins | sample RVTome_9_FD_201360 | JGI IMG/M metagenome (GOLD analysis project Ga0299913, IMG submission 201360) | Soil microbial communities from uranium-contaminated site in the Upper Colorado River Basin, Wyoming, United States - RVT155D38 (version 2) ... | reverse complement strand
CGCCGACCGCATCGCGAGTTTCAGCACCGCGACGGTATTGTCCCGCGCCTGCGCTGCCGTGCATTGTCGAAGGAATACGCCACCCCAGCGAAGCATGGCGACACTCGGACGGGCGCGAAACAGGATACCGGGGTCGGCACCGAGCATCAGGCCTGGCACCTTGCGTAGAAATTCCGGTCGCGCCAGCGCGTCCGTAAAACTGTATGACAGTTGTCCCGCGTTGGCGTAGCTCGTTCCACCCGCCACGCTGTCGCCGCGCTCGATGACGGTCACATCGTGACCTCTCTGCGCGAGGTACCACGCATTCACTACACCGACGACGCCGGCGCCAAGAACAGCCACACGCATTTGCCAATTCCCCTGATTAGGAGCCGATCAACGAGTCCGGCCTGACGCGGTAACGCCGTTTTCGGGGTTTTGCAAGAACATGAAATCGCTCCGATTGGCCGTGCCATTATCAGGTTAGCGGTGGTGGTCCCCGGTGCTTCGCGGTGAAACGGTTTTACTGCTACCGGGCCTAAGGTATCCTTCCCGCCTGCGCTTTTCGAGATCAAATAACGACAACTTCACCGAGCGCCGGCGAAGTGAAGGTAAAATGCCGGGTCGCACATAAGGATGGCGTATCGTACGTTACCGGCATCCGCAGTTTCGCGTTACCGGTCTAAGATCTCGGAATGCCTTGCGCACTCGAGGGGGGAAGGAATGAAGCAGGCCATTTCGGCGCCGGATCGTGCACGGCGTCCGGCGACAGTCGCAATCCTCGGTATCATCCTTGCGTCCGTCGCCGTTTCCGGTGGGTGTAAGTCGGAAGCGGAGTCCGGAAAAATCGGCGAAATCAATGGCTTCTCCGAGGGTCCCGGGACCGCGGGTGGCCAATGGCAATACCTTGGCGGCGACTCCGCGCACACCCGTTACTCCCCCGCCGACCAGATAGACAGCACCAATTTCGAGGACCTCGAAGAAGCGTGGATCTGGGACGGCGCCAGTTTCAATGCGCAGAGCGGACGCTCGACGCCCAGTTATGTCAACGGCAAGCTTTACACGGTTGCCGGTCCGAGACGCTACGTGATCGCGCTGGATCCCGCCTCCGGGGAACTGCTGTGGTCATATCGTGAACCCCACACCGCGCGATGGGCCTATTCCATGCGGCAGGACTACGGCAAGGGCGTGGCCTATGCGGAAGTCGATGGCCGCGGTGTCATTTACACCATTTCGCCCGCCTTTTTTCTCACTGCGCTCGATGCGGAAACGGGCCGCCCGCTCGAAGGTTTCGGCAATCCCGTACCGATCGAAGGATTCCCGAAAACCGGCGTCGTCGACCTGCTCGCCGACCTCGGGCACGAATACGATCCTTACGACGGTATTCCGCTGGAGAAGGGCTACATCACGTCCTCCTCACCGCCGATCGTGGTCAATGGGGTGGTAGTGGTCGGCAATTCCGCCGAGCAGGGCTACAACCAGTCGCGCATCGAGAACGTGCCGGGCGACATTCTCGGCTACGACGCGCGCACCGGTGAATTCCTGTGGAAGTTCAACGTCATTCCCCGGCCCGGTGAATTCGGACACGACACGTGGCAAAACGATGCCTGGAAGTGGACCGGGGATATCTCTTCCTGGGCACCGTTGTCCGCCGACCAGCAACGCGGCATCGTATATGTACCCACGAACGGCGCGACCATGGATTTCTACGGCGGGTTCCGTCCCGGCGACAATCTTTTCAGCACCAGCCTGATCGCGCTCGACGTCCGGACGGGAAAGCGCGTCTGGCATTACCAGCTGGTGCATCACGATATCTGGAACTACGACACCCCGACCGCACCGGTGTTGATGGATGTCGACATCGACGGCGAGAAGGTCCCCATAGTCGCCCAGGCGACGAAACAGTCGTTCGTTTACGCATTCAACCGGGCGACCGGTGAGCCGCTATGGCCGATCGAGGAAAGACCGGTGCCCGGGTCCCTGATCCCGGGCGAGGAACTTTCGGAAACCCAGCCATTCCCGAGCAGGCCGGCGCCGTACGAAATGCAGGGGCTGACGCATGACGACCTGATCGATTTCACGCCGCGACTGCGTCAGGCCGCCGTCGACAACCTCGAGGAATACCAGATCGGACCCCTGTTTCATCCGCCTCTGCACCGCGATAACGATCTGGGCTTCAAGGCCGCCTACTGGTGTCCTGGCGACTCCGGGGGCTCCAATATAGACGGGCCGTCCGCCGCCGATCCGGAGACCGGGATTCTCTACGTCACCTCTCACAAGGCCTGCACGGCACGCCTGATCGCCCCGGGTGCGGAGCGCGACGCACTCATAGACGCGCCCACGGGGAGCACGATTTCCGATTACGCCGTACTGCGACCGGACGGCGTCCGAGGTCCCGACGACCTGCCCCTTTTCAAACCGCCGTACAGTCGCATCACCGCAATCGACATGAGCACTGGGGAACACCTGTGGTGGATCCCGGTCGGCGAGACTCCCGAGCGCGTGCTGAATCATCCAGACCTCGCGGACATCGAGATTCCGAACACCGGCACCGGCGGACTGGCTCCAATGACGGTGACGAAAACCTTGTTGCTATACGCAAGCGAAGCGAGCGATGGCACGCCACACCTTTATGCCGTCGACAAGAAAACCGGCAAACAGGTCGGCAAAGTCGAGGTATCCGGCAAGACCCGCTACGGCACTATGACTTACGTCCACGACGGGCGACAGTATGTGATCCTGCAGACGGGACCGACTCTGACTGCCGTAGCATTGCCCGACTATCCCTAGCGAGTACTCCGGAGTTCCCATGAAGCACCGACACGTCGCGCCGGACCGATCCCGGCATTGCCTCAAAGCCGCGCTGTCGGCAACCATCCTTGCCGTCACGGCAACTGCGGCAGTTGCCGGCGCTTCGGGGACCGAAGGCGGCCAGTGGCGCTATCTTGGCGGCGATTCGGCGCATACGCGTTATTCGCCCGCCGACCGGATCAATGCCGAAAACTTCGGTGAACTCGAGGAAGCGTGGATCTGGGACGGCGCAAGCTTCAATGCGCAGAGCGGACGTTCGACGCCGAGCTATGTCAAGGGGAAGCTCTACACCGTGGCGGGACCGCGACGGCATGTTGTTGCCATCGACCCGGCCAGCGGCGAAACGCTTTGGTCGTGGCGCGAGCCGAATACGGCGCGCTGGGAGTACTCAATGCGCCAGGACTATGGCAAAGGCGTGGCTTACGCGGAAGTCGATGGCCGCGGCGTCATCTATATCATTTCGCCCGCCTTCTTTCTGACGGCGCTGGATGCGGAAACGGGACGTCCCCTCGAAGGCTTCGGCAAGCCCGTGCCAATCGACGGATTCCCCGAAACGGGGGTGGTAGACCTGCTCGCGGATCTCGGTCATGAGTACGACCCTAATGACGGCATTCCGCTGGAGAAGGGCTACATCACCTCCTCCTCGCCCCCGATTGTGGTGAACGGCGTCGTCGTAGTCGGGAATTCGGCAGAGCAGGGTTACAACCAGTCACGAATCGAAAACGTACCGGGGGACATCCTCGGCTATGACGCGAAAACCGGAGAGTTTCTGTGGAAGTTCAACGTACTCCCCGGTCCCGGCGAGTTCGGCCACGAAACCTGGGAGAACGATGCGTGGAAATGGACGGGCGACATATCTTCCTGGGCGCCGCTCTCGGCCGACCAGGAGCGGGGCATCGTCTACATCCCCACCAATGGTGCGACGCTGGACTTCTACGGCGGCTTCCGGCCCGGCGACAATCTGTTCAGCACCAGCCTGATCGCGCTGGACGTAAAGACAGGCAAGCGCATATGGCACTTCCAGCTGGTCCATCATGACATCTGGAACTACGACACGCCGACGGCGCCAGTTCTCATGGACGTGAACATCGACGGAAAGGAGGTGCCGATCGTCGTTCAGGTCACCAAACAGTCCTTCGCCTACACCTTCAATCGCGAAACGGGCGAGCCGATCTGGCCGATCGAAGAGCGCCCTGTACCGGCCTCCAAAATGCCCGGCGAGAAGCTGGCGAAAACGCAGCCATTTCCGACGCGACCGGCCCCGTACGACATCCAGGGTCTTACCCACGACGATCTCATCGACTTCACGCCCGAGTTGCGCCAGGCCGCCATCGATATCGTGTCGGACTACGCGATTGGTCCGCTTTTCAACCCGCCCCTGCATCGCGACAATGACGAGGGGCTGAAGGGTTCGCTCTGGTGTCCCGGTGACATCGGCGGCGTGAACATCGACGGCCCTGCCGTTGCGGATCCCGCGAGCGGAATTCTGTACGTGACGTCGCGCAAGCATTGTTCGACCCGCATCATGGCGCCAGGCGTGGAACGAGATGCGCGTATCGACAAGCCGACCGGTACGACCATCGCAGACTACGCGGTGCTGACGGGCTTTGGCGTGCGCGGGCCGGACGATCTCAACCTGTTCAAGCCGCCATACAGCCGCATCACCGCAATCGACATGAACACCGGCGAACACCTCTGGTACATCCCGGTGGGGGAAACGCCGGAAGCGGTGCTCAACCATCCGGAGCTTGAAGGTATCGAGATACCGAACACCGGCACCGGTCGGGCGGCGCCGATGGTGGTAACGAAAACCCTGCTCATATATGCGGCGGAAGCATCCGACGGCACGCCTCACCTCTACGCGGTAGACAAGGCAACCGGCCGGCAGACGGGCAAGGTAGAGGTTCCCGACAGAAGCTCGTATGGCATGATGACCTACATACACGACGGCCGGCAGTATGTGATCCTGCAGACCGGCAGCAAGCTGACCACGCTTGCGCTGCCCGACTGATGCGAGCCCTGGCAATCTTCCTGATCGTCGCCTCTTGCAGCGTCACTGCGGACCCTCGTACCGTCAATGACGCCATATACACGGACGAACAGGCGAAGGCGGGCGAAAAACTCTATGCCGAACATTGCCTGACCTGCCACGACAAGAAGTACTTTCGCCCGGTGCTGAAAGCATGGGAGGGACAGCCCCTGGGCCTTCTTTACACGGTTATGAGCGCCTCGATGCCGGAGAGCAACCCGGGCGCGCTGCCGAGGAAAGACTACGTCGACATCCTTGCCTACATACTGTCTCTGAACCGTTATCCTGCCGGCGAGTCCGAACTCGACTACAAGGACGGGATACTGGACGACATCGTCATCTCCGCACGGGAATAACGGTGCTATGCCAGCGTAAGGCGTCCTTCCTCGTCGATGTCCAGCGTCTTGTCGTCACAGAACTTCGCGTAGCTTTCGGGCACGGCCAGCACCGTGCGTCCTTCATACTCGAAGGTAGTATCGTCCGGCGCCGGTTCCTGCAGCGCCAGCGACAGGCCGCCGGCGTTCTCACTACGCACTATACGCAGGCATTTCTCCTCGTTGTCCGCATCGGACGCGTTGGCAATCGCCTTGTCGAACTGTTGGAGTACTGTTTCGGTTACCGTAAGCATCATTTCCTCCTCTTGCATTGCATGAATGTGCCGTCCCATGAAGAACAACGAACGACACTAGACCTTCCCCTTGGTTTCGTCCGCATAAAAGCCGAACTCCGACCGTCTGTGCTCGGCGACTCGCGACATGGTGATCGCGACGATGAATCCCGTCAGAATGCCGGGCATTCCCTCGTACACCATCGTGTGCAGGTCCGCCGCTCGCCACAGCAACGCTGCCGCTACTCCGGCGACCATTGCCACAATCGCACCGCTTTCAGTGATACGGCGTCCCATCGCGTATATCGTCAAGAGCGGCGCAAATGCAGAAGCCAATGTCGACCACGACAGAATGACCAGCTGGAAAACGCTACGGGTCTCGCTCATCGCGATTCCCAGCGCCAGCAATGTCACCACCGCGGTCGCTGTCTTGGCTTCCCATGTTTTTTCCAGCCGCCGCGGCAGCAGATCGTGAGTAATTGCCGCAGAGCAGCTCAACACCAGTGAGTCCGCCGTCGACATTGTCGCCGCAAATATCCCTGCAAGAATCACGCCGACCAGCACGGGTGGCAGAAGCTCGAGAGCCATCGTGGGCAGCGCGAGCTCCGGGTCCATTCCGCCGAGCTCGGGCAGGTAAAGTCGTGACAGCATACCGACGCCGGTGGCCAGCGCGTAGAACGCCGTGAAAAAGCTGTAGTACCAGATGCGCGCTCTCGTCATATGAGCCGCGTCGTCGAGCGCCATGAAGCGGATCATGACGTGTGGCTGGCCCACTACCGAAAAGCCGGCAAACATCCAGCCGAGCACGAATAACCCCATTCCGAGAGCTCCGGGGAACAATAACGTGTCGGGAAAAAGGTCCAGATAGCCTGGGATGTTCGCCATGCTTTCGACCGTCGCGTAAAAGCCGCCCTGCCCGTGCAGCGCCACGGTGAACAGCAGCAGCATCGCTGCAAGCATTACCATCGACTGGGCGGCGTCCGTCCAGATCGAGGCACGGATGCCACCGGCCACACTGTATGCGAGGATCATTGCCGCGACGACAATCGCGCCCGCCGCCGGCTCCCACCCCAGTACACCCTGCAAGGCCTTGCCGCCGGCGCTGATCTGGGCAGCGGCATAAGCGCCCAGAAACACGACCATCACGACGGCGGCGATTCGCCTCCAGAGACGGAACTCCTCGCCGTACCACCGCGCAACTACGGACGCGAACGAGGCCTCGTTTGTGCGCTCGGTGCACTTGCGGAGTTTCCGATGAATGAAAAGAGAGCCCGCGAAATCGCCGAGAATCCAGCCTACCATGAGCCAGGCGGCGGCGAGTCCGGTCGCGTAGGTAAAGCCGATGACGCCGATGAACATGTAACCGGAATTGTTCGTGGCAACCGCGGAAAGGCCGCAAAGCCAGGGGGAAACAGCGCGACTCGCCAGGTAATAGTCCGTTCGTGACTTCCTGGCGCGCGTCGCCGACGCAAGACCGATTGTTACGAAGGCCGCCAACACCAGCAGGAAAGAAGCTTCAATCATGAAATCATGATCCAGGGAGGACCGGCCGGGGCCCGGTCAGGCCGCCCGTTGCGAGGAATCCCGGGACCCGCCCCGGCTTGCCGTCTCCTGCCTTTCCTCGATCAACGCCCGGTGCAGCGCCACTATCGCTTTCTCATAGTCCTGTTCCGCCAGTACGAACATGATGTCCACGCTGCGAATCAGCTGGTGGACGCCGAGGACTTCGATTTCCGCTTCGGCCAGCGCTCCGACGGCCAGCGCCGTCAATCCTGTAACGTCGAGGTCGCTGCCAATAGCCGAAACGATGGCAACCTTCCGCGTCGTGACCGTTGCCGACTCGAAGTTCTCCCGCAAATCGTTCAGCACGCGGCGTACCGACTTCAGCGAACCGGCGAGGTAGTGAACAATCGTATTCGCATTCGAGGTCTTCGTGACGATCCGCACGCTGTGCCGCCTGAGCGTATCCAGAATTGCGGAGTCGTAGCCCTTGACGCCGACCATGTCCTGTTCAAAGAACTCGAGCGCGAACACGCTGCGTATTCCCGTAATGATTTCAGCCTGTGGGCGTGTGGACATATAATCACTGCAAATCGCCGATCCGGCATCGTCCGGATCGAACGTGTTCCTGATGCGCAAGGGGATGTTGGCCTGACGGAGGCCTTTCGCGGCTCGCGGGTGTATTGCCTCCATCCCCAGGTTCGATAGCTGGTCCGCAACGTCGTAGTTGGTTCGTTCGATTTTGCGAACGCGATCCGCGCCAATGAGAAGCGGATCGCCGCTGCAGAGATGAAACTGCTTGTGAATGATGGCTTCCCGGGCACGGGTCAGGACGGCCACGCGCGACAGGGTGACTTCACTGTATCCCCGTCCATACTTCTGCATTATCCCGCCGCGACTATGGGCATAACCCGTAAGCACCGGCAGGGTTGTACGGAGATCAATGTGCGCAAGCGCGCGCACGATGCGTTCGTCCAGCCCGAGATTCGCCTCCTCGCGCCACCCCGTGAGGTCGACGAAAACCGCGTTCACATTGTGCTGCTGCAAAAGCAGGCTCGAATTGTGGGCACTGTGGGCTTCGCCGATGGCCGCGAGCATTTCCCGCACGGTGTCCAGGTGCTCGCTCAGGCTGAAATGACCGTAAGAGCAGAGTCGATGCAGGTCGACAAGACAGCTACGGACGCCTTCGATACGCTCTGTGACGAAGCGGTCTGCAACCTGTCGATCCGCGTGGCGGCCGAAGATCCGGGCGTTGATGGCGCGCATGTCCCTGCTTACTTCGCTGATTGCGTCGCCCCAGGCCCACTCCGATTCCGACCCGGCGAAAAGGGCATGCACTCCTGGCTCGCCCGTTTTCTTGTCTTCCAGCAGCTTGTCGGTTATCCCGCCGTAGGCGGACACGACAAAAATGCGGTTGTAGAGCTCGCCGCTCTCGCGATTGACCACAAACACGTTGTTCAGCACCGCCTCTGAATCCGACATGGAGGTGCCGCCGATTTTCTCGACCGTGTGGTCCGAGGAGCGATACGGCTGCTGAGGCGCTTCCGCTTCGCGCGACGTGTCCACGGACCCGGTCACGCGGCGCCCTGCAGAAGTGGTCCCGACGCGGGTCGTACCGGCGTCACGGAACTGCGGGACGCGATGAACTCCGGTCGGGGCACCGCCGGGCCGAACGGGGCCTCGAGCCTGTTCGACATCGCGTTGTACACGATAAAGGCGTTGCTTCGCGGAAACGGAGTGATATTGCTCGACGAACCGTGCATGGCGTTGCAGTCGAACACGATGACGGTGCCGGCGGGGCCGGTCGGCGCGGTGATGCCGCCATCCGACGCCAGCCGCGTCAGAAGCCCGTCGTTCGGCACACCGTACTCCTGCTTCTTGAGCGACTTCCGGTAGTGGTTCTCCGGCGTCTCGCCGACGCACGTGACGTAGTGCCTGTGAGAGCCGGGCATGAGCATGAGGGGACCGTTGTACGGAGTATTCTCCGTCAGCAACACCGTCATGGACAGGGCGCGCATCCGCGGCATGCCGTCCTCCACGTGCCACGTCTCGAAATCGGAATGCCAGTAGAACTCCTTCCCGCGGAATCCGGGCTTGTAGTTCATGCGCGACTGATGAATGTAAACCTCGTCGTTCAGCAGGAACCTTGCTATGCCGGCAAGCCGGATATCTGTCGACAGACTGCCGAAGATCCTGCTCTGGTCGTGGACCCGGAAAACGGATCGTACGTGACCGGAATCCGGTTCGGTGATGAGGGTTTCCGGGTCGAGCGCACCGCGAGACGCCGTGCGGAGCTGCGTCGCCTCCTCGCAAAGTGCGCTGATTTCGCCCTCGTCAAAGAGGTCGCGCAGCACGATGAAGCCGTCCCGTGCAAAACACCGGGTGGCCTCCGCGGACAGCGGCGCATCTGCGGTCCAGGGTCCATGGACCACGTCATCCAGCCGCGGAAGGATGCGAGCCTCAGGGGATTGTCGCGACGGGTAAGCGTCCTCGCGCCTGTCCGCCGAAGCGGGTATGCCGTGTGCTGAAGAATGCATGGCTCAGACGGCTTCCGCCTGCAATGGATAGGCTCCGGTTTCGTCGTGAACCTCGAGCCCGTTCAGCGGCGGATTGAATACGCAGGCCATGGTCATCTCCGAAGTAGCTCGGAGGACGTGACGGTCGTGCCTGTCGAGCGCATACATCACGCCCGGACGGATCTCGAACGTCTCGCCCGTTTCCTGATTCTCGATGGAGCCTTCCCCGGCTATGCAATAGACCGATTCCAGGTGATTCCGGTAATGCATCGGCAAGTCGGCACCGGCGTATATCGTGGTGATATGAAACGAAAAGCCCATGCCGTCGTCTTTCAACAGCAGCCGCACGCTATTCCACCCCGCCGTCTCGACCAGCCGGCGGCCCGTCTTCGCCTCTTCCAGTTTGCGAACTATCATTGATCTCCCCCTTACGCCGCTGCCTTGCCGGCCTTCTCGAGGACCGATCGCACGGAGCGAGCCAGAATATCGAGACCTTTCGTCAGTTCATCGTCCGTGATCGTCAGGGCAGCAAGGCACTTGACGATTTCATCGTCAGGGCCGCTGGTCTCGATGATCAGTCGGTGCCTGAATGCGGTTCTGACGACTCCGGCAGCGACGTCGCCGGACGGCATCTCAAGGCCACGCATCATCCCGCGTCCCTTCACTGCCGAACGATCCAGCCCGTTCGCCCGGGCGATCCCGGCGAGCCTCGACTTGAGCAACTCGCCCTTGTCGTAAATGGACTGCTCGAACGAACTGTCGCGCCAGAAGTGCTCCAGCGCGGCGCGGGCCGTTACGAAGGCGTGGCAGTTGCCGCGGAACGTGCCGTTGTGCTCGCCGGGCAGCCACTGATCGAGCCGTCTGTCGATCATCACGAGCGCCAGCGGCAACCCGTAACCGGATACGGACTTGGCCATGGTCACGATGTCCGGCTTGATGCCTGCTGCCTCGAAACTGAAAAACGAACCCGTCCGCCCTGCGCCAGCCTGGATGTCGTCCACTATGAGGAGCGCCTCAAACTCGCGCGCTATTGCCGCAATCCTTCTCAGCCAGCCATAGTCGGCGACATTCAGGCCGCCCTCTCCCTGCACCGTCTCCACGATTACGGCCGCCGGAGCGTCGACGCCGCTGGAAGGATCGGACAGCATCTTCTCGAGATAGTCGGCAGTATCCACTGACGGCCCGAAGTAGTCGTCGTAAGGCATGCGTGTCACACCGTCCAGTGTGATACCCGCCCCGTTTCGGTGAAAACCGTTCGCTGTACAGGCGAGGGCGCCCAGAGTCACGCCGTGAAAGCCGTTGGTGAATGCGATGACGTTCTGCCTGCCGGTGACCTTGCGCGCAAGCTTGAGCGCAGCCTCCACGGCATTGGCCCCGGTCGGACCGGGAAACTGGATGACGTAGTCGAGATCCCGGGGTTTCAGGATCGTCTCGAAAAATTCGACCAGAAAACGTTCCTTGCTTTCACTGTACATGTCGAGACTGTGGGTAATTCCGTCGTTGCTTATGTACTCGATGAGCGCCTGCTTGAGTAGCGGGTGATTGTGCCCATAGTTGAGCGTCGAGCAGCCCATCAGGAAATCCAGATAGGCTGAACCGTCCCTCGTGTACAGCCAGGAGCCCTTCGCTCGCTGGAAGATCTTCGGGAAATTTCGGGCATAACTTCGAACCTGCGACTCGAGTAGTTCGAAAGTTTCAACGGCCGGTGTGCCGGCCTCGGTCTGTACGGACATTTTTTTCCTCGGTGTTTGAAAAGTTGATTCGTTACGCGGCGGACTGAGCACTCTGTCGCCGCCGAAGGGGACCGATCGTGATCAGACGCTCGCTCGCGTGGCGGTTTCCGAAGTGTTCCTTCGCTTCGAACCCGGTGGTCTCCCGGAGCGCCGCGCCGGCGCCGGCGGCGAGAGAACGGAACAGACATCGAGATGCCTCGTTGTCGGGTGTGATCGTGGTCTTCAGGTACGAGACGCCGCCGACACTTTCCCGCCCGAGAACCTCCAGCAACATCCTCCTGGCCAGGCCCAGGCCCCGTGCGTGTCTGTGCACGGCAACCTGCCAGATAAAAAGAGTCTCCGGCTCGTTGGGAGGGCGATAGCCGGAGATCCATCCGACGGCCTCTCCTTCTTTCTCCGCCAGTACGCAGGTATCCGCGAAATCGGTGCATTGCAGGAGATTGCAGTACAGCGAGTTCTCGTCCAGAGGGGGGCAGGACGCGACCAGGTCCGAGACGCGGACGCCGTCGGTCGCCCGGGGCTTACGCAGCACTACGTCCGCCGGGAGATTCCGGCCATCTTTTTCGTTGGATGTGCGCATCATGGATTAGTTTGCTAGTCTAATTAATATGGCTGCGGATTGGAACCCGGGAGTGCCCTGCCACGTCATTCCCGAACCGCGCCATCGTCCGGAGACTATTGTATTTTCACACAATTATGGGCCGTATCAGAAGGATTGGGCGGGTTGGCCAACTTGTCTGCGGCGGCGACTATTAGTTAGTTATTCGAATGATCTGCCGGGCGTGCGGCGCCGAATGTAGCAACCCGAGGCAATATCTGACAAAAAGCGATGTTGAGAACTCTCAGGAAACCGTCGATGCAGGATCGTTCCGATACCGCGTTGATCGCCTTGCGGCGCATCCTTCGCGCAACCGAGCTGAACTCTCGCCTCCTGGCGAGCCAGACCGGGCTGACGTCATCGCAGTTCATCATTCTGCAAATCGTAGCGCGACATGGAAAAGTCCTTCCCAGCACCGTCGCAAAGTCGGCCCGCCTCACTCAGGCCACAGTAACGTCGCTGGTCGACAAGCTGGAGCGAAACGACCACGTCAAGCGCCGACGAGACACTGAAGACCGTCGTCGCATCTGGATCGAAATGACCCGGGTCGGGGAGGAAGCGCTCGCCGCGTCTCCGGATTTTCTTCAGGATCGGTTTCAGGAGGCGTTCAGGCAGCTCGAAGCGTGGGAACAGGCCATGATAATCGCCGCACTCGAGCGCGTCTCGGCGATGCTCGACGCCGGAACCCTCGATGCGTCGCCGATTCTGGATATCGGCGATCTCGACCGCCTGCTGAATGCGTGAGGAGGAAGGACGGACGGCCACACTTGCCAAAGTTCATGAATAGTGTCGGGTCCCGTCTCCTTTCCTCGGCTACCACGGAAGCCGGGACCGGTTCAGATCACTCGCGAGTACGCAGCATCTCGTCGGCAATTTGCGCCGTGATCGGCTCAAACATACCGAGGCCGCAGGATACGCCCGGCGCGTATCCGAATCCCCAGTCTTCGAGAACTGTGACGACGTCGATGCTGCATAAGAGGCCGACGGACGAACGATACATCAGGGTGTCGCTGGGTCGCAGACCGGGGCATCGATGGGTAAGCTCGTTTCGGTACACTTTGTCTCGTCGCAGGCGAAAGATCAGAGTGTCGGAATCTACGATGTCGATCTTGTCGATCTCGTTGATCCGGACGCAGTGTTCCGAATCGAGGTTTCGCTCGCTCTCATCCCCGGTTTCATTGCCATCGTCTTGCCCGAAGGCCGCACCGACGCTGCCCGCACACACCAGCAGCGCGAGGACAAATCGTCGGGCGACCGTTCCGCCGGAGCTCACCAGCTCTGCACATTGCATATTGAGTTCCTCCTGATCAATCAGGCGATAGCATTTTTTTCAACGCGGTGTAATTGTTACCAGACGGCTGCGGTAGTTTGACCCCCGAGCTACGACTCTCCGCCAGAGAAGCCGTCGGGCTTCACGACGACAACGTCACAGTGCACGTCATCCAGCATCGCCTCGGCCGTGCTGCCGAGCAGCAGGCGTTCCAGCCGGCCGCGGGCGACGGCACCTGCAACGACCACATCGATCTCCAACTGCTCGACGATTTCGTCGAGCGCCTGCCTGGTGCTCCCTGCGACGAGGTGCACGTGGTCTTCCGGGATACCGGCGGCCTCGGAGAGCTTGCGCAATTCCAGCCGCCGGTGCTTTTCCAGTTCGTCGGAAAGTTCGCTGCTCAGCTGGAGTGCCGGCACGGCACCATGGTGAGTCGCGGCCGCGATCGGCGCAACCATCGCGCCAGGCCGGTACGCGTGAAAAATGTGCACGGAGCCACCGAACAATTTGCAGATGTCGCTCGCAACCGCAACAAGCTTTGTGTCGAGTCCCGCCTT
>Ga0299913_10002995_pt1 | contig 13600 bp, 12 predicted proteins | sample RVTome_9_FD_201360 | JGI IMG/M metagenome (GOLD analysis project Ga0299913, IMG submission 201360) | Soil microbial communities from uranium-contaminated site in the Upper Colorado River Basin, Wyoming, United States - RVT155D38 (version 2) ... | reverse complement strand
TGGGGCGCTGGAGGAGAGATCCGAAGCCGCCAGTGAACGCACCCGTGCGCCGATCCATCGCCTTCTGGAGCACCTCGGCCGGGGTCAGCTGCTCCTCGAGCAGCACCAGGCGTTCGTCGGCAAGCTCGATCTCCATTGAGGTCATCATGCACCGCCACGCGGCCGAGTGGTAGGGGTGATTTTCAGGCCGGGCGGCCGACCGCCTCGACCGCCGCGGCAAAGCCGAGCAGCAGCTCGCGGGCGAGCTCGTCGCGCGACATGACCGCGGCACGCACCGCGTCCCAGCGGATGGCCAGCATGCACAGCAGCGGCCGCTCCCACGGGCGTGCCTCGCGTGCGGCAGGCAGCATGCGCAGGCGCAGCATCTGGCGGCCTTCCTCTTCGGCAATCAGGCCCGACAGCGCACCGGCGAGACGCGGGCCGAGAGCATCCAGCGGCGCGCCGGGTGGCGGCCCGGCAAGCGGCGCGATCTCGATCGCCTCCACGATGCCATGGTCATCGGCGACCCAGACGTGGGTCAGCCACCAGCCGTCATCCGTAATGCTCGGTGCAGCCAAGCCCGCTCGAAGACCGGGCGCGGAATCGGACGTGGCGCCTCGCCTGGCGATCATCTCTTCGGCGACAAACGACGGACCCGGCGCGGGAAGTCTTGTTCTTGTCACTCCCACTCTATGGTCGCGGGGGGCTTGCTGCTGATGTCGTAGACGACGCGGTTGACGCCGGGGACCTCGTTGACGATCCGGCTCGAGATCCTTGCCAGTACGTCATACGGTAGCTTGGCCCAGTCGGCCGTCATGCCGTCCTCGCTGGTGACGGCGCGGATGGCGACGACATTGGCATAGGTCCGACCATCGCCCATGACACCAACGCTGCGCACTGGAGTCAGGATGGCGAAGCTCTGCCAGAGCGAGCGGTAGAGGCCGGCGGCCTTGATCTCGTCGATCACGATCCAGTCGGCCTCGCGCAGCGTGTCCAGTCGCTCGGCAGTCACCTCGCCGATGATGCGGATCGCCAGGCCGGGTCCCGGGAAAGGCTGGCGCATGACCATCTGCTCGGGCAGCCCCAGCTCCGTTCCGACCGCCCGGACCTCGTCCTTGAACAGGTAGCGCAGCGGCTCGATCAGCGAGAAGCGCAAATCGACCGGCAGCCCGCCGACGTTGTGATGGGTCTTGATCTTCTGGGCGGCCTTGGTCTCGGGCGCCGTCGACTCGATGACGTCGGGATAAAGCGTCCCCTGGGTGAGGAAATCGATCCGCCCGAGCTTGGCCGCCTCCTCCTCGAAGACGCGGATGAACTCGTCGCCGATGATCCGCCGCTTCTCCTCGGGATCGTCGACGTCCGACAGGCGGGCGAGGAAGCGGTCGCGGGCATCGACCATGATCAGGTCCATTCCGAGGCTCTGCTCGAAGGTCTGGCGAAGGAGCTCCGATTCGCGCTTGCGCATCAGTCCGTGGTCGACATAGATGCACGTCAACTGGTCGCCCACCGCGCGGTGCACGAGCGTCGCGGCGACGGCCGAATCGACGCCTCCCGAAAGCGCGCAAATGACTTTGCCGTCGCCGACGCGGGCACGGATCTCGGCCACCGTCGAGTCGATGAAGGAGGCCGGCGTCCAGCTCGCGGTGGCACCGCTGATGCCGATCACGAAGTTGCGCAGGATGTCGCGCCCGGCCGGCGTGTGGACGACCTCGGGATGGAACTGGATGCCGTACATCTGGCGATCGGGATCGGCAAGCCCGGCATACGGCGTCGATGGAGTCTCGGCCAGCGGCCGGAAACCGGGTGGCGGGCTGACGATCGAATCGCCGTGGCTCATCCACACCGATTGCTGCCGTTCGAGACCGCGGAACAGCCCGTCCTCGGTGGTGATCGAGACCGTCGCTGGGCCGTACTCCCGCTTCTCGGCGGGCACCACGTTGCCGCCCAGGTGGTGTGCCATCAACTGCACTCCGTAGCAGATGCCCAGCAGGGGCATGCGCGCGTCCTTCCATATTCGCGGGTCGGGGTGCGGCGCGCCGTCCTCGTAGACGCTCATCGGGCCGCCGGACAGGATCACCGCGCGTGGCTGGCGGCGCTCGATCTCCTCCCAGGGAGTGTCGAACGGCAGCAGTTCCGAATAGACGTTGAGTTCGCGCACGCGACGCGCGATCAACTGCGCCGTCTGACCGCCAAAGTCGAGGACGATGACGCTGTCCGGGGTGGGCGTGTCTTCGGCCGCGGGACGTTCTGGTGGCGGTGCGTCGAGGGCGACCTCGAGGTAGGCCTCGACCTCGGCGTCGTCGGGTGCGAGCACGCGGTGACCGGCGTTTGCCGGTTCGCCGTGAACGGTCTTGCCGCGCTCGGCCTTCGCTTCGATCGATTCCCCTCCTTTTCGGTGCGTCGAGTCTAGACGCTGGACGTAGCCTGATGGGCGATGGGCGAGCCGATCGTGCTGATCGACAGATCCGCCGTTCGCGACGGGAGACTTGACGAGCTCAAGGTGGCGATGGCGGAGCTGTCCGACTTCGTCGCTTCGAGCGGCACGAGGGCGATCGCCTACGACATGTATCTCAGCGATGACGATTCGCAGATGACGGTCGTCCAAATCCATCCCGACTCGGAGTCGGTCGAGGCGCAAATGGCCGCTGCAGCGCATGTTTTCGCCAAGTTCCGCGACCTGCTGACGATGCAGTCGATGGATATCTACGGCCGGCCAAGCGAAAGCCTGACGCACGTGCTGCGCCGAAAAGCGGACCTCCTCGGCCTTGGCTCGCCGCCCATCGTCCACGCTCTCGAAACCGGCTTTCGCCGCTACTAGTCCGGGACAAGGAATGTGTAGCCCGCGGTCGCCGGCCGCGCTACTCGGTCGCCGCGGCGACGATGTCGCGCAGGTAGAGCGACAGCTCCCAGACGTCGCCGGCGTCGTCGAGGCCGAGGCCACCTGCGCCGGGCTGCTCGTGCCCGAAACCTCCGAAGATAGTCGCGCGCCGGACTTCATCGCCTATCGCCTGGTAGAGCAGCCCGGCGTGGGCCACCGGAATGGCGGTATCCGGCGCACCGTGGAGCAGGAACACCGGAGCGCGGATCGCTGTGGCAGTCGTCACCGGCGAAATTCCGACGAGTTGTTGACGCATCTCTGCGCTGAGCAGCTCGATAGCTTCTTCGGCCGCCGCGCGGTTGGGCGCAGTGAAGAGTAGGTACGTGGCGCGAGCGTCGCCGTCCAGGGTGGCGAGAGTCTCCGGATCCGGGCCGTCCGGCGGCTGTTCCGCGGCCGCTACGGGCGCCAGGAGCTCGCGCAGTCCGGCCCGCTCCGATTCGGCCGTCAGGGCTACCAGCGCCAGCTCGAGGACGTCATGACGGATGCCGGCATCAGGCTGCCAACTGACCACCTGGCTACCCATCTCCGATGAGCGCGTAGCCACGTCGACCAGCAACCGCTCCGCGTCGGCGTAGCCGCCGAAGGCCGAGACGTAGCCCACGCTGCCGACGATCCGCGGGTCGGCGGCAGCCATCAGCGCGATGCTGGCACCGGCCGAGAAGCCGGCCAGCCCGACCCTTTGTGCATCCACCTCCGCGCGCGAGCTCAACGTCATGAATGCGTCGGCGAGGTGGCCCGGTTCGGCCGGCGTGACGCGCAGGTTGCGCAAGGCAGTCGAGTCGGGGACGCTGACCGCCACGCCGGCCCGGGCGATCGCCGTGGCAAGACCCGCGATGTCGGGGTGATCGATGGGCTGTGGGTGGACGCCAAGGGCCAGCACAACGGCCGGGAGGCGCGAGCTCGCGCTGGTGCCGCCGGGTAGGTAGACGTCCATTCGATCGGCGGGCGAGCCGTATGTGGTCGTGGTCCGCGTCGGCTCGGTCGTTGCCAGGGAGAGTGGCGCAGGTCCCAGGCGGATGAACTCGGGAACGAGCGCGGCGGTTATAACCAGCGTCCTCACCGGTGGCAGGCGAGGAAGCACCAGCACGGCAACGATCAGTGCGACCGTCACGCCAACCAGCCGGCGTTTGGTCACCTATGAAAATCGGTCAGCCGGGCGGCCTCCCCGTCGACCTCCCGGCGCACGCGAATGGGAAGTGGCGCGAACGGCTCGGGGACGACGGTGCCGTCGACGATGCGCCACGTGCCACACACGCGGCCGTCGACGAGGAATGTGCCGACAGAGTGCGGAGTCCGCGTGTTGAACACCTTCGGTCGGTGCTCTTCGGGCAGTATCTGGGTTCGGCGGGCGTGGACCAGCAGCGTCGCATCCCACGTCGGCAGGAAGCGCACCGGAGCCGGTGTGTGCTCGGGCGGAAGTGGGGCGTCCGCCAGGTCGACCAGCTCCTGGCCAAGTTCGTCGACGAATCGACGGCCGGCGACTGCTTCGACGGCTTTGCCTAGGGCCGGGACCGGCACGCCCGCCCAGTTGGCAATCTGCGCCGGTCGCGCGGGCCCAAAGGCGCCCAGGTAGCGGCGGACGAGCAGCTCCAGGCCGTCATCCTCCGAGTAGTCGCGGTCGGGTGACAGCCACTTCTCGGCCAGGGCATAGATGTCAGCTCGTCGGCGGTCCCAGGTGCCCGATGGCGGCACGCGAACTAGGTCGACCCACTGGCCGACCCACTTGACCGCCTGGGCACCGACGCCGCGCTCGCCCATGCGAGCCATGAGCTCGTCGATGCGCAGCGGGCCGTCGCGGAGCTCCTCGCTGGCGGCGTGCGCCGCGGCCGGCATATCGAGGCCGTCGATCTCCCGCCGCGCGACTCGTTCGAAGTCCTGTCGCCGGAGGCGCCGAATGCCGGCCGTCATGGGCCAGTAGTCGCGGGCGGCCACGAGGTGGATCGTGACGCGCATCATGGTCGCCTGGATTGCCGTCCGGTCCTCGAGCGCCTGAGTGAGCATGTCCCGATGGAAGCCGGCCACGCGCGCCCACAGGCCAACGTAGCCCGACGGTGCGTATTGCGTCTGCAGCCCACCGACGTCCTCGAGTACGCGGGTCAGCGGCTGCCGGGAACGTTCGAGCAGGTGCTGACGGGCGAGAAGGGCACGGTTGAGGCGCCGCTGTGTCAGCGTTTCCACGGCCATCGTCAGTCGATCTTCGGCTGCAACCTGAAGACCGGGCCGCGGCCGAGGCGCTCGGCCGGCGTGCCGTACTTGAGGATCAGGTCGGTCACCGCGCGAGCGCGGACCATGTCGTCGACCTCGTGCGCGAGGTAGTCGACTGTCTTCTCACCGATCGTCGTTCGGCAACGACTTTCGGCGCGCAGGTTGAGCGCCCAGTCGGTCGCCTCGCTTCCAGCGGCAACGAGCAGCGAGCCGTCTTCCGCTTCGATGAAGCCGACCGCCGCCAACTGTGGCCGCCCGCTTCTGCGCCCTCGCGTCTCGAGCATGGCGACCTTGCCCCACGCGGCCAGCTCCTCGCCAATTGCCTTCAGGTCACCCACGTCTGCCAATCATCGCTGACGCCGCGTCGGCATACCCGCGATACCTGGGTCGAGCTGTGAGAGCGCCGTCCAACCCGATGAAGCGCGCCGCATTCCACCCGATAGCGGACCCAGCACCACCAGCACCGACTGGCGCCCGGCTTGGGGAAGTGCACCGTCCCACCACGTGTTGAACGCAGCTGCGCGATCAGGACAGACGGACCCGAATGACTCGGTCCGCAAACGGAGGCTATGCAGGCCAAGCCTCCGCAAGTGGCCGGCTTCGAACTCGCCCATGAAGCTGTGCACCGGATCCTGCCGACGAACCGCGGTCGCATGGCGCTTTCGCGGATCGACGAGGTCCATCTCCAGCCGCATGTCGAGGGCCGCGGCGAGCCGAATGTAATGCGTCGATCGAGCCCGCTTCGCCCGCCTCGATGGCCTGTACTGCCGCGACAGATAGATCGGCCCGATCGGGGAGCTGGGCGGAGGGTCATTGCCCGACGCAGACGCTCCTCAAGCAATCGGCCACCGAACAGTAGCCGGAGCCGAACGAATGCGGCGGCGGCCGTGGACGACGGGGGCGGCGGGGCGATGAGGGCGACATTCCACTGTCAGTGAACAGAGCCGGCCTTACCATTGCTTATCTGGCTACGAACACTCGCGGCTTACGCGGCATGCCTCGCCGCGGAGCGTCGAACTGTATGAGCGTCTGTGCTGGGTGCCGTCGGATGTCGTCGCACATCGCCGAAGTCGCGGTCTCTGTAGGGTGACAGTGGAAACTTGAGAAAACGTAGTCTGGCGAGCGGAGCTGCCCTACTCGATGCGGTTGGTCGACCTCGGTTAGCGGGAGGCGCCTCGCTGCCAGGACTTGCCCTCGACGGCAACCGCTGGGGCGTAGACCATCTCGACCTGCTGCATTGCCCGAATGTCGCGTGCGCCGAGGGCGGCCATCGATTGGCGCAGCGCGCCCAGCAGGTTCTCTGAGCCGTCGCTGACGCCGGCCGGGCCGAACAGGATCTTCTGCAACGGCCCGGCGGTCCCGACACGTATCCGCGTGCCGCGCGGAAGCGTCGGCGACGGCGCAGCCATTCCCCAATTGGTGCCTCTCCCCGGTGCTTCTGCCGCGCGCGCGAGAGGCGACCCCAGCATCAGCACGTCCGCGCCGGCGGCGATGGCCTTGGCCAGCTCGCCGCCGCGGCGCATACCCCCATCGGCCACGACACAGACGTAGCGCCCGCTCTGGTCGAGATAGTCGTCGCGCGCGGCGGCGACATCGGCGATCGCCGTCACCTGCGGAACGCCGATGCCCAGCACATCACGCGTCGTGCACGCCGCCCCCGGGCCGACGCCCACGAACACCGCCGCGGCACCCTGGCGCATCAACTCCAGCGCCGCCTGGTACGAGGTCGTGTTGCCGACCGCGACGGGGATCGGCATGAAGCGGGTGAACTCGGCCAGGGCGAGTGGCTCGTAGCCCGCCGCCAGATGGCGCGCCGACGAGACCTGAGATTGGACGAGGAACATGTCTGCGCCCTGCTCGGCGCAGAACGGACCCAGGCGGCGGGCGGCTGCCGGCGTGGCGGCCACGACAGCCTTCGATCCACAGGCGTGAATATCGGCGATGCGCCGCGCGACCAGTTCCTCGGAGATCGGCGCCGAATATGCCTCGGCCAGGGCGGCCTGCACCTCAGCATCAGGTAGCGACGCGATCCGTTCTAGCACCGGACCAGGGTCCGCGTAACGCGTCTGCACACCTTCGAGATTCAACACCGCCAGACCGCCTTGGCGCGCCAGCAGGCCGGCGAACGAAGGATCGACGACGGCGTCCATCGCCGACGCCAGGACCGGAATCGCCAGCTGGATGCCACAGAAGTCCAGCGAGATGTCGACATCGGCGGGATCGAGCGTCTCGACCCCCGGAGCGAGGGAGACGTCGTCAAAACCGTAAGTCGGTCGGAGTGTGTCCGTCTTGGCCTGACGGCGGCGCGCACGGTCCTCGCCTGTGCTCTCGACAGGGATGGCGCTACCGGGACTCACGTGTGCTGAAGCTCCTCCGACACGGCATTCCCGACCCCGAGCGACGTTCGGCCGGTGGAGGCAGTATACCCACGTGACCCCTGCCAACGACGACCGATTGGTCAGCCTGGAGGACATCCGCGCGGCAGCCGAGCGCCTGCGATTCGTGGTTGTCCGGACGCCGCTGCTGCCGTTCGGCGGCGGCGTCTATCTCAAGCCGGAAAGCCTTCAGCCGACCGGCTCGTTCAAGATCCGCGGCGCCTACAACGCCCTTGCCCAGCTGACCGCGGAGGAGCGTGCCAGCGGAGTCGTCACCCACTCGAGCGGTAATCACGCCCAGGCGATCGCGCGGGCGGCACGCCTGCTGGGCATCCGCGCACTGGTGGTTATGCCCGACAACGCGCCAGGCGTGAAAGTCGAGGGCGTCCGAGCCGACGGCGCCGACATCCTCTTCGTGGGGCCGGACAACGAAGAACGCGTCGCACGCGCGCACGAGATAGCCGCGCGCGACGGCATGAACCTGGTGCCGTCTGCAAACGATCCAAGAGTGATCGAGGGCCAGGGAACGATCGGCCTGGAGATCATGGAGCAGCTCGCCGAACTCCACGTCATCGAGGCGCCCGTCGTGCTGGTGCCGGTCGGCCTGGGCGGGCTTGCCGCCGGCGTTTCGACCGCCGTCAAATCGGTGTCACCCGGAGCGCACGTGTTCGGCGTCGAACCTGCGCTGGCCGCCGACACGCGTGATTCGCTCCAAAGGGGCGAAGCAGTCGCCTGGCCTGCCGAGCAGACGGCGCGGACGATTGCCGATGGACTGCGCGGCGAGTCACCCGCCCCTATCCCGTTCGCCCACCTGCGTCGCCACCTCGACGGCATCCTCGTGGTCGATGAAACCGAGATCGCAGCCGCTGTCGCCGTTGCCCAGCGCGAGGCCAGGCTGGTGCTCGAGCCATCAGGGGCAACGCCCCTCGCTGCCCTCCTGTTCCACCGTTCGGAGATGCCGCAGGGTCCGGTCGTGGTGGTGCTGAGCGGCGGCAACGTCGACCCCGACCGCTTTGTGGAGCTTATCCGCCAGCCACGAATCTGAGCGCTGCGTTCGGCCATCCGCGTAGGTCTATCATCGGCCCCAATGGATCAGCCCGGCACCCATCCGACGCTCCTGGAGGCAACTCGCATTGTCGCTCGAGGCAGTGAGCTCGACGCCAAGCTCGACGCGCTGTGCGATCACATCGTCGGCTCGGCGGGGGCCTCGGCAGCGGTCGTCTATCTGTTCGACCCCGTCGCCAACCTGCTGGTACCGGCGGCACAGTCGGGCCTCAACGCACAGATGCTCGCCGACCGCGGCCAGATATCCGCGGACGACCCAAGCGAGCTCGCCGCGCGGGTGGTACGCGAACGGCGACAGATGAGCGCGAGCGGTGCAGACGCTTCGAAGGGGTTCAGTGGCCAGGCGCTCGACTGGCACGGCCTGCTCGCTCTCCCGCTGATCGCATCGGATGAGGCCGGCGGGGAGGATGCCGAAGGTGTCCTCGTGGCGGCATTCGAAGGCACGCCACCCCAGTCGACCGACCCGGAGAACATCCTTACCGCGCTGGGCGACCTGTGCGCCGTCGCCATCCGCCAGGCCAGGCTGGAGAATGCACTCCTAGAGCGCGCCGATTGGATCGCCCGGTTGGCCAACACCGACACGCTGACCGGTGTCGCCAACAGGGCCACGTTCGAGCGCATCCTCGAGTTGGAGATCGCCCGATCGAGCCGCCAGGAGAACACCCTCAGCCTGGTTCTGTTCGACGTCGACGGATTCGCCGGCATCAACGATGAGGCGGGCGCGCCAACGGGCGACGAAGTCCTGCGTCACGTGGCGGCCACGCTCGCCGACCAGGTGCGGGTGATCGACACCGTCGCGCGTTACGGGCCCGACGAGTTCGCTCTCATCGCCCCAGGCGGTGGCGGCGAAGTAGCCGGGCGTCGAGTGCGGGATGCCCTGGCCCAGCGCGAGGTGGCCGGGAGGCCGATCAGCATCAGCGTCGGCGCCGTCGCCTACCCAATCGACGGTGCAACAGCGGAGGAGCTCGTCGACGCCGCGCAGCGGGCGCTGGGCGAAGCCAAGCGTCGCGGCCGTGGCTCGATCGTCGTCGCCAGCGGCAGCTAGCGACACGGGTCGCTAGCCGGCGATCAGGTCCTCCACCGCTTCCCAGATCGTGGCTGCCACAACCTTGCGATCCGCCGAGCCGTCGACCACACGCCAGCGGTTCGGCTCCGCGGCAGCCAGTTCCAGGTACCCGCGCCGCACCCGCTCGTGGAATGCAACGCCATGCTCAGCGGCCAATTCGAAGCGCGTCAAATCGACTGGCGCACCTTCGGCACGCCTCGCCAGACCGGCGTCCACCGGCAGGTCCAGCAGCACCGTCCGGTCCGGCGACAATCCGCCTGTGGCTATATCGGCCAGCGTCCGCAGCACGTCCAGCGGGGCGCCACCGCCGTAGCCCTGGTAGGCGAGCGTCGAATCGGCAAATCGATCGCACACGACCAACGCTCCACGCTCGAGCGCCGGCCTGATCACGTCTGTGGTCAAGCGCCGCCGCGCGGCATTGAAGAGCAACGCGTCCGACAGCGCGTCGTGGGCGTCACCCGCCGATTCCAGGAGCACTCCACGCACCAGCTCGCCCAGCTTGGTACCGCCGGGCTCGCGAGTCAGGACGACGTCGAGGCCTCGCTCACGCAATAGCCTCGCCAGAAGCTCGGCCTGGCTGCTCTTGCCCGCGCCATCCGGACCCTCGAGGGTGATGAACCAACCCTTCACGCCGCGATCGGTTAGTGGCGGACGCGGGCGCCGTCGGGGTAGAGCCGGACTCGACGGTACGGTTCGCGCCCGCGCGAGTGAGAAACGAGATTCGCTCGCTCTGCCATCTGGTGCTGCAGCCGGCGGATATAGGCGTTCTGCGGCGACAGCTCGACCGGCTTCGCCTGCTGGTTGACGAGCCCGATGGCCTCCTTCACCTCGCGTAGCGCCGCATCGCGCGGGTCGACCTCCAGGGCGAAGATCGAAGTCAGCGCCGACTCGACCTGGATCAACGTGTTGGACTTGAGGACGAAGATCGGAAGGCCGCGCTCCTCTGCCTCGCGCAGGGCCGGCGCCTTCTGCTTGAAGTAATTGCGCAGCGTGATGACCACGTCCGCTTCGTCGGCATCACGGACCAACGTCACCGGGAGCTGCAGCTCGCGCACCGCCTGCTCCAGGCGCTTGCTACTGACGCCGAAACCGAGCACGCGCAACGTGGGCAGCGTGTCGCTTCCGGCGGCGGGCAGCAGCGTCGGCTGGCGCTCGCCGGTCAGCTCCTCGTCACCCGTCCCCGGCTCGTCGGCCAGAAGGCGGTCGGCTTCTTCCTCGGGCTCGATCCCGTTCCCGTCATCGATGTCGTGCGACTCCGATGCGCGCAGCTGGTGGATGGCGCGCGCCGCCGAGTCGCGCCACTCGCGCTGGCGCTCGAACTCGCGCACGTCGCGTGCGCGCGGCTCAGGCGGCGGAGGCGTGCCGCGCTCAAGCGGCCCGCGATCGGCAATGCCGCCGGTCTGGAAGGCGCTCGGAGGGGCTTGATCATCCTCCCAGGGTGCCGGCTGCAGCGCACTCGAGCCCGCGGACCGACTCGTCCTTCCGCCACGCCAGCCGCCACTTGCGCCGGGACGATAGCCGGGGCGGAAGCCGCGGTCCGTGTCGCGCAGGCCAATGTCCGTGCGGAAACCAGCTTCGCCACGGCGCGAATCCGGCCGCCAGCCGGGCTCGGTGCGCCAGCCGCCACCAGGTGCCCCGACCAGCCCGCCAAAGCGTTCACCCGGTAGCTGCGCCTGCGGGCCGGGCCGCGGCCGCGACTGGGATTTGTGGACGCCGCCCTCGTCGCGCCAGCGCAGTTCGGGAGCGATCGGATCGCCGCGCAGCAGCGCGTCAATCGTCTCGGCCACGTCGGGATGCACCATCACCCGCTCGCGCGACTGGATCTCCACGACGACGTCGAACGTCGGCGGCGCCTTGCGCTCGAGGACGCTCTTCTGCGTCCGCCGGCGGCGCGCCTCCTCGTCTCCCAGCGTGACGCTCTGGATGCCGCCGATAAGGTCGGACAGCGTCGGGTTGAGCATCAGGTTGTCGAGGTTGTTGCCGTGCGCGGTGCCGATCAGCTGTACGCCGCGCTCGGCGATGGTGCGCGCCGCGGCTGCCTCCAGTTCGGTGCCTATCTCGTCGATGACGATCACCTGCGGCATATGGTTCTCCACCGCTTCGATCATCACCGCGTGCTGCAGCTCGGGCGTCCGCACCTGCATCCGCCGCGCGCGGCCGATGCCCGGGTGGGGGATGTCGCCGTCGCCGGCGATCTCGTTCGACGTGTCGACCACGACAACGCGCTTGTCGATCTCGTCGGCCAACACCCGGGCTGCCTCGCGCAGCATGGTGGTCTTGCCGATTCCCGGCCGGCCCATGATCAGCACGCTGCTGCCCGACTCGACCAGGTCCTTGATGATCTCGATCGTGCCGAAGACGGCACGGCCGATCCGCGCGGTGAGGCCGACGATCTTGCCGCTGCGGTTGCGGATTGCGCTGATGCGATGAAGCGTGCGCTCGATGCCGGCGCGGTTGTCCTCGCCGAACGACCCGATGTGGTCGATGACGTACTGGATGTCCTCCTCGTTTACCTCGCGGTCGAGGAGCACCTCCTCGCCGCCGGCCCCGAAGCGTGCCTCGGGTGGCCGGCCGAGGTCCATGATGACCTCTATCAAATCGCGCTCCGGCGGCAGGGCACGCAGCCGGTCGGCGATTTCCGGCGGCAACGCCACGAGGAGTGCATCGAGATCGGGTGCCGCGTTTGTATTCATGGTTTCGAAATTCATCGTGTTGCCAGGGGTACCAGCGCCGGCTCTTTGACGCGCTCTGCCATTTCCTTCATCAGCAGCGACACGATCGCGACCTGCCTGAAGCCGGCATCTTCCAGCCGCCTGTCCAGCGGCGATTCATAGGTTCTCACGACGGAGACGAGTCCGCGATCGGACCGTGTCAGCCCTGCGCGCTCCGCCCAGCGCGAGTGGGTCCGCTCGGCGATCACCGCCAGGCCGTGAGTGATCAGATCGGTCGGATCCTGGTCGGGCATGCATATCACGCGTATGTAGTCCGGCTGCTCTTCCTTGGCCACGCCGATCTGGCAGAAACCGACCAGGGACCCTCCGTCGGGGGCTTGTTGGACGAAGGCCTCCACGTCCGCGAAGCGCAGTAGCGGCGTGAGTGACGAGCGCGGCACTCGCCAATGGCTGCCCTGTCGCTCCCAATCGTGGAGACGGTAGTCCTCGAGACGCGCCAGTGGCCCGGGCGTGGCGGCACGGTACAGGCGGTCGAGCTCGACGGCGTCGAGCGGCACGCAAGGGCGGATGCCGTTGGTTTTCGCCTGATCAGGAGTCTCCGCCTGGACGTCGTCTGTGGCGCGATACAGGATGCGTTCCTCGCCGTAGCGTGCGAAACCGGCCTGCATGAAGAGTTCGACGTTACCGCCCTCGTCGGCACATGCAACATGGAAGCGCATGCCGCCGCGCTTGCTGGCGTCTTTCAGCACTTGCTGCACGAGCCTGAAGCGGATATCGCCCGCGGTGCCGTTGTCGACCGCGTCGAGCTCGACGATCGTCCACTCGTCGCGCAACCCTTCGTGCTCGACGCGCGCCAGCCCAATGAGCTTGCCGCGTTCCTCGTAGACGTACAGCAGGTCGTTGGGCGCCAGCGCGCCCAGCGGCAACCTGAACAGGCTGAAGACGCTGATGTGGCTGCTGCCGACCGGCAGCCCGAGCGTGCGCATCCTCGAGTCGCCGCTCCGATCGTCGGCATGCGACAGCCGCGAGAGCTCGCCTACCGCCGCAAGATCGGTCAAGCGCGCAGCCCGAACACGGCCGGCGCGCGATGTGGGTCGCGGTGCACCGATCATTCCGTCCTCGTGGTGCCCGCCTGGGGCTCGCGACGGCGAACGGGATGCGGTCGGCGGCCCGATCCCTCGCCCGGCTCGGCGAACGCGGCGGCCATCGTGGTCACCAGGCGGTGGAAGCGCGTTTCTCCGGCAAGCTCCGGATGGAAGGCCGTGGCGATCACGTTGCCGCGCCGGACGGCAACCACTCGCCCATCCTCGAGCTTTGCGAGAACGTCGACGTCGGGGCCGACGCGTTCGACAATCGGCGC
>Ga0299913_10002993_pt1 | contig 13606 bp, 18 predicted proteins | sample RVTome_9_FD_201360 | JGI IMG/M metagenome (GOLD analysis project Ga0299913, IMG submission 201360) | Soil microbial communities from uranium-contaminated site in the Upper Colorado River Basin, Wyoming, United States - RVT155D38 (version 2) ... | reverse complement strand
CTGTGCGGCGAGAGCTCCCGGGTCGGCCATCCCTCGATGCTAGGTACTGTCCGCGTATGCGCGACTCGCATACCTGGGACGGAACTGGCGGCCATGACCGCCAGTCGCATCCCAGCTATGGCTCAGTCGTAGTAGCGGAAGAGGACCTGGGCGACGCAGGACGGCTTGTCCTTGCCGTCGACCTCGAAGGTCAGCTCGATGTTGCACTGCACCCCGCCGGCCACGTCCTCGACCTCGAGCAGCTTGGCGCCGAGGCGCAGCTTCGATCCGACCGGCACCGGCGACGGGAAGCGCACCTTGTTGGCGCCGTAGTTGACCCCCATCGAGAAGCCCTTGACGTCGATGGTCTGGGGCAGCAGCGCCGGGCCGAGCGACAGGGTCAGGTACCCGTGGGCGATGGGACCACCGAAGGGACCGGCCTTGGCCCGCTCGGGATCGACGTGGATCCACTGGTGATCGCCGGTGGCGTCGGCGAACTTGTTCACCGTCTCCTGGGTGATCTCCATCCACGGGCTGTAGCCGAGGTGCTCCCCGACCTTCGCCTTCAGCTCGTCCTTGCCGTCGATGACCATGGGCATGGCCGGAACCTACTGCACCTAGCTGAACCAGATCCGCTGGTACTCGCGGCTCTGAGGATGCAGCAGCAGCGCCAGCAGGGCGATGGCGAACATCAGGTTGATGGCGCCCAGGCTGAAGGCCACGTCGAAGAAGTCGCTGGTGTCCCTGAACAGGAGCCACACCCACGGCAGGAGGCCCAGCGCCGCCACTGCCACCGCCACCGTGTAGCCCCAGCGGCGCTCGTTGGCGATGCCGAAACCCCCCGCCACGTAGGCCGCCAGCAGCAGCAGGCTGATGCCGCCGAACTGCAGACCACCCAACACCATGAAGACGGCGTCGAAGTAGAGCAGGAAGACGGCGATCTGCAGCGTCTGGGGCTGGGACGGGTTCGTCCAGCGGCGGGTTTCCATGACTGACAGTCTGGCAGCACTCGTCCTGGCTGCAGGGGCCGGGTCGCGATTGCGGCCGCTGACCGCCATCCGGCCCAAGGCCCTGTGCCCGGTCAACAACGTGCCCCTTGTCGATCTCGCCCTGGCCGCGGTGGCGCGGGCCACGGCGGAGGTGGCCGTCAACGTCCACCACGGCCGCCAGCTGATGGAGTCGCATCTGGCCGGCCGGGTGCACATCTCTTTCGAGGAGGAACAGCCGCTGGGGACGGCCGGCGCCGTTGGCCACCTGCGGGACTGGCTCGACGGCCGGGGCGTGCTGATCGTCAACGCCGACACGTGGCACCAGGCCGACCTGGCCGCCTTCGCCGAGGGATGGGATGGCGAGCGCATCCGCCTGCTGCTCGCCCAGGAGCCGGGCATCCGGCTCGGCCCGTCGAGCGTCATCTGCGCGTCGCTGCTGCCGTGGGCGGAGGCGAGAAAGCTGGCCGCCGAACCGGCCGGCCTCTACGAGGTGTGCTGGCGCCAGGCGGCCGCCGAGAGCCGGATCGACGAGTGCTGGTTCGACGGGCCGGTCATCCCCTGCGACACGCCCGGCGACTACCTGACCGCCAACCTCACCGCCTCGGGCGGACAGTCGGTCGTCGGTCCCGGCTCGCTCATCGAGGGGCAGATCGACGAGTGCGTGGTGTGGCCCGCCTCCCACGTCCGTCCCGAGGAGCGGCTCCATCGCGTCATCCGGGTCGGGAAGCGCCTCACCGTGATGGTGCGCTGATCGCCACCGAGGTGTCGGCGCGGAGCTGACCGCAGGCGGCGGCGATGTCGGTGCCCCGGTTGCGCCGGACGGTGGCGTTGACGCCGAGGTCGACGAGCAGGTCGCGGAACCGGCGCACGCCCTCGGGCGGGGTGCCCTTGGTGGGCCACCCCGGCGTCGGGTTGAGGGGGATCAGGTTGACGTGGGCCCGCAGCGGCAAGGCGATCCGGCTCAGCTGCGAGGCGTCGGACCGGCGGTCGTTGACGCCGTCGATGAGCGCCCACTCGAACGACAGTCGGCGACCCTTGGCCGCGAGGTACTCCTCGCACGCCGCGGTCAGCATCCCCAACGGGTAGCGCTTGTTGATCGGCACCAGCTCGTCGCGCAGCGTGTCGTCGGCGGCGTGGAGCGACACCGCCAGGTTCACCGGCAGCGCCTCCCTGGCCAGGCGCCGGATGCCGGGAACGACGCCGACGGTCGACAGGGTGAGGTGGCGGGCGGACAGCCCGAGGTCGTCGTGCATGCGCTCGACCGCGCCCCACGTGCGGTCGTAGTTGGCCAACGGCTCGCCCATCCCCATGAACACGACGTTGGACAGCCGCCGCGGTCGAGCGGCGCGCACGGCCTCGATCACCTGCTCGACGATCTCCCCGACCGACAGGTTGCGGTCGAACCCGGCCTGGCCGGTGGCGCAGAACCCGCAGCCCATGGCGCACCCGGCCTGGGTCGAGACGCACACCGTGGCCCTCTCCCGGCCCGAGCGGCCGTCTGAGCGGGAAGCGGAGTACAGCATGAGCACCGTCTCGATGCGGACGCCGTCCTGCAACTCCCACAGCCACTTGCGGGTGTCGCCCGCGTCGCTCGTGTGGTCGGCCACCGGCCGCAGGGCGGGCGGCAGCTCCGCCGCCAGCCGGGCCCGCAGCGCCTTGGGCAGGTCGGTCAGCTCCTCCGGGCCGGCGGCCCGGCGGTGGAGCCCGTCCCACACCTGGTCGACGCGGTAGCCGGGCTGGTCGGCGAGCAGGGCCGCCAGCTCGTGGCGCGACAGGTCGTAGCGGCTGGGCATGGTCCTGTCAGCGTACGGGCCGCCCCGATAGGTTGGCCTAGTGACCCGAGTCGCAAATCCGCCGGTGCTTTCGACGGCCCTCGACGCCGCTCGCGGCGTTCTCCTCCTCGAAAGTGCTCCGCACTTCCTTCGTCGTGCGGCCTTGCGAGCGACGCCGATGCCTCGCCGAAAGAGCCACCGGACCTGCGACACGGATCACTAGTGGCCGACGACAACCGGCCGGCCCCCCCGGTCATCGAGCACCACCACCGCGACATCCAGGGCGGCACCGCCCGGGCGGCCGTCTTCGGGGTCAGCGACGGCCTGGTGTCGAACGTCGGCCTGATCCTGGGCGTCGCGGGCGCCGACCCGGCGCCAGGGGTGGTGCGGGTCGCCGGCCTGGCCGGGCTGATCGCGGGGGCCATCTCCATGGCGGCCGGCGAGTACAACTCGATGAAGGTGCAGGCCGAGCTGCTCGAGCGGGAGCTGGAGCTGGAGCGGATCGAGCTGCGCCGCAACCCGCACGTCGAGACCGTCGAGCTGGCCCAGATCTACCAGTCACGGGGGATCGACCCCGACAGCGCCAGGCGCATGGCCGAGGACCTCATGCGCGACCCGGAGACCGCGCTGCAGGCCCACGCCCGCGAGGAGCTGGGCATCGACCCGGAGTCGCTCGGCTCGCCGATGGGCGCGGCTACCTCGTCGTTCGCCGCCTTCGCGGTCGGCGCACTGGTGCCGCTGGCGCCGTGGCTCTTCGCCGCGGGGACGGCCGCCACGGTGGCATCGCTGGTGGCCGCCGTCGTGGCCGCGGTGGCGGTGGGGCTGGCGGTGGGGCGCTTCACCGAGCGGCCATGGCCCCGCACCGTCCTGCGCCAGGTCCTCTTCACGGTGATCCCCGCGGCGGTGACCTACGCCGTCGGCTCGGCGGTGGGCGTCGGCGTCACCTAGACCTCGCCGGGACGTCGCCCACGTAGGCGCGGTCGACGTGGTGGACGGTGAAGCCCAGCTTCTCGTAGAGCTTCACCGCCGGCTGGTTGGCCGCGTCGACGTAGAGCATCCCGAGCTGCAGTCCCTCCCGCGCCAGGTGGTCGAGCCCGGCCAGCACCAAGGCGCGGCCGAGGCCGAGGCCGTGGAAGTCGGGGTCGACCGCGATGACGTAGATCTCGCCCAGCGGAGGGTCGTGGTCGGCGTGAACCTTGGTCCAGCAGAACCCGGCCAGGCGGGCCTTGCCGTTCGCTCCTGGCCGCTCGTGGAGGAGGAAGCCGGAGGCGTCGAACCACGGCTCACCTTCCCGCTCCCGCAACGTCTCGACGTCCCAGCCGCCCTGTTCGGGGTGCCACTCGAAGGCGCGGTTGTTGACCTCGAGCCAGGCGTCCTCGTCCTGCTCCGGTACGAACGGCCGCACCTCGAGCTCCCACTGCTCGTCGAGCGGGAGCGGCACCCGCATCTGGTAGAGGTCGCGGCCCCGCCGCAGCCCGGCCTCGGCCGCGATGCGGTCGTGGGCGTCGGTCGGCTTGTAGACCCAGAGGTGCACGTGCCCCCCGCCGTCGCCGGCGATGACGTCCTCGGCGGCGGTCAGCAGCTCGGGACCGATCGACAGCGCCTCGTACCGGTGGTGGGGGTCGATGACCAGCTCGATCGCCCAGCTGCTGGGGCCCCGGGCCACGTGGGCGTAGGCCACCGGGTGGTCGTGGCCGGGCTCCCAGGCCACCAGACCGGCGAAGCCCTTGCGCCCCCGCTCGGCCAGGTCGAGCCACTGGTGGTCGCCCAGCGGGCGGTGGCCGTCGGCCGCCTCGGCCAGGTCGAGCAGCTCCGAAACGGCGGCGATGTCGTCGGCGCCCATCTGACGCTTGATCTCGAGCCGCCGCACGGCCGCACCGTACCCAAGGCTCCTAGCCTGCAGCGCGATGGCGAAGCCGAGATCGCCGAAGGGTCGCGCGCGCGAGACGATGGTCCGCCTCGCCGCGGAGTACCCCGACGCGGTGTGCGAGCTCGATCACGTCGGGCCGTTCCAGCTCCTGTGCGCCACCATCCTCTCGGCCCAGAGCACCGACAAGGGCGTGAACGTGGTGACGCCCGCCCTCTTCGCCCGGTACCCGACGCCCGCCGATCTGGCCGCGGCCGACCCCGAGGAGCTCGAGCGGCTCATCCACGCCACCGGCTTCTTCCGCCAGAAGGCCAAGAGCCTGATGGGCATGGCCCAGGCATTGGTCGACCGCTACGGCGGCGAGGTGCCGGGGGCGATGGAGGACCTGGTGACCCTGCCGGGGGTGGGCCGCAAGACGGCCAACGTCATCCGCAGCGTGGCCATGGGGCTGCCCGGACTGCCGGTCGACACCCACGTCAAGCGGCTGTCCCACCGTCTGGCCCTGACCACCGAGGACGATCCGGTGAAGATCGAGCACGAGCTCAACGCGATGATCCCGCCGGGGGAGCGGGGCGACTTCTCGCTCCGGCTGATCCTGCACGGCAGGCGGGTCTGTGTGGCCCGTCGCCCGAGATGCGACGATTGCGTGCTGAACGACTTCTGTCCGTCCTCCCGCGTGTGACGAAGTAGCCCAATCGTTACAAGATTCTTCGCCATCTGCCCTACCCGAAGCCCCGGGAGGGGCGTTTACTGAAGGTGAACCAGGTACCCGCCACCTGGTAGGGCGACATCGGGATCCGCCGCCTGGTGTCGCTGCGTTCAGCGGCGCCCTCCGGGGCGCCGTTGGCGCGCCCTGCTTTCGGAGCCGCTGCCGCGCCTCGGTTTACCGGAGCCGGCGCACCACCGCTTCGAGCTTCCGGCCGGCGTTGAGCAGCGCCCGCTCCACCTCGTACAGCTCGACGGCCACGTCGTCGCGGTCGGTGCCCTTGTAGCCGTCGGCCACGTCGGTGACTCGCTTGGTCAGGTCCTCGAGCGAGGTCCGGACCGACGACAGCTGTGCAGCCGTATCTCCCATGGGGGCCCTTTCTACCCGGCGGTACGATGCCCTCTCCCCATGCTGACGCGCCTCGACCTCCGCGGCTTCACCGGCGACCTGCGCGCCGTGCTGCCGCGCCCCGACGGCGGGGGAGACGCGCCCGTCGCCGCGGTGCGGGCCATCCTGGCCGACGTCCGGGCCCGAGGCGACCAGGCGGTGCGGGAGCTGACCGAACGCTTCGACGGTGTAAGCCTCGGCGACTTCCGGGTGCCACAGGCCGACCTCGACGTCGCCCTCGACCGCCTCGACCCCGACCTGCGCCTGGCCCTGGAGACGGCGCGCGACAACATCGACGCCTACCACCGCAGCTCGGTGCCGGACGCCCACCGCTACGAGCAAGACGGGCTGGTCGTGCGGGGGCTGCGCCGCCCCGTCGACCGGGCCGGCTGCTACGTCCCCGGCGGGCGGGCCATCTACCCCTCGACCGTGCTCATGACGGCGGTGATCGCCCGGGTGGCGGGCGTGCCCGAGGTCGTCCTGTGCGTCCCGCCCGGGCGCGACGGCGAGGTGCCGCAGGCCACGCTGGCGGCGGCCGCCCTGGCCGGCGTCGACGAGGTGTACCGCATCGGCGGCGCCCAGGCCATCGCCGCCATGGCCTACGGGACCGAGACGGTGCGCCCGGTCGACGTCATCGTCGGCCCCGGCAACGTCTACGTGGCGGTGGCCAAGCGGGAGGTGGCGGGCGAGGGGCTGGTGGGCGTGCCGTCCGCCTTCGCCGGCCCGTCCGAGGTCGTCGTGGTCGCCGACACCAGCGTGCCGCCCGAGTTCGCCGCCATCGACATCCTCGTGCAGGCCGAGCACGGCCCCGACGGGCTGGCCTGGCTGGTGACGTGGGACGAGGGCGCGCTCGACGCCGTGACCGCCGCGGTGGCGCGCCTGCTGGCCGAGGCGCCCAGGGCGGAAGACATCGCGTCGACGCTGGAGGCGGGTGGGTACGCGGTGCTGGTCGACTCGCCGGAGCAGGCCATGGCGGTGGTGAACCTCATCGCCCCCGAGCACCTCGAGTTGATGACCGACGACGCCGAGGCGCTGGTGCCGCTGGTGCGCCACGCCGGCGCGGTGTTCCTCGGGCCGCTGTCGCCGGCGTCGCTGGGCGATTACGTGGCCGGTCCCAGCCACGTCCTGCCCACCTTCGGGTCGGCCCGCTTCTCGGGCGCCCTCACCGTCGACGACTTCGTCAAGCACGTGCACGTGGTCGAGGCCGACGAGAAGGCGTTCGAGCGGCTGGCGCCGTCGGTCGCCGCCATCGCCGAGGCCGAGGGCCTGTCGGCCCACGCCGAGTCCGTCCGCCTGCGGGAGCGTCACCGATGAGGGAGCCGAAGGCGAGCGTGGCCCGAGCGGCCCGGCCGCAGGCCGAGAGCGGGAAGCAATGAGGGAGCTCCCGGCCCCGCGCGACGACCTGGTCGAGCTGGAGGGGTACCACTCGCCCCAGGTCGAGGTGGAGGTCCGGCTCAACACCAACGAGGCGCCCGAACCGCCGCCGGCCGCCTTCACCGAGGCGCTGGCCGAGGAGCTCGGGCGGGTGGAGTGGCACCGCTACCCCGACCGCGCCGCGTCGGCGCTGCGTGCCGCCATCGCGGAGACCGAGGGCGTGGACCCGAGCCAGGTGTTCGCCGCCAACGGCTCCAATGAGGTGCTCCAGACCCTCCTGCTGACCTACGGCGGCCCGGGCCGGACGGCCGCCGTGTTCGAGCCCACCTACCGCCTGCACTCTCACTTGGCTCACATCACCGGCACCGCAGTGGCGGTGGGGCAGCGGCGCGACGACTTCACCCTCGACCTCGACGAGGTGAAGCGGCTCCTCACCGACGCCGACCCCGCCATCACGTTCCTGTGCTCGCCCAACAACCCGACCGGCATGGTCGAGCCGGAGGAGACGGTGCGGGCGGTGCTCGACCTCGCCCCCGGGCTGGTGGTGGTCGACGAGGCCTACGGCCAGTTCGCGCCGTGGTCGGCGCTGGCGCTGGTTGCCGACGACGCGCCGCTGGTCGTCACCCGCACCTACTCCAAGACGTGGTCGATGGCGGCCGCCCGCCTCGGCTACCTGATCGGGCCGTCTGCCCTGGTGGCCGAGCTCGACAAGGTGGTGCTGCCGTACCACCTCGACACGCTCAAGCAGGTGGCCGGCCGCCTGGCGCTGCGCTTCCGACCCGAGATGGAGCGGCGGGTGTCGGGACTGGTGGAGGAGCGGGGCCGGGTGGCGGCCGCCCTCGCCGAGCTGCCGGTCGACACGTGGCCCTCGGGCGCCAACTTCATCCTCTTCCGGCCCCGCCATCGCGACGGCCACGAGGTGTGGCAGGCCCTGCTCGACCGCTCGATCCTGGTGCGCGACTGCGCGTCGTGGCCCGGTCTCGACGGCTGCCTGCGCATCACCCTCGGCACGACCGAGGAGGACGATCGGTTCCTGACCGCCTTGAGGGAGACTCTCGCATGAGTCGCACCGCCACGTTCGAGCGCAAGACCGGGGAGACCAGCATCGAAGGGTCGCTGGCGGTCGACGGGGCGGGCGCCACCGACGTCCGCACCGGGCTGCCGTTCTTCGATCACATGCTCGACCAGATCGGCCGCCACGGCGGGTTCGACCTCACGCTCCACGCCGACGGCGACCTGGAGGTCGACGCCCACCACACGGTGGAGGACGTCGGCATCGCGCTGGGGGAGGCGTTCCGGCGCGCCCTGGGCGACAAGGCCGGCGTCCGCCGCTTCGCCAGCGGGCTGTACCCGCTCGACGAGGCGCTGATCGAGATCGCCCTCGACCTGTCGGGCCGGCCATTCGTCGTCTACGAGGTCGAGCTGGGGGAGGTGCTGCCGTTGGGCACGCCGCCCTTCGACCCCCAGATGGCCGAGCACTTCTGGCAGTCGTTCGCCACCGCGGCGGGGATCACCCTCCACGTCCGCCTCAGGGCGGGGAAGAACACCCACCACATCGTCGAGGCCTGCTTCAAGGGCGTGGCCCGCTGCCTGCGCGACGCGGTGCGGGTCGACGGCGCGGGCGTGCCGTCGACCAAGGGCGTCCTATGACTGGGCCCGAGCGGCCCCCTGAGCGGGGAACAGGGCCTACCCCCCTGATTGCCGTGCTCGACTACGGCATCGGCAACCTGCGGTCGGCCCAGAAGGCGCTGGAGAAGGCCGGGGCCGACGCCCACCTGACCGACGACCCCGCGCTGATCGCCACGGCCAAGGGCGTGGTGCTCCCGGGCGTGGGCGCCTTTGGTCGGTGCATGGAGGCCCTGCGGGCGACCGGGCTCGACCACCAGGCCTTGGCCGCGGTGGAGAGCGGGCGTCCGTTCCTCGGCATCTGCATCGGGATGCAGCTGCTGTACGAGAAGTCCGAGGAGGACCCGGGCGTCCCCGGCCTGGGCATCCTGCCCGGCGCGGTGCGGCGGCTGCCTGAGGGTGTCAAGGTCCCCCAGATGCAGTGGAACACCCTCGAGGTGCGGCGGCCCTCGCCCCTGCTCGACGGCCTGGGTGATGCCCCGTGGATGTACTTCGTCCACTCGTTCGCCCCCGACGACGGCAGCGACACCGTCGCGGTGTGCGACTACGGCGGGCCGGTGGTCGCCATGGTCGAGCGGGAGCGGCTCTGGGCGACCCAGTTCCACCCCGAGAAGTCCGGCGCCAACGGCCTCCGCCTGCTGTCGAACTTCGTGCGCCTCTGCGCCGCCTGACCGGGTGGACCTGTTCCCGGCCATCGACCTGCGGGGCGGGCGGGTCGTCCGGCTGTTGCAGGGCGACTACGAGCGGGAGACCGCCTACGGCGACGACCCGGTGGCGGTGGCGCAGGGCTTCGCCGAGTCGGGCGCACCGTGGATCCACGTGGTCGACCTGGACGCGGCCCGCACCGGTGAGCCGGTGAACCGGCCGGTCGTGGCGGCCATCGCCGCCGCCGTGCCGGTGCCGGTGCAGACCGGCGGCGGTGTCCGCAGCGAGGCGGCGGCCGATGCGCTGCTCGACGCGGGCGTGGCCCGGGTGGTGATCGGGACGGCGGCGCTGGAGGATCCCGGGCTGGTCGGTCGGCTGGCGGCGGGCGGCCGGCGGGTGGCGGTCGGGCTCGACGTCCGGGGCCGGGAGGTGGCCATCCGGGGCTGGCGGGAGGGCTCGGGCGCCGATCTCCTCGACGTGCTGGCCCGCCTGGGCGACGCCGGCGCGGAGGCCGTGGTGGTCACCCAGATCCACGTCGATGGCACCCTCGAGGGCCCCGACGTCCGGGGCCTGACCGACGTGCTGACCGCCACCGGCCTCGATGTCGTGGCCTCCGGAGGGGTCGGGACGCTCGACCACCTGCGGGCGCTGGCCGGCCTGGCCACGACCGAGGGTCGGCGGCTGGCCGGCGCCATCGTCGGCAAGGCGATCTACGAGGCGCGGTTCACCGTGAAAGAGGCCATCGAGGCGCTCAAGGACTGACCGCGCCTGCCGACAGGTTGGGAGTCGGCCGGAAGGCTGATTTTTTCTTTGCCGAAACCCTCAAGAGGCACCCTGCCGCTGCCGAAGCGGATCGTGGAGAAGTGCCTACACCCAATCGAGGGTCGGTGGAGACATGGACGTCTCAGCTGTGATCAGAGAGGTCGAGCCGGCGGTTGACCCGTTGGCCAGGGCCGCGCCCGTGCGGCGCAGGGGAGAGGATGCTCCCCAGCCGCGCAGCGAGCGCCACGATCAGCCTGCCCCCCAGCGCGCCCCACTTCCGGCCCCGCCCCCCGCCACTCGCCACATCGACCCCTCCGAGGGCGTGGCCGAGCGAGCCAGCGCCGGTCTGGACCACAGCAGCGCCACGGCCCGCGCCCGCGACGCCGGCGCCTCGTCCGAGGAGCTGCGGCTGCCGGGCTGGGTGCGGCTGACCTACGCCTCCCGCGCCCGCCGGGGCTGGTTCCTCCCCGCGCCGACCGACCTCGCCGGCTACGGCGAGGAGGAGCACGGGAAGGAGTAACTAACCTCGGGCCGGTGCGCACCGCCCGGGTGATCCCCGCTCTCGATGTCGACCGGGGGCGCGTCGTCAAGGGCGTCAACTTTCTCGACCTGGTCGACGCCGGCGATCCCGTCGAGCTGGCCAAGCGCTACGACGAGCAGGGCGCCGACGAGATCGTCTTCCTCGACATCAACGCCTCGGCCGAAAACCGTGAGACGACGGTCGACCTCGCTCGTCGCACCGCCGACCAGGTCTTCATCCCCTTCACCATCGGCGGCGGCATCCGGTCGGTCGACGACGCCCGCGGCCTTCTCCGGGCCGGGGCCGACAAGGTGTTCGTCAACACCGCCGCCGTCGCGCGGCCGCAGCTGATCAGCGAGCTGGCCCGGGAGTTCGGCACGCAGTGCGTAGTGGTCGCCATCGACGCCCGGCGGGTGCAGGTCGGCTGGGAGGTGTTCACCCACGGCGGGCGCAAGCCGACCGGGCTCGACGCGGTGTCGTGGGCGGCCGAGTGCGAGCGGCTGGGCGCGGGCGAGATCCTGCTGACGTCCATGGACCGCGATGGCACCCGCGACGGGTTCGACCTCGAGCTGACCAGGGCGGTGTGCGACGCCTGCTCGATCCCGGTCATCGCCAGCGGCGGCGTCGGCACGCTCGACCATCTGGCCGACGGCGTGCTGGAGGGTGGCGCCGACGCGGTGTTGGCGGCGTCGATCTTCCACTTCGGTGAGCACACCGTGACGGACGCCAAGGCCCACATGGCCGCTCGGGGCGTCACCGTCCGGCCCGCGTGATCCGCACGTCGCTGGCCGTGCTCGCCGTCCTTGCGATGGCGGCCGCCGGGTGTGGAAGCGACCAGGACCCCGCGCTGTCGGGCCAGCTGCCCCAGTCGTCGACGTCGTCCTCGTCGTCCTCGTCGTCGGCGCCGTCGTCCAGCACGTCGAGCACGTCGGCCGTGCCGCCACCCGACGCGTCGGGGTGCACCGGCGCCGAGGCGGGGGTCGGCGACGACCTGACGATGAACGTCGACCACGCCGCCCTCCGCTCCGGCGCGGCCGCCACCTGGGTGCTCACCGTCACCAACGGCGGCGACAGCGAAGTCGAGCTGGTCTTCGGGTCGGGCCAGGACGGCGATGTCACCCTCAGCCGCGACGGAGACGAGGTCTACCGCTGGAGCGAGGGGATGGCGTTCGCCCAGGTGCTCCGCTGCCAGGTGCTCCCCGCCGGCGCCACCGCCACCTACGAGCTGCCCCAGCCCGTGCTCGATGTCGAGCCGGGGGAGTACCAGCTGCGGGCCTCGCTCGCCGCCGAGCCCAAGCCGTTCGACGTCGCCACCCAGGTCACGGTCGAGTAGGCGATACCGTCGGGACGTGCCCTCCAACGGCGACAAGACGCCGATCCAGATGCTCGCCGACCGCATCCTCGTGCAGATCCCCCAGGCGGAGGGCGAGCGCCGTTCAAAGAGCGGCATCCTCATCCCCGCCACCGCCCAGATGAGCAAACGGCTCACGTGGGCGGAGGTGGTGGCGGTGGGCCCGAACGTGCGGAACATGGAACCGGGCGACAACGTGCTGTTCAGCCCGGAGGACCGCTACGAGGTCGAGGTGCGGGGCGAGGACTACATCATCCTCCGCGAGCGCGACGTCCACGCCGTCGCTGCCAATCGCCTCGGCGAAGGCAGCACGGGTCTGTACCTCTAGGCGCTTAGCATGACGGCCATGCCGGTCGCCACGCCCATCGCCTTCACCGAGGAGCAGCTCGCCACCGTCAGCTACAACGCCGACGGGCTCGTCCCCGCCATCGTGCAGGAGCACGGCACCGGCCAGGTCCTGACCCTGGCGTGGATGAACGCCGACACCTTGCGGGAGTCGCTGGAGACCGGGCGCACCGTCTTCTGGAGCCGCTCCCGTCAGGAGCGCTGGCGGAAGGGCGACACGTCCGGCGACCGCCAGTTCATCCGCGAGGCCTTCTTCGACTGCGACGGCGACGCGCTGCTGTTCGTGGTCGAGCAGGAAGGCCAGGGCGCCTGCCACACCGGCAACCGCAGCTGCTTCTACCGGCCCTTCGGCCCTGATTGATCGGGGCTGCGTGAACAGCTCCCGCGACGACTTCCGGGCCCTCGCCCGCGACCACACCGTCGTTCCTGTCTGGCGAGAGGTGCTCGCTGATCTCGTGACCCCCGTGGCCGCCTTCGCCCGGGTGGTCGGGGAGCGGCCCGGCTTCCTGCTCGAGTCGGTGGAGCACGGCGAGCGGTGGAGCCGCTTCTCCTTCGTGGGCCGCAACCCGTCGGCCACCCTGGTCGCCCGTCGGAACGACATCGAGGTGGAGGGGTCGCTGCCAACCGGCGTCCCCCGCGACCGCGGGATCCTCCCCGCCCTCGAGGCGCTGCTGCGGGAGTACCGGTCGCCGTCGCTGCCCGAGCTACCTCCCCTCCACGGCGGCATCGTCGGCTACCTCGGCTATGACGTCGTGCGGGAGGTCGAGCGACTTCACAACCCGCCACCGGACCACCAGGGCTACCCCGACGCGGTGCTGTCGGTGATCGGGCAGCTGGCGGTGTTCGACCACTGGCGTCAGCGGGTGACGTTGATCGCCAACGCCCTCGTCCCCGCCGGCGCCGACGACGCCACCCTCGACCGGCTCTACGACCAAGCGGTGGCGGAGGTCGACGACATGGCGAGCGCGGGCGCCCGCCCGCTCGACGAGCCGCTGATGGAGCCGCCCGACCCGTCCGACCCGCTGCCGGAGGTCCACTCGTCGATGGGCGGCGGCGCCTACCAGCAGGCGGTCGAGGTGGCCAGGGAGCACATCCTGGCCGGCGACATCTTCCAGGTGGTGCTGGCCCAGCGCTTCGACTTCGAGCTCGACGCCGACCCGTTCGACGTCTACCGGGTGCTGCGCCAGGTCAACCCGAGCCCCTACATGTACTTCCTGCGCCACCCGGAGGTGACCCTGGTCGGCTCCTCACCCGAGCCGATGGTGCAACTGCTCGATGGTCGC
>Ga0299913_10002992_pt1 | contig 13607 bp, 14 predicted proteins | sample RVTome_9_FD_201360 | JGI IMG/M metagenome (GOLD analysis project Ga0299913, IMG submission 201360) | Soil microbial communities from uranium-contaminated site in the Upper Colorado River Basin, Wyoming, United States - RVT155D38 (version 2) ... | reverse complement strand
TCAGCGACACGCCCTCGACGATCGGCCACGTCATCTGGCGCACGTAATCACCGGCGGGCGACTCCACCTTGATGACGTCGGCACCGAGGTCCGCGAGATGGGTGGTGATGGCAGCAGGTCCGAGCATCGAGCTCTCGATGACGCGCAGGCTGGCCAGGGGCGGCGGACTCATCGTTGGAAACGCTCCAGACGGTTCAACAACATGATTGTTCGTTGGCGATTTGCGTCGCCTCTCGGCTACGCAAATGGTCGACTCAAATCAGGTTGTTTTCTGACGGGTCGTCAGATTGTAGGAGGGCCCTAGATTGGCCCGCCATGTCGCCCGAGCCGCCTCCCGCCGCGAACGAGCCCATCGCGTATCGCCAGATCCAGTTCCAGGTCCCGCCCGGCGCGACGCAGCTCATTCTCGTGCGACACGGTGAGTCGCAAGCGGCCGTCGAAGGCGAGCCGTTCGAGCTCGTGGAAGGGCACGGCGACCCGGCGCTGTCGCCGGACGGCCGGGAGCAGGCGGAGCTGGTCGGCGAGCGTCTCGCGCGCGAACCGATCGACGCCATCTACGTGAGCACGCTGCGGCGCACGTCGGAGACCGCGGCACCGCTGGCGCTACGGCTCGGGCTGACGCCGATCGTCGATCGGGATCTGCGCGAGGTGCATCTCGGTGAATGGGAGAGCGGCCTGTTCCGTAAGAAGGTGATCGAGCGCGACCCGGTTGCCGTGCGCATGTTCGAGGAGCAGCGGTGGGACGTGATCCCTGGTGCCGAGCCGCAAGCGGAGTTCGCGCGCCGCGCGCGCGACGCCGTCCTCCGCGTTGCTGCCGCACATCCCGACCAGGTGGTCGCCGTCTTCGCCCACGGGGGGATCATCGGCGAGGTGCTGTCGCAGGCCACCGGCGCGTCGGGATTCGCGTTCACCCCCGACAACACCGGCGTCTCCCAACTCGTGGTCGCTCCGGACCGGTGGATCGTGCGCCGGTTCAACGACAGCGGCCATCTCGACGTGGGCCTGGCTACGAGGCGCTGAGCACCTCGACCACGAACCACAGCGTCTCGCCCCCCGCGATCCCAGGCCGACCGCTCGGGCCATAGGCGAGGTCGGGTGGGATGCCGAGCAATCGCTGGCCGCCGACCTTCATTCCGGGAATTCCCTGCTGCCAGCCCGGTATCACGTCGGCGAGCGGGAAGCTCGCCGGCTCGCCCCTCGAGTAGGAGCTGTCGAAGATCTTGCCGGTCGAGCACGACACGCCGATGTAGTTGACAGACAGCGTGTTCGCCGCTGTCACCTCGGCGCCATCACCCACCTTCAAGTCTTCGCTGATGAGCGCCGTTGGAGGCGGTCCGACCTTCACGGGAACGTCGGGCGCGCCCGCGGGCAACGGGTCGCTCAGCGGGACGCACGGCTGGCCCGCGGCCGATGCGATCGTCGTGCTCGGGGCGGTGTCGAGCGGGAAGGACGTCGTCGTCGTGCTCGTGCTCTGGTTCGAGTCGTCGCCGCCAACGAACGCCGCCGCTCCGACGATGGCGACGACGAGCACGCCCGCGCCGAGTGCCGCTCCGAGGCGGCGCCGCATCTTGCGGCGGCGGGCGGCTTCGATGGCCGCGGCTTTGGCGCGGCTGCTCACCCATTCACGGTCACGCTTGCGCTTCGGCACGGTTGGCCAACTTAGTGCCCGTGCCGGGGCTACAGATCTCGGCCACCTTCTCCTAGCTTTCTCCACTGATGCAGCCGCACCTGAATGCACCCGACTGGTTCCGTGGCGCGCTGGCGGTGCCGTTCGAGGACGGTGAGATCACGCTCGACGGCGCGAGCATCCACTACCTCGCCTGGGGTGAGCCCGGCCGCCGCGGCCTCGTGTTCGTGCACGGCGGCGGCGCGCACGCGCACTGGTGGACGCACGTGGCCGCGCGTTTCGCCACCGAGTTCCGGGTCGTCGCCGTCGACCTGTCCGGGCACGGCGACAGCGACCATCGGGACACCTACGCCTTCGAGCAGTGGACCGAAGAGGTCGTCGCCGTCGCCGACGCCGGCGCCATCGACGGGCCACCCGTGGTGGTCGGCCACAGCATGGGAGGCTTCGTCACCATCGCGACCGCAGCGCTGCACGGCGCGAAGCTCTCCGGCGTCATCGTGTGCGACTCGCCCGTGACAGCGCCTGATCCGGAAGTCGAGTCGTACCGGCTCAAGGAGGCGTTCGGCCGGCCCCGGACATACACCTCGGTCGAGGACGCGCTCGTGCGCTTCCGCACGGTGCCGCCGCAAGAGCACTACCTCGACTACGTGATCGATCACGTGGGCCGCCGTTCGCTGCGCGAGGCGGAAGGCGGTTGGCAGTGGAAGTTCGATCGGCGCATCTTCGAGCAGTTCGCGCAGTCGATGCGCGGTGTCGCACTTCCGTACTTGCCGAGGGTTCGTTGCCGGTTCGCGCTGTTGCGGTCCGAGTGTGGGCTCGTCACGCCGAGCATCGGCGAGTCGATGTACGAGGCGCTCGGGCGGGTCGCGCCGATCATCGAGCTCCCGGAGGCCGGTCACCACGCCATGCTCGATCAGCCGCTCGTGCTGCTCACCGCGCTGCGCACGCTCCTCGCCGACTGGGACCACTCGGAACCGCACCGCCCCCGCTGAACCCCGCGACAGTCGTGCATCGTCTCCCCCCAGCGGCCGAGTCAATGCACGATGGTTCGACGGTTAGAGCTCGGACCTGATCGGCTGGCCCGGCAGCAGCTCCTTGTGCATGCCTTCGGGCGACTTGACGATCTGGCCGAGCACCATCACGTAGTCGATGCCGGCCGATTCCTGCGCTGGGTTGTCGATCGTCGCCCGATCCGCCACCGTGGTCGGGTCGAAGATCGTGATGTCGGCGTCGGCCCCTTGTTGCAGCCGGCCCTTCTTGCGCATCGCCGGTGCGCCGGCTTCGAGCCGCTTCGCCGGCAGGATCGTCATCTTGGCCAGCGCGTCGGTCAGCGACAGCGTCTGCTGGTCGCGGGCGTAGAAGCCGAGCGTCCGGCTGAAGCAACCGGCAGCGCGTGGATGGTTGTTGTTGGCCGGAAGCAGGATGGCGTCGCTGCCGATCATCGTGATCGGTGACTGCAAGCCGGCCACCACGTCCGCGTCAGGGATCGCGTACGCCGCGACCAACTTGTTCTCGGAATTGCGATACCGGTCGAAGCTCTCCTTCGTGAGGCGCTCGCCGGTGCCCGGCACGACCAGGTCCGCGTAATCGATGTGGAAACGGTCTTGCCAGCCAGGGGCGAAGCGAGCCGAGCGGATGTACGTCGCCCAGAAGTTGTAGGGGTAGAGGCAGGCCGTCACGTCGACCTGGTCGTTGTCGCGCGCCCGTTGCAGCGTGTCGAGTGACTGCGCCATCTGAAAGGTGCCACCCGTCGACGTGATGTGCATCACGTGGACGCCGGACCCGGTTGCCCGCGCGAGGTCGAGGATCTCCTGCAACGTCTTGGCGTTGTCGTCGGGTGGGACGTCGGTGGAGTAACGGCCGTGGAAGAACGACGGCAGGCCGTACTTCGCGGCGACCTCCATCTGTTTCGAGATCTCTTCGCTCGTGATGCCTGGCGAGTACTCCGGCGAGAAGGTCGCCCCGATCCAGCCCTGATGCAGCTGCGCCTCGATGTCGGCGACGAGGGCATCGATCTGCTCGGGTGTCGCCGGCGCGCTGCCGCTGATGTGCTGCCCGCCCTCGCTGCGCATGTAGTAGTTGTCGTACGCGCCGCCGTAATGACACGGGGACTTGCCGTTGTACGTGGCGAAGAAGTTCTCCGCGTTCATCAGCATGCCGTGCATGCCGAGGTTGGTGGTCACCCCGTCGGCGATCTTGTACCAGATGCCGTACTCGTTCGGGTCGTAGCTGATCATGTCGATGAAGCCGGGCGCCACGACCCGGTTGACTGCATTGATGGTCACTCGTCCCACGAGTGGCCCTTCGCTGATCGCGACGATGGTGCTGCCGTCGATGCCGACGTTCGCGACCTTGTCGTAGCCGGTCTCCGGGTCGATGACCCGACCACCTTGGATGACCTGATCGAAGACGTGATCGGGAGCAGGCGGCGCCGTCGTGGGACCGCCCGCGAGGGTGGGCGTCTGGTCCGACGACGCGCCATCGCGCTGGTTCACCTTCGACACGACGGTTGGCGCGCCGCTCTCCGGCACCTTGCTCAACGCATACGCGCTGGCGGCTCCGAAGCCGAGCGCCAGCAGCAAGCGGCGGCGCTCAGGAGAGACGAGCCCACCGTCTTCGGTCACGGCGTGCCGTCTCGGAGCGCGGCGTACCGGGCGCGCAAGCCGGTTCGGTCGACGCGATCGTCGGGCTCGACGACCTCGCCCGTTCCGAGCTCCCAGGCTTCAGCGACTTGTTCGGGTGGGAGCTGGTGCAGGACTGCCGCCGCCTGGACGCACGCGCCGAGGGCGACGTGCTCCTCTCCTTCGGCGATGGTGATCGGCAGACCCGACAGGTCCGCGACGATACGGCGGTAGGCCTCGGAGCGGGCGCCGCCCCCCACGAGGACCGTGCGTCCGGTCCCGAGGTGCGCGAGGTTCGTTGCCCGGCGCAGCGCGTCCAGGCCGTCGAGCAGGCCGCACACGACGCTCTCGTAGGCGGCCCGCGCGAACTCGGCGCGGGTCACGTTCGGGCGAACACCCGACACCAGTCCGGTTGCGCTCGGCCGGTTGGGCGTGCGCTCGCCGTTGAGGTACGGCAACATCACCACGCCGCCCGAGCCCGCTGGAGCCGAGAGGGCAAGTTCGTCGAGCTCATGTGCGTCGGCGCCGAGCACGCGTCCGAATGACTCCGTCACCTGCGTGGCATTGAGCGTGCACACCAGCGGCAGGAACTGCCCGGTGGCGTCAGCGAAGCCCGCGACGGCTCCGCTCGTGTCGGCCGTTGGCGTCGCGCTGATCGTGTACACGGTGCCCGACGTGCCGAGGGAGATCGCGACATCGCCAGGGCCGAGCGCGACGCCGAGCGCCGCGGCCATGTTGTCGCCCGTTCCCGGCCCGCACAGTGGCCGGCCTCGCAGACCGAGGATCTCGTGGACCGACGCCGTCATCCAGTCCGACGCCTCGTTCGTGCCCAACACCTCTGGCAGGCGATCGCTCCAGGCGCCCGACCTCGGCTCCCCGACGACGCGATCCAGCAGATCGGTGCGCCAGCGTTCGTCCGCGGGCGACCAGTAGCCGGTGCCCGAGGCGTCGCCGCGGTCGGTGACGAAGCGCCCCGTGAGGCGGTAGGTGAGGTAGTCGTGCGGAAGCAGCACCGTCGCAACGTTGTCGAACGCGTCGCGATCGTGGCGGGCGAGCCACGCGAGCTTCGTGACAGTGAACGCGGCCACCGGAACGCTGCCGCAGGCCTTCGCCCATCGTTCCGCGCCGAACTGCTGGACCATCGCGGCAGCCTCCGGCGCGGACTCCGTGTCGTTCCAGAGCTTCGCCGGGCGCAGCACCGAACCCGCGGCATCGAGCACGACGAGCCCGTGCTGCTGGCCCGCGACCGCCAGCGCGGCGATGTCGCGGACCCCTGCCTGTCCGACCGCGATGACCAGCGCGTCCCACCACGCCTTTGGATCCTGTTCGCTCAGCGGCGGTCGAGACGTGACCGGATGTGGCGCGCGGCCATAGGCGACGAGGCTGCCGTCATCCGCGTCGCGCACTTCGACTTTCGTCGCTTGCGTCGACGAATCCACGCCCATGACCAGTGGCACGGGCGCCAAAAGTACCTGGCAGCCTGCGCGAGCCTTCATTCGAGAACGCCGCAGGCCCGACCATACGATGCGGACATGGTTGACCAGAAGCCGCCCCGGCTGGCCGGCGAGGAGCGCGAGACCTTGCACGCGCTGCTGCAGTACCACCGTGAGTCGTTGGTGCGAAAGGTTGCCGGTCTCGACGATGCGTCTGCGCGGCGGCGCTTCGTCGGCAGCGACACCACGCTCCTCTGGCTCGTCAAGCATGCGGCCGGCGCCGAGGCGCGCTGGGTGTTGTGGAGCTTCGCGAGGGAGGTCACCAGCGTGCGCGACGACGCGGTTGATCCCGATGACACGCTCGCCAGCGTCGTCGCCGACTACCGCGACACGTGGGCCCGCGTCGACGCCGTCTTCTCGGCCTCGAGCCTCGATGCAGAGTGCCGAGCCCTGTCGGGCGACGACGTCGTCAACCTCCGCTGGATCGTGACCCACCTCCTCGAGGAGACCGCCCGGCACGCGGGCCACGCCGACATCCTCCGCGAGCTCATCGACGGCCAGACCGGCCGCTGATCCGCTGAACTGTCGCGATGGCGCGTGTACGAGTGAGTCGAGTTGTGGATGCACCGCCGCGCGACGTGTGGCGGGTGGTGGCCGACCTCGGGGGTCACGCCCGCTGGCAGGTGGACGTTCGGGAGATCCAGTTCACGAGCCCCGAGCACCGAGGCCTCGGCACGACGTACGACTGCGACACGCAGCTCGGTCCGATTCGGACGCGGATCCCGATGACCGTCGTCGAATGGCGCGAGCGCAAAGCTGTCTCGGTCAGCTACCAAGGACAGCTGAGCGGCCGCGGGCGCATCAGCCTGCACCGGCGGCGGAGGCAGCGAACGAAGGTGACATGGTCCGCGCGGATCCGTCTGCCTTGGTTCCTCGGTGGCCCGGTGGGCGCGATCGCGGCCGCGCAGCTGCTCCGGGTCGTCTGGACCCGGAATCTCACGAACCTCGCGCGAGAGCTGGCATGACCTGACATCGGCGGGTTCGCGCTCCCACGACACGCCGCCGAATAGGTTGGATCGAGTGGAGCGGCCAATGACGTGTGGGTGGGTGCGGCGCGCCCAGGTGATCATCGCGGTGTTCGCGCTCGCTCTCGCGGCGTGCGGCGACGACTCCGACGACGGCGCCTTTCCCGGCTACACGATCGTCGACGCCACGGTCGGAACGACGACCTACCTGGTGGACGTCTATCCGAAGGAGGGCGTCACGAGCACTGCACTGCCCCGGGTGGCAGTCGCGGCCTCCTCGATGCGACGCTCCGTCGACGAGCAGAACCGGAAGGTCATCACCGTCGCCGCCGAGAGCACGAACGTCTCCGCGGAGGCGGTGTACTCGCCCCACTTCTCGCTGTGGTGCGGCAAGACCAGCCTCGCGGTGCGAACGGACGCCTCCGACTACCGCCCGAATGTGGCGATGGCGCCGGGCGAGACCGCGACCGGACAGCTGGTCTTCCTGGAAGGCAACGAGACCGCGAGCTGCGACAACGCCGAGCTGTACGCCGGTGCCGACGCCACCCGCGCCGAGGGCCCGTCGAAGACGATCGCACGCTGGAAGCTGACAACGTGACCTGAAGGGGTGGCCGAGCGCGGCTGGTGACCGCAGGTACGGTGGCCCGTCGTGGCTCGGCGGCATCCTCTCAGAAGGCTTGGTGTCGTCGTCGCCGTGGTCGCGCTGATCGCCGGCGCGGTTCTGTGGGCGAACCGCGACACGACGCCGTCCGCGGGCCGGGGTATGGGCACGATCGTCTCCCGGCTCGCCCAACGCTCCCCGTTGCCGCGCGACCTCGAGCCGTATGCCGGGCTCGGCACGTGGGTCGACGGCTTCGACTTCGGACCGGCCTACACGGCGAACAACCCGCCGGTGACGCCGAGCGCCGTCGACGACATGGCCGCCAATGGCGTCAAGACGCTCTATCTCCAAGCAGTCCGTGACGATCCTCGGTCGCCGGAGGGCCTAGTGGATCGGGCGCTCGTCGCTGAGTTCCTGATCCGAGCCCATCGGCGCGGCGTGCGCGTGGTCGGGTGGTACCTGCCCAAGTTCGCCGACATCGACGCGGACGCGCGGTATCTGGAGCAGATCGCCACGTTCGACGTGCTCGGACACCGTTTTGACGGCGTGGCCGTCGACATCGAAGCCACCGAAGACGTGCCCGATACGGACATCAGGAACCAAGCCCTCATCGATTTGTCGGCGCGCGTGCGGGCGGCATCGGGCCAGGACGCGCTCGGCGCGATCGTGTTGCCTCCAGTGCTGACCGAGGTCGTGAACGAGCAGTACTGGCCCGACTTCCCGTGGCCCGAGCTCAGCTCGCTCTACGACGTCTGGTTGCCGATGAGTTACTGGACGTTCCGTCTGAACTCGTCTGGGTACCACGACGGCTTCACGTACAACGAGGAGAGCACGCGGCGGATGCGCAGCAACCTCAACGACCCGAGCGCCGTTGTGCACGCCATCGGCGGCATTGGCGACGAGATCACCTTCGACGAGATCGATCGCTTCGCACAGTCGCTCGCTGACACCCGCGCCGTAGGCGGCTCGATCTACGACTGGAACACCATGACAGCGGAGACCCGCGCCTTCGTGGCCGAGAGGTTCGCCAACGGCCCGGCCGCGAACCTTCCGCCGCCGTGACGAGGCTCAGGGCGGCAGCAACGACCACGATCGCACTGCGGCCCGCAACCGGCGCCGCACGGACGGCGGCACCACCTCACACGCCGCGGCCAGGAGCTGGTCGAGCGGGGGATACTCGCCGAGGACCCACCGGCTGAACGCGCCGTCGTCGAGCCACTCGGCGACCTCGGCGGGCACGCCGTCGACCGGCCATTCTCCGGCGGCGCACGCCAGACGAAGCACCGGCCAGCTGTGCACGTCGGCCAGCAACGCACCGAGCCGGGCCAGGTGCTGCGCCGCTTCCGGACCCCAACGCTCGCTGTCGGCGTTGCCGACGACCATGGCGACGGCGGGATGCAGCTCGGCAACCTGTCGCCACGGCAGACGCATGTCGGCCGGCGCGCACCCGCGGTGCTCGAGAAGGCGTTCGAGCCAGACGACGGCCCACAACTCGGCACTCGTGTGCTCCGGCGGTGCGGTCGGCAGCCCCAGCGCACGGCGGCACACGTCGTCGATGCGGCCGCTCGGACCGTCGTCGTCCGCGCCGCTGAGCACGGTGACCTCTTCACCTTGGAGGCGCAGCGTGCTACCGCTCGCACCCGACCGGTCGACGAGATGCACGCACCGCACGCGACGCCGCTCGGATCGCTCCGCGAGGTGGCGGGCGTTGCCCTCGGTGACGACGCCGATGGCCAGCCACTCGGCTGGCGCCGTGAATCCGGCGAGTGCTTCGACGACGCTCAGCTCGTCTTCGAGCGGGCGTACACCGAGATCGAACCCATCGGTCAGCGGCTTGGAGGGCCAGGCGGTGACGCGCACAAGCGCAGGCCGCTGGCCCCAGCCCTCGTGTTCCGCGGCCTCATCGAGCGCGGTCGCGAGCCGCGGGAGCGACGCGCTGAGCGACGAGCCGAGTGACGACGGGGTGTCGCCGGGATCACCGTCGTCGGTCGTAACTCCGACGACGCGGAGTCGCCGGCGGGTGGTGCGGATCGTGCCCGCTTTGGTGGACATGGGACCTCTCCTGCATGACTGCCTCTGTGAGGCGATCACGCCCGCTGTGCGGGAGGGAGATCGCAAACCCTGATCATCACGCCGGTGGGCGGCGTCGATTCACTCGCTGCGCCCATCGTAGGCGGGGTGTGTGACAGCTACTCTGGAGCGCCATGCATCTCGCCGTCGACCCGTCGGGAGTCGAGGGCGTAGCTGCCGAAATCGAGGCGTACCTCCGGGGCAATGCCACGCTCACGGGGCTCGATCTGTACTACAAGCTCGAGAAGGTCACGCCGCTGCGCGAGTTCCACACCGTTCTGCGCGGTGGTCCGCAGAACCGCACCCGCTCCGGGCTGCAGCAGTCCTACGGCGATCACAACCGCCTCCTGCTGCTCGGCCTCGACAAGCTGGTCGAAGGCGACTTGGCGTGGTATCGCCAGCGCCTCGTGGCCGGACACGGCGTTGACGACGACCGGTTGCACCGCTGCTTCGAGGCCGTGCAGTCGCTCGGCCTCAGCGCGCCGGTGTGTGTGGCGCTCTGGCTCGGCGCGGCGTTGCACGACTGCGGGATGCTCAGCGGCAACGACGGCAATGTGGACGTCGAAGACGGGGTGGTGCTCGCCCACGACGTACTCGAGGCGTTGTGTCCGGCGGAGGTCCGCCTGCTGGCCTCGTTCGCGATACGCAACCACGATTACATCCGCAACGTGTTTCTCGGCGAGGTCCCGAGCGGCTTCATCACCCGGCAGCTTGACGAGCTCTCACCCGACGTGCGGTCGATCGCGCTCGGCGCGTTGGGCATGATCCAAGTCGCGGGCGCCGCCAGCTTGGGAGAGGGACGGTTGTCCCAGTTCCGCCTGTCGATCTTCGAGCAGTGCATCGACGGCTCGGCCCTCGACGACGTCTCGAGCGCCACGCGGCTCGCACGGCTGCTGTCGTCCGGCACGGAATCGACCAGCGTGCGGGCGCCCGCGAGCATGCCGGGCAAGCCAGTGCTCGAGCCACTGTTGCGCTGCGTGCCCATCCATGGTTGGCACCGGGCGTCGGGCGCGATCGCCCGCGACGCACCGGCGAAGGTGCGCGCACTCTCCGTCTTGGCGACGCATTGGGAGGGCTCGCACGCGGATCACGTCGTTCTGGCTCGCGGCGTGCGCATCCCTGCCATCGCCGACGAGTCGTGGCGCCCGTCGACGTCACAGATCCGCCTGCTGAACGGCACGAGAGCTGTTCTCGTTCGCCCGGCTTAGGCGACGCGGCTCCAGCGGTCCACGAACCTCGACGCCGTCGCCCAGCGACGTTCGGTGAGCACTCGGGCCAGGCGGGCGTCGCTGGCTGCGTAGGCGTGCAGCATCTCGTGGCTCAGGTCATGGATGCGCGTGCGGTCGACGTCGATGGGGGTGAAGCCGACGAGGCGGGCGATCGACTTGAGTGAGCAACTCACCTTCAGCGCGGGCCCGACGTCAGCCCGGTAGAGGCGGTAGGTGTCGATGTGCCCGTGGCGGTGCCACCGGGCCCGGTAGGCCCACTCGTGCCCGGGGAGCGGCTCGTGGTCCAGCGCCATGTTGGGATCGGGTCGCAGCCGCAAGCCCAAGGGAATGCCGTGGCGCGCGGCGCGGTCCGCCAGGAACGGCAGATCGAACGCGGCGCCGTTCCATGTCGCGATCACCCCCGGAGCCAGCATGCCAAGCCGCGTGTCGACGTCGTGGAGGATCGTTTCCTCGTCGCCGGTGAACACCTCGTCGAAGCCTTCGTTCGACAACGCGACGGTGACCACCGCAGCGACTTCGGGATCGAGGCCGTCGACGGTCGTGTCGGTCTCGATGTCGAGCCCGTAGACCACCGGCCTCCTACTCACGTCACCGAGCGTAAAGACTCGCTCGGCGTGGTTGGGGGATCCTCAGAGGTCGGGCGGGTCGTCAGAAGCGAAACCGCGGCAGCAAACTCGGCCGGAGCCGGCGCGCGATCGCTGGAGTGAGCGGTTGGTCGATGTCGTCGAGCTCGAACCACGCGGTGACCGAGCCTTCCTCGTGCTCGACCTTGCTCAAGCGCGCGCCACGGGGCAGCGGCGGCAGCGGCAGGAAGCCGCGGAGCATCCCGACCACGGGCGCAGGCAGGCCCACGATCGAGGCACGCTTCGGTCGCAGTGTGAGGAAATGCCCGGTGACGGCGACCTCCGTCGCCACCTCGCCGATCGAGAACCCGCGGACACTCGTCTTGACGATGACGCCCTCCTCGGTGAGGAGCATCCGCACGGGAAGGTGCGTGCGCTGCGTCCACCGGTCGATTGCCTCCTGTGCGACCGTTGCCTTGAAGCCGATCTCCCCGGTTCGCAACCGTGGCGGGAACCCGGGTTGGACGCGCACGTTCTCGACGTGCACGACGATTCGGTCCACTTCGAGACCGGCCATCTCGAGCTCGCCGAGCTCGAAGACGATCACGTCGATCGATCCGAGCATCGCCGCGACCGGCGAGACCTTGGCTCGCACCTTCACCGGCCGGCGTGCGACGCGGCTGAGCGTGCCGTCGAGCAGGCCGATCAGCAGGTCGGCCGGGGACGGCGGCTCCTCCTCCGGAGCTTCGGCGAGCTGCAGGATCGGCGGATCCTCAGGCACGGGCACGCAGGGAGACTACGCAGGTACGCGGCTACACGGTGCCGTCGAGCAGTTGCGTGACCAGCGCGGCGATCGCGCTGCGTTCCGAACGGGTGAGGGTGATGTGACCGAACAGCGGGTGGCCCCGCAATGCGTCGATCACCGACGCGATGCCGTCGTGGCGACCGACGCGCAGGTTGTCGCGCTGCGCGACATCGTGCGTGAGCACGACGCGACTGCCTTCGCCGAGGCGAGACAGCGCCGTGAGCAGCACCGGCCGCTCGAGGTTCTGAGCTTCGTCGAGGATCACGAACGAATCGGTGAGGCTGCGACCACGGATGTGGGTGAGCGGCAACACCTCGAGCAGCTTGCGCGAGACGACCTCGTCGATCACTTCGGGCCCAACGATCGACTCGAGCGCGTCCGTCACTGCCGCCGCCCACGGCGACATCTTCTCGGCCTCGGTGCCCGGCAGGAACCCGAGGTCTTGTCCGCCGACCGGGTAGAGCGGCCGGAACACGACCATGCGCTTGTGGGTGCGTTGCTCCAGCACCGCGTCGAGACCGGCGGCCAACGCGATGACGCTCTTGCCAGTCCCCGCCGGGCCGCCGATGGAGACGATGCCGACGCGCGGATCCGCCAGCAGCTCGATGGCGATGCGCTGTTCGGCGGACCGGCCGTGGACGTCGAACAGCGTGCGGTCACCCCGCACGAGGTGCACGCGCTTGTCGTCCCGCACGCGTCCGAGTGCGCTCTGCGACCCGGACACCCCCGCGACGAGTGCGACGCCCGTGTTGCAGGGAAGGTCCCGCGCCTCGACCAAGTCGACGACCCGCTCGGCGAACAGCTCGTCGATGGTCTCGCGGTCGACGTCGAGCTCGACGAACCCGCTCCAGCTCGAGTCGCCGTTGGCGAGTTCGTTGCGGTATTCGTCAGCGTGGAGGCCGACGATGCTCGCCTTCAGTCTGAGCGGAAGGTCCTTGGTGACGACGGTGACGGCGTGGCCCTCCTCGGCGAGGTTCTTCGCGACGGCCAGGATGCGATGGTCGTTGTTGTCCGAGGCCAGGGCGGCCGGAAGCCCGGCGGTGTCTTGATGGTTCAGCTCGACCCGCAGCGTGCCGCCCGCGGGATTGGCGACGAGGGGCTCGGTGAGCGACCCCGCCCCGGTTCGGAAGTCCTCGAGCATCCGCAGCGTCTGCCGGGCCGCCCAGCCGAGCTCGGGATGATTGCGCTTCGCCTCGAGCTCCATCAGCACGACGATGGGAAGCACCACCTCGTGCTCGTCGAAACGCACGAGCGCTCGCGGGTCGGCGAGCAGCACCGACGTGTCGAGGACGTACGTGCGCAGGGCGCGCGCGGCTACGGCGGCTGCAGGTTCGGTCACGGGCTACCCCACCGGATCAGGCACGACCGGCGAAGGGGGATTCGGCCGGTCCGTGCAGCGAGGGATCACTGAACGCCATGAAACCGCTCCCGCGCCCGCCAGTGGGGGATGGTCTACGTTCCCGCCCCGTGGCGGGTCGGAGCGAGCTTGTGAGCGACGGGGCGGGAGCATGACGGCCTGCTTGTTCTGCGCGATCGTCGCGGGGACGGAGCCCGCGTACGTCGTACTCGAAACGGAGGACACGATGGGCTTCCTCGACGTCCGCCCCCTGTTCCCCGGCCACACGCTGCTCGT
>Ga0299913_10002991_pt1 | contig 13609 bp, 12 predicted proteins | sample RVTome_9_FD_201360 | JGI IMG/M metagenome (GOLD analysis project Ga0299913, IMG submission 201360) | Soil microbial communities from uranium-contaminated site in the Upper Colorado River Basin, Wyoming, United States - RVT155D38 (version 2) ... | reverse complement strand
GGTGTCCGGGTCGGCCACTACCCCGAAGCGCCGCTCGACCCAGCTGGCGATGGCCTCGCGCAGCGCACGCGGGCCCGCCGCCGTCGGATACTGGCTCACCTCGGGGATGCCGTCGACGAGGGCCTGGCGGATGAACGGGGGCGTGGGTTCGACCGGGTCGCCGATGGAGAAGTCATGCAGGGGCACGCCCTGTGCCTTGAGGTCGGCCTTCAGATCCTGGAACGCCGCCAGCGGATAGCCACCCAGCCGGCCAAGGAGTGGGTTCATCGGGCCGATGCTAGGCCATCCGGACGGGTTACTGGCCGTAATGGGACCCTCGGCATCCACCTTGTGCCAGATGGACCGCAACTTTTGCGCTGTCTGGGGCGTCTTAGCAGGCTCGGGTCCAATCTGGCCGGGTACGCGGCGGAATGAACCAACGCAGCGTGACGTTGATCCCCGAACACCGACAGCAACACGGCAGGAGCCATGGCAACCCACCGCACTCCAGAGCGCACGAGCGTCCCGGACGATCTCCTGGACCTCTACTTCAGCGAGCTGGGCAAGGTCCGTCTGCTGACCGCAGAGGACGAAGTCCGCCTCGCCAAGACCATCGAAGCCGGCCGAGCGGCCCAGGAGAAGCTCGACGCGGGCAAGGCGCGCAACACCGAGGAGCTCGAGCGCCTGGTGCGCGAGGGCCAGGAGGCGTTCGACCACTTCGTAGCCGCGAACCTGCGGCTGGTGGTCAGCGTCGCCGCGCAGTTCTCCAAGCGCAGCTCGCTCGATCTCGGCGAGCTGATCCAAGAGGGCAACCTCGGGCTGATCCGCGCGGTCGAGAAGTTCGACTGGCGGCGTGGCTTCAAGTTCTCGACCTACGCCACCTGGTGGATCCGCCAGGCGATCCAGCGCGGCGTCGCGGGCAGCGAGCGCACGATCCGCCTGCCGGTCGCCCTGCACGACGCCCTGGTGAAGGTCCGGGCCGCCTCGGCGCGCCTGGAATCCGAGACCGGGCGCGAGCCGACGCTGGACGAACTGGCCGAGGCCACGCGCATGAGCCCCGAAAAGGTGCAGCGTGCGCTGGAGGGCGACCACGCGATGACGTCGCTGGACCGCCGGGTCGGCTTTGACAGCGACGCGAGCGAGCTGGGCAACTTCGTGGCCGTGGCGGTGGACTCCCCCGCGGAGGAAGTCGTCGAGCGCAGCTACCTCAACGAGGTGTTCACCCTGGCGCGCGAGGAACTGGACGACCGCAGCTGGTACGTCCTGACCCGCCGCTACGGGCTCGACGGCGACGAAGCGCTCACGCTGGACTCCCTCGGCAAGGAGCTCGGCCTGTCGCGTGAGTCGGTGCGCAAGATCGAGAACCAGGCCCTGGCCAAGCTGCAGGAGCGGCTCGAAGCCGCGGCCTGACCAACCCTCTCCCCGAACGCGACGGCGCCCACCCGCCAGGGCGCCGTTCGCAATTCCCGGGGTGTGTTGGTTTTGACCACCCGGGGTGGTCAAAAGCAACACACCCCGGGTCGCAGGGGGCTGGCATGCTGATCGCGTGACCGACCCGCAGACGCGTCTTGCGCCGCCGCCGGGCTGGCGCCTCCTGGTGGAGGCCCGGCGGCCCTGCGCCCACGACCTCGGCTTGACCATTCCGGTCGATGCGCTCCCCTGGGGCGCCGTCGCGCGGCGCGACGAATGCGGCGGGTACTGGAGGGCGCTGAGCCGCCCGGACGGCGACCTGCTCCTGCACGCGGCCCGCGCAGGAGCCGACGCGCTCCTGGCGGCCTGGGCGCCGCCCGCTGCCACCTGGACCGCCGAAGCGGCCGAAGCGGTGCTCGCCGGCTGGGCGGGCTTCGCCGACCCCGCCGACGGCGCCGACCAGCTGCTCGCCGGCGATCCGCGCACCCGCCGCATGACCGTTGCGCTCGGACCGGTGCGCCTGTCCCGCATCCCGGACGTGCAGGAGGCAATCGGCCGTGGCGTCATCGGCCAGCTTGTGCAGTTCGAGGAGGCGCGGCGCTCCTGCGCCCAACTCGTGCGCCTGGCCGGTCCCACCGTGGGGCCGCTGCGGGCGTGGCCCGATGCGGCCGCGCTGGCGGCGATCCGCGACTGGGACCTGCGCCGCCACTGCGGCCTGTCGCTGCGCGGGGTGCGCGCACTGCACGCCGCCGCCCGTGACGACCGCCGCCTCACCGCGGCCGCCGAGGCCTCGGACTGGGCAGCCCTCGACGCGCGGCTGCGCGCCATCCCCGGCATCGGCGTGTGGACGTCGGCCGAGGCCCGGCTGGCCCTCGGCGATCCCGACGCCGTGCCATTCGGCGACTGGCACCTGCCGAGCCTGGTTGGGCATGCCCTCGGAGACCCGGCCGACGAGCCTGCAGGAGGCTGGACGGACACCGAACTCGCAGGGCTGTTGGAGCCCTTCCGCCCGCACCGCGGCCGGGTGATCCACGCGCTCATGCACGGCGCCATCCGCGGGCTGTCACCGCGGCCGTCCCGGCGCGCCCCGCGAACCGCGCTCAGCGCCCACCGATATTGGTGAAAATCGGATAGATAGCGTCATGGGAGGCGCACAGGTACCGTAAGGAGGTCATGCGCCGTCTGTGGGTTGTTGTGGTGTTCGCGCTGGGCCTTATGGCGATGGGGGTCGCCCCTGTCGCGTCGGCCGAGCCGGACGAGCGCGCCTGCGACAAGTCCGTCCTCGCCGGGGACCTGGCGGGCGGACGGATCCGCACGCGGCAAGTCAGCCCGGTCCGCGCAGTCAGCCCGCTGCCGTGCGACGGCGTCCGCCCCGGCGGAGCGATCAAGATCCCCAAGGGCGACGAGTCCAGCCTGTGCACGCTGAACTTCATGTACATCGGCATGGATCCCAAGGGCGGCAAGCACGTGTACATGGGCACCGCCGGGCATTGCCTGCTGGCCGAGTCGAACATCGACAAGGACCGTGGCGAGCATCGCTGGGCGCCGGGCAAGGGTCCCGTCGTCACGGACGTCAACGACAAGCGCATCGGCGAGTTCGCCTACGCGATCATGCAGGGCAAGAAGGACTTCGCCCTGGTCCGCATCGACTACGGCGTGCGGGTGAACCCGCAGATGTGCTGGTTCGGCGGGCCGACCGGCATCAACAACGACCGCACCCGCGCCAGCACCAACGTGCACCACTACGGCCACGGGCTCGCGATCGGCGACGTCCTGCCTGCCCGCACCTCAGTCGCCTACGGCATCCCAGACCCCGACGAGGTCGACGCGCTCGGCGTGGTCATCCCCGGCGACTCGGGCGGGCCTTCGATCACCTCCGACGGCCGCGCCCTCGGCGTGGTGATCACGATCGGCGTGACTTTCCGCGCCGACCCCCTCGGCGGCGGCACGGTGGGCATCAGCCGGATCCAGCCGCAACTCAACCGCGCGGCACTCGTGCTGAAGCAGCGCATCACCATCGTCAAGGCGCCGCTGATCTAGCTCGGTGCGTTCCCGGCGGGCCAGTTCGGCAGGCTCCCACCCGCAGGCTTCGCGGGATCCGCGTGCTCCGCGGCGGCCTGGAGCGGGCGCAGGAACACCATCGCGTCGGGATGCAGCTCCTCCGCCTCGACCCATTCCCCCAGCCCCTCGGCGTGGAGCATGGCCGCCGTGATCCGCGGCTGGTGCCCCCGGGCCCCGTAGACGACCACGAGCAGCGGCTGCCCGTCAGGCTGTTCCGCCTCCGCGACGAAGCCGTAGCACGGCGCGCTCACCGGCCGCATCTCGTCCGCCGCCAGGTCGCCGAGCGCGTGCGCCCGCGCAAGATCGTCGTCCGGGAACCCCGCGAGGGTCAGGACCCGCGTCGCCTGTGGCAGCGGCAGCACGACCGCCGGGGCGAGCGGGCGCCCTTCGCGCTCCAGCAGGCCGCGAGCCGCTTCCTGACAGACCGCCTCGAGTTCCTCCAGACGCATCAGCGCACGTCCTCGTCGACCTCGCCCATCCGGGCAGCGAGCTCCTCGACCGCGATGGTGAACGCGGCGGTCCAGTCGTTGCGCGCGGCCACCGGCGGCACGAGCTCCTCGACCACACGTTCCCGGATCGCGCGCGGGACCTCGCGCACGTCGCGCGCGAACAACCCGAAGAAGCGTGCGCGATCAGTGTCCTGGCGCGTGAAGTGCCCCGGTTCCGCCACGGCGACGAGCGCGAGGTCGGCGCCCCACGCCTCGAGCACTTTGCGCCCGGCGCGGTCAGCGAGCCCCATGTTCGCCTCGTCCGCCTCGAACGCGACGAGCACCGGGTCCCAGCCGAGGCGGCGCAGTTCGCCGAGTGCGGCAACCAACGCCGCATCGTCCTCGTCGATGACGCCTGCGAGGTCGAGCACCGACTGGTCGAAGCCGCGCGCGGGGACGTCGAGAGGCACGGGCGGTTCACCGCAGGCGGCCAATCCGAGCGCCAAGGCCGCCAGCGCAGCGACGCACCGCCTACGCATCGAGCGCCTCGCGGATGCGGCGTAGGGGCGCTTCGAGGTTCCACTGCGTGGCCAGCGCGTCGAGCGCCGCGTCGTCACGTTCGGCGTCGGCCCGGCGCAGTGCAACGTCGCGGCGCACCGGCACGACCGCCTGCATGTCGGCGACGTACTCCTCGGCGGCCGCGAGCTTCTGCGCCAAACCGGGAGCGAGCGAGGACAGGTCCGCGTACAGCGCCGGCAGCGATGAATGTGTGGTCACGAGCTGCAGAGCAGTCTTCTCCCCCACTCCGCGCACGCCAGGCAGCCCGTCGGAGGGATCACCGCGCAGGATCGCGAAGTCGACGTAGCGCCGCGGCTGCAGCCCGTACTTTGCCTCCACGCCCGCCTCGTCGTAACAGGCGAGCTCGCTGACGCCCTTGACGGTGAACAGGACCCGCACGGACGGCGAGGAGTCGCGTACGAGCTGAATCAGATCCCGGTCGCCGGTGACGACGTCGATCTCGTCGTCCGGCGCAGCCCCGTCGCACAGGGTGCCGATGACGTCGTCGGCTTCCCACCCTGGCGAATCCACGCGGACCTGGCCGAGCGCGGCCAGGATGCGCCACAGCAGGTCGAACTGCTCCGGCAGCCCCTCGGGCGCAGGTGCGCGCTGGGCCTTGTAGCCGGGGAAGGCCGCGACGCGTTCGGCCGGGCATTCCTGGTCGTCGCGGGCATGCAGCACTTGGCCCGGGCGGCGGCTGAGGATCAGCCGCGCGGTCATGTCGAGGTAGCCACGCACCGCGTTGACCGGCGTGCCGTCCGGCGCCTTGATCGAGGTGGGCAGCGCGAAGTACGCCCGGTAGAACAGGCTGGAGGTGTCGAGCAGCAGACGATGGGTCATGGGTGCCACAGCCTAGCCCGCAACCTAGGATGCCCCCATGACCGACACGCTCGTCTGGATCACCGGCGCCTCAGCAGGGATCGGCGCCGCCGTGGCCGAAACCGTGCCCTTCTCCGGCGCCCACGTGTTCGACGTCTCCCGCTCGGGCGGCACGCCCGGCACCACGCACGTCCCGGCCGACCTGGCCGATCCGCTGTCGTGGGCGGCGCTCGACGCGCACCTGGCCGCACAGATCGGCGCGTTCGCGGGCGAACGGCTGGTGTTCGTCCACTGCGCCGGCACGCTCGACCCCATGGGCTTCGCCGAGGCGGTCGATGCCGTCGCCTACCGTCGCAACGTATTGCTGAACGCGGCCGCACCGCTGGCCCTGGGCCAGGCGTTCCTGCGCGCCGCGGCCGCATTCGCAGGCTCCGCGCACCTCATCCTGCTGTCCTCCGGGGCCGCCACCAGCCCCTACCCCGGCTGGTCGAGCTATTGCGCGGGCAAGGCGGCCGTGGAGATGTGGGTGCGCACGGTGGGCGAGGAGCAGCGCCTGCGCACCGGCCGCGGGGAATCCGCCGTCACCGTGCTCGCGGTCGCACCGGGGGTGGTCGCCACCGCCATGCAGGAGCAGATCCGCGCGGTGCCCGAGGAACAGTTCCCCGCCGTCGGCAAGTTCCTCGGCCTGCACGCGCGGGGCGAGCTGCGCGATCCGGTAGACGCCGCGCGCAGCATCTGGAGCCTGCTGGACCGCGACCTCGAGTCCGGCTCGTGCGTCGACCTGCGGAACCTGTAGATGGCCGCGCCGTTCCCCCCGCCGATCACGCCGATGGAGGCGAAGGTCCGTGAGGAGCTTCCGCCCGCACCCGGCTGGGCCTACGAGCCGAAGTGGGACGGCTTCCGGATGGTGGCGCGCAACGACCCGGCGCGCATCGACAGCCGCAACCAGCGGCCGCTGCTGCGCTACTTCCCCGAGCTGGAACCGCTCGTCGCCCTGCTGCCCGCTGACGCGGTCGTGGACGGCGAAGTCGTGATCGTGCGCGACGGCAAAACCGACTTCGACGCCCTCCAGAATCGGCTCCATCCCGCCGAGTCGCGCGTCCGCACGCTGTCGGTCCAGACGCCCGCCAGCTTGATCGCCTTCGACTGCCTCGCCGCCGGTGGCGCGGACTTGCGCGGCGCGCCGTTCACCGAGCGCCGCGCCGCGCTGGATGCGCTGTTCGCTGGGCCGCTCGCCGGCTCACCGTGGCACCTGACGCCGTCGACCACCGACCGCGACACCGCCGCGCACTGGTTCAGCGCATTCGAGTCCGCCGGCTGCGACGGCATCGTCGCGAAACGGCTTGACGGCCCCTACGTCGAGGGCGAGCGCGCGATGGTCAAGGTCAAGCACCGGCGCAGCGTGGACTGCGTCATCGGCGGCTATCGCGAACACAAGGACGGCGGCAAGATCGGCTCGCTGCTGCTCGGCCTGCACAACGACGCCGGAGAGCTCCACTTCATCGGCCACTGCTCGGGATTCGGCGACACCGACCGGGTCGCGATCCTGCAGCGTCTGCTGCCGCTGGTGCGCGAGGGGAGCTTCGGCGCGGGCGCCCGCAAGCCCGGCCAGGAAAGCCGCTGGAGCGGCGACAAGGACATGGCGTGGACGCCGGTCGAGGCCACGCTGGTGTGCGAGGTGAGCTACGACCAGCTCACCGGCGAGCGTTTCCGCCACGCCACGCGCTTCGAACGCTGGCGCCTGGACAAGGACCCCGCGCAGTGCCGCATGGACCAGCTCGAGCGGCCGGAAGGTCCCGGCTTCGCCGACATCGTGGTCGCGTGACTACCCCGATCTGGCAAGAGCCCGTCCGGGGCGTGTACGCGCATCCGGCGCTGACCCGAATGAGCGGGGTGGAGCAGTTGCGCGGCTTCATCGATGGACGGCTGCCCCTGCCGCCAATCGGTTACCTCACCGGCCTGCACCCCACCGACGTCGGCCTGACGCATGCGACCTTCGCGCTGCCGCTGACCCGCTGGCTGCAGGACGCGACTGGCCTGCCGATGCCGGCCACTGCCGCGCTCGTGAGCGACGGGCCGCTGGGCTCGGCGTTCCACAGCTCGCTCCCCATCGGCAAGTTCTGCACCACGAGCGAACTGTCGATCAGCTACCTGCGGCCGGCCGCCCCGGACTCCCAGCGTCTGATCGCCCACGCGGCGGTGATCAAGGCCGGGACCTCCACGGGGCTGACCGAGGCACGCATCACCGATGCGGCCGGGCGCCTGCTCGCCCACGCCACCAGCCGGCTCGTGGTGCAGGACCTGCCGATCGACCACGATGCCCCCCTGCCCGACCCAGCGGCGCCGCCACCCACGCCCGACCCGTGGCAGCGCGAGGCGTTGGGGGAACCGGTCGACTGGCGCAGCCTCGCCACGGTGCCCGGCAGGGAGATATTCGAGCGCTGGCTGACCGGCGATCTGCCGCGCCCGCCGATCTGTCACCTCACCGGGCTGCGCCCCGCGGCCTGCGACGACGACTCGGTCACCTGGACGATGCCCGCCACCGCATGGCTGTGCTCCCCGGGCCCGTTCCTGTACGGCGGCGCGACCGCACTGATCGCCGACGCCGCGCTGACCACCGCCGTCATGCCGTCGCTGCCCCCGGGGACCGCCTTCCGTCCGCTTGACCTGCGGCTGCGCTTCGTCCGTCCGATCCTTCCGGACGGCAGCGACCTGACCGCCGTCGCGTCCGTGGCCCACAGGGGGCGCAGCCTGGCGATCACGCGCGGCGAGGTGCGCACCGCCGACGGCAAGGTGGCGATCCTCGCCGAGTCCTCGGTGCAGCTGCGCCCTACTGGTAGCTGAACCAGTCCGGCACCGGCTCGATCCCCAGCGCCTCGTGCGGCGCGTACATGGCGACGTCCTCGTCGTAGAACAGTTTGAAGCCGTTGAAGAACGGCGCGGCGATCTTGGTCCTCGAGTACGTGCCGAGCTTCTGCGCGCGCGTGCCGAAGCCGTCCATCTGCACCGTGATCGCCAGGCCCTCGCGCGCGGCGAGCAGGTGGCGGTCGCGGATCATCTGGTCCTGAAACTGGTGCAACAGCAGCAGCTTCTCGGGTAGCGCGTGGCGGGCCACCAGGTCGGCGAGCCAGGCCGACACGGCGTTGATCTCCGAGACGTGCACCGAGCCGACCTGCTCGTTGGGACGCTGGTTCGGCCCCAGGCGCCATTCGGGATCCAGCGCCAGGCCCACGTCGGGTTCGGCGAGCAGCGCCTCGTAGCGCTTGGACTCGGTCAGGAAGTCCGACCGGCCCGGCTGGATGTCCAGGACGAGGTAGCCGCGCACCCGCCGGATGGCGTCCAGCGAGCGGCCAATGACCGCCGGGTCGGTGGGCGCGCGGTACAGCCCGCTGGGCCCGGGACCGGCGGTCGCCACGGTGGCGATGAACTCGAAGGCGGGCAGCACCGGCTTGCCGCCGGCCTCGAACGGCTGCGCCACCCGCACCGCGCGGTCGGCGGCTGCGTCGGGGGGCTGCTCCCCCAGCGATCCCAGCGCGGGGGTGGTCGAGTGCCCGTACAGCGCGACCAGGCGATGTTCTGGCAGGAGGCTGCGGCCGCCGTGCGGAAGCTGCTGCCCCGCGAGGACGGACTCGAACTGGGCATCGGCGCCGCCGGCGATCGCCGCGGTGCCGCCGAGGAACACGATGCGGCTGAGCTCCGCCTTGTGTGCACGCAGCCAGTCGCCGACGGCGGGGACAGCCCCAAGGCGTGCGCCGTCGACCAGCAGCAGGACCCCGCCGGTGGCCGCGACCGCTGGGCCGGACGCCAGGGCGTCGGGAAAGCGCGTCGCGTCCGCGAGCCACAGCTGCGACGGGCCCAGCCCGACGGGCAGCCCCGCGTCGGCGACCGCGAGCGCGGTGGCATGACGCGACGCGCCGGACAGCCGCCGCACCGTGCGGCCTTCGGCCTGCAAGCCCGCCTCGACACTGGGCCGTACGGCGGCCGTGCCGCCGACGATGGTCACGCGGACAGGGTCGCGGCGCCCCAGTCGCGCAGCGGTCACCTCGGGCACGGCGTCGGGCAGTGTCAGCAGGATCGGATGCGGCCCGGTCGCCGCGAGCGGGCCCGCGGCGAGACCGTCGGCGAAGTCAACACCGGTGGCCAGGAAGACCTCATCGGAGGCGGGCAGCAGCGCGGCGACGCGCGCGGCGGTGTCGTAGCGGTCCAGCCCACCCACGCGGCCCACGCGCCGCGTCCCGCGCAGTTGTGTCTCCACCTCCTCAGAGATGACCGTGCGCCCGCCGAGCAGGACGACGTGGCGCACGCCGAGATCGTCGAGCGTCTCGGTCACCACGTCGGGGACCTGGTCGGGTGGTGTCAGCAGGATCGGCCCGCCCAGGTTGGCCGCCAGCGGCGCCGCCACGAGCGCGTCGGCGAACGAGCCGGCGCCGACGATGACGGCCGCGTTGGCGGACGCGTACGTCGCCCGCGCCACCGCCACGGCGGTCCCGACCCGGTCAGAACCCGACAGCCGCTCGTAACGGCGCCCGGCCGGCGTCGCCGACGCGGCCGGGGAGGGCGCGAGCGTCGGGCTGGGGCTGGGCTCGGGGTCCTCGGCCCGCGCGGGCAGGTAGACGGTGGCGGACATGGCGACAAGCATCACGCTGAACGCGCGCGTGAACGCCCGTGCCCGCAAAGCCGCCTCCCTCCATCGCCTTCTGGGGCTGCCGTCTGGGCGACAGGTTACGGGGTGCGGCGGCGAGAGGGCTGCACGCGCGGAGGCTCGCCGTCCATCTTCGGAAAGTGCGGCGGCCAGGGAGCGTCGCCCAGCCCCTCTTCCTCGTCGCGACGCGACAGGTCGAGCAGGCCGTCCAGGCGTCCGGCGGCCTCGTCGATGCCGTCGGTCAGGTCGCCCACCTGGGCGTAGCGAGTCGAGGCGTAGGAGCCCATCGGGAAGTCCGCGAGCTCGACGTCGGGAACCTCGTCCCAGCGCAGCGGCGCCGACACCAGCCCGGTCGGCCGCACGCTGTAGGCGCTCGCGACCGTGCGGTCGCGGGCGTTCTGGTTGTAGTCGATGAACACGCCGTGGCGCTGCTCTTTCCACCACGCCGAGGTCGCCAGGTCCGGCACGCGCCGCTCGACCTCGCGCGCCAGCGCCAGGGCCGCGCGGCGGACCAGCGTGAAATCCCATTCCGGCACGACGCGCACGACGATGTGGATGCCGCGCGACCCCGACGTCTTCGGCCAGCCCACCAGGCCGTGCTCCGTCAGCACGTCACGGCAGACCAGCGCCACGTCGCGCACGTCGGCGAACGACGCCTCGGGCGTGGGATCGAGGTCGATGCGCAGCTCGTCGGGATGGTCGGTGTCCTCCGCGCGCACGGGCCAGGGGTTGAGGTCCACGCAGTTGAGCTGCGCCATCCAGACCACGTCGGCGATGTGGCGCGGCACGAGCAGGTCGGCGGTGCGCCCCGACGGGAAGCTGATCGTCGCGTACTCGTGGTGGCTGTCCTTGGGGGCGCGCTTCTGAAAAAACGGCTCCCCCGTCACGCCGTTGTTCCAGCGCTTGAGCACCGTCGGCCGCCCGAACACCCCGCGCAGGGCGCCGTCGCACACGGCGACGAAGTGGGCGACCAGGTCCATCTTGGTCCAGCCCTGTTCGGGGAACATCACCTTGCCGGGGCTGGACACCCGCACGCGCTGGCCGCCGACCTCGATGTGCGTTTCGTCGCGTGCCATCGGCTCAGCCTAGACTCCCCGCGTGGGCACACTCATCCTCATTCGCCATGGCCAGTCCGTGTGGAACGCCGAGAACCGCTTCACGGGCTGGGTCGACACGCCGTTGTCCGCGCTGGGCCGCGAGGAGGCGCAGCGCGCCGGACGCCGCCTGGCCGCGGAGGGCATCCGCGTGGACAAAGCATTCACGTCGACCCTGCGGCGCGCGATCGACACCGGCCGCACCGTGCTGGACGAACTCGGCCAGGCGGACCTCGAACAGGTGCAGGCCTGGGAGTTGAACGAACGCTTCTACGGGGCGCTGACCGGGCGCGACAAGGCTCAGACCGCCGAGGAGTTCGGCGCGGACCAGGTCAAGATCTGGCGGCGCAGCTACGACATCCCGCCCCCCGGTGGCGAGAGCCTGAAGGACACCACGAACCGCACCCTGCCCTACTTCCGTGCGGTGGTCCTGCCCGAGGCCCAGCGCGACCAGGTGGTGCTGGTGGCCGCGCACGGCAACTCGCTGCGCGCCATCGTCAAGGAGCTCGACGCCTTGGACGACGAAGGGATCATCGGCGTCGAGATCGGCACCGCCGTGCCGCTCGTGTACACGATCGCCGAGGACGGCTCCGTGAAGGACAAGCGGATCCTGGAGTAGTCGCGGCGGGATGGCACCATGTGCCGCATGTCCGCCCCCCTGCACCCCCTCGACGCCCTGGACGCGATCCTGGCCGCCCATCCCGCCGCGTCCCCGCGCCCCGGCCAGCAGGCGATGTGCGCGGCGGCCGCGCAGGCCGTGACCGAGGGCCGGCACCTGCTGGTCGAGGCGGGCACGGGCGTCGGCAAGAGCTTCGCCTACCTGGCCGTCGCGGCGGCCCATCACGGGCGGGTGGTCGTCGCGACGGCCACCAAGGCGCTCCAGGAGCAGCTCGTCACCAAGGACCTGCCGCTGGTGGCGGAGGCGCTGGAGCCGCTGCTGGGTCGCACGCTGCGCTTCGCCATGTTGAAGGGCCGCGCGAACTACCTCTGCCTCGCCAAGACCGCCGGGGCGGCCGACGCGCTGGCGGGCATCGGTGACGCGCTGTTCGAGGACGCGAGCGAGGCGGACGAGGAGCTCGTCGGCGGCGAGCTCGCCTGGTGGGCGTGGCAGACCCCGACGGGCGACCAGGCGGATCTGCCCTTCCCCGTCCGGCCCGCGCAGTGGCGGCTCGCATCCACCGACGCACGCGAATGCCCGGGCGCCGGGGATTGCGCGTTCGGCGAGCACTGCTTCGCCGAGCAGGCCCGCCGCCGGGCCATGGGCGCGGACATCATCGTGGTCAACACGCACCTGTACGCCCTGCACGCGATGCTCGAGGCCGAGGGGACCGGGCTGTTGCCCGAACACGACCTCGTGATCCTCGACGAAGCCCACACGCTGGAGGACATCGCGGTGGGGGCGTTCTCGGTCGAGGTCTCGGGAAGCAGGCTGCGCTGGCTGGCGGGGCGCCTGCGGTCCGTGGTGGAAGGCGGCGCCGCCGCGTCAGCGCTCGCGCAGGCCGCGGACGCAGTCGACGAGGCGCTGGCGCCCCATCGCGGCGTGCGCGTCCAGCCCGGCGACGGCGACGTGGGCATCGCGCTGGGCAAGGCAGCAGCCGCCGCCCAGGCCGCCTGCGCGGAACTCGCGGGGATCGTGCCGGGCACCGAGGAGGCCGCGACGCGCCATCGCATGGCGCTGCGCGCGAGCGAGTCGCTGCTCACCGACATCGTGCAAGCGCGGGAGGGCGGTGCGGCGGAGGTCGCCTGGGTGCGCGACGGCGGCGCGCTCGCGGTCGCGCCGATCGAAGCGGGCCCCGCGCTGGCGGCGCACCTGTTCGGGCGCCGCACCGCGATCATGACCTCGGCCACGCTCGCGATCGGCGCGGACTTCGCGCCACGGGCGGCCCGGTTCGGACTCGGCGACGAACTTCCCCTCGCGGCGGCCGAGCACCGCGACGCCTACCCCCCCGGCGAGGCGCCCGACGAGGACACCGACGACGAGCCTGAGCCGCACGGACTGCAATGGTCCGGCCTCGCCGTCGAAAGCCCCTTCGACTACGCCGGACACACCCTGCTCTACTGCGCCACCGACCTGCCCGATCCCAACAGCGAGACCTACCGCGACGCCGTCACCGAGCGCCTGGCGACCCTGATGGAGGCTGCGGGCGGCCGCACGCTCGCGCTGTTCACCAGCCATGCGGCGCTGCGCCACAGCGCCGATGCCCTGCGGGGCACGCTGCCCTTCCCGCTGCTGGTACAGGACGAAGCGCCGCGCGGGCAGCTGCTGGAACGGTTCGTGCGCGATGAGTCCGCATGCCTGCTCGCCACGATGAGCTTCTGGCAAGGCGTGGACGTGCCCGGCCGCAGCCTGTCGCTGGTGGCCATCGACCGGCTGCCGTTCCCGCATCGCAACGACCCGCTGATGCAGGCGCGCCGCGACCTGGCCACGCGCCGGCGGCGCCCGGCCTTCACCGACGTGGATCTGCCGCATGCGGCGACCCTGCTCGCGCAGGGCGTGGGCCGCCTGATCCGCACACACGCCGACCGCGGCCTGGTCGCGATCCTCGACCGCCGCCTGGCGCTGAAGGACACCTACCGCCCCACGCTGCTGCGCAGCCTGCCGCCGATGCCGCGCACCA